>Ga0134121_10000487_pt1 | contig 45648 bp, 30 predicted proteins | sample KB301_FD_96463 | JGI IMG/M metagenome (GOLD analysis project Ga0134121, IMG submission 96463) | Terrestrial soil microbial communities without Nitrogen fertilizer from Kellogg Biological Station, Michigan, USA - KB3-0-1 | ecosystem: Environmental > Terrestrial > Soil > Unclassified ...
CGAGAGCGGTTCTCCTTCAGGAGTTAGAGGTGCAGCGAGGATGAATGTCATTGCCAAAGGACTCGATTGAAATAGTTTGCGCTGCTAATGGCACACCCACCCACAGCCCCCGACCCCTAAAGGGGAGTCCCTCCGCGCCCACGAGTGCGAGAGCGGTTCTCCTTCAGGAGTTAGAGGTGCAGCGAGGATGAATGTCATTGCCAAAGGACTCGATTGAAATAGTTTGTGCTGCTAACGGCACACCCACCCACAGCCCCCGACCCCTAAAGGGGGGTCCCTCCGCACCCACGAGTGCGAGAGCGGTTCTCCTTCAGGAGTTAGAGGTGCAGCGAGGATGAATGTCATTGCCAAAGGACTCGATTGAAATAGTTTGCGCTCAGGGCGACCAAAACGACAATTTGGAATACGCACGGAAAACTATCGAAGTGAAATGTCTAAACAGAAAATTATCGCTGCTTCATTTGACATCCGCAGAATCATTTCTCACAGTTTCCGCGATGAATTTGAATATGAATGTCAGAGCGAATTTTACTATAGTGCAGTGTCGGAAAAATACCTTTGAAAGGAATTGTTTTATCAAGTCCCCGGGGAACTTCATTTCATTGCAAATTCAATCCTGCAAATGCTTCCTGATTTCTTCCTGTGACACTGAGTTTTCAGAAGTGAGTTCACTAATATTGAAATTATGAATTCCTCCCTCATCGTTGTCATCCTGTTTTACCAATAGCGCGCGAAGATCACTTCCTTTCATCGGTGCGAATAAGAGACTGATTATTCCGCCGGCAGTTATACCTGTCAGGAAGGCGAATAGTGTTTTGTCCGTCATAGTGCGATAAATTTTTTTGTTAGCTGCCATTGTTATCCAAGGCAGTTCTGATAAAAACTTTTTCCTGCCGGCAATCAATCGCCGGCAAGAAATACCTGGTGTAAAAAGAATTTTAAAATTATCCGCCGTTCCTTTTGTCCTTGATGTCAGCGACCACTTTTTTACCTCTCTCTATTCCCTCACCAACTACATCCTTCACCTTAGTGGCGCCGGATTTAACGGACTCGATAAATTCTTCTCTTTCATCCTCATCAGAAGCGAAATAATAACCGAGGCATGCTCCGGCGGCTAAGCCGAGTAAAAATGAATTGTTGATTCTCATGATTCAAAGTTTTTTGAGTGAAAAAATTTAAAAATATTTCTTGCATCTACCGTGCCATCCATTTTCAAATTTGATTGCGCAGGGGAGGTGGATAGAAGAGAGCAAAGGGAAGACTTTTCTTTCGTGAAAATATTTTTCCGGGTCAGAGGCTGTTGCGGTTAAGTGGAAAAATTTGCCCGAATATTCTATTGAGCTAAATGGACTCACAGCATACGTCGCCGGACAAACCTCATGGTTTTCAAAACCTATGGGGTTTTTGTGATAGGAGTTTTCACACATTACTTATTCGATTCTGTGATGAAATAAAAAACCAAATTGTAACTTTCTTCTCTCAACCATAATTCTTCAGTATGAAATTTCGATACACACTCTTACTCTCCTTCAGCTTCTGTTTGCCTGAAATGATCTATGCACAAACTGCTCCCGGTATCGAATGGCAAAAATCTCTCGGTGGTACCAGCGAGGATGAGTCATTAGGGATCCGGCAAACTGCTGATGGCGGATTTATTATTGCCGGTGAATCCTATTCCAGTGACAACGATGTTTCAGGAAATCAAGGAGCATCGGATTACTGGATTGTAAAGACGGATAATGCAGGAGAGATTCAATGGCAGAAAAGTTTGGGCGGAAGTTCTTATGACGTAGCCTCTTCGGTTCAGGAATGTAGCGATGGCGGATACATCGTTGCAGGTTTTTCGCGATCGAATGATGGGGATGTAACGGATCATCACGGAACAACATCTTTCTATGATTATTGGATCGTGAAATTGGATTCAGTCGGCGGCATCGAATGGCAGAAATCTTTGGGGGGCACGGTAAATGAATTTGCGAATTCCGTTCAGGAGAGTGATGATGGCGGGTTTGTAGTCGCAGGTTACAGCGCCTCAAATGATGGTGATGTTACGGGACATCATGGTGGCACTGTTACAACAGATTACTGGATCGTGAAGCTAAGCGCTTCCGGAAATCTGCTCTGGGAAAAATCATTGGGAGGAACGGCATCAGAGACTGCCAATTCAATCCGGCTATCCGCCGACGGCGGATTTATTGTCGGCGGATATTCCAATTCTTCTGACTTTGATGTTACAATCAATTATGGCAGCTATGATTATTGGATCGTGAAATTGGATTCAGCAGGAAATATTGACTGGCAGAAATCGCTGGGTGGAACTGCTGACGATGAAGGCTCATCTGTTCAGCAAACCTTTGACGGCGGATATATTGCTGCGGGATATTCTGCTTCTGATGACAATGATGTTACAGGCAATCATGGCGGCTATGATTACTGGGTCGTGAAATTATTTAGTGATGGCAACCTGGACTGGCAAAAATCGCTCGGAGGAATTTCAGGTGATTTTGCTACTTCAATTGATCAGACTGCGGACAGCGGGTTTATTGTGGCCGGTTACACGTCTTCAAACAACAATGGAGATGTTTCCGGTTACCACGGCGGAGCTTACTGGGGAGATTACTGGATTGTAAAATTGGATGCGTCGGGAAATCTTGAATGGCAGGAGTGTCTCGGCGGAACCAATGATGATGTTCCCGTTGCTATTCAGCAAACAAGTAACGGGGGATTCATTATTGCCGGATGGACGGAATCGAATGATGGCGATGTGTCATTCAACTACGGCTCTGCTGATGTGTGGATCGTGCAACTCGATGTGGCGACTTCGATTGATGCAGTCACGTCAAATTCTTTCTTTTCGCTCACTCCCAATCCTGCTGATAAATTTTTTAATCTTTCTATGCAATTATTGACGAAAGAAAATTTGAACGCAACAATTAGCATCACTAATCTTCTTGGTCAAGAAGTTTTTAATAAAGAATCTTCCATCTTGAATGGAAGCTTAGAAGAAGTAATTTCCTTCGACGAAAAAATTCCTGAAGGAATGTATTTGGTGAAAGTAGGGTTTGGTTCGCATCAATTCACGCGAGCGTTGTTTGTTGCGAGGTGAACCGTGTGAGGCGCCTCATCTCAGATAACTCGTGCCTCAATAATTTTTACCTTTGGAAAAACTATTTGGAGATGGAAACAGTAATTCGATTGCGGTTATCAGAATTAACTGAAGAAACAATTTCACGAGTGAAAAAAATTCTTGGCAGCGCTTCAAAGAACAATGATCCCGAGATCAATATTCGGGTGGATTTGGAAGCCGGAGATCCAGATACTTATTTCATGAAGTTAAATGAATCAATAAAACAATTAGAAAGAGGAGAAGTAACCTCCTTTACTATGGAAGAATTCGAAGCCTATGCGCATAAATTAGCCGGTGAATGAGAGCGGTTCTGCTTACTCAAGTTGCTCTCGATGATTTGAACTCATTCAAGACGGGGAATCAAAAATTGGTTTTCAAAGTACTTGAGCTCATCTCCGATATTCAGAAAACTCCTTTTGAAGGAATCGGTAAACCCGAACCGCTGAAACATCAATACTCAGGATGCTGGTCGAGAAGAATCAATGATGAGCATCGTCTTGTTTACAAAATAACAAATGAGGTTATTGAGGTTCTCCGGTGTCGCGATCATTATTGAAGAAGCCTTATTCCTTCACCACATTGCCCGCCCACCACTATTAACAGCCACCAAATAAACCGGGAGATATTTGAATGAAGACCGTGAGCCATTTGTTGATGATTCTTATTCCATACCATCGAGCCGTTAAGTAGTTAGAAAAAAAGCCGCCCCGCCCTTTGAAGTGCGAGGCGGCTAACCAAAATTACTTCTGATAATTAATTTGCGCGGAATAAATATGATCACTAACGGTCACCTTCACTAAGTACGTTCCATCTGCTGCTCCCTCATTGAATTGAATTTCATTTTGCAGCACTCCATTCATTACTATTGTTGTTTTATCATACACCACTTGCCCCGTCATGTTGAGGACTTGAATGAGTGCTTCTTCATTCTCCTCACTGTTAAATTTCAGATCGAGGGTGAATGTTCCGTCAGTGGGGTTGGGGTATATATTCATTTCAGTATTTGAAAGGTCGCCGCTTGGTGAACTTTCTTTACAGGATTTAGTAACCTTTACTCCTGCCGAAGTTTTGCTGCACCCACTGCTGTTAGTAACAATTACTTTGTAGGTAGCTTGTTTAGTTGCTGTATAAGTTTGATTGGTAGCGCCGCTAACATTGTTGCCTCCTTTTAGCCACTGATAGGTTAATCCTGCACCGCTATTTGCCTGCAACACCACGGATCCTGTTGCGCAAATGTCAAGATTGCCGAGAGGTGTGATGGTTGCCGCCGGCTTGGCAATAACACTCAATGTAGTAACTGCAGAAGTAGATACACAACTGAAATTATCTATCTCGCTTACCTGGTAACTTGCTCCCTTACTGGTCGAGTAAGTGGAGTTGGTAGCACCTGAAATGTTAGCACTGTTTTTCAGCCATTGATAAGAGATGCCTGAACCGGTATTGGCAGTGAGGGTGATTGCCACTCCGGAACAAGTGGACACTGATCCGGTCGGAGTGATGGTTGCTGTGATTGCATTTTCATCTATATCACCATTGCAGTTATCATCAATGCTGTTGCATATATCAGGAGTCCCGGGATGAATGGCTCCGCCTAAAGCGGGATCATCATTGCAATCTGTGTTATTTGACACATATCCGGCAGGAGCATTGCATGCTAATACTGAGTTTGTCGAAGTACCGTATCCATCACCATCAGCATCAATATAGAATGGAAGTTGTCCTGTGCCGCTTGTTAATTTAACGATCCAATAATCCTGGGTGAGCAGCGAGCCGTCCCAGTTGGCTTGTGACCGGTCCCCTGTGGCTCCGGAGAAGGAAAATCCTCCTGCAATATAACCGCCATCGGCAGTGTGTTGAAGACTGGTGGCTACATCAGCCTTGGTTCCGCCGAAGCGGATATCCCATTTCTTGACTCCGCTGTTGTCGGTTTTTACAATCCAGAAATCACGCACTCCCTGGTTTGACTGTGTTTTGTCACCGCTGATACCTGAATTAGAATACCCGCTCAGCAGGTATCCATCATCAGAAGATCGCTCAAGAACATACAGTTGCTCATCACTGCTTCCTCCGAAGCGCGCATCCCATAGCTTCGCTCCGTTAGCATCTATCTTCACCATCCAGTAATCGGTGCCCCCTTGTGTAGCTTGAGTTTTATCGCCGCCGATGCCGGAACCGGAATATCCTGCGAGTATATATCCTCCGCCGGATGCCTGTTTGAGCGCGTAGAAAACATCATCGCCTGTTCCTCCGAAACGCTTATCCCATTGTTTTATACCGTTAGCATCTATCTTCACAATCCAGTAATCGAAGGTGGTGTTTGAGCCGTCCCGGTTGGCTTGTGTTTTATCACCTCCGATGCCGGAGTAGGATCGTCCTCCTAATATATAACCACCGTCGGCAGTTTGCTCCAGATCATAGAGGTAGTCAGCGTCGGTTCCACCATATCGCGCATCCCATTGCTTGACTCCGGCAGAATTTATTTTTATGATCCAATAGTCGGCATTGCCCTGGCTTGCCTGAGACTTGTCTCCGCTGATGCCGGAGGTGGAATATCCTCCAAGCAGATATCCTCCATCGGAGGTGAGCTCAAGATCCTGGTATTGATCATCGCCGCTTCCTCCATAGCGAAAGTCCCATTGCTTATTGCCGCTTGCATCGGTTTTCACGATCCAGTAATCGGCAGTGGTTTCTGCAGCATCGTAATTTGATTGCGACTTGTCGCCATTCAACCCGGAGTAACCATGACCACCGAGTATATAACCACCGTCAATTGTTTGATTCAGCGTTACGAGTTCATCATTCTTTGTTCCTCCATAGCGCTTGTCCCATTGCTTCTCACCGGCTGCATCAGTCTTGACCAACCAATAATCCCACGTGGCATTGGTGCCATCCCAATTGGCTTGTGTTTTATCACCACTGATGCCGGACTTGGAGCGACCACCTAAAGCATAGCCGCCATCGGTAGTTTGTAGTGCCTCGGAAAGCCTGTCATCAAGCGTTCCTCCGAATCGCACATCCCACTGTTTAGTGGGCAGTCCATTAGGATTTATTGCAGAATTGGCATCATCGCAATCGCTGCTGTCTAATACATAACCTCCCGGCACGCCGCAGTCTGCTGTAAGAATGCTGTTGCCAGGATCTCCGAAGCCGTCGCCATCAGCATCTGCATACACCTTCAGGCCGACAAAGACCGGAACATCATATTCCATGAAATCATTGTAGGCGCTCCCAGCAGTACCACCGCCGGTACCTATATATCCCTTGCCGCTGACGGATAATCCAACGGCATAAGCGCGCACTACTCCAGTGAAATGTGCATTCTGTTTCCATGCATTGTTTGTAGGATCATATTCATAGAAATCATTTTTATAACTTCCGTCGTAACCGGTGCCGAGGTACCCTTTAGTATCAATGGAAAATCCGGTGGCTGCCTGTCTTGCTGATCCTGCAAAGGCGGCTTTCTGTGTCCAGGTATTGGCAGCAGGATCATATTCCCAAAAATCGTTTTTATATCCGCTGCTGTTGCTGCCGGTGCCTATATACCCTTTGCTGCCAATAGAGAATCCGACTGCCGCCTCTCTTAAGGTGTCTCCGACATTGGCTTTCTGTGTCCAGTGATTAGTAGCAGGGTCATATTCCCAGAAATCATTGTGCTGCGCTAAGAAATCCCCACCGGTACCTATATATCCTTTGGTGCCTATAGAAAAGCTAGCGGCACTTTGTCTTCCTGTTCCGCCGAAGTTGGCTTTCTTGGTCCAGGCGTTGGTGGCTATATCATATTCCCAAAAATCTTTTACCAGCGAGCCGCTTGAATTGTAGCCGGTACCGATGTACCCTTTGGTGCCAATAGCAAATCCGCTTGCTTTATATCTTGCTGCCCCTCCGAAGTCGGCTTTCTGCGACCACACATTGATAGCAGGATCGTATTCCCAAAAATCCTTCTTATAAGTGTTGGTTGAAGTTTTACCCGTACCGATATACGCCTTGGCGCCTATAGAAAAACCAACCGCATTATATCTTGCTATTCCGCCGAAGTTGGTTTTTTGAATCCAAGCGCCTTCGTCTATAATGCCGTTGCAGTTCTCGTCCATGCAATTGATTACTTCAGTTGCGCCAGGATTAAGCGAGGCATTGGCATCATCGCAATCGGCCTTGTTAGCAACATAGCCGGTCGGCGCGATACAGTTCGCTACAAAGAGCGTGTCATCAGCATTTCCATAACCGTCATTATCTGCATCTTCATAAAAAGTCTGCCCGATGCATGGGGGTGTATACTCCCAGAAATCATTTTTATAGTTTCCATCGTAACCAGTGCCGATATACCCTCTGCTGCCGATTGAAAATCCGGTTGCCCAATATCTTCCTGATCCACCGAAATTGGCTTTCTGTGCCCAGGCGTTGGTAACAGGATCGTATTCCCAGAAATCATTCAAGTTAGAATAGCCAGTACCGATATACCCATTACTGTCAATGGAAAATCCGGTCGCAAAGTATCTTGCCGATCCACCGAAATTCGCCTTTTGAGTCCAGGCATTGGTGACAGGATTATATTCCCAGAAATCATTTTTATTGCTGTTATCAAGGCCGGTACCGATATACCCTTTGGTGCCAATGGAAAATCCGACTGCCCTTCTCCTTGCTGTTCCCCCAAAATTGGTTTTCTGTGTCCAGGTATTGCTGGAAGGATCATATTCCCAGAAATCATTTTTATTGCTGCCATCGTAACCAGCACCGATATACCCTTTGTCGCCGATTGAAAATCCGCTTGCATCATATCTTGCTACTCCTCCAAAGTTCGTCTTTTGAGTCCAGGAATTGCCAACAGGATCATATTCCCAGAAATCATTTTTATAGTTGTTATCGTAGCCGCTACCGATATATCCTTTGCTCCCGATTGAAAATCCGACTGCACGGTATCTTGCTGTTCCGCCGAAGTTGGCTTTCTGTGTCCAGGCGTTGGTAGCAGGATCATATTCCCAGAAATCATTCTTATAGCTACCATTGTAGCCGGTCCCAATATATCCTTTACTGCCGATTGAAAATCCGACAGCAGCCTCTCTCGTTGTTCCGCCGAAGTTGGTTTTCTGTGTCCACGTATTTTGTGCGCGGCTGCTGTTTAAACCGGCTGCGGTTAAGATTGCGATTAAAATTGTGATCTTTTTCATGTTGTTTTGTTTTTATATGTGAATTGATTGAGTTATTCAATTACATTAAGAGTCTTCATTCGTATAAAATAAAAGGTTGCCTGAATAATCGCTTATGCTTACTGTATTTTCCAGACAGATAATTAGTGAAGTATCAAAACTCGCAGCAGTTGTAAAGAAGACTACAGAAGAATCCGTAAAATGTAAACCACAAGAATCCGAAAAGCGCCAATTGCAATCTGGCTTTTGAGAATGACAGAATAAAGAGTAACAGATGAGAGCACAAACGATGGTTACTTTTTTCATTTCAAATTATTATAGAAGTGTAAGTTGCACAATCTTTTTCTCTATCAAACCTACTGCTTTTCCTTCCACAAATAAAAAGAAACAAAAACATATTCTGACAACATCAGAATCAAAGGCCCCCTCAGTCACATTCGAAATCAAGGTGAAATTTTCACCCACTAATTCATTTGTTACTTTTACTTTGAATTAAATCGCCGCTCCGCGCCCTGTAGTGTAATGCATCCCATTGTTAAACACCGTAAACACATCAACAGGTTTCTTCTTGCAGCGGGCATTGTTGTCGTCCTTTTCATCACTGGTTCTTTTATTTTGAGTTACAGGATCAAAGAAGTAGCGGCGGAGCTCGTCAGGCAACAAACAAACGGGCAATATACACTGACCATGAAGAAGCTGCATCTTTCTGTTTGGCGCGGGAAATTAGAATTGGAGAATGCGCAAATCACGCACGTTGACTCATCAGCGGGCCTCCATTTTATCGTTCGGCTTCCTATAATCTATATTGAATTGAAGTCGTGGAATGACCTTCTTTTCAAAAAGAAATTATCTATTGATAGCGTGATGCTGACTCAACCATCCTTCGAAGTATTTGAAGATAGCAGCAGGGCGCCGAAACAGAAAATCGTCTTTCAATCGGTAAGAATTTTTGAAGCGATAAACAAGGCAGTGGAGTTATTCAATGTTCGGTCCCTTCATCTCGCGGATGGATCGTTTATTTATCATCCGGGTAATGGAGCTCCTCCGTTTGAAAGCCATCGCATCAATATTTCAATCGGGAATTTCGCCCGTGACAGCAATAATTTACACCGGTTTATGTCTGCGGATGAGGTTGAAATAGCAATTGGCGCTCAGGACTGGAAATTGGATGACAACAACAAGGAAATAAAATTTAAGCAACTGCAGTTTTCCGGCAAAAAGCAATCCTTTGAATTAGATTCTCTTCAATATTCCTCTCGTACCATTAACAATGAAAGTGCGCTAACATTGAGCATTGCCAAACTTACCTTCACGTCGAAGCAACTATCTGCCTTTTATGAAAATAACGAATTGCTCATCGATACCCTGCATTGCATTCGCCCCGTTGTTCAGCTTCAACTAAATAAAGACACTTCTTCCATTGATACATCTTCCGTGATCAGTGAATCGCTGAAGAGCATTTTTGCGAATATTCATATCAAGTTCCTCGACATAGACCAGGGGCAATTTACCATTGATGAGAAGGCCAACGGGAAATCGTCGCATTATGCCACCGAAAAAACGAATCTCAAAATTGATGATCTTGATATACGCCCCGATGAAACTCCGTTCCTCACCACCGGAAATATAGATCTGAAGCTAAACACGCTGCAGTTCTATACACCGGATAGTTTATATCAATTGACTTTGGATGAATTCGATTTGTATAATAATGACCTTCGTTTCAAAAATGCATTCTTCAGCCCTGCTCCTAACAATCATAAGCAGGAATCTTTTTTTATAAGGATTCCTGTTCTTGCGCTTAAAAACCTCGACCTTAAGAAACTGCTCGAAAAACGTTTGGTGGCAGAAGTAGCACAAATGGAGAACCCTGTCGTCACTATTCAGTCACGGGGTGAGAAGAAAAAGAATAAGACTGTTTCAGGAAACTGGTCGGGATTTTATGATGGGCTACAGGGAATCAGTGAATTGATGGAAGTAAAGATGTTCAACATAAAAAATGGGACGATCAATTATAGATCACTCTCAGATTCATCGCTAACGGCTAAAGTGAGCGGCTTCAATATCTCCGTTTTATTGAATGATTTTTTAAACAGCAAATCGCTGCAGGACATCAAGCATTCTATTCCTTACCTCGAAGCCGCGGCAATTACCTTTCATTCGCAGGCACTGACTGCAGATGTAACTCAATTAGGCCTCTTCGATTCGATACATCACAACATGATAAACAAAATTGAACTCACCCTGGCCAATGGAATGACGTTAAAAGGAAAAAAAATTGTCTGGAGAAAACTGAACTGGGATGAATTGAAGAACAGGAATGCTATTGTTGCTGACTCTATTAATATAGATGAACTGAATGTCAGGAATGGTGATGGAACCCCAACTACCAACGGAAATCTAAAAGATCTTCCAGTGATCAGGATCAGGAAACTCGGCATCAATGAATTCAAGGTGCATTATACACTTGCTGCCGACAGTAGCGTTGTTGCAAAAGCCAAGGGAAAAAATATTTTGTTCACAGACCTTTCTACTCTGAAGGATAAGTTACTGTGGAGGAATGCAACGGGAGTCTTTACCAATTTCGAATACAATTCACCCGGAGTTACTGCATCTTCCGACAAGATCAAGTTTGAAGCGCCGGGAAAAACACGTTTATCGGATATTAAATTGGATGTAAAGAACAGGGCAGAAGTAATACGCGGGCGGATTTCTGAAATAAATGTGGAGACAACGGTTACTTCGACTGATTTTTCCCGGCTTGAATTTCCAACTGTAATAATTAACGAGCCATCATTAAATGTGATTCAAACAGTCACTGAAAACTCAACATCAAAGCCACATAAGATTCCATTTGACTTCGCCATTGGAAGCATGAGTGTCAACGGCGGGCAGATCATTTATAAACTGAATAATGGAACCGATTCCATGCAGGTTTCTTCTGTAATAAATGCATCCCTCAATTCTTTAAGGGCAAGCGGGAGTCAATCAGAATCTTTGCACATCAACCAAATGAACATCACGCTTTCTAAAATAATAGCTCATGGTAAGAAGTTAGACGTCTCCGTGCCGTCTATGGAATTCACCGCTTCTGACGCAACTATTTTTGACGAGCAGGGCGAAACGGGTTTGAAATCTTTCATAAGCGGGCATTGGAACCACGCAACGATGGACATACTATTAAACAAAGATTCGAAAATGGACATCACTAATTTTTCAGGTACGCTTTCGCAGTCGGGATTTGATTTGAAACAGGGTCAAAAATTTCAGTGGATGGAATGGATGAACCGCATCAATATACTAAGTGCCCGGCTGCTATACAGTGATTCAATCAGGACTGCATCTCTCAATAACATAAAATGGAGTGCATCTACGCAGGATCTGCGAATAGATTCTTTTACCCTTCAACCCAGGTTAAATCCGGGTGAATATTTTAGCAAAACACCATGGCAATCCGACCTTATATCATTGCATGGTGGCTTACTTACCGTTTCCGGAATTGACTTTGACAAATGGGAGAATGATTCACTTTTTCAAACGAATAAAATAGCTTTCAGTGATGTTACTGTTGACGTGTGGCGTGATAAGCGAGTTCCATTCAGACATGGCTTTGAGGTGAGCATGCCTGCACAGTTAATTAATTCTATTGCCTACCGCCTCAACATAGATTCTGTAACCGTTACGAACGGCGACATCTTCTATCATGAGTTTTCAAACATTACCAACCGCGAAGGAACAGTACCGCTTGAAAATATTAATGCTACCATGCAGAACGTAAAAAACTATCATTCGGGAAATGAAGATACACTCACCATCCGCGGCAAAGCGAAATTGCTGAACAGCTCTATCAAAAAATTCCGGTATGCAGAAGCTTATAATGACTCCCTTGGATCTTTCAGGCTGTCAGTAAAAGCGTCTCCCGGGCAGTTGAATGAATTCAGTAAGATATCCAATCCGCTTGCTGCCGTTAATATAGACGATGGCATTCTCGATACAATGGTTGTACGAATTAGTGGCAACAAGTACGCCGCCATTGGTGAAATGCTTTTTTACTATCATGATCTCAAGGTTAGTTTTCTGGATCGTGAAGACGCAACCCAAAAACGAATCTCGCTGTCATTTGTAAATTTTGTTGCGAACCGGTTTGTTATAAAATCCAATAACCGGAAAGAATCGAAAATATTCTATATCCGTGATCGTGAAAAGTTTGTTTTCAATTATTGGATTAAATCCATCATGAGCGGAATGCTCACCAGTGCCGGCGTAAAGAATAACAATGCGTATGACAAGCAGTATCAAAAGCTAAAGGATCAATACGCGCTGCCTGAATTAAATTTTTGAGTGATATTCCAACCTCGAAGAATTGAGTGTACAAAGAAGAGATGCCTGAAATGAAAATAATTCTTTTTTTTCTCCGGCATTCTCTACTTTTAAGCCATAAACTTTCCTCATGCATCGTACAATTCTACTTTTACTGGTGTTCGCCTCCCAATTTTGCTCTGCACAGAAGCAGGATAATAACTGGGTGTTCGGTCATCATGCCGGATTAAATTTTGATTTGGCCCTTCCTCAACCCTTTACTTCCGGTATTTATTCTGTTGAAGATTGTGCTTCTATCTCTGATTCAAGCGGGCAACTGCTATTCTATACCAATGGGGTAAATGTTTATAACCGTCTTGGTCAGATGATGCCTAATGGAGATAGTCTCGCCACAGGGTTTCAATGGCAATACGGTGCTGACGCTCCTCAATCTGTTGTGATATTACCGGCGCCCGGTGACGCTCAGTTATATTACTTGTTTACGCGTTCTGATAGTGCTCTCAGCTACTCGATTATTGATATGGCGTTAGATGGCTTCAACGGCGATCTCAGTGTAAAAAATCAGTTGCTCTATAATAACCCCGTTCAGAGGTTCATGACGGCTATCAAGCATGGCAACGGTGTCGATTGGTGGCTCATAACTCATGGCTTAGGAGAGAAGTTCCTGGCGTGGAGACTTTCTTCTTCGGGAATTGATACTCTTGTTACTACTTCTATCGGGCTTGACTATAATTACGCCGGAGAGAACTCTGATGTGGAGCTTGTCTCAAACCTGCAGGGCACGAAGTTGGCATTTGCTTCATCTCTTGGCATTCACCTCGTTGACTTTGATCGCTGCCATGGCAGCTTCAGTAATTTTGATACCATTCCGCTTCCTGAAACACCGTACAGCTTCGCGTTTTCTCCACATGGGACGAAGCTGTATTTTACCTTTCATTACAATCAATTTCCTACCTTTCTGAAGCAACTGTGCCTTGATTGCGGCGGTGCTCTTGACAGCAGCATCAAAGAAATCTATAACGATTACAATCTCGATTACAACCTCTCGCAAATTCAAAATGGACCTGACGGCAAAATTTATGTCGCGATGAGCTACTGGTGGGCTACTGATACTTTGACGGATATATACAATTTGAATCTGAGTGTGATCAATGATCCTGATCAACTTGGCATAGATTGCAATTTCGATACAGCTACTATTTCCCTGGGAGGAAATTATAGTATTGTAGGGCTTCCTAATTCTCCTTATTACAACATGCCCCCGGTCGCTGGTGAATGTAATGATACGATAGCCACTTTCTTGCAGATGCCTGATGAAAATGCCGGGGTTTTATATCCCAACCCTGCTGACGGTGAATTTAAAATCACCATTTCAACGGATCATGCATTGATTTCCATTATTGATGTTTGCGGAAGAAAAGTTTTAGAGCAAAACTACAGGAAGAATGAAATGATTAATGTCGCTCATTTGGAAAATGGAGTTTATAACGTTGAAATAAAATCAGGAAATAAAGTCTCGTATACCAAACTTGTCAAGTTATAACGTAGGGGCACCCCTCGCGGGTGCCCTGTGTATCTGATGGCGACGCCCAAATCATTCGTGATGATACAATCCCATAAATCCGTTTGAATAATCACCCGGTAAAGAAGAACTCAGTGAGTCACGATCAGTTTATGCAACTCAACGCTGTTTCCGGATTTTATATTGACCAGGTAAAGCCCTTCCGGAAAATCAGACACGTCGAGCATCACCTGCAGTTTGCTATTCTCAGCATTCCATTTTTCATGCATTACCAACTGCCCGTCTGAAGAATATATTGTAACATTCACAGGGCCTTCTGCATCATCCATAGAAATAACCACCGCATCTGATGCAGGGTTCGGATAAAGCTGCGTGCCGGGATCAGCGATTGGCTCACCAACCGTTACGCGGGGATTTACAACCATATCGCAGTCAAAATAACCACCCGGCACCGTATCGTTCAACAGGACTTTAAAGCTGTCGAGCTTAATGCGAAATTCAGCAATCAAGGATTGATAGGCCTGATCGTTGATGAGGTTCGTGTTCTCCTTCGGGTCGTTCACTATGTCAAAAAACTCTTCAGCCGAATCGGTACAGAAATAATGAGTATACAGATATTGCTTTGACCGCACAGCCCTGAAGTCGGGATAATTGGTTATAGAACCCTGAATCAACTCTATGTAAAAAGCATCACGCTGTTTTGTTCCATTATAAAGGTCTTTCAATGAAAAACCAACCATGTTGTAAGTATTGGGAACACCCGCTGCAGCAAGGATGGTAGGTGCTATGTCGAGGTTAGTAACCAATTGATTTGTGTTAACCGTACCGGGTGAAAACCATTTTGGATAGCGCGCATATATAGGAACCCGAATGGATTCTTCCTGCGCCAGGTTCTTTGATTTCAGCTTGTGCTCTCCGAAGAAAAATCCATTGTCACTGACGAACATAACTAAAGTATTGTCAAGCTTGTTCATCGCTTGCATCGTGTCAAGCAAACGGCCGATCTCGCGGTCTAAACCCCGCACTACTTCAAGATAGGCTTCCAGATCAGTTTTTAAAGAGTCAGCGTCACTGTATGATACGAGGCTGTTTAGCGTGCTATAGAAACTGGGACAATTATTAGAATACTTATAAAAGTTGGAAGGAAAAGGCAGTGAATCATTTGCAAATGCCCCTGTGTCTTCGGCCTGCGGTATCCATGCCGCATGCGGTGAAAGATAGCAGAGGTTCATGAACATCGGTTGAGTAGTCGCCCTTGTTGCCCAAAGATGAATGGCACTATCCGTGAGAATGTGCATCTCATGACCTTTGGGGTGAATTTCTACGCCGCCGTAATTGTATCTCGGATTTATTTTCGCCCATTTATCCGTTGCCATCCAGAAATCCCATCCCGGCTGAGGCTGGTTAGGCAATGTCGGGTATAGATATTTTCCCAGCAGGGCCGTATAGTAACCTCTATCATGAAGAATGGAACCCGTGGTGGGAAGACCATCTGTATAGGATGTTTCATTATTGTAAGCCCCGTTATTATGAGGATAAAGCCCGGTGAGCATGGTGGCCCGGCTCGGTGCACAAAGCGAATAAGTAGCAAATGAATTCTTGAAATTGACCCCTTCATTTGCTATACGATCTATAGACGCTGTTTGCAAAAATTCAGGTCCGCCGTTGCCGCTATATGAGTCGTATCGCGCATCGTCAATCACAATAACCAGGATGTTGGGCAATGCACCTATTTTGAAAGTATCCAGAACTGACCAATGGTTCGTTGTGTCAGCGCATGCGGTTACCTGGAAAACATAAGAAGTATTCAGAGTTAGACTATTTAGTTCTGCAGATTGAGTGGACCCGGTTGAAACATAGCTCCATGTTGAAGTAGTCACCGGACGAAAGCGAATCTGATTCGAGGAAGCGGAACAATAGGTTTGCCATGTGATAGATGCAGATTGGTAATCACTCACATCAACCGACGTCACTTGAGCTACTTCACAGCCTAACGTAGTTGCTTTTTTAGTTTTGTATGTCCCCTTACTGTCCGGACACACAGAGCTTACGCCCAAGATATAGGAGATGCCTGGTTGCAGCCCTGAAAATGTATAAAGCGTATCATACACGTGGGGTTTAATTTTTGTCCATACGGAAGTTCCTTTGATTTTGTACCTCATCCTGTAATAGGAGATGTAAGGCACATGCTTCCAGTGTAAGGTGGCCTGGCAGGCAGTGATATCGGTCAGAAAGAGACCTGTTGGTTCGGAAGCGACGCAACTTTGTGCAGTAGTCTTTTCTGAAATAAAGAGAATGACTGCAACAACGAGCAACAATACTTTTTTCATAATGGAGATTATGGGAATAAAATTACATAAGATTGGAATATGACATTCATTTATTTTCCAATTAGTCATAGACAATATTGGAAGGTGGGGTTGAAATGAAATTGTTCATCATTCATTTCCATTAATACGTTAATTCACCATGCTTTGTTACCGAATACACACATCTGATTGAATAACCAATAAACTCCGGCGTAATCATTCATTTTCAAACATACCTTGTCTGACCAATTAAAAGTATTTTATTCATGTTCCAAATTTTTTTCGGAGGATGTTAAACCAAAAGTAATTTCAATATGCAGCTCTTCTGGTTTTTATTTCTTTCCCTAATCGCAGGCCTTCAAAATTTTCATTTCTCAATCACGACTTTCACTGAAGCCTCTTCAGTACTTGTCCAGTGGACTCCTTCGGGAGAAATGATTCTGCAATAATAAATTCCGCCCGGCAACCCTGATACATCAACCGCGATTATTTCCTGCTGAATTATTTCTCCCGGGGAAATCCTTGCGACAAGCGGGACATAAATTTTTCTTCCCTTTGCATCAAACCATTCTATGCTGCTTTGATTGAAATTTATTGATGAAGATATATAAACAACATCACAAGCAGGATTTGGATAAAGAGAAATTGATACTCCGTTATGTTCATTTATACTTAGACATGGAACAAACAAAACATACACCGTGTCAGTTGCAGAACAGCCTGAAATATTCGTAACTGAAACTGAATAATATCCTGTGGTGTCAACGGTAACGGATGCAGTGGTATCTCCGGTATTCCAGCTATAAGAATCAAATCCCGGACCCGCATCAATTGTAAAAGTAGTGCCCTCGCAAATAGTTGAGTCAGGACCAAGATCAATTGATTGAACGGAGAGAGAAGAAAACTCCGAAGTATTTCCCAGGCCGTCAGTTTGCGTAGTTGTAACTAAGCAGGGCGCTGAAATGGCGCCAGTATAATTCCAGTTTCCATAATTATCTGCTGATACATTCCCAATCCATGTAAAACCTTGCGGATTAGCATTTATACTTTGATTGTAAAAGAGTTCAATGGTCGCGTTTGGCAGGGCTGTGCCACTAACGTTGTTAGCGGTTGCTACCAGCACCACCGGTGTTGCGATCCCCCCGTTTGCAGTACCATTGTTGTTGATGCCCTTCCCGCTGTTATCGCCGATGGCATTGTGCGTAAATGTATTTTGCTCCCCGTAGCAATTGATGCCATCTGCCCCGTTCTGGTAAATACTATTTTGGCTTATAAGATTTAAACTGCTGTTGTAGGAAATAGAAATTCCTGATGTTGTATTTCCTGCGATTACATTATTCACAATATAATTTTGATCCGCGTTAACTGCAAGGTCAATGCCCGTCGCATTCGGGATCAAAGTAGTCAGTGCGCTATCTACGCCGATCTTGTTATTCATGATCGAGTCCTGAAACTGCTGATCATTATTGATCGTGATGCCATCAGAAGTATTCCCGCTGATGATGTTTGCAAAAGAAGCATCGATGCCGCCAACCATTCCTCCACCAGCTTCATTGGTGAGACCAATGCCGGTAATATTCGGTAATGCATTTTGCCCCGAAAAATCCACCCCTATTTTATTTCTGTAAATATGATAATAAGCAATGCTATTATAAGTTCTTATGCCTATGCTGTTTCCTGAAATCAGATTATTATTGATCGTGGTTATTGCATCCGAATTACCACTATAGAATTCGACGGCAGTGCTGTTTCCAATTGCGGCAGAACCTGTAACGTCCGTACCGATAAAGTTGCCTTGTATTGTTGGTCCACTGCCCTCTACCTCAATGCCGTAAGTATTTCCTGAAATAATATTTCTTGCACTGGCGGTTGTTCCGCCGATCATGGCACCGTCATCATCAATGCGAATACCGAAATAATTGGGAATGGCAAGTGTTCCTGTAATATCAGTGCCGATCTTATTTCCGGCTATAGTTATGTTCGTGTTGAAGTGACTATAGATACCTTCGCCAACGGAGCCCGATAAATTTCCTGAAATAATATTCCCCTCACCAACTCCAGTGCCGCCCACAGTTAAATTGAGTCCGAATTGCAGATACATGCCATGCTCATTGGCGATGGCATAGGTTCCGGTAACGTCAGTACCTATTTTATTTCCTTTTATAGAAAGAGTGGTGCATCCGTTATTATCAATGCCCCAAACATTCCCGGAAACCAGGTTGTTTTTTATAACAACATTTGAGTCGTCAATGAGTTGAAGCGCGTAGTAGTTATTTCCGCCTGCTGCGATACCGGAAGTATCAGTGCCGAAAAAATTGTTTTCTATCGTGATGTTCCGGCACTCGCTTAATGTAACGGCCGCCGTATCATCATTGAAAACGTTTCTTTTGTTGGTTGCTCCAATAGTTATTGAATGTGCAAAATAGCAGGAGATACCCGATTCGAAACCATGAATGTGGCACCCATACAACTTCCATCCATAAGCATTATAGTTATTTAGATAGTCGAAATAAAAGCAAGTACCTACAATATGATTTCCATCCAAAGAAATCTTAGGGGCAATGCCCGTATAACCGTTGGCCGGCTGAGTGCTTCCGTCAATGATGAGCGGCCGGGTGACGGTATACATGCTCAAAGGAGAGATGGTATGAGGAGAAATACCCGGAATGTTAAACGAGATCTGATCCTGTGATGGAGATACTTCCGAAAAAGCAATCGCCTCCCGCAATGAGCCGGGACCTGCATCATCAGTATTCGTAACTGTAAAAGTTGTTGCAGCGGTATTATAGGCAATCACGCCCGGGCTTACACAACTGTGTGAGGCGCTTGCGGCGAATGTAAAGACAGGATCCGAAACGCTAAACTGGCAGTCAATATGGCAAGAGCTAAAAACAAATAAACTCAGACTGTCAACCGTAATCGTTGGAGGAGGACTATTGAGGTACATGGTATCTATGTAGCTGTAAATATATCCTCCGACATTGTCGGCGTTTGCATTCATGATCATCTGCGAGAGTGAGCCGGGTCCATAGTCATAAGGGGAAGTTACATAATAGGCATTTCCGTTAATGGCATTGCAGCTCTGCGAGTAAGAAATATCCGGAAGAGAAATGCAAAGATTGATGAGAAAAAAAAGAGGCAGAACTTTTTTCATCGTGATTTGTGTGTCTTTGAAGTTTAATTGCTCAACAATACTATTACTGACAATATATTCTTCCTTATAATGACGTTCATGCACTTCGTGTCATCGGGATGACAGCCTCGCTGGTGTAACGTCATTTCTATTTTTTCCGTTGGCAAAATGGTCGGTACTCCCGAATGACTTTTGTTCTCCATCCGTGTCCTTTGCTCAGCTTAGGGATGGATGAGTTTGTTTCAGCTTCACTCCTTCACAAACTTCACAATCTGTTTGTCACCAGCGACTTTTATTTCGGCTAAATAAAAACCTGCGGGCAAGCTGGTCTCATCAAGTTGCAATGACTGATCACCGGCAGTGAGGAATTGGGAAGAAGTGGAAATCATTTTTCCTTCCACATTATAAATGGAAAGGGTCACTTGCTGATCTTCTTCCAGCGCAAATTGAATATTCAACAGACCACTCGTAGGGTTGGGGTTTAGTTCGACTGTAGCCGATACCTCTCGCTGTGTATCCGTCAGCTTCAGTGGCAAAGTTTTAAAAGTATCAAGCGGAGACCAGTCAGAAATATATCCGTTGCTGCAGTAAGCGCGAACCTGGAATTCATAGGATTTGTTTGCTAACAGGTGTTCAAGTTTCTTGCTCGTATTCGTAGTGTTCTTCACTTTCCAGGTGACATTGTTTAGCCTGCGAAATTGAAGGTCATACGATGTTGCATTGTGCACAGTACTCCATGCTATTTTTGCCGAGGTGGCAGTTATTTTTTTCACCGTAATGGTTGCAGGATTTACAGGGGCACAGGGTTTCCAGTTGCGCTTAGCAGCGCGATAGGATACAAGGCTCTTTCCGTTATTAAGCGCCATTTCCCAAACCACAGAATCCGTGGGGGTGACCTCGAAAAAGTTAGATTGGTTAGAGCTGAAATCCCAACCGCCACCGATCAGTGTATTCCCGTTTGACAAACGCTGAACGCTTCCCATAGCAAACCAATACGCGTTGCCATTTGAATACGTCTTCGGCTGATAACTCCAGACGAGTGTGGCAACTTTATTCACTTCATCCAACTGATACTCTTTCGCCATCGAATGTGTCGGGACATGATAGTTTCCGTTATCCCAAACTGTGAGGTTGCCGTTATCAAGGACACGAACGCAATGCTCGTAAGTAAATGGCTCAGGTTCATCCACCCACGTGAACTCGTTACTGATTCCGCCGAGGCGCCAAATAAAATCTCCGGTTGCCGGATCAATTTTGTTGACCTGATCAAGATGCCTGTTTGAGACCACGAGATTTCCATTCGCATCAAAATCGAGAGAGTTGGTGTGCATATAGTCAATCACGCAACTGGATAGATTCTCGTGAAGAGATTCCGTTATGGCTACATGATCAAAACTGTTCCACTCAAAAATTAAATTCTTATCCGGATCCAATTCCTGGATCACAGTTCCTGTTACCGTTGCATTGTGACAATAGCCCGAATTGTAAACCGTCATGTCAACTATTTCAGGATCGTCGGCGATAAACCACGCATTTCCATCTGCCGTTAATGTGAATTCGTGTACATCCATGGTATATCCGTTCGCAGGATAGTAATAGTCAATTACAGCGTAGCTTGAATCCAGTATATCATACCTCGGGTAGTTGGTATTGTAAACTGACAGATAACCGTTGGGGTTAACATCGAAATCAAAATCGTATGCTCTCTTTGCGCTATAATATACTGAGTCGCCATTCGGCTCTATAATGTTATATCCGTCGAATTTGGTACTAAAGCCAAAACCACCCCATGCATCAAAAAAGATTTCGCCCGGTGTAGGATTGGTATTGTTGACGATGGTAAATCCTCCGGTGATATCACGCAGGTCACCTTCATCATCGCCCGCTGTTGACTCATCATAGCCATTGCGCTGCAATTCTTCCTTCATCAAAATCTGTTTTGCATTGTGCAATTGCTCCTGCTCTGCCAAAGAATATTCGCGATGTGTAGAAAAGCTAAACGAATATCCGCTTAACGTTTTTCTGTTCACCGTCTTTAGTCCGGCACTTATTCGCACGGTTACCTCTTCACTATATGAAAATGGTGTTACCGGTTGAAGAATAATTGTTTTTCCATCACGCGCCAAAACAATTTTGAAGTCGTGAATGCCGCTCCTGGTTCCTTCCACTGAAAATAATTTGTTGCTGAGGGAAGAAGCATCCAAAAGACTTCCCGGTCGGATGATGATGTTGTGGTTGATGTTGCTCATCTTCGAGCCGGGCATGGGGGAAACATATTGAAACTGGGCAAATGCTGCTGAGTGAAGGAGCAGGAACAAGAGTGTAAGGTTTTTCATTGGAGAAATTTTGTGAAGGGTGATTTGATGGATTAAAGATGAGCAAAATTCTGACAGGGAAAGAAAATCTTCTTTCATCGAAAAAAAACTTCATTGGAAAGGGACAACAATTTTTCATTTTTTACTTGATAAATAAAGTAGTATGTTTCTACTCTCCCCATGTCCAAGCTGCGCAAACAATGAAACGATTTCTTTTTCTATTCGCAATTGTTTTTTCATCAGCCTGTATAACTTCCTGCATGAAGTATGAAGATGGACCTTGCGTAAGCTTTCGAAGCAAAGAAAAACGACTGGAAGGTGAATGGAGTTTGAAATATTTTACTGTTGATGGTGACGACTCACTTGAGTATTGGAATAATTATTTTGGAAATGAATGTACATTTATCTTCAATAAATGGAGTGATTTAGGTTATTATCCTTTTACAATTGAATGGGGCTTTAAGGGTTCAAATTATTATTTTGCATATGGGTCACATCTTGGATTTCATGATGAGTTTTTAGGCCCCATAGGTTTTACTGAAGATACCGCTAACACCGCATTCCCGTTTTTATATGTAATTAATACGAATGAGTGGCTTATTACCCGTTTAAAATATAAAGAAGTTTGGCTTGAATTAACTGTCAATTTAAAGCATTATGAATTGCATTTAGAAAACCTTAAAAAAATATAGGTGAAGAAGAAATCTATAATTTTTATTTTTTGCTCTTTCGTAAGTCTTACTTCTTGCATGAAGTATGAAGATGGACCTTGCATAAGTTTTCGAAGTAAGGAAAAACGACTTTTGGGTGAATGGAGCTTAAAATATTTTACTGTTGATGGTCAGGATTCCCTGCAGTATTGGAATAATTATTTTGGAAATGAGTGTACTTTTACTTTTTATGATTGGAGTGATTTAGGTGACTTTCCTTACGCAATTCAATGGGGTGATACAGACGGTAATTATTATCGTGTGACCGGGGGGCGTCAACATCTTGACGATAATGTTCTTGTGATATTAGGGGGCCAGGAAGATCCAGTAAGTACAGCATTCCCCTTTTCCTTTCTTTGGGTATCAGCTAACCTTGATGGATGGCCTATTAGCCGCCTTAAATATGATGAAGTATGGTTTCAATTCGATGTCAATTTAAAGCACTATGAACTTCATTTAGAAAACATAAAAAAATTTTAAGTAAAAAATTTTTATCTCGTTTATTTTCTTGTGTGTATTAACATCTTGTATGGTTAAGGGGCAGGTGGAGTTATTGAAGTAGTTGGTGAAGGGGAAAGTTCCGAGGTGTAAGAACTATTCAAATAACATTTCGAAATCTTTTTACTTCTCCGCTGCTGAAAATTTTCTTTTCGAAAACATCAGACGTTTCAACAGTAATGAAAATATTCACATACTCCTCAAATAACCCCACGCATGCAGCCGGTCTGAGTCTTCAATCCATCGCTCGCCTACATCATCGCGGTAATACATGCTTGGGATCATGATGTTTGCCACGCGGCTGTAGGTTTGCGCTTTCGCCTGCTTCATGGTTTGGCCCGTGCCGCAAACAATCAATATCACGCCCGACTCACCTGCAATTACCCATTCTCCGTTCACGAGTTTCACATCTTCAATGTGAATGCCTTCGTAATTCGGTTTCTTAAACATGATGACGGTATCTTTCGTGTAGGTCTCATGAGTAGCCGGGTCATTGAAAGGAAAGGGCGGCATCACAATGCGCACACCCATCTGAAAGCCACGCTTCGTTTTGAATTCCGTCAGCGTGCCTGCCGCCATCTCATAGAGAAATTCACTGATCGGCATGTTAATGCCTTCCTGCTGAATGCTGATGGTGGGATAGCCAAACCGCGCTGTGAATTCAAGCGGGTAGATGCCCTGCGCATTCACGATGCAGTTCACATCCATAGAGCCGACGTATCCTTCTTCGGCGAGCTTCACTTCCATTTTAGCGAGTGTGGCCGCAAAAATTTTATTGGGCTCGCTCCAATACATCGTTGTTCCCATTTCACCTGTTGCCGGCCCAATGTTGCCGGGAAAAAGTTTCTTGTGCTCGAAGTTTACGTTGATCGGTGACATGAATTGCTTGCCGTTGAAGAACGCACTCACTGCTACTTCAACACCTGTCACCCGCCGTTGCAACTGGAATATTTTGATTTTATCGGCCACTGTTTTTTTGTATGCCTCCAGTACCTGTATCACATCCCTGCCGTCTTCTTCTTCACCGACAAACAGCAGCCGCTTATAATTCTGCGCTTCGCCGCTGGGCTTGATCACATAGCGGTTGGGATTTGCCTGTACAAACTCAATCGCTTTATCGAACGAAGTGAATTCTTCGAATGGAATGATGCCGACTCCGTGCTTTTTCAATTCCTCTTGCCCGAATGTACGGTCATCTTCAAGGCGATCAGTATAAGGTGTTCCGCCCACAGCTAATTTGCCGCGCTTGCGAATATCGGCAGCCCATTCGCCCATGCCAAGTACGTCATCGAAGATGATGATGTCGGCCCAATCAACTTCTTTTTTCCAGTCATCGGTTTTCGGAACAAAACCATCCGCGCAGTCTTTACTGTCTTTTTCGCGTATCCAGTATTTCGCATCGTGGCCTTCTTTCACTACTTCCCACGCAATGTCGCTGATGAGCGCGTCATAAGAGACGAAGAGGAATTTCTTTTTATCCATGGATGCAAAATTAGAAATCGAAATAGAAAATTGGATAAGAGGAAGAAGGTGCGTACCAAATTGTCGCAGTGCGCGGTCATGCTGAGCTTGTCGAAGCACGTGCGAGAGCCACCCGCACAAGCCCTTCGACAAGCTACTAATGACACAACCCCAATTACCCGCGCTGCCTCCTGATCCCGATTAATCGGGAGACCGCTCCCCGCTAACGAGTGCGAGAGGGGTTCTCCTTCAGGAGCTAGAGGCGCGCGCAGGCGAAATAAGTGTCATCTCTTGTTGTTTTTCTGCAACGCGGGATGGGTTCTCAGGGTGACCAAAATATGCACCCGGGGAAGATGTCCGAAACAAATTGTGAAATATTAACCTGGGTTTTGCAATTGAGTTAGAAAAAGAAAACCGCAAAGCTCGCTGAGTGCACGCGGAGAAAACGCAAAGGGTTGATTTTGAAGTGCATTTTCTTTGCGAAATTTTGCGATCTCTTCGCGTACTCTGCGGTTAAAATTCTTTTGAGACAACCTCATTTCTGAGCAAGGAAGAAAATCGTTGTCAACTTTCATTTACAAGAGTTCAATTGCAAAATCCGGGATTATTTGTAAGCGCATCGGAATTCACATCGAACCTCAAACACGTTTATCCGGAAGAATCAAATGCTTGAATTTCTGGTAGAGATATGAAACCAGCAACAGGATAATTCCGAGGGCAATGAAGGAGAAGATGCGGTGCAGCGTATCGAGATAGGAGAGATCGTAGAAAAAAACTTTGGCGATGGTGAGGGTGAACACTACGATGGAAACAACACGAATGTTGAAGCGGCTCCTGTAAATGCCGATCACCATCAGCAGCATGGAATAGAAAAGCCACGCACCGGATATGCAGAGCTGCTGAAGGTTGCGGAGATTTTTTACCAGCGCTGACCCGGACTTGCCTGCTTCTCCGCTGTTGAAAATTTTCTTTTCGAAAACATCAAACGTTTCGGCCGTGATGAAAATAAAGATCAGCGTTACCAGCGTGACCCGCATCACGTTTATCGCGATGGGGAACCAAGGATAAAATTCTTTTTTCTCCATCCACCGCGCCTGCATGTAAAGGCACAGTGAAGTAAATAACAGCGCCAGTGCTCTGAAATTGAAAAGAGGAATAAAGGTTTCAATCTGTACGCTGTGCATCACCAGCGCACCGCCACAGGAAGCAACTGCAATAAGAATCAGCAACAAGCTGCAGTGAATGAATGGCGTAATTTCTTTCCGCAACCCGAAAAACAAAAGCACGAGCGAGAGCGCCATCCATTCCGCGCAGAGCAAGTATGGCAAATTCTCACTGTAGAATCTGAGCTGTGTTTGAGTGACGTTTGCGCTGAGCCTATTGAAGTAATCAACGGTTTCTGATGTGATGAAACCGAAAATCAAAATCACCATCATCACGCGCATCACATACTGCGCAATGGGAAACCACGCGTAAAATTCTTTTTTCTCCATCCATCGCGCCTGTATGTAAAGGCACAATGAAGTAAACAGCAATGCCAGCGTTCTGAAATTGAAAACAGGAGTGTGGGTTTCTGCCTGTACGTTTTGCAGCACCAGCGCGCCGCAGCACGATGCGAATACAAGCAGGATAAGTACCAAACTGCATTGAATGAACGCTGCAATTTCTTTTCGCAATCCGAAGAACAGAAGCACGAGCGAGAGCGCCATCCATTCCGTACAGAGTACATATGGCAAATTCTCACTGTAGAATGTGAGATGAGCCGGAGTCGCATTCACGCTTAGTTTATTGAAGTAGTCACAGGTTTCCGAAGTGATGAAACTGAAAATTAAAATCACCATCATTATGCGCATCACATACTGTGCAGTGGAAAACCACGGATAAAATTCCTTTTTCAAGATCCATTTTACCTGGATGAAAAGACAGAGCGAGGCAAGCACCAGGGCCAGTGCGCGGATATTGAAAACGAGAGCAAATGTTTCGGGCTGCAGATGAACTGCCACCACTTTTATGATGGCGAAAAGAAAAACAATTCCTGAGAGCATCAATCCGCTGTCAACGTACGGCGCGGTATTTTTTCTTAACCCGAAGAACAAAAGTGGCATCGAAAGCAGCGTCCATTCAATGCACAAGACGAAGGGCAAATAGTTGCTGTAGAACTGTGCGCGTTGTTCAACAGAGTTTGCAATGAGCCGGTTGAAGTAATCGCTGGTTTCAGTAGTGAGGAAAATAAAAATCAGGATCACCATCGTCATGCGTAAAACATACACGAGCGTGCTGAACCACGACTGGAAATTTTTCTTCTCCATCCACTTCGCTTCAATGAAAAAGCAACCGGAAGTGAGCAGCAGCGCCATTGTTCTGAAATTAAAGATTGAAACAAAAGTGCCGGCACTGAGCTGCTCTGTAATCGCGCTGACGGCGAGGTAAGGGAAAGTGATTCCTGCGAGGATGATTCCCCAGATGTAGAGCGACGGATTGTTTTTTCTGAGCCCGAAAAATAAAAGCGGCAATGAGAGCAGCATCCATTCTATACACAGCACAAACGGAATGTTTTCCCAATAGAACAACTTGTGCGATTCCTGCGCATTGGTCATCAACTGCATCATATAGTCTTTCGTTTCCAGCGTGACGATCATGAAAAGAAAGAGGACAGCACCGCAAGTGTACACGGTGTTTAATATCCCAGCCGTGAGGATTTGCTGAGAGGAACCTATTTCTCCCGAAACCGGCTGCAGTTCAGGTGATGAATCTTCCCCGCTCATACCGGTTACGGCTGAATCAAGAGTTGCCGGTTTTGACTTATAGATCGCTGCAAGGGTGGCGCTTACCATCATCACTGCAAGGGCCAGCGTGCGCTCATTCCACAACAAGCGAAATTCTTTCGGTGGCAATTGCAGCGCGTTGAGTACGCTAAAGAAATAAAGGAACGAGAGTACAAACAACACAAGTGCGCACCAGGTGACGATGATGTTTCTGAATCGTGTGGCAAGCAGCGCCAGCGCGAGTGCCTCCAGCGTCCACGCGATGTTGAGATCGAAATCGCGGTACTGTATGGCAGATGCAATCACAGAAAGAAGGATGGCGGAGAGGAGATAGCGAATGAGGAGTGGCTCGTCACCGGACCGGCACTTCAGCGCAAAAAGATAGACTCCGAAATAAGCGGCAGCGAGAAAGACGGTAAAGGGCGCAGTGAGCGAATGATGATGCGTATCAATCACATCATACACCGCAAGAAAATAAAATACCGCATTGATGGCCGAGATAACCTGGTGAATGACATCAATCTTCTGTTCTCTCCTGTAAATTCTAATCAGTTCCATAGCGAGAAAGAGCGCCCAAAAGATGGTGAGGAAGAAGACAGTCGTCCACACATTGTCTTCGGAGAGATTGCCCATCCTCCATGCGACATACATCAGTATGGTGGCAGCAAGTGTGAGGGGCTCGAGCACCCTCCATTTTTCTTTTCTCAAAATAATAATCAGCAGGCCTGCATCGAGAATGGAGATGTACGTGAAAAACCCCGTTTCGTTTGCATGTCCTGTGCTCAGCAAAATGGGTGTGAGAAAACCTCCGAGCCATCCAAAGAGTGCAATCACAATAGAATCATACTTGAATGCCTGTGTGAAGGTGATCACGGTTACTGCCGACATCATCAGCATAGCTACCGTTTGTGAAACGAAAGCGAGATGGTAGTAATTGAAGGAAGCATAAGCCGAGAGGTAGAGTATCGCAAGGCCCGCACCTACCAATCCCTGTGAGAACACACGGAAATTTTTACGGTGGTAATAGTGCCCTCCGAAAAGCAAAGCCAAACCTGCGGCAAAGCCGATGATGACACGCATCGTTTGCGTGATCCAGTCGTTGTCAACAGCATACTTGAGAAAGAAGCCGGTGCCGATGATGAGAGCGAGTGCCCCGATGCGATTCAAAATTTTTCCGCCGATGAGCGCTTCCCATTCGGCATTGGTGCGATGTGGTTTGGGGGTGAAGATTTCCTGCGGCGCCTCAACAGGAGGAGAAATTCTTTCTTCTTCTTTCTTCGTCTCTTCAATTACCGGAACCAGTACTTCCGTGCTTACGATTATCTCTTCCTGCTTCTCTTCTACCACCACGATCGGGGGTGGAGGTTCTTCGAGGATGGGCAGTTCTTCAAACACTACACGCTTCTTTGAAGCAGCGAAGTTTTCATCCGGAATTTTTTCTGTGGGTTTTTCTTTTTTCTCTTCAGCAGCGGTAACAACTTCTTTCTTCTCTCTTCTCAATTCTCTTTGCTGAATGAATAGCTCCCGCACTTCTTCTTCGAGGAGTTTTATCCTGTTGCCTTGCTTAAATACGACACCGAGAACAATAGCGGCAACAACAAGAACAATGAATGTTAGCATGGGGCGGGTTGCGATGCAAGATAAAATTTTTATACAGGCGCGCCCCGTATTAAATCTTTACTAAGGTGACGAAGTACAGCATGTCCATTTCTCCTACTCAATCTTCATTATCTTATTCCTATCGCATACGGATCCACAGAAATTTCCGCTTTATAGTTCGGGATCATTTGCAGTGTACTCATGTCAATCATGCGAACAAAACCATTTCTTCCTCCGCACGTGCTCGTGTGATGGGGTGCCGGTCCGTTAGGATTCACGTTGCGGTTGGGTATATATATCACATCGCTTTCATCGTCAACAGCAAGATCATGCGGCTGATAAAATCCGCCGGAGATGCTGGTGATCACACTCAGCGTTTCATAGTTGATCACATATAATGAACCATCGCATTTATCACCACAGCCGTCTTCCATGCAGGTGACAAACAGGTAAGGATGTGTTTCTGAAAAATCCATCTCCTGGGGAAATGTACCGACCGGAAGTACTGCGAGCAAACTGTCATTCGAGGTCTTGAACACGCGCACCTCTGCTGTACCCTGACAGGTGATGAAGTACATGGATTCATCCGGAGAAAAATTGAGCTGATGAGGATCGGGTCCTCCGGCTATGGTATTGGGTGTTGTGCCGGGTTCAATGCATACCTGTGTCACGTCAGGAAATTGAGGATTCGAAATGTCAATCTTATAAATGATGTTGCCGTATTCTGCGGTCACGTAAAGAGTTTTGAAATCATGATCTGCTTCAATACCGTGAGGAAAAGAAAATAGTCCCTGGTACGAGGCTATCACCGTCAGATGATCCAAATCAACATAGGTAATTTTTCCGTCGCTCTCAAAATCCACGGCGAATGCTTTAGTACCATCAGGGGAAATTGTCATGGTTGACCAGCTACCAAAGCCGATGTTCACTTCCCCCACATAAGAATCATCAGCGGTTCTGAATTTTTGTATAGCATCTCCCGCAAGAAAAATCACATACCAGTAATTTCCATCGGGTGAAATTTCAAGTTCATGCGGCGCTTCAATGCCGGAAGAATTTCCAATGTCAACATCACGCATCACTAACCTGGTGGTAGCATCGAAAACAGAAACAAGATCACAGCCCTGGTTGGCGACATAAAATTTTTTGCGAAGCGGATCATCACTGAAAGGAATCTTACCCTGTGCATCAGGTGCACCGTTATCAATCCATGATTTGAGAGTTTGCTCCTCTGTAGCTGAAAGTGGTGCGCTGTTGTAAGGCATCGTGGGAAGCAACACCGGACCTTGTGTTGTATCAGTGTTGGTGAAATACATCACCCAACTTTGATCGGAGCGAAAGGGAATTACCACCGATCCTCCGTTACCTCCCTCGAAGAGGTGTTGCCAACTGCTCATATCTAATCCGCCGGTTGCCGCTTTACTTGATGTAGTATGACAACCCGTGGTCGCGCATTTGGTAAGTATGATGTTTGAAATTTCAGGAGGGTAATCGCCTGTGAGTACAGGAGTTTTATCGGGTTTGCATGCAATGATGAATGACATCAGTACAACACCGAAAATTATTTTTTTGGTTTGAAGAAGAGATGTCATCATTTATATCCGCCTGCGAAAATAGAATTGGTGCAGCAAAAAGAGTATGACTTCTGTCATGTGTTGTATTCCGCCTGAAGGCCAATTAAGCGAAACTCAATTTGATGAATCTCATTCTTACAATTGATTGAAATCATGAGTTCACGGGAATGGCTATCGATAATTTTGTATAAACATTTCAGTAACGCAACTAAATGGAAGGCACATACTAAAATCCTTCATATCTCTTATGAAAACAATAACAGGTATTTTAATTCTGCTCTTAGTCTCGCGCATTTCATTCGCACAGTCGTGGGGTACCACATACCCGCTTGTAACCGGGGGATATGATGTAGCATATATTCCTGAACTAAATACCACTTATGCATCCGGTGGCGGCAATGTAATCACCCTCAGTCATGATACGGTGACCAGCTCCATTCCCGGTCCTTCCATCAATAAGTTTGGATATTTCTTCAGCACACTCTATGCTGCTACAGAAGGATCCAACTCGTTTCAATTCCTCAATGTAACCTGGAACGCAGTCCCCAACGTTACACTTAATGCAAGATCATTCTATCTTGACACCATGGGCGCTAACATCCTCATCCTTGGAGAATCCACTGAACCATACCCCGGGCACGTCATGCAGTATGATGGAAGCCATGTTAGCACGATCCCGGGTCTTGATGTCTATTGGCCCTCAGATCTCTGTGTTACTTATGAAGGGAAGAAGTATATAACGTACACATCACCGGATTTTGAGGCGCACCTGTTGGTGTGGGATGGTGTTTCCTCACATACTGCGCAGGTTCCCGATAATTATGGTATCGCGAATCTGTTTGTTTCGAATTCGAATTTGTATGCAACATTCATCTTTCTTGGAATTTACGAGTTGTGGAAATACGATGGATCAGTTTGGCAATTCGTGCTTCAATTTCCGGCGGCCTTTAATTGTCAGGGAGCATTTAACGATAATGATGAGGCGATTTATTTCTTCGGCAGCAAATTATATAAGTGTGTGGTGCCGGACATGACGCTGGTCGAAATAGAAAGCCCGCTAACAAACACTATATATGCAATGACCAAAGACGCGAAAACCAACATATTCTACATAAGCTCCAACTTCATTTTCTGGTGGGATGGCAAACTGCCGGTAGCCACGGGTATAACACCAACTCAGCCCTTAATCCCTGCCATGTTTAAATTCGATATGTCAACTAAAACACTTGTCGTTGGTTACGATGGAGCATGGGTAGTGTTCAACTCCCTTGGGCAAATTGTTGTTGAGGGTAATGGCAAGGCAACGAAAAATTTAGGATACCTACCGGCTGGAACCTATATCATTTCGCCAAGGGAAATGCGTTGGACGAACAACAAATTTTTGATTACCCGGTGATCGTTGCTTAGAGAAATGTGTCTCGCACATCAGGCAGATTCCCGCAGATTTTTTTTATCTGCTTAATCTGCGCAATCTGCGAGACCTTTTAATTTACTCTTCATCAAAAAATCCTGGTTAAGTCATTTGCGGTGCTGTCTAAATATTTTTTCAACGGTGTTTTAGATAAAGGAATATTAATCGGAATTTCAAGATGAATAGGAATAGAACCCTTTATCCTCACCTGCGCAGGGAATGAAACCATCGCTCTTCCTTTTATAGGCAAATCAATTTTTATTTTTTGATTTACAGGAACCCTGACATTTAAGGGCAGCTTTTGATTTATCATCAGCCTGATAGGAATATCGCTAACAAATTCAGTACTGCCATTCAATTTTGCATTCAGCAATTGGTTTAACGGTACTTGCGCCTTCACCGGGATTTTAAATTTCTTAATTGTGAATTTCTGATCAATGGGAATAATTCCCTGAACCAATAATCGCAATGTGTCACGTAAAAACAATGCAGTGTCTATTTTTAGTACTGTGTCTATTGGCATGGTAACCATCATTGAATCTTTGCTTAAGTCCAACGTCATTATTACCGGTATGGAATCACTGACGTGCATGCGTAGATCTATGGGCACAGAATTTTCAATCGCTATTTCTGTATCCAGCGGTATAGTGGTATCAATAATTACAGTATCATAAATAAACTCATTGCCAATAGCTCTCAAATTTTGTGCTGCATCAAAGAGGTCTCTTTTAGCAGCAACATAAAAATACAAAAGAGAAGCGCTAAGAACCACGGAGATAATAAATCCCGAAGTACCCGCAGCAATAAGAATTTTAGAAAAAGATTTCATCAGACGGATAAATTAAAATCCCTCTATGCCTCAATACCGGACTCAGTCTTTGGCCGGAACGTATTTGTAATTGTTACTTTTAAAATTTTCGTATAAATCCTCTATTTGCTGCGATTCACCTGTGCACCTCTTTGAGACAACATAAATGATAAAAATGTAGATTATACTCACTACTATTAAAAACACATGATTCTCTTTATCATAGCCCCAGCCACTGATATACGTGTTTACCAAATCATTAAAGAGCAATAATATTGAAACCGCCAAGGGTATGTAGAAAATTCTTTTTCTGAACCAGTCAAGGCTGGTATCATAAAAAGCCTCGCCGGGAATCTCGTCGTCGGGCACGCTAAAAATTTCTTTCATGGAGAGGAAGTCATAGTGATATTTTCTCCGGTTTAGATTTATTGCTTCCAGCGCCTTCATTTTATCAGGACTTTTATCAAGGAATTCTGTAAAATATTTTTCATCCGCCTCATCGGAGTACCGGTTTGTAATGGAGTTCAGAGCAATCTTCAGGCTACTCACCTTCCTGGTTAAAATAAATTTAAGGATCAGCAGGAGCACAATGAAAGAAAAGCCGGCAAATAATCCTATATCACTAACATCAAATGTGTTACCTAAGATGGGGATTTTTACCGTTTGAATGTTAGCAACAGCGTTGCTGTTTAAAAGACTAAACAATTCCTTAGTTAGTTGAAATTGAAGTTCATAGTTTGAGGAGTCAGATCCCGGAGACCGGTCAGCTTTCAGCAACCGGTTCTGCAATTTAATCACTGAGTCCCTATAATGTTCTAATCGCTGGCTTGCATAGTTAAATGGATGGGTGTTCCAGAATTCTGCGAAGGAAAGTGTGCTCACGATCACAATCACATACCAGAGGCTGCGCGTATTGTTGGAAGTAGAGTTAGACACCTCGCAAAGTTTATCAATAGAACCATCAATGCGGAGATCAATACCCTGAACATTGGGGGTTTGCTCTCGCGATTCATTCTGTGGATTTGTTTCCATTATTCAATGGATTAGTGCGTGAGGATTATTGTTATGAACTAAATGAAATTAAAGCTGTATTTCGAATGCGCAAAATTTCATTCCGGCACTGGCCACACAGGCAATTCCCTTTTCATTTATCTCAATTAAATTTTCACCCAGCGCTTTCTTTATTGAACTTGGAACCGAGACTGTTGCAAGGTTTCCTAACTCGGAAACGGTAGAGCAAATTAAGGATTGTACTCCGGCTTTAGCCGAAGTATCCTGAATTATTTTATGCGAAACAGAATGGGGAAAAATAATTTTAGGACGGTAATCTAATTTACTCAATAATGTTTGCAACACAGTTATAGCAGGGTTCACCCCATGCCGCAGCAGTGAGGAGCTATGAGCATAAAAATCCATCATGGGTAAATCAATTTGCTCTTCCGCATCCATTATATATCTTTCAAAATTTGGCAAAGCAATGGCACAGGTGTCTGCTTCCTCAGTATTTTCGATAAATTCAAATTTGCAATCTGAAGTGGAATCCCTTTGAAAGATGCAGGCTGACGCTGCTTCTCCTAAAGTAAAGGAAGCATACTTCCACTTCAATTCCTTTTTATCGCCCAGGGTAAAATTATGCGGGATAACAGAACCGTGGTCATCCATCGGAAACTCAGCATTAACCAGCAGTATAGAATTTATTGCCGAAGGATTCTGAAGAAAGGAATCAGCCAGTTGGACTGCCGTGGCCCAACCCATGCATGCGTCCACCACATCAAAGTTTCTCACATGGTATAACCCGAGAGCTTTACAAATAAAAGAAGCATTGGCGGGCTCCGCAAATCCCCGGTCAATGCCGGAGTAAATCACAAGGTCAATATCGTGCTTTTGAAGGTTCGACATTCTTAGTGCATTCTCAACGCTTTGCACGATCAGATCAATGGGCTTCTCATTTTTAGTTCTCCAGTAGCGGCTGTTTATTCCGGTTTTAACAAGTAGTTTCCCTGCTAAAACTTCCAGCTCTTTTAGCTGATCGCTGTTATTTTGAGGCGCACTATAGTGCCGTACCAGTTCAATAATATCTTCATTACAGATTCTCCGCGAAGGTATTTGACAATCTATCCCTGTTAGTTTCATGAAGACGGACTGGTAATTTTTTGCTTTTACTCATCCCCTGACAAACAAAGTATTTTATCGCTCTTCCTAACCTTAGTGAGGTACGGACTCACGAAGGCGCCAAGGTAGGGGTTTTTTCGAAGTGGCAACCCAGCAGGATTCGGAGTTCCCAATCGATTTCTGACGTTGAACTGGAAGAGCTGGTACTGAAAAGATTTATTTGCAGAAACGCACTCGCAATTACAAGCAAGAAGGATTTTTTAATAGAGAGTTTTTGAAGGTGCGGAAAGAAAGGGCTCGATCGATCATAACTTTTGTTTCGGCTGATGCTGACGTTCATCCACCAACATTTGCACAATTGATGGGATGCAGCTTTTCATATTCTATTTTCTCATAGAGTTCTACCGACAATGGGGTTCTTTGACGATGACGTTTTTACTTTCAAATCTTCAGCCATTCATCCCGCGGTATTGCGGGATTTACACCCTGATAGATCTCTGCCTAAATTGTAAGAAGTTTCCTGCTGAATGACTGATTGAGGAGTATGTCATTAGGAACGCAAACTATTTTCAATCGAGTTCTTTGGCAATGACATTCATCCTCGCTGCACCTCTAACTCCTGAAGGAGAACCCCTCTCGCACTCGTGGGCGCGGAGGGACTCCCCTTTAGGGGTCGGGGGCTGTGGGTGGGTGGGTCATTAGGAACTTGCCGACCTTCTTAGCTGCAAAAAAACTTCATCAAAACTCTTAAATCGAAATTGTGTCTGAAAAAAACAACATTTATTCTGCAACAATAATTTTCTTCCTGATAAACTCATTCCCGCTCTTCATCTCAATAACATAAACACCTGCCGCTGTATTTCTGAGATTAATTTCCTTTTTATAATCGTTTTGCAAAGACGTAAAATTTTGCAGCAGTATTTCTTGTCCTATTGTGTTCAATATCCGCAACGATGTATTGTGTGCGGAGCAATTTATTAATTCAACTGTGAAATTCCCATCAGAAGGATTTGGGGAAACAAAAACAGAAACATCGTTGGCGGGATTCTCCACTGCCGTAATGAGTATGTCCGCAGAACTCACGCAGCCGTTTGAATCATAGGCGAACACGGTGTACAAACCCGTTTGCGTATAGGTATAAGTCTGCATGGTTGCACCGGGAATATCTGTGCTGTTCAGTTGCCATTGATAGCTCATAGCAGGACTGCAGGTAAGCACGTTCCCATTTTGCAGGATGTTAGGGATGGGAGGCGTTGGATACACGGTGATATAATCTGTGAGAAGGAGCGTATCACTCCCGAAATCATTTGTAATTATAAGTGTAACATCAAAAGTACCGGGGGTGTTGTAGCAGATGTTGGTTGGATTCTGATCGGTAGAAGATGAAGGACTTCCCCCGGCGAAATACCACTGCCAGCTTACAGGATTGTTGATTGACTGGTCTGTGAAGTCAATGCAAAACTTCTCGCAGATGGAAGTATCCACTGCCATGAAATTTGAATGAGGCAAAGGGTAACAGCCACTGTCGGGAGTGTATTCCCAGAAACTTATTTTTAAAGTGCTGTTAATGTCATTTATAAATCCTGTACCCACATAAGCTTTGCAGCCGATTACAAATGCTGTAGCTTCTTCTACAATGCCACCCGGGTAAGATGCAATGGTGATCCAGGTATCTGTTGAAGGATCATATCTCCAGAAATCAGCCAGGGCGCCTACACCCCAGTTGCTGGTTCCTGTTCCGATGTATCCAAAGCTTCCGATTGAAAAACCGACTGCCTCACTTCTGCCTGTGCCCGGAAAATTTGATTTTTGTGTCCATGAATTTGCACCAGGATCATATTCCCAAAAATCGTTAGTGCCCATGCCGTTGCTATAAGTTTCTGCCCCGGTTCCTAAGTATCCTATTGAGCCGATTGAAAATCCGGTCGCATAAAGTTTTGCCTGTCCGGCGAAATCTGCTTTCTGTGTCCATGCATTGGTTACGGTGTTGTATTCCCAAAAATCACTTAGAAAGCCCAGGCTATATCCTGTGCCTGCATACACGTTGCTGCCGATGGTAAAACTAATGGCGCCTAATCTGCCAGGACCTCCCATGTTTGCTTTCGCTGTCCACGAGTTTGAGGCAGGATCGTATTCCCACAGATCGCTGGTGCCGACGGTGCCGTCCCATCCGGTTGCGATGTACCCGTTTGAATCCGATGAAAATGCGAGCGCACGATATCTTGATGTTCCCGGGAAGTCGGCCTTTTGTGTCCAGATGTCTGTAGAAGGATCGTACTCCCAAAAATCTGCATGGTAAACTCCGTAGAAGTCACCGCCCGTTCCTATATATCCTTTGGTTCCGATTGAAAAAGCTGCTGCACCCATTCTTGCCATTCCGCCAAAGTTGTCTTTTTGCAACCAGGTATTTTGAGCTGAAACAATATGGATCATCAGTACAGACGGGAAGAGAACTAAGTATATTTTTTTCATGGATTGGGAGTTAAAGTTTCATTTATCTTACAATGTAGCTCAGACCAAAAACGGTTTCACACCGGGAACGAGGCTGTCTCACACTTTGCGTTTCTAGGTATGCACTCAGCGAGCTTTGCGGTTTCCTTTTTATAACTTTTGAGACCGCCTCACACGCCTGCGCAAACCGCCTGGCTTCGTGAGATAAAGATAAGGGATTTATGAAACAGAGGCATCAGCAATGAAGGCGACGCTGATCAGTAAATTAAACGCCTCCTGTGTTTCCACAAGAGGCGTTCATGTTCCATGGCTGGTATTTATATCTTGTTATTACCGGTTAGTTTCAACCTGCACATAAGCGGTTTCACTATTATCCGATCTGAATAAGGTGATCCGTGGTTTTCCAAGCTGCGTATTTATAGCAACTAAATCGGAGTTGAGATTTTCCTGCTCACCATCGAGGTTCTCCTGGTCTTTCTTTAGTTGTTCCTGCTGGTCTACTATGGTATTTGCATCATTTTTTATCGCCCATTTATCTCCTTTGGCAATGTCTTCCCGGAGTTTGGCTTTAGATGTGCGAAGAGCAGCCTGGTCATTCTTAACTGCATGTTTGCTGTCGCAGATGGCCAGCTTGTGATCATTTACAAGATCCATCTTATCGGCTTTCAGATAGGTCAGATCTCTTTTCAGATCGGCTTTCGCTTTCATCAATTCACGCTTGTGCATGATTGCGGCGACCCGGAGCCCTTGCTCTTTGTCTGCTTTAATATTTTCTTCAAGAGTCTTGATAGTTTCTTTGTGAAGATTTATATTCGAAATATCCTTTTTGATATCCGCATTTTCCGTTTGGTATTTTGCAGAGATCGCTGAAGGTGTCTTCGGACCGTTTGCAAATGCAAAAGATGACACTATCAGGAATACACAAAAAGTCACCATCCCGGTAACCCAGCGTGCTTTTGTTTCTGAAGTTTTCATATTTTTTCTTTTAGTGTACCCACCGGGCAACAACATCCATACCACCGGCAAGGGACCAGGTTGCTTTTCTGTCTAAATTATTCATAATCAAATTTGCATAAAGGGATTTTATAAGTGCTATGTTTGGGCAATGCAGTCTTATTTTTCCATTTTTCGAAAAGATTTCTATTTCCTGTTTTAGCAGGATGTGTGAATTATGTAAGTTATTTCTATAATTATGTAACCCCATGTGTTTCAGTTTACACATTTTTGCTGTCCCTTAGGTTTGCCTTCGACATAAGCAACAGCCAGATGGTATGAAGTACAAAAATCTTTTCCTTCTTTCTTGTCTCACTGTTTTAGCTTGTGGAAAATTATTTTCACAAAATCCGGATATTCTATGGTCAAAAACTTATGGTGGAAGTAATTCCGAAGAAGTACATAGTATCCTGCAAACCTCTGATGGTGGTTTTATTGTATGTGGATATTCCCAATCGAACGATGGTGATGTAATCGGAAATAATGGCGATTATGATGCCTGGGTTCTAAAACTAAATGCCGAAGGAGAAATCAGTTGGCAAAAAACGTATGGAGGGAGTTGGAGTGATTTTATAACTGTAATTAAACAAACTGAAGATGGTTACATTTTATCCGGCGAAACAGGATCAAATGACGGAGATATAGTAGGAAACCATGGGGGTGGTGCAGATGCCTGGATACTTAAAATTGATACTTCGGGACTTGTCCAGTGGTCAAAATGTTTTGGCGGCAGCCAGGCAGATGTTGCTTCTGATATTCAAATATGCCCCAATGGAGACTTCATCTTTGTTGGATTTGCACAATCAACTGATGGAGATCTAACTTCTAATTTTCTTCACGGCGCAACAGATACCTGGGTAGTAAAGCTGGATAGTCTGGGCGACATTATTTGGTCTCAGTTATACGGTGGAACAGGGTTTGATCAAGGTACAGCAATTTATAAAACCAAGGATAACGGTTATATTATATCGTCAGTTACAACAGAAGGCAATGGTGATGTAAGTAACAGTAATTATCACAACAGTAGTGATTATTGGCTATTTAAAATTGATAGCATTGGAATGATTGAGTGGTCAAAGTGTTTTGGTGGGAATGCACAAGACAGTCCGAGCTCAGTTATGCAGACTGATGATGGCGGCTATATCATTGACGGAAGTTCTCAATCGGATGATGGCGATGTGACGAATCATCATGGTTCTTCAGTCTATTATGATTATTGGATAGTTAAGACTGATAGTGCAGGGAATTTGATTTGGCAAAAATCATTAGGCGGAACAGTTCATGATATCTGCAATTCAATAACTTTATCTGCAGATTCGGGACTTTTATTAATAGGCTATACTAGTTCATCTGATGGAGATGTGACTTATAATCACAGCATCTATCCTGATGCCTGGATAGTAAAACTCGACAATTCCGGCACGCTGCAATGGCAATCAGTTTATGGAGGTTCCGACATTGATGAAGCTACTTCTTTAATTCAATTAAATGATGGGAGCTATGTATTTGCGGGCGGATCATTTTCAAATGATTACGATCTCAGCTTAAACCAGGGACTATTTGATTATTGGATTGTAAAATTATCTGCAGCAACTTTAGTAACCAATGTAATTTCTGATACTAATTACCTGATATTTCCGAATCCTTCTTCAGGAATTATTTTTTTTAACAATCGCGACAACTTATCAGGAATTATTGAAGTGACTGATGCGTTGGGCAAAATTATTTATTTCAATAGTTACACGCCGAGCGAAAAACGAGTGATTAACTTAAGCGATTACCCGAGAGGAATCTATTTTCTAAGAATAGAAAATAACAATACTTTTAGCATCGAGAAAATAATTTTAGAATGATTTATGACCACTACATTCGCCGTGCAGCTAACCCGTGCAAGGCCATGGCGAGGGCACAATATGTATTAAAAATGAATCAAGCTGCTCTATTTACAATTTGCTTTTTACTTGAAATAAGCAACGCATTCTCACAGGCAGGTATTCTGGATTCAACTTTTGGAATTAACGGCATAAGCAATTGTCTACCCGGGGGAGCCGGATGTTCTGTAGCCATTCAGACCGACGGAAAAATTGTTGTGGGTGGTTGTAACCACAATGGTCACTTCGCCTTAGCGAGATTTGAATCTTCAGGTTTGCTTGATAGCACTTTTAGTTCTGATGGTGTTGTGGAGTTGAATCTTGGACCAAATTCTTGTCAAAAAATAGCAATTCAGTCAGATGGGAAAATTTTAGAGGGGGGTACTGATGGGACTCTTTTTGGATTAGCTCGTTTTAATATTGACGGCACTTTGGATATTTCCTTTAGCGGGAATGGAACTGTATCGACATCTTTGAATGATTCTGGTTATGCATCTTATAGTTATGGGTTAACAATTCAACCCGATGACAAAATTATTCAGGTGGGAGAAAGTTGGTCAAATTCAGGTATAATGGGCTTTGCGGTTGCACGGTTCAATACTGATGGTTCTCTCGACAATAGTTTTGGTACCGGAGGTAAAGTATTAACCCCTATTGGAAACGCTTTGCCTTATGCAACTTGTGCTGTAGTACAACCTGATGGCAAAATATTAATAGGAGGTACTTCATGGAGCGCTACAGGTTCCCCAAGTTGTTTTGCTTTAGCCCGGTATAATTCAAATGGCACATTGGATGTTGACTTTGGTGTTGGAGGTAAGGTTACAACTTATTTCGGAGCCGGTGATGCCAATGATTATGATACGGGCTTGGCTATTGCATTGCAATCAGACGGCAAAATAGTTATGACGGGCACTTCTTATATTAATGGCACTGATACCTTAGCAAAAATTCCAATTGTAAGATACAATGCCGATGGTTCTCTCGATAATAGTTTTGGTGTAGACGGCAAAGTATCAGCATTTTTTCCGAGTCATGGATACTATGAGCCTAGTTCTATCGCAGTACAACAAGATCAAAAGATAGTTATTGCTGGTACCGGTACTAATTCTCCATCAATCGATTCTAAACATGATTTCTTATTGTCACGGTTTAATACGAATGGTTCTCTCGATAGTTCTTTTGGAAGTAATGGTATTGTAATTACGGCAATTGATTCAACTATTAATGCCATCAACTCTCTTTGCTTACAGCAAGATGGAAAAATTATTGTTGCCGGTATTTCATATATGCAAGGAATGGTGGTGGCTCGCTATCTCTCAGGTTTAAATGTTGGAGTTATTAACTTAGCGATAAGCAACAATCCAACTCTTATATATCCCAACCCTATTCAGTCAGAAGCAACTCTTCAATATACGCTCACTAATGAAGAATGCATAAGCATCTCATTATACAATATGCAAGGAAGTAAAGTGCAGACTTTTCTTACCAATGAAACCAGAAACCAGGGGGAGCATAAAGAGGTATTGCATTTAGACGGAGCGTTACCTTTGGGTAATTATATTCTCGATATCTCAAATGGTGTTCACAGTCAGGGTATCAGCATCATAAAGCAATAAACCAATCCTATGGCAACTTCTTGTTTAGAGCATCTTCCCAATCTAAAAAAAATTGTGCGCAGCCATAAAATAAAAACAATCTTCTTAGTTACATTTTGTTTCTTTCTGCAAAGTAGCAGTGTTTTTTCCCAAGCGGGCATGCTGGATTCAACGTTTGGAATTAACGGCATAAGCAATTGTTTACCCGGGGGAGCAGGATATTCTGTAGCCATTCAGACTGATGGAAAAATTGTTGTCGGGGGTGTTGAAAATGGCGATTTTGCGGTAGCCAGATTTGAATCTTCAGGTTTGCTTGATAGCACTTTTAGTTCTGATGGTGTTGTTGTGGTGAATCTTGGGCCACCTGGTTTTCTGAAAGTAGCAATTCAGTCAGATGGAAAAATTTTAGAGAGCGGCACTGATGGGTCACTTTTTGGATTGGCTCGTTTTAATACTGACGGTACTTTGGATAATTCCTTTAGCGGGAATGGAACTGTATTGACTTCCTTTAATGATTCGAATTATCTTTCATCTGGTTACGGATTAACAATTCAACCCGATGACAAAATTATTCAGGTGGGAGAAAGTTGGTCAAATTCAGGTATAAAGGGCTTTGCTGTGGCACGGTTCAATACTGATGGTTCTCTCGACAATAGTTTTGGTACCGGAGGTAAAGTATTAACCACTATTGGAAACGCTTTGCCTTATGCAACTTGTGCTGTAGTACAACCTGATGGCAAAATATTAGTAGGTGGTACTTCATGGAGCGCTACAATTGCCCCAAGTTGTTTTGCTTTAGCCCGGTATAATTCAAATGGCACATTGGATATTGACTTTGGTGTTGGAGGTATGGTTACAACTTATTTCGGAGCGGGTGATGCCAGTGATGATGACGAAGGTTATGCTATTGTACTGCAACCTGACGGTAAGATACTTATGACTGGAAATTCCATAATTGGAATAAATTTTAGTAAGTTGGCCATTATTAGATATAATGCTAATGGTACACCCGATCTAACCTTTGGGGTAGAAGGTAAAGTTCTAAGTGATTTTCCATGTAACGCGTATGCTATCGCGCTACAACAAGATGGTAAAATAATCATAGCAGGTGCAGGAAAGGATGACAGCCTCTTTAAAGCCGATATTTTATTAGCGAGATATCTATCTGATGGAACGCTTGATAGCAGCTTTGGTGTCAATGGTATTGTTATCACATCAATCGACAATACCACGAATGTTGTCTCGAGTGTAGCTATTCAGCCAGATGGAAAAATTATTGTTGCTGGTACTTCATATATGCAAGGAATGATAGTGTTACGTTATCTCTCCGGCTTAAATGTAGGCATGCTTGATTTTAGTACAGCAGATTCGCCAGCACTTATTTATCCCAACCCAATTCAATCAGAAGCAACTCTTCAATACACGCTCACTAATGAAGAATGCATAAGCATCTCTTTGTACAATATGCAAGGAAGTAAAGTGCAAACTTTCATTACCAATGAAAAGAGAAACCAGGCAGAGCATAAAGAGGTATTGAATTTAGATAAAGCACTACCTTGCGGTAATTATATTGTCTCTATTTCAAACGGTATTCATAGTCAAGGTATCAAGATCATAAAACAATAAACCGAACATTAAGGAAACCTCATAGAAGTCATTCAATCACAATTTTCTTTCTCATCCCAATAAAACCAGTGCCAGCGCCATCATTCATCGGTTTTATCTCGATGAAGTAAATACCCGCAGTGACACAACGTTTTCCATCGCTAAACAAATCAATTTCCAGCTTCCCGGAATGCAGTCCTGTACTTCCAAGTGAAGGGAACTCTTCAGATGAATAAATATTTTGTCCGAGCATATCTACAACGCTGATTGAAATTTTATCAGCCCCCGAAAAAATCGGGGCAGGCATTAAACCACTTGTCCCGATCTTTTCGGGATTAAGCCATTCAACCATAAATCTTCCATTCGAAGGATTAGGATAAACAGAAATGCCTGCATCACTCACATCAGCAATGCCGCTTATAAGCACATATTGATTTGTGGAATTAACGCAGCCATTTGAATCACTCACGATCACCGTATATAACCCCGTTTGCAAAACAATGAACGATTGATTGGTGGCGCCGGGGATATTAACGGAGTTGAATTGCCACTGATAAGAATTTGCCGCACTGGAAGTAAGTGTATAACCTGCTTGTGTGATCGTTGGAAACGGAGGAGTAGGATATACGGTTATGTAGTTCGGCAGTGTTAAGGTATCATTCCCGCTTGCGCTGGTAGTGATCAGTGTGACGTCATACGTACCCGCTGTATTGTAGCAGATGCCGGTGGGATTTTGATCGGTGGAAGAAGAAGGAGTGCCTCCGGGGAAAAGCCATTGCCATGCAGTGGGGTTGTTCGCAGATGAATCAAAAAAGCTGACACAGAATTTTTCACAAACGTCAGTATCCGAAGCCGCAAAGGAAGATGCTGAAAATGATCCGGCACAGGAAGGTACCGTGGATGATAATTCTGCGAGTGTATATAATCTAATATTATCCAGCACCACCTCTGTGCAGGAACTGCAGATATGTCCCCAGCCAGTAAACTTAATGGTATGAGAAGGAGAGGTAGCATTAAACTCAATGATGAAAGTTGTTCCAATGCCACCTGAATGAGGAGTAGGTTTGCATCTCATTAAAGTATCTCCAAATCCCACGTCTACGGCAAATAATCCATTGGCTTCGAAAAATCCATTGTTGACTTCCCCGCCTGCCCAAAATTCCAATACATAGGTATGACCTATTACCAGCCCGGTTACAGTTTGTTCTATGCTAACCCCGGTTGACCCCCCATAATCGGAAGTATTTAATGGATACCCGGGAGGAGTACCTGTAACTGTACATCCTAAATTGATTAAACACGAAGTATCATTACTGACCGGTGAGCATGCATTCGGAAAGGAATTACCGAGATAAGCGGCCCGTGATCCCTCGGGAATGAAAGAGCGTGAATAGGGATCATTATTAAAGATGCAGACATAAGTTCCACTGCCGCCACCGGTGCAGGTCCAATTGGTTAGATCACATGAATAGTAAAATGAGTTGGGGCAGAACACATCTAAAATGTATCCTCCTGCACATACGGTATCTTCAAAGCCCCCATTCAGTAAAAGGTTATTTACTCCGGAGCTTATTGAATCATTCTGATCATAGCAATAAATACAAATTATTTGTCCGGCTGAATACTTACAAAGCGCAACGCTCAATGCTGCTGAGAGGAAGAGTAGTTTCATAGGTTAGTTTTTCGAACCGTTAAAATAATTGATGAAAGAACATAGCAAAGCAAACAAAAAATGCTCAGACTTCAACGGTTTTCTGCGGCACAGTTTATAAACATTTTTTATTGTACATTTTCCCGATAACATTGAGGAGTACTTTGCCGATGATATTTTTACTTCACATTTTAACGAGTGAGGTATCATTAGCATCGCAAACTATTTTAAATCGAGTTCTTTGGCAATGACATTAATCCTCCCTGCACCTCTAACTCCTGAAGGAGAACCGCTCTCGCACTCGTGGATGCGGAGGGACTCCCCTTTAGGGGTCGGGGGCGTGGGAGGGTGTGTCATTAGCCTCTAGATCTTTGCCTAAATTGTAATCCCGATGCATCGGGACTGAATGACTGATTAGAAGTGAAAGGGAGGGTATCATTAACAGCGCAAACTATTTTAAATCGAATTCTTTGGCAATGACATTCATCATCGCTGCACCTCTAATTCCTGAAGGAGAACCGCTCACGCACTCGAGGATGCGGAGGGACTCCCCTTTAGGGGTCGGGGGCGTGGGAGGGTGTGTCATTATCCTCTATATCTTTGCCTAAATTGTAATCCCGATGCATCGGGACTGATGACTGATTAGGAGTGAAAGTGAGGTATCATTAGCAGCG
>Ga0134121_10000488_pt1 | contig 45581 bp, 40 predicted proteins | sample KB301_FD_96463 | JGI IMG/M metagenome (GOLD analysis project Ga0134121, IMG submission 96463) | Terrestrial soil microbial communities without Nitrogen fertilizer from Kellogg Biological Station, Michigan, USA - KB3-0-1 | ecosystem: Environmental > Terrestrial > Soil > Unclassified ...
CCAGCGTGCCTTCGGCTACAAGGCGCCTTTCTAAGCCAGCGTCCTGCGGATTTGCGCGGCGTATTCCGCCAGCTTCTCGCGCGGCGGATTCTTCGCCGGCCAGGTGAGCGCCATGCCGTCGCCTTCATGGCGTGGCAAAAGGTGCATGTGGTAATGGAACACGCTCTGCCACGCCGCCTTTCCGTTCGCCTGATAGACCGACAGCCCTTCGGGCTTGTAGGCATCGCGGATTGCGCGCGCCACGCGCGCGGCTGCGCGCAGGAGCGCGCCGGCCTGCGCGTCAGAGAGCTCGTACAGATTCTCGGCGTGGCCCTTCGCCGCCACGAGGACGTGACCTGGGTTCACCTGCCCGGCATCCATGAAGGCGAGGGTGTGCTCGTCCTCGAAGACGACGGCGGCGGGAATCTCCTTGGCAACGATGCGGCAGAAGATGCAGTTGCTCATCTCATTCTCCGGCAGCTTGGTAGCCGCGGCATGGTACTTGGTAAAGCGTGCGGTCTTCCAGCCGTAGCGCGCTCAGCTTCCCGCCCCACACGCAGCCGCTATCGAGCGCAGCAAGCCGCGGCCGCAGCTTCAGCCCCAGTGCCGACCAATGCCCGCAAATGAGCGACGCTTTCTCCTTCGGCCGCAGGTCGAACCAGGCGCGAAATCCCCGAGGTGCCTCGTTCCCTTTGGCGTGGAAGTCCATCCTTCCCTGAGGCGTGGCAAAGCGCATCCGCGTCATCGCATTGACGATGACACGCAGGCGGTCCCATCCCTCGAGGTCGTCGCTCCAATGGTCGGGCTTGCTGCCGTACATCTTGGCGAGAAAGTCGCGATAGTTCCGCCGCCTGAGCGCGCCTTCGGCCTCGCCCGCGAGCTCGAGGGAGCGCTTCACCGTCCACTGCGGCAGCAGCCCGGCGTGCACCATCGCAAATTCGCCGCGCGCGTGCATCATCGGCCGCTTGCGCAGCCAGTCGACAAGCTCCTTCCGGTCCGGTGCCGCTAGAACGTCATGGATCGTGTCGTCCTTGCGCGGGCGCTCGAAGCCCTCGTGCTGCGCGATCAGGTGCAAATCGTGATTGCCGAGCACGGTGACCGCGCGGCCGCCGAGCGCGCGCACGAAGCGCAGCACCTCGAGCGATTTGGGTCCGCGGTTGACGAGGTCGCCGACGAACCAGAGCCGGTCGCGCTTGCCGAAATCTAGGCATCCGAGCAGCGCCTGCAGCTCGTCAAAGCATCCCTGGATGTCGCCGATCGCATAGGTGGCCATCAACCCTAGAAGCTAGCATCGAGCCGGCGATACTGTATTGCCTCCGCGACGTGCTCGGCGCTAATCGCGGCGGCCCCGGCCAAGTCAGCGATAGAGCGCGCAACCCGCAGAACGCGGTGGTAGGCGCGGGCCGAAAGCAGGAGCCGTGCAAGGGCATGGCGCAAGAGCTCGCCCGCCTCGCGGCCGGTGGTGCAGTGCCGGTCGATCTCCCGGGTGCCAAGCAGGGCGTTCGGCTTTCCCTGGCGCAAGAGCTGCGCCTGCCGGGCGTGCGCGACGCGCGCCGCGACCGCGGCGGACGACTCGCTCGCTGCCGGCGCGATGAGCTCGCCTTCCCTCGGCGCGGGTACTTCCAGCTTGATGTCGATGCGGTCGGCGAGCGGGCCGGAGACGCGGCCGCGGTAGCGGGCGATCCGCTCCGGCGTGCAGCGGCAACGATTGCTGCGATCGCCGCAGTGGCCGCACGGGCAGGGATTCATCGCCGCGACGAGCTGGAAACGCGCGGGAAACAGAACCTGTCGCGCCGCGCGCGAAATCGCCACGCGGCCGCTTTCGATCGGCTCGCGCAGGGCCTCGAGGACGTCGCGGTCGAACTCGGGCAGCTCATCGAGGAAGAGCACGCCATGGTGCGCGAGCGAGATCTCTCCAGGTCGCGGCAGCGTGCCGCCCCCCACGAGCGCAGCGGCAGATGCGCTGTGATGCGGCGCGCGGAAAGGCCGCTCGCCCCAGCGCGCCGCCTCGAAGCCGTTCATCGACACGGAGTGCACGGCGGCCACTTCGAGCGCTTCCCCTTCGGACATGGGCGGCAGGATGCCGGGGAAGCGCGCGGCGAGCATCGATTTGCCGGTGCCCGGCGGCCCGATCATGAGCACGCTGTGACCGCCGGCGGCGGCGACTTCCAGCGCGCGCTTCGCCTGCTGCTGGCCCTTCACCTCATTGAAATCCGGATAGGTAGGGCAGACCGTGGGAGTTGCGGCACTGTACTCCGGCAGGCGCGCTTCGTCGGCCAGATGTCCGACGACTTCGAGCAGCGACTTTGCCGGTAGGATCTTGGCGCCTTCGGCGAGTGCGGCCTGCGGCGCGTTGCCCTCCGGCAGGACAAAGGCGCGTCCCGCGCTGCGCGCCGAAAGCGCCATGGCGAGCGCGCCGCGCACCGCGCGAAGCTCGCCGGTGAGCGAGAGCTCGCCCGCGAATTCCTGCCCGGCGAGCGCTTCGGGCGCGAGCTGCCCGCTTGCCGCGAGGATACCGAGCGCGATCGGCAAATCGAAGCGGCTGGAATCCTTCGGCAGCTCGGCTGGCGCGAGATTGACCGTGATGCGCCGCGCCGGAAACTCGAAATGGGCATGGTTCAGCGCAGCGCGCACCCGATCGCGCGCCTCGCGTACTTCGGCATCCGGCAGGCCGACGATATGGAACGCGGGCAATCCGGGCCCCAAGTGAACTTCGACGGTCACTTCGGGCGCATCGATGCCTGCAAGCGCGCGGCTCGCTACGGTCGCGACAGTCATTGCGCTTCCACCTCTCCCAAAGGAGAGGAACGCCGCAGCGGCGCGACGGTTTACTTCTTCGCCTGCTCGAGCTCGCTCACGCGCTTTTCCAACGCGGCGAGCTTTGCCTGCGCCTGCTCGAGCAGCTTCCTCTGGACCTCGAAGTCCTCGCGCAACACGACGTCCATGCGGTCGAACCAGCTAGCGAGCAGCGCCCGCAGGTTCTTCTCGATGTCCTGTGCCGGCGAATTGCGCAGCGCCTCGTTGACGCGAGCGCTCAGGTCATCGAAGAGGGCCTTGTTCATAGGCGAGCGACCTTAGCACTGCCTCGCCGCACCATCGATGGGCGCGGTATCTAAACGCCTGCACCGGACTGGGGCGCGCGAATGCCTGGCTGAGACTATCTCATTGAACGGTAATGGATAAAGGGTATGGCATAGGAGGTGCTAACTGTCGGGGGCAGTTTTCCTTTCACCCTCCAGGGAGAGCATCAACATGCGTAAGTTCGTCCTGCCTCTCGCGCTCGCCGCGTCCGCCTCCGCCTCCGCGCCGGCCATCGCGCAACAAGCTGCCGCAGCTACACCTCCGCCGCCCCCCGTGACCGGCAACATGACGCTCGTCTCGGAATATCGGTTCCGCGGAATCGATCAAACCTATGGCAAGCCAGCCATTCAGGGCGGGTTCGACTACAGCCATGAGAGCGGCATCTATCTCGGCAACTGGAACTCGAACGTCAGCCAAGGCGCAGGTTACCCCGGCGGCAACATCGAGATGGACTTCTACGGTGGCTGGAAGAAGGCCTTGGGTGACTTTGGCCTCGATCTCGGCGCGATCTACTACTACTACCCCGGTAGTGATGCGCAATTCATCGGCGCGGCGAACCCGCATAGCACGAAAACCAACTCCGGCACGGTGCACAACATAGAAGCCTATGTGGGCCTGAGCTGGAAGTGGCTGTCGCTCAAGTGGTCGCATGCGCTGAGCGACTACTTCCTCGTGCCGGATACCTCGGGGACGAACTACTACGACCTCTCCGCCACCTATGACCTCGGCAGCGGGTGGGGCGTAAACGGCCATGTCGGCCACCTGTCCGTACAGGGTTATTCCGAGGCCGACTACACCGATTACAAGCTCGGCGTCACGAAAGACGTCGCCGGCTGGGTCTTCGGTGCGAGCTATGTCGGCACGAATGCGAAAGGCAACTGCCCTTTCAATGCAACGTCAGCACCGTACTGCTTCTCGGACACGACGCTTGGATTCGACGGCAAGAGCAAGGACGCCGGGCGCGCCACGATCGTGCTGCAAGTCGGGAAAACCTTCTAAGGCCAACCGGGCGGCCGCATTCAAGCCGCCCAATGGAGACCCGCATGAAACTGTTAACCGCAATCATCAAGCCCTTCAAGCTCGACGAGGTGCGCGAGGCGCTCTCCGCCATCGGCGTCCAGGGCATTACCGTGACGGAGGTGAAGGGCTTCGGGCGGCAGAAAGGCCACACCGAGCTTTACCGCGGCGCGGAGTACGTCGTCGACTTCCTTCCCAAGGTGAAGGTCGAAGCCGCCATCAAGTCCGAGATGCTCGATCAGGCGATCGAGGCGATCGAGAAATCAGCGAACACCGGAAAGATCGGTGACGGCAAGATCTTCGTGTTCGATCTAGAGAAGGTCATCCGCATCCGCACCGGTGAAACCGATGCGGCCGCGCTCTGAGGAGAATGTGATGAAGAAATTCTGTGCATTTCTGGCTGTGGTGCTCTCGCTCGCGTTCGCGGGCCTGACATGCGCTCAGGACAAGCCCGCGGCCAAGGCGGAACCGGCGAAGGCGGAGGCGAAGAAAGACGAAGCCAAGCCGGCGGCGGAGCCTGAGAAGAAGGAAGAGGCGAAGCCGGCGCCGACGCCGAACAAGGGCGACGTCGCATGGATGCTCACGTCTACGGCGCTCGTTCTCATGATGAGCGTGCCGGCGCTCGCGCTGTTCTACGGCGGCATGGTGCGCTCCAAGAACGCGCTGTCGATGCTGATGCAGGTTTTCGTGGTGTTTTCGCTGGTGACAGTACTGTGGTGCATCTACGGCTACAGCCTGGCGTTCACGGAGGGCAAGGGCGCGTTGTCGCCGTTCATCGGAGGCCTCGATCGCCTGTTTCTCTCCGGCACGTTCGACTCCGCGAAGGGCGAGTACTCGATGGCGGCCACCTTCAGCAAGAACACGCCGCTCTATGAGCTCGTCTACGTGGCGTTCCAGGCGACCTTCGCGGCGATCACTTGCTGCCTCGTCTTGGGCGCGATCGCGGAGCGCGCCAAGTTCTCGGCCGTGCTGGCTTTCATCGTGCTCTGGTTCACGTTCAGCTATGCGCCAGTCGCACACATGGTCTGGTTCTGGATGGGGCCCGACGCGTACACCAGCGCCAAGGTGGTCGATGAGGTGAACGGCAAAGCGGGCCTGCTCTGGCAATGGGGGGCGCTCGACTTTGCGGGCGGCACTGTCGTGCACATCAACTCCGGCGTGGCCGGCTTGGTCGGCGCCTATCTCATCGGCAAGCGCATCGGGTACGGGAGGGAGGCGATGCCGCCGCACAACCTGACGCTGACGATGATCGGCGCGGCTCTGCTGTGGACCGGCTGGTTCGGCTTCAACGCCGGTTCGGCGCTCGAGGCGAACGGCAGCGCGTCGCTTGCGTTCATGAACACCTACCTCGCGACCGCATGTGCGGTGTTGTCCTGGATTGCGGGCGAAGCGATCTTCAAGGGCAAGCCCTCGATGCTCGGCGCCGCTTCAGGCGCAGTGGCCGGCCTCGTGGCGATTACCCCGGCTGCCGGCAATGTCGGCATCCCGGGCGCATTCGTCATCGGCCTGGCGGCAGGCCTGGTCTGCCTGTGGGGCGTGAGCGGTCTGAAGAAGGTGCTCGGGGCAGACGACTCGCTCGACGTGTTCGGCGTGCACTGCATCGGCGGAATCCTGGGCGCGCTGCTGACCGGCGTGTTCAACTCGCCCGATCTCGGTGGGCCGAGCTTCCCGGTGGACTGGTTCGTCGGTACGGCGGTGGCCGCGAAGGACTATTCCATCATGGGCCAGTTGTGGATTCAGGCCAAGGCCGTCCTGGTGACGTTCTTCTGGTCGGGCATCGTCGCGGCGATTTCGTACAAGCTGGTCGACTGGACCATCGGCCTGCGCGTGAGCGAGGAAGACGAGCGCGAAGGTCTCGATACCAGCGCGCACGGCGAAGCTGCTTACCGCATGTAAGTAGACTGGCTGCAGAAAAAGGGCGCTTCGGCGCCCTTTTTTTTACGCCGCGAGCTTCCCGAGCAGCAAAAGCAGCTGCGCTCGCTCCGCGTCCGACAGCCGCGCTGCCACGCGACGCTCATGGCGCTCGATGCGCCGGCGCAACTGCCGCGCGAGCGAGCGCCCGCTGGATGTGAGCCACAAGGCGTTTGTCCGTCGATCGGCGCCGCGACGGCGCTCGACGAGATCGCGCCGCTCGAGCGAGTCGATCACGCCGACCATCGTCGAGCGATCGAGGCGCACGGCCTCCGCGAGCCGGCCTTGCGTGACTCCGGGGTTCGCCTCGAGGAGCAACATGATGCCGGCGCGTCCGGGCGAAAGCTCGCCAACGCTGGACGCGAAATCTCGGAATACGGCCTGCTGGGCCAGGCGCAGCCGGTAGCCGATCAGCTCGGGCAGGATGCCGGGCTTGAGCTCGGCGCGCGCGCGTTTCACTCTGGAAGACGCTCGATGGTCGAGGCGCATCGTACACGGAATAGAATTGCAGGTTTTCCAGCGTGGATACGAGGATTCCATGGCCTATGCCATTCCCCTGTGGACGCCGCCCGCACTTCCCATCGCGGGCAGCAAAGACCAATTCCCCGTGCGGCGCATCTTCTGCGTCGGGCGCAACTATGCCGAGCACCAGAAGGAGATGGGCGGCGACGGCCGCGAGACGCCGTTCTTCTTCCTGAAGAGCGAGTTCTCGCTCGTCGTGCGCGGCGGCGATGTGCACTACCCGGCGAAGACTTCCAACTATCACTACGAGACCGAGCTCGTCGTCGCGCTTCACAAGGGCGGCCGCCGCATCGACGTGAAGAGGGCGAACGACCATATCTTCGGCTATGCAGTAGGTCTCGACATGACGCGGCGCGACCTGCAGCAGTGGGGCAAGGACCATGGCCGTCCATGGGATTTCGGCAAGAACTTCGACGAAGCGGCGCCGTGCAGCGAGCTTATCCCCGCCGCGAAAATCGGCCATCCGTCGAAGGGCTCGATCTCGCTGCAAGTGAACGGCAAGCAGCGGCAGCAGGCGGATCTCGCCGACATGATCTGGTCGGTGCCCGAGCAGATCGCCTTCCTTTCGGAGCACTACACACTCGAGCCCGGCGACGCCATCTTCACGGGAACGCCGGCGGGCGTGGGGCCGGTGAAGCCGGGAGACGAGCTGCTCGCGGCAATCGATGGGGTGACCGAGCTCAAGGTGAAGATCCTCCCCGCGCTGTGAAGCTGCATACGTATTTCCGCAGCTCGGCGGCGTTCCGGGTGCGGATCGCGCTGAACCTCAAGGGGTTGAAGTACGAGCCGGTGTTCGTGCACCTCGCAAAGGGGGAGCATCGGCAGCCGCAATACGCGGCGATCAATCCGCAAGCGTTGCTGCCGACGCTGGAGCTCGACGACGGCAAGCGGCTGACGCAGTCGCTCGCCATCATCGAATGGCTGGAGGAGAAGCATCCGACGCCGCCACTCCTGCCGAAGGATGCCTTCGGCAAAGCCCGCGTGCGCTCGCTCTCGTACCTCGTCGCTTCCGAGATCCATCCGCTGAACAATCTGCGCGTCCTTCAGCACCTGAAGCACGCGCTCGAGCAGACCCAGGAGCAGATCGATACCTGGTATCGATACTGGATCGCCGATGGCCTTGCCAAGCTGGAGGCCGAGCTCGCGGGCGCGAGCGGCAAGTTCTGCCACGGCGATTCGCCCGGCATGGCGGATTGCTGCCTCGTGCCGCAGATCTTCAACGCCAAGCGTTACTCGAGCGACCTGGCGCCGTACCCCACGACGATGCGCGTTTTCGACAACTGCATGAAGCTCGATGCCTTCGATCGCGCGCAACCCAGCAAACAACCCGACGCGGAGTAGCGATGAATCCAGCTCCCTACCGGCGAGCGTATTGGAACACGCAGCCGGAATACCTTTTCCCGAAGTACGCCTCGACGGTGAAGCGCGCGCCGCTGCAGCCGCTCGTGGTGCTGCCGCACACCCTCTCGGAGGTGACCGCCCCGGTTTTCGGTCGCGACGAAGTGAAACAAAGCGACAGCGATCTCACCAAGCAGCACAAGGGTGAGCCGCAAGGCGAGCGCATCGTGGTGAGCGGGCGCGTGCTCGACGAGAACGGCAAGCCGATACCGAATATCCTGGTCGAGATCTGGCAGGCGAACGCCGCAGGTCGTTACAACCATCGTGTGGACCAACATGACGCGCCGATCGATCCAAACTTCACCGGCGCGGGCCGCTTCCTCACGGACAACGACGGGCACTATCGCTTCATGACGATCCGTCCGGGCGAATACCCGTGGCGGAATCACTACAACGCCTGGCGTCCGGCGCACATTCACTTCTCACTCTTCGGGCAGGGACTGATGCAGCGCCTGGTCACGCAAATGTATTTCCCGGGCGATCCGCTGCTCGATTACGACCCCATGTTCACCTGCGTGGCCGACGAGAAGGCGCGCAATCGGCTCATCTCGCTCTTCGACTGGGAAAACACCATTCCCGAATACGCGCTCGCGTATCGCTTCGACGTTGTGCTCCGCGGACGCGACGAGACACCGATGGAGAACCGCCGATGAGCCTGCGCGCCAGCACCTCGCAAACCATCGGCCCGTACCTGCGCATCGGCCTCGAGTGGATGCAGATCGAGGACATGGCGCCGAAAGGCGTGGCGGGCGAGCGCGTCTCGCTCCGCGGCCGGGTCGTCGACGGCAATGGCAAACCGGTCAACGATGCGGCTGTCGAGATCTGGCAGGCGAACAGTCACGGCCGCTACGCCCACCCCGAGGACAAGCAGGACAAGCCTCTCGAGAAGACCTTCCGCGGCTACGGCCGCTCGCTCACCGACGACGACGGCGCGTTCCGTTTCAACACCATCAAGCCCGGGCGCGTGCCGGGTCCGGACGGCAAGCTGCAGGCGCCGCATCTCAGCGTGACGATCTTCATGCGCGGCCTGCTCAAGCATCTGCAGACCCGCATTTACTTTCCGGATGACCCGGCGAACGCCGAGGACCCGATCCTCGCGCTGGTGCCGGCCGAGCGGCGCTCTACGATGATCGCGCGGCGCAGCGCCGACGGGACGCTGGAGTGGCACGCCATACTGCAAGGGAAGAACGAAACCGTCTTCTTCGACTTCTAGCGCGCGCGGAAGCGCTTCTTCAGTTCCTCGGGGATCGGCGCGCCTTTCATCGGCGTACCCGGGCCGTTCTCGAAGCGGCCCCAGACGCGGGTTTCCTTTGCCTTGGCGAGCACCGTGCCATCGGCGCGCACGATATGGTGCTCGACGACGAAAGACTTGCCGCCGAAGCGTTCGATTCTTGAGCGCACTTCGCAGCGATCACCTTGCAGGGCGGGCGCGACGAACTCGCATTGCGCGGAAACGAGCGGCATCGCCATGTGGTTCTCGCGCATCCATTTCGGTCCGTAACCCGCGCTCTCGAAGAGCGTCCAGCACGCTGCGTCGATCCAGCGGAAGTAGGTCGGGTAGAAAATGATGCCGGCGGGGTCGCAGTCGCCCCAGTGCACCTGGCACGGCAGCCGGCTCTCGATCGAATGGAATTCCGGCGAGTCGGTCATTGGACGATTATAGGTGCGGCGATTGACACACCCCGCCCATGTGGGCAGACTCCCATTTCCGCGCCGATTTGATGTTCAGCTTGCGGGCGCGTTACAAATTCCGCTAAAGAGACGGTCGACGAGGCCCGTTTCTGCCGAAAGCTGAACGGGCTTTTTGTTTGGAGTATCCGTGTCGTCGCTGTCGCGTGCCGCGAATCTCGAAAGGCTGCTGACCGAGCGAATCCTGCTGCTCGACGGCGCCATGGGCACGATGATCCAGCGTGCGCGGCTCGCCGAGGAAGACTATCGCGGCGCCCGCTTCCGCGACTGGCCGCGCGAGGTGCGCGGCCATAACGACCTCCTGTCCCTCACGCAGCCGCGCCTCGTGCGCGACATCCACGCGCAATACCTGCAGGCGGGTGCGGACATCATCGAGACCAACACCTTCAACTCGACCGCCGTCGCGCTCACCGATTACGGGATGGAGTCGCTCGCGCGCGAGCTGAACCGCGCCGCGGCCGATCTCGCCGTCGAGGCGGCGCGCGAATGGGAAGAGAAGTCGGCCGGCAAGCCGCGCTTCGTCGCGGGCGTGCTCGGCCCGACGAACAAGACGGCTTCGCTTTCACCCGACGTGAACGATCCGGGATTTCGCGCCGTGACCTTCGATGCGCTCGTCGCCGCCTATGGCGACGCGGTTGAAGGGCTGCTCGAAGGCGGCGTCGACCTGCTGCTCGTCGAGACCATATTCGACACGCTCAACGCCAAGGCCGCGCTCTTCGCTATCGACGCGGCTTTCGAGCGCCGCGGCGCCCGCCTGCCCATCATCATCTCCGGCACGATCACGGATGCCTCCGGACGCACGCTCTCGGGCCAGAGGGCCGAAGCGCTCTACAACTCGGTGCGCCATGCGCGTCCGGTCGCCATCGGCCTCAATTGCGCGCTCGGCGCGAAGGAGCTGCGGCCCCACGTCGAGGAGCTGGCGCGGCTTGCCGAATGCTTCACCTCCTGCCATCCGAACGCCGGGCTGCCGAATGCCTTCGGCGAATACGAAGACACGCCCGAGTCGATGGCGCGTCAGCTCGGCGAGTGGGCGCGCAGCGGCTGGATCAACATCGCCGGCGGCTGTTGCGGCACGACGCCGGAACACATTGCGACCATCGGTGAGGCCCTGGCAGGGGTGGCGCCCCGCAAGCCCGCGGCGCGTCCGCCGGCATTGCGGCTCGCGGGCATGGAGCCGTTCAACGTCGACGACCAGTCGCTTTTCGTAAACGTCGGCGAGCGCACCAACGTCACCGGGTCGAAGGCCTTCGCGCGGCTCATCCTCGCGGGCGACTATGCCGGCGCGCTTACCGTCGCGCGTCAGCAGGTCGAGAACGGCGCGCAGGTCATCGACGTGAACATGGACGAGGCGATGCTCGACTCGGAGAAGGCGATGTCCACGTTCCTGTCGCTCGTCGCGGCGGAGCCCGACATCGCACGCGTGCCGGTCATGCTTGACAGCTCCAAATGGAGCGTGATCGAAGCCGGTCTCAAGTGCGTCCAGGGCAAGCCCATCGTCAATTCGATCTCTCTGAAGGAAGGCGAGGCGACATTCCTGCATCACGCCAACCTCGCCCGGCGCTATGGCGCCGCGGTGGTCGTGATGGCGTTCGACGAGCAGGGCCAGGCCGACACGCTCGAGCGACGCACTGCGGTTTGCCAGCGGGCCTACAAGCTTCTGATCGAGCACGGCTTCCCGGCCGAGGACATCGTGTTCGACCCGAACATCTTCGCGGTTGCGACGGGGCTCGAGGAACACGCGCGCTACGGCATCGATTTCATCGAGGCGGTCCACTGGATTCGCGCCCACCTGCCGAAAGCCAAGGTCTCCGGCGGCGTCTCCAACCTTTCGTTCTCCTTCCGCGGCAACGACCCGGTGCGCGAAGCCATGCACACGGCCTTTCTCTATCACGCGATCCGCGCCGGACTGTCGATGGGCATCGTCAACGCCGGGCAGCTCGGCGTCTATGAGAAGCTCGACCCCGAGTTGCGCGAGCGCGTCGAGGATGTGATCCTCAACCGCCGCGTCGATGCGACGGAGCGCCTCGTCGAATTCGCTGGCCGCGTCAAGGGCGCAGCGAAGGAAACGAGCAAGGACGAGGCGTGGCGCACGGCGAGCGTGGAGGAGCGCCTCTCCCACGCGCTGGTAAACGGTATTGCGACGTACGTCGTCGCCGACACCGAGGAAGCTCGTCTCAAGTATCCGCGGCCGATCCAGGTGATCGAAGGGCCGCTGATGGACGGCATGAACGTGGTGGGCGACCTTTTCGGCGCCGGCAAGATGTTCCTGCCCCAGGTGGTGAAATCGGCGCGCGTCATGAAGCAGGCGGTGGCGCATCTCGTCCCGTTCATCGAGGCCGAGAAGGCGAAGTCGGGCCAAGCCGGGCGGCCCAAGGGTCGCATCGTGCTCGCCACGGTAAAGGGCGACGTGCACGACATCGGCAAGAACATCGTCGCCGTCGTGCTCCAGTGCAACAACTATGACGTCGTCAATCTCGGCGTCATGGTCCCGGCGCAGACGATCCTGGAGACGGCGCGCAAGGAGAAGGCCGATGCCGTCGGCCTCTCCGGGCTCATCACTCCATCGCTCGAGGAGATGGCGCATGTCGCGCGCGAGATGGAGCACAGCGGTTTTGCGTTGCCGCTCCTGATCGGCGGCGCAACGACGTCTCGTGCGCATACCGCCGTAAAGATTGCTCCGAACTACTCCGGCCCGGTCGTCTATGTGCCCGATGCGTCGCGCAGCGTGCCGGCCGTGCAAGGACTGCTATCGGATGGACGAGACGCTTACGTGGCGCAGGTTCGCGCCGACTACGAAAAGATCCGCGTACAGCATAGCCAGAAAGCGGGCCCGGGGCCGTTGCATCCGATCGCCGAAGCGCGGCGGCTTGGCCATCAGACGGACTGGCGCAGCTATGCGCCACCGCGGCCGCGCAAAACAGGCGTGATGGCGCTGCGCGATTACCCGATTGCAAAGCTGATCGACTATATCGACTGGGGACCTTTCTTCCAGGCCTGGGAACTGTCGGGACCGTATCCGCGCATTCTCGAAGACCCGGTCGTCGGCACGGAGGCGAAGAAGCTTTTCGCCGATGCGCAGGAAATGCTCGCGCGAGCGGTGAAGGAGCGCTGGATCAGCGCCCATGGCGTGTTCGGCCTCTATCCCGCTGCGCAGGTAAACGGCGACGACATCGAGATCTATGCCGACGACACGCGCCAGACGGCGTTTGCTACCTGGCACAACCTGCGCCAGCAGAACCACAAGCCGCAGGGCCGCGCGAACCTTTGCCTGGCCGACTTCGTCGCGCCCAAGGTGAGTGGCGTTGCCGATTGGCTGGGCGCCTTCGCCGTCTGCGCCGGCGGCATCGAAGACCGCGTGCGCCAGTTCGAGGCGGGTCATGACGACTACAACGCGATCATGCTGAAGGTACTGGCAGACCGGATCGCAGAGGCGTTCGCCGAGCACCTGCACGAACGCGTGCGGCGCGAGTTCTGGGGCTATGCCGCCGACGAGCAACTCGCAAAGCCGGAACTGATTGCCGAAGCGTACCGCGGGATCCGGCCGGCACCGGGCTATCCCGCCTGCCCGGATCATCGGGCCAAGGCCGCGCTCTTCCGCCTGCTCGATGCCGAGCGCAATGCCGGGATGCGCCTCACCGAATCGTTCGCCATGCTGCCCGCCTCGGCGGTCTCCGGCTTCTACCTCTCGCACGCGCAATCGAGCTATTTCGCCGTGGGCAAGATCGGCCGCGACCAGGTCGAGGACTATGCGCGGCGCAGCGGCACGTCGGTTGCCGACGCGGAGAAATGGCTTGCACCGGTCCTCGCCTACGAGCCGCAGGCGGCGGCGCTCAACGCCCCGCTATAATCGGCACATGGGAAAAGGCGACAAGCGCACACGGCGCGGCAAGATCTACAAGGGCAGCTACGGCAAGACCCGGCCGCACAGGCCGAAGAAGAAGGCTAAAAAGCCCTCCTGATCACTCCTCGCGCCTGCCGACCGGCAGGCCGAGCGCTTTCAGCTTGCGGTAAAGGTGCGTGCGCTCGAGGCCCGAGCGCTCGGCGACCCGCGACATGCTGCCATGCTCGCGCGCGAGGAGATTCTCGAAATAAACCCGCTCGAACGCTTCGCGCGCCTCGCGGTACGGACGATCGAGCGCGATTTCCGGCAGCGGTCCGGGCGAGCCGCGCGCGCCGAGCACGCGCTCGACGTCGTGCAGCTGGATTTCCTCCTCCAGCGTGGTGAAAGCGAGATCCTTCACTACGCTTTCCAGCTCCGCGAGATTCCCCGGCCACGAATGATGGCGCAGGGCATTCAATGCCGCGATCGAGAGACGGCGCGGCGGGCAAGCGCGCGCTTCGACCAGCTGCGCCAGCATGAGCGAAGCGAGATCCGGAACATCCTCGGCGAACTCGCGCACCGCGGGCAGCTTGAGCGTGAGCTCGGCGAGCCGCGTGCATAGCTCCGGGTCGAATTCGTGCTTCTCCGCCAGGGTGCGCGCATCGAGCGGCGAGAACGACACGATGCGCGCCCGGTACTTGTCGGCGCGTGGCAGGAGGAACTCGAGATGGCGCTGCTCCGTGCGCTCGAGCCGGCTTAGATCCGGCAGGAACAGCATACCCCCCGCCGCCTTGGCGAGGAGCTCCGAAGGCGGCTCGGCGAGCATCTCCGCGCCGGCGATGAACGGCGCTCCGTTCGGCACCAGCAGGCGCGCGAAGAGCTCCGCGCGCATGCCGCGCTCGCCGCGCAGCATCAACGGCGCAGCCAGCTGGGCGAGCTGCGCCAAGCGCTTTTTCGTGTCCGCGAGGACGCCCGAGCGGCCGACTGCGGCGAGCGTCAATTGCGGCGCCGGCGTCGCCTCGGGGTTGCGCAGCGCGCGCTTGACGGTAGCGAGGAGCCTTTGCAACGCGATCGGCTTTTCGAGGAAATCGAGCGCGCCGATACGTGTCGCCTCGACCGCGGTTTCGATCGTGGCGTGTCCCGACATCATCACCACGGGCATGGTGAGCTGGCCGCTCGCAGCCCATTCCTTGAGGAGCGTGATGCCGTCGGTATCCGGCATCCAGATATCGAGCAGCACGAGGTCCGGGCGCGCTCGCTCGCGGATGCGGCGCGCGTCGCCCGCGCTCTCGGCGAGCGCCACCTGGTGGCCTTCGTCCGCCAGGATTTCCGAGAGGAGTTCGCGGATGCCGACTTCGTCGTCGACAACGAGGATCTGTGCCATCAGGCGGCCTTGGCGAGCGGCAGCAGCACGGTCACCGACGCGCCGCGCGCGGGCTGGTTCTCGATCGCCACGCTGCCGTGGTGCTCGTCGATGATCTTCTTGACGATGGCAAGCCCAAGCCCGGTGCCGCGTGGCTTGGTAGTGACGTAGGGTTCGAAAATTCGGGCCATCAGCTCCTCGGGAAACCCGGCGCCGTTGTCCGAGACGGCGAGTCGTACACCATCGTCGGCGAGATCGGTGCTCACCTCGATCGCCGGCGATCGGGCATTACCGCGCATGTTCTCCAGCGCGTCCTGGGCATTCTGCACGAGGTTGTGAATGACTTGGCGAATCTGCGCCCCGTCGGCCCAGACGGGCGGCAGATCGGGGGCAAGCCGCTTCGCGATCGGCACCCGTGAATTCTCGTACAACGCGAGCACCTCTCCGACCAGATGATTGAGATCGAGGCGCGTCGGCTGCGGCGTCGGCAAGCGCGCATAGTCGCGGAAATCGTCGACCATCGCCTTCAGCGCCGTCACCTGGCTGACAATCGTGCCGGTCGAGCGGCGCAGGGCCTCGGCGTCTTGCGCCGAAAGGCGACCACCGAGCTTCATTTCCAGTCGTTCCGCCGAGAGCTGGATGGGTGTGAGCGGGTTCTTGATTTCATGCGCGAGCCGTCGTGCGACTTCCGCCCACGCCGTGGCGCGCTGCGCATTGATGAGCTGCGTAATGTCATCGAACACCAGGACGTAGCCGCCGCCGGTCGACTGCGGCAGGCGCGCGCCGCGCGCGTGCACGGTCTTCGCCGTACCCTTGAGCTGAAGCTCGAGCTGCCAGGGCTTGTCGCCGTGGCCGCGGAATTCCTCCCGCATCAGATCGGCGAACGCTTCGAGCTCGGCGCCCAGTATTGCGGTCGCGCCGTGGTTGGAGATCGACAGGCCGAGCTGGTGGTCGAAAACGAGCACGCCGGCAGACAGGTTGGCGAGGATGTTCTCGAGGCGCGCCTTTGCCGACTCGAGGGCTGCACGGTTCGTCTCCAGAATACGCCGCGCCTCATCGAGCTGGCGCGTCATCGAGTTGAAGGACTCGGTCAGCACGCCGAGCTCGTCCCGGCTCGTGACGGGCGCCTGGCGCGAGAAATCGCCACGCGCCACTGCCTGCATCGCTTGCGCGAGCGTTGCCAGCGGCTCTGCCAGCAGGTTGGACTGGGTCACTGCGACCGCCACCGCGACGAACAGCGCCATCAGGAGCGCAAAGCTCAGGGTGACAACGTAGATGCGCTTCAGGCCCTCGCGGGCGAGCGCAAGCTCGCGGTAGTCGCGATAGGCCGCCTCCACGGCCTCGGCATTGCGTGCGAGATTCGCCGGCACGGGCGCGCGCAACTGCAGGAAGCGCGGCTCGCCGGCCAGCGTCAGCGAGTCGATCGGGACGATGGTACGCAATCCAAGGGCCCCGCCGGGCAGCGCATCGATCGTCGTGTAGCCGCGCTGCAGGCGCGCCGTGCGCAGAAGCGACGGACTCGGCAGTTGCGGCACGAGCTTCGAAACCTCGTCCGACGCGCTGGCGTGGAGCGTGCCATTCGCACTGACGACCAATGCCTCCCTGACACCAGCCTGCAGGCGCAGGCGTTCAAGCCGCGGGACCACTTCGGTGCCGCGCAGGTCCGCGAGCTCGAGTGCCATGGTGCGCGCCTTGGTCTGCAACTCCACGAGCATCTGGTCTATCGCCTGCTGTCCCAGGTTGATGCCACCCTCCAGCGCGGCGTCCACCTTGACGTCGAACCACGACTCGATCGAGCGCGTGATGAACTGCACCGACACGGTGTAGACGATGAGCCCGGGCAACACCGCAAGCGCCGCAAAGCGCAGGAAGAGCCGCAAGGTGAGTCGCGTACCGAAGACGCGCGCACGGTAGCGGCGCGCCATTACCAGGAGCTGGTAGCTCACCACGCCTGCCAGCAGCGCGGCCAGCACTGCGTTGAGCGCAAGCAGAAGCGGGTACTGCTGCGCGAAGAACGTGGTGTCGCTGCTCGCGGTGGCGAGAAGGAAAAGCCCCACCGCGGCGATAGCACTGCCGATGATGAGAAGAAGCTTCATCGATCGCGCGCCTTCGGCTCCCGGCTCTCGACCGGCGCCGGCAGCTGGCGCGGCGAGCGCACGGTAAAGCGCTTCCAGGGCGAATCGAGCTGCAGGTCGCGGCTGGTCAACGCGCTCAGTTGAAAGGGCTTCGGCAGCAAAGTCGGGTCGAGTCGCATGCGCACGGCGGCGTCGTAATCGGCCTCGTCGAAGGTGACCGTGCGATCGACCACCAGCCAGTTGCGGATGCGCTTCAGCACGTTCAGTGCTTCATCGAGCGTGGCGAAGCTCTGCTGCAGGAGGCCGGTAGAGAGACGGTATTGCCGCGATAGCGCATGATAGGACAGGCGCAGCTGCAGCCTCTTCGAAGCCGCGCTCTCGTCGAACCAGTACCAGCGCCGCCGCGTCAGCTCGAAGTCGACGCGAAAGTACAGCGGCACGCCGTTCGCCACGACATCGGAGAGACGTGGACTCAGCTCGAAGTCGAAATCCGCGTCGAGCACCAGGCCTTCCTCCGTAGCGTGCAACCGGGCATCGCGTACTTCGATGTCGTCGGCGTTGGCCGGAGAGATGGCGAGGAGCGCAAGCCACGCGACGACCACGGCTTGCCTCGCCTTCACCTCAGGCCTGCTTTTGGATCAACGCGTAATAGAAGCCGTCGTGCTCGGCATCGGGCAACCATTGCGCGCGCGCGCCATCCGGCAGCGGCAGCTGCCGTGCTGTGCTTTCGCTGGCGACAAAGGCTGCCACAACCGCTTCGTTCTCCCCGGGAAATATCGAGCACGTGGCATAGAGCAATTTACCACCCGGCGCCAGCACGCGCCAAAGCGCGGCAAGAAGATTGCGCTGCTGATCGGCGAATCGCGCCACATCGTTGGCTCTACGCAACCATTTGACGTCCGGTCGACGACGTACGATGCCGGAGGCCGAGCAGGGAACATCGGCGAGGATGCGATCGAACGGACGACCGTCCCACCAGTGCTGCGGCTGCGTGGCATCGGCGTGAAGCGCTTCGGCACGCAGTCCGAGGCGCGCGAGCGTCGCCGCGATGCGCGCGACTCGCGTGGCATCGACATCGAGCGCGGTCATCGCCACATCGGCGATCTCGAGCATGTGCGCCATCTTGCCGCCCGGAGCGGCGCACGCATCGAGCACGCGCTGGCCGGAAGCCAAGTCTAGGCAATGCGCCGCGCGCTGCGCGCCGAGGTCCTGGACGGAAACTTCGCCTGTCGCGAATCCCGGCAGCCGGTCTACGGGCAGCGGGTGCTCGAGCAGCAATCCTTCGCCGCCATGGCGATGCGCGGCGATCTTCTCCACTGTCAACCGCGCGCGATACGCATCGGGGTCAATCCGTCGACGATTTACGCGAAGCGCCATCGGCGGATGCGTATTTCCGGCCGCGAGCACGCTTTGCCATTCGGCCGGGTAGGCGTTGCGCAATAGGTCGATCCACCAGTGCGGATGCTGATAGTGGGCCTCGGGTTCGGCCGCGAGCTGGACGTCGAGTGCGCCGCGTTGGCGCAGGAAGTTGCGCAGCAGCCCGTTGACGTATCCTTTCGCCGGCCAGTGTTCGATCAGCCCGCATGCCTTGACTGCCTCGTCGACAACGGTGTGCTCGCCATAGCGACCGGACTGGAGGGCGTAGAGCGCCGTCCAAAGAAGCGCTTCGACGAGGCCGTCGGGCCGGCCGCGACGCGAAAGATGCGTGATGATGGCCGGCAGCTTTCCGTAGCGCCGGAGGGTGCCGTGCGTGAGATCGATCAATGCACCGTACGGTTGGCCGAGCAGTTCGGCCAGGCTGCGGCCGGCAGCGACCTGGGCCACGATGCGCGCTGCCTCCGCCAACTGCACGGCGAGCGTTGCAGACTGCTTCATTCGAAGCGCATGCCGCGCTCGATGCGATGTCCGTGGAGAAAATCCGCCGCCGCCATGCGGCGGCCGCCAGCGGGCTGCAATTCCTCTATGGTGAGCGCGCCCGAGCCGCAGGCGACCAGCAGCTTGCCGGTGTCGATGATCGTACCGGGCGCGCCGACGCCACTTTCAACGCGTGCACGCCAGATCTTGATCGGCTCGCCCAGAAGCCGCGCCGTCGCGCCAGGTGCAGGTCGGAACGCGCGCACTGCGCGCTCGAGCTCCGGCGCGCTTCTCCTCCAATCGAGCCGGGTTTCGCTCTTCTCGATCTTGGCGGCGTAGGTTGCACCGGCAGCCGGCTGCGGCGTGCCGCGGGCGCTGCCGTCCTGCACGGCCCGGAGAACTTCGAGCAGCAGCGCAGCGCCCAGCTCGGCGAGCTTGTCGTGCACGCGGCCGAAGTCGTCGTCGGGGCCAAGAGGCATCGAGCGCGTGGCGAATAGCGGGCCGGTGTCCAAACCTTCGTCCATCTGCATGATGGAGACACCGGTCTCGGTGTCTCCCGCGAGGATCGCGCGCTGAATTGGAGCTGCGCCGCGCCAGCGCGGTAAGAGGGAGCCGTGGATGTTGATCGCGCCGTGCGTTGCGCAACGCAGGATCGGCGCGGGCAGGATGAGGCCATACGCTGCGACCACCACGACATCGGCGCCGAGCGTCCTCAATCGCGCTTCGACGTCAGGCGCGCGCAGAGTCTGCGGCTGCTCGACCCGGAGCTTGTGCCGCAGTGCGAGCTGCTTGACAGGACTTGGCGTGCCACGCATGCCGCGGCCCGAAGGCCGATCGGGCTGCGTAAGGACGAGGGCTATCTCATGTCCGGCATCGACGAGCCGCGCGAGGGCGCGCTGCGCGAAGATCGGTGTTCCCGCGAAGATTAGACGCAGGAACGCGGAGCGATCAGGCGGACTTGCGCAGCTGCTTGGCGAGCTTTGCGCGGATGCGCTGCTGCTTCAGCTGCGAGAGGTGCTCGACGAAGACCTTGCCCTGCAGGTGATCCATCTCGTGTTGGATGCACACGGCGAGCAGGCCCTGCGCTTCCAGCGTGAACGGGTTGCCGTTCTGGTCGTAGGCCCGCACTTTCACGCGTTCGGCGCGTGCCACAAGCTCGTAGATGCCGGGCACGGAGAGGCAGCCTTCTTCTATGTCGGATTCGCCGGTGGCCTCGAGAATCTCAGGATTCACCAAAACTACGAGCGAATCGCGCCGCTCGGAGACATCGACCACGATGACGCGCTTGTGCACGTCGACCTGCGTCGCGGCAAGGCCGATGCCGGGCGCCGCGTACATGGTTTCCGCCATGTCGGCGACCAGCTTTTTCAGGCTTTCATCAAATACGGTGACAGGCGCGGCAACCTTGTGGAGCCGGGCATCGGGGTAGCGGAGGATGTTCAAAATCGCCATCTGAAGACAAATTTATTTGCAAATTGAATAGATTATATGGACAATCTCAGGCGCCATATAAGCTATTGGAAAAAACGGCCGATCCAGGAGCCGCAAACGGGCGGGGTCACCATGGTCCAGCAATTGCGTAAGTCTATCACAACACTCGCTTTCTTCGCGATCTCGGCCGCCGCGCTGGCACAGGCGCCGACCGCTCCACTGACCCTTAAACCCGATGCGCCGGACCGCTATGTCGTGGTTCCAGGCGACACGCTCTGGGGCATTTCGCAGCGCTATACGGATTCGCCCTGGCGCTGGCCCGAGCTGTGGGGCCTGAATAAGGAGCAAATCCGCAATCCCCACCTTATCTACCCGGGCTACGTGATCCTGCTCGATCGCGCCCGCGGCCAACTCACGATCGGCGACAAGGGAGCGGGACCTGCCTCTCCGCCCACGACCGCCACGACAACCGAGTCTGGCGTCGTGAAACTCGGGCCGCGTATCCGCACCGAAGCGGTGGCGAAAGAGCAGATCCCGAGCATTCCGGCGTCGATTATTGAGCCCTTCCTGAGCCGGCCGCTGATCGTGGAGCCCGATGGCCTCGATAAGGCGCCGACCATCGTCGGCACGGAGACCGATCGCGTGATCCTCGCGACAGGGAACGCGGCCTACGTAAGAGGCATGGGCAACTCCAAGGAAGAATCGTGGTACGTCTTCCGGCGTGGCGGACCGCTGGTCGATCCCGACACCAAGCAGACGCTCGCCTATGAAGCGATCTATCTGGGCACCGCGCGTCTCGATCGGCAGGGCGATCCTTCGACCGTTGTCCTGACAAGCGCAGTCCAGGAAGTCGGCGCGGGCGACAAGCTGGTTGCGGCTGGCCGTCCGCAACCGATCAGCTATGCGCCTCACGCCCCGTCGAAGCCGATACGCGGGCGCGTCATCGGTATCTACGGCGGACTCGGCGGAGTCGGCGAAGCCGGTCCGCAATCGATCATCAGCATCAACCGCGGCGCGCGCGACGGTATCGAGGTCGGGCACGTCGTCGCGATCCACTCCCTCGGCGGCAGCGTGCGCGACGTGTCGAAAGCGAGTGGTTCAAGCGATGCGACCATCAAGCTGCCCGACGAACGTGCCGGGCTCGCGTTCGTCTTCCGTGTCTTCAATCGGGTCTCCTACGCGCTGGTGATGAAGGTCTCGCGGCCAGTGGCGCCGCTCGATGTGGTCCAGAATCCCTGACGGAATAGCCCCGGCATGACGCCCGACCCGGGACTCGCGAGCTGGCTGCAGCTCTCGCTCACCCCGGGTCTCGGCGCCGCAACGATCCGCAGTCTCCTCAAGCAGTTCGGCCTGCCGCAAGCGATGCTTGCGCGGCGCGACGGCGAGCTCGCTCCCCTCGTCGGCCAGTCCGCGCTGCAGGCGTTGCGCTCGCCGCGCGTCGCAGAAGCCGTCGAGCGCGCGCTGCAATGGGCGGCCGCCGACGACCATCACGTCATTACGCTGGCCGATGAGACCTATCCGCGCGGGCTGCTCGAGATCAGCGATCCGCCACCAGTGCTTTTCGCGCACGGTCGGCTCGAGGTGCTGACGCGGCCGGCAATCGCTATTGTCGGCAGCCGCAACGCGTCCGCGCAGGGGACGCGCAACGCGGAGCAGTTCGCGGCGGCGCTCGGCGATGCCGGTCTCACCATCGTGTCCGGCCTTGCGCTCGGCATCGACGCGGCCGCGCACCGCGGCGGCCTTGCGAGCCGTAGCTCGACGATCGCCGTACTCGGCACCGGCATCGACGTCGTCTACCCCGCGCGCAATGCCGAACTCGCCGCAGAAATCGCGCAGCGGGGTTTGCTGCTCTCGGAATTTCCGCTCGGCGCTTCCGCCATCGCTCACAATTTTCCGCGCCGCAATCGCTTGATCAGCGGGCTCGCGCGCGGCTGCCTGGTGGTGGAGGCGGCAGTGGAGTCGGGCTCGCTCATCACGGCGCGCTGCGCAGCGGACCAAGGGCGCGACGTGTTCGCCATCCCGGGTTCGATTCACTCGCCGCTCTCGAAGGGTTGCCACGCGCTCATCAAGGCCGGTGCAAAACTTGTCGAGTCAGCCGAAGATGTTCTCGCCGAGCTGGCAGGATTCCGTGCCAGCGGTTTTGCGAACGCTGCAGCCAGCGCGACGGCGGGCGAGCCGGATACCGGTGTGCTAGCGGTCATGGGGCATGATCCGGTCGACGTGGACTCGCTTTGTGTGCGAGCCGGTCTGTCGGCCGAGCAGGTGGCGTCGGAGCTGCTTCGACTGGAACTCGACGGACGGGTAACCGCATTGCCGGGAGGGCTTTACCAACGCCTTGAAAAGGCACAACGCGGGTAAACGCGAAACAAGCCGCCGCGTTAATAAGAAAGGAGCGCCTATGTACGAAGTCCTGGTCTATCTGTTCGAGAATTGCCAGCAGGCTGAGCTCGCCGATGATCGCGAGCGGGTTGCCCGCAAGCTGTCAGCGGCGGGGTTCGAAGACGCCGACATCACCGAGGCGCTGCATTGGCTTGCCGGAGTCGCGCGTACGGCTCGCACAACGAGCGCTCCATTGCCGGATACGCGCACGAGCTTCCGCGCCTTTGCGCCACGCGAGCTTGCGAAGCTTGACGCGCAGTGCCGCGGGTTCCTGATCACGCTCGAGCAATCCGGGATCCTCACCGCGGAGACGCGCGAGCTCGTGCTCGAGCGATCGCTCGCGGCGTCGGGGCCCTCGCTGTCGCTCGATCAGCTGAAGCTCATCGTCCTTATGGTGCTCTGGAACCAGAAGACACCGACGAGCCAGCTCGTCGCCGAGGACCTCTTCAGCGCCGCACAGCCCCGGCTGCCGAACTAGAAGTCGTCTCGCGCGCGAGCGCGCGTGGCAAAGCGGTCGCCGGTTGAAGCGCCCGCTGCTTTGCACTTATCATCTGCGGCCTTTCGCCGCGCATGGCCAAAAAGCTCATCATTGCAGAGAAACCGTCGGTCGCCGCCGACATCTCGCGCGCGCTCGGCGGTTTCGCGCGCAAGGGCGACTACTTCGAAAGCGACAAGTACGTGCTTTCGTCCGCCGTCGGCCATCTGCTCGAGCTGGTGGTGCCCGAGGAGTTCGACGTCAAGCGCGGCAAATGGTCGTTCAAGCACCTGCCGGTCATCCCGCCGCGCTTCACGCTGTCGCCGCTCGAGAAGAGCGAGCAACGGCTGAACCTGTTGTTGCGCCTCATGAAGCGCAAGGACGTAACGTCGCTCGTCAACGCTTGCGACGCGGGACGCGAAGGCGAGCTCATCTTCCGCTACATCGTGCAGCACGCGAAGAACAAGAAGCCGATCGAGCGACTATGGCTGCAATCGATGACGCAGCAGTCGATTCGCCAGGGCTTCGCCAGCCTTCGCGCCGACAAGGAGCTGCTGCCGCTCGCCGATGCGGCCAAGAGCCGCTCGGAGGCTGATTGGCTCGTCGGCATCAATGGCACGCGCGCCATGACGGCCTTCAACTCGAAAGAGGGCGGCTTCTATCTCACGACCGTTGGCCGCGTGCAGACGCCAACGCTTGCGATCCTGGTGGAGCGCGAGGACAAGATCCGGGCGTTCACCGCGCGCAGGTATTGGGAAGTGCATGCCCGCTTCGATGCGAAAGCAGGTGAATATCCCGGCCGCTGGTTCGATCCCGGCTTCAAGAAGAACGATGACGAGCCCGAGGGGCGCGCCGAGCGTCTATGGGACGCGGCGCAGGCGAAGAAGATCGTCGCCGCATGCCGCGGCAAGACGGGCATAGCGACGGAGGAGAGCAAGCCGACGACGCAGCTCTCGCCGCTGCTCTTCGATCTCACCAGCCTGCAACGCGAGGCCAACGCGCGCTTTGGCTTTCCCGCGCGCATGACGCTGTCACTCGCGCAAGCACTGTATGAAAGACACAAGGTGCTTACCTACCCGCGCACCGACTCGCGCGCGCTGCCCGAGGACTACCTGCCGACCGTGAAAGATACGCTCAAGGAGCTGGGCGACACGAGCGCGTTCGGTACGTTTGCGAAGCAGATCCTCAAGCAGAACTGGGTCAAGCCGAACAAACGCATCTTCGACAACACGAAGATCTCCGATCACTTCGCCATCATTCCGACGCTGCAGACGCCGAAGCACCTGAACGAGGCCGAGCAGAAGCTCTACGACTTCGTCGTGCGGCGCTTCCTGGCCGTGTTCTATCCGGCGGCCGAGCACCTACAGACCACTCGCGTCACGCGCGTCGGCGAGCACCAGTTCAAGACTGAAGGGCGCGTGCTGCAGAACCCCGGATGGCTCGCGATCTACGGGCGCAGCGCGGGTGAGGATGACAAGACGTTGCCCGCCATCCAGCAGCCGAAGGAGCAAGTGCCTGTGGTGGAGGTCGCGGAAACTGAAAACGAAACGAAGCCGCCGCCGCGCTACACCGAAGCGACGCTTCTTTCGGCGATGGAAGGCGCCGGCAAGCTAGTCGAGGATGATGAGCTGCGCGAGGCCATGGAAGCAAAAGGCCTCGGCACGCCGGCGACGCGAGCGGCCACCATCGAGGGCTTGATCCGCGAGGAGTATGTGAATCGGGAGGGACGCGAGCTGGTGCCGACACCCAAGGCGTTCTCCCTCATCTTCGCCTTGGGTATGCTGCACATCGTGGAGCTCGCTTCGCCGGAACTCACCGGCGAATGGGAGCACAAGCTGCGCCTGATCGAACAGGGCAAGCTAACGCGCGATGAGTTCATGCAGGAAATTTCGGAACTGGTGCGCAAGGTGGTCGGCACCATCAAGACCGGCGAAATACCCGACGTGGTCTATGCCACCGTGCCAGCGCCGTGCCCGAAGTGCGGCGGCGTCGTGCAGGAGAACTACCGCAAGTTCCAGTGCCAGAAGTGCGACTTCTCAATCTGGAAAGTGACTTCCGGCCGCGAGTGGTCGCCGGAAGAAGTGGCCGAGCTCATCACGAAGCGCGTCGTCGGGCCGCTCACCGGCTTTCGCAGTCGCATGGGCAAACCCTTTGCCGCGCTCGTGCGCCTGACCGACGAGCTGCGTCCGGAATTTGATTTCGGCCAGGGCGGCGGCGAAGGCGAGGAAGCGCCGGACTTCAGCGCCCAGCAGTCGCTCGGCGCCTGCCCGAAGGACGGCGCGCGCGTCTTCGAGCACGGCATGGCCTATGTCTGCGAGAACGCGGTGGGGCCGAAGAGGACCTGCGACTTCCGCTCGGGGCGCATGATCCTGCAGCAGCCGATCGAGCGCGAGCAGATGAAGAAGCTCTTGGCAAGCGGGCGTACTGACCTTCTCACCGGTTTCGTCTCGAAGAAGGGTCGGCGCTTCAAAGCCTTCCTCGTGAAGACGCCCGACGGCAAGATCGGCTTCGAGTTCCAGGCGCGGGCACCCAAGGTACCCAAAGAAAAGCCCGAGAAGAAGCGGCGGGCTGCTTAAACGTCCAGGTTGCGCACGCCAAGTGCGTTCGTTTCGATGAACGCGCGCCGTGGCTCGACTTCATCTCCCATCAGCTTGGTGAAGATCTCGTCGGCTGCGATGCCGTCCTCGATCTGCACCTTGAGCAGGCGCCGGGCGGCGACGTTCATGGTCGTCTCCCACAGCTGCTCGGGGTTCATCTCGCCCAGGCCCTTGTAGCGCTGCAGGCTCATCGACCTCTCGACCTCGCCGAGCAGCCAGCGCATCGCTTCCGAGAAATCGCGCACTGGCTGTCGCTTCTCGCCGCGGCGCACATAAGCGCCCCCCGTGATCAGGCCGCGCAGCATCGCCGCGGTGCTTTGGATCTGCGCGTAGTCGCCGGAGTGCACGAACTCGGTGTCGATCGTGCTCATGCGCACGTTGCCGTGGCGCGTACGCTCGACGCGTACTTGGTAGCGGTCGGTCTTTTGATCGAAGTGCGGCGCCACCGCGATGGCGTTGCCACCGATAGCTTGCTCCAGCGCTTCGGCGGAGGCCTCCGCCGTTTCGCGGCGCGTGAGGTCGATCGCCACGCCGCGCAACATCGCCTGGAGCGCCTCGCGGTCGATGATGCGGGAGACGCGCTCGATGACCGCCTCCGCGAGGAGGTAGGACTTTGCGAGCTCGGCGAGCGCCTCGCCCATGATCGCCTCGGCACCGCCGGCGGGATGAAGCGCAGCGTCCACCAGCGCCTGCCTGAGCATGAACTCGTTCAGCTCGTGCTCGTCCTTCAGGTAACGCTCTTCCTTGCCGAGCTTCGCCTTGTAGAGCGGGGGCTGTGCGATATAGATGTGGCCGCGCTCGACCAGCTCCCGCATCTGCCGGTAGAAGAACGTGAGGAGGAGCGTCCGGATATGCGAGCCGTCGACGTCAGCATCGGTCATGATGATGATGCGGTGATAGCGCAGCTTGTCCGGGTTGTATTCCTCCGTGCCGATGCCGCAACCGAGCGCGGTGATGAGCGTGGCGATCTCGGTCGAGGAAAGCAATTTCTCGAAGCGCGCGCGCTCGACGTTCAGGATCTTGCCCTTGAGCGGGAGGATCGCCTGAAACTTCCGGTCACGGCCCTGCTTCGCCGAGCCGCCGGCCGAGTCGCCCTCCACGAGGTAGAGCTCGCACAATCGCGGGTCGCGCTCCTGGCAGTCGGCAAGCTTGCCGGGCAGTCCCATGCCGTCCAGCACGCCCTTACGACGGGTCATCTCGCGCGCCTTGCGCGCCGCTTCGCGAGCTGCCGCCGCCTCGACAATCTTCACCGTGATGGTGCGCGCGTCTTGCGGGTGCTCGTCCAGGAATTCGCGCAGTTTCTCGGCAACGACCTCTTCGACGGCGGGGCGTACCTCCGAGGAGACCAGCTTCTCCTTCGTTTGTGACGAGAACTTGGGCTCCGGTACCTTGACCGAAAGCACGCAGGCGAGACCCTCGCGCATGTCGTCGCCGGTGGTCTCCACCTTCGCCTTCTTGGCGATCTCGTTTTCCTCGATGTACTTGTTGAGCGCGCGCGTCATCGCCGCGCGCAAGCCCGTGAGGTGGGTGCCGCCATCCTTCTGCGGAATGTTGTTGGTGAAGCAGAGGACGTTCTCCTGGTAGGAATCGTTCCACTGCATCGCTACCTCGACCGTGATGCCGTCCTTGACCGCGTTGCTCATGAACACGTTCGGGTGCAGCACGTTCTTCGCCCGATTCATGTACTCGACGAAGCCCTTGACGCCGCCGCCGAATGCGAAGTTCTCCTCCTTGCCGGCGCGCTGGTCGATGAGCATGATCTTCACGCCGTTGTTGAGGAAGGAAAGCTCGCGCAGCCGCCGCGCCAGGATGTCGTAGTGATAGTCGACAGTGCCGAATACTTCGCGCGAGGCGAGGAAATGCACCTCCGTCCCGCGGCGCTCGCTCGCGCCCGTGACCTTGAGCGGTGCCACCGCCACGCCATTGCGGAATTCCATCTGGTGTACCTGGTGGTCGCGCCAGATCGTGAGCCGCAGCCACTCCGAAAGGGCGTTCACCACTGACACCCCAACGCCGTGCAGGCCCCCCGAGACCTTGTAGCTATTGGAGTCGAACTTGCCGCCCGCGTGCAGCTCGGTCATCACGATCTCGGCCGCCGAGCGTCGCAGCTCGTCGTCGCCCTTGATGCCGGTCGGTATGCCGCGGCCGTTGTCGAGCACCGAGATCGAGTTGTCCGTATGCACCGTGACGACAATCTCATCGCAGAAGCCGGCGAGGGCCTCGTCGACCGAGTTGTCCACGACTTCGAACACCATGTGGTGCAGGCCAGTGCCGTCGGACGTGTCGCCGATGTACATGCCCGGACGCTTGCGCACCGCCTCGAGGCCCTTCAGGACCTTGATCGCATCCGAGCCGTATTCGTTGGGGTTTGCGGCCAAAATCAGATCCTCATCGGCATCACGACGTACTTGAAGCCCTTCTCGCTCGCGTAGCTGATGAGCGCGCTCGACGAGGAGTCGCCGAAAGCGCACTCGAGCTCGTTGCCCGTCACGTTGTTCAAGACGTCGAGCAGATAGTTCACGTTGAAGCCGATATCGAGCGCGTCGCCGGCATATTTCACTTCCAGCTCCTCCTGTGCCTCTTCCTGGTCGGCGTTCGAGGAGACGATCTTCAGGCTGCCGTCGGTCAGTACCCAGCGCACGCCGCGGAACTTCTCGTTCGAAAGGATCGCCGCGCGCTGCAGCGCCTGGCGCAGCGGCTCGCGCTGAGTCAGGAGCTTGTTTTTATGCTGGGTGGGAATGACTCGCGTGTAATCGGGGAACTTGCCATCGATCAGCTTCGAAACCACCTGGATCGCGCCGAAGCTAAAGCCCGCCTGGGTCGCCGAGAGCTCGATCTTCACCTCCTCGTCGCTGTCCGCGAGGAGCTTGGTGAGCTCGACCACGGTCTTGCGCGGAATGATGGCTTCCTGGTGCGACGCACCGGCCTGCACCGGCATGGCGGCAAAAGCGAGGCGGTGGCCGTCGGTCGCTACGAGCTTCAGTTCTCCACCGTCGACCACCATGAGCAGGCCGTTCAGGTAATAGCGGATGTCCTGTTGCGCCATCGCGTATTGCACGAGGCCGAGCAGTCGGCGCAGGGTCTTCTGCGTGAGCGCGAACTTGGTGGCCTCCCCCGCCGCCTTTGCGAGGCGCGGGAAGTCCTCGGCCGGCAAGGTCTGCAGGTTGAAGCGGCTCTTGCCTGCCCGAACGAGGAGCCGCTTGTCCTGCGGCTGCAGCGTGACTTCTACCTCGTCGGGCAGTGCGCGCAGGATATCCAGGAGCTTGCGGGCACCGACGGTGAGCGATTTGGCTTCCTTGCCGGCGTTGAGGCTTGTCCGGGCACTGATCTGGATCTCGATATCGGTCGCGAGGAAGCTGATGGAATCGGCTGAGCCGTCGATCAGCACATTGGAGAGGATCGGCAGTGTATGCCGACGCTCGATGATGCCGCTCACCGCAGCCAACGGCGCAAGGAGTTCGTCGCGCTTTGCTTTAATCATTGTTCTTTACCTAATTAGTAGTAGCTAATAGAGCGCACGTTTTCTTGGGACAACACCAAAATCCTGTTGCTGCGCAGCGCTTTGAAAGGTTGGGTCGTACCGGGACAAGCTGTGGAGGAAATGTGAGACCGTGGGGACAGCTTGCGGGTCATGTCCACTGCGGTGTTTTATCCACAGATTGTTCGCCCGGCGTACACACCTTTTCGCATCGCTTCAACCCTTGAGTACTTGCTCGAGCACGAGGTAATCGCGGTTCAGCGACGTATCGCGAGCCCGGAGGCTCGCGATCGTGCGGCAGGCATGCAGTACCGTCGTGTGATCACGGTTGCCGAACGCTTCGCCGATCTCGGGCAGGCTCATCTGCGTGAGATCCTTGGCAAGCGCCATCGCAACCTGGCGCGGCCGCGCGACGTTGCGACTGCGTTTCTTCGAGTGCATGTCGGAGATCTTGATCTTGAAGTACTCCGCCACCGTCTTCTGGATTCCCTCGACGCTCACCTGGCGGCTATTGAGGTTCAGGATGTCACGCAGCGCTTCCTTGGCGAGGTCGAGCGATAGTTCGCGCCCGGTGAAGCGGGCAAACGCCAGCACCTTCTTCAGCGCACCTTCCAGCTCTCGCACATTCGACCGGATGTGCTTGGCGATGAAGAAGGCGATCTCCTCCGATACCTGCACTGCGTCGGCCTCGGCCTTCTTGAGCACAATGGCGACTCGCATTTCGAGCTCCGGCGGCTCGATTGCCACGGTCAGGCCCCAGCCGAAGCGTGAGATGAGGCGTTCCTCCATCCCGGCGATCTCCTTGGGATAGGTGTCGCAGGTAATCACGATCTGCTTGTGGGCTTCGACCAAGGCGTTGAACGCATAGAAGAATTCTTCCTGCGTGCGGCCCTTGTTGGAAAAGAACTGGATGTCGTCGATCAGCAAGAGATCGAGCGAGTGGTAGTAGCGCTTGAATTCGTCGAAGGATTTCTGCTGATAGGCACGCACCACATCGGTGACGTATTGCTCGGCATGGATATAGCGGATGCGCGACTGCGGCCGACGATCCGCCACCTGGTTGCCGATGGCCTGGACGAGATGCGTCTTGCCGAGGCCGACGCCGCCGTAGACGAAGAGTGGGTTGTAGGAGATCCCGGGGTTCTCGGCGACCTGGATGGCGGCCGCCCGCGCGAGCTGGTTCGCCTTTCCGGTCACGAAACTGTCAAAGGAGAAGCCTCGGTTAAGGCGCGAACGCTCTTGCACCACCGGCTCCGCGGGAGCACGCACCGTGCTCGGCGCGCTGCGGGCGGGCACCTCCACGCCGCGCGCGAGCACCAGGCGCACGCCGAGTTCCTTGCCCGACGCTTCCGCGGCGAGGCGTTCAATGCGCGCGGCAAAGCGTTCGCGCACCAGCTCAAGCACAAAGCGGTTGGGCGCTGCGAGAATCAGCGTGTCGTTGGGCGCACCACTCTCGGGCGCCAGCGGCCGAATCCAGGTATTGAACTGCTGCGCGGGGAGCTCCTGCTCGAGTCGCCGCAGGCACGCGTCCCAGAGGTTTTGCATCTTTTAGTGGGCCTAAAACGAGCCGAAATTTTACCCGCTTCGCGATGGGTTATCCACAGCGAAATGGCGCGGAAACACGAGCGGATTTTTGATTTGACAATGCATTCCAGCGCACGCTCTAATACCGCCCTTTTTCGCACTCGAGGCACAGATGAAGCGCACTTACCAACCGTCCAAGACGCGCCGCGCGCGGCGTCACGGGTTTCTTGTGCGCTCGAGAACGCGCGGCGGGCGCAAGGTGCTGCGCAATCGGCGGGGTCGCGGCCGTCGTCGGCTCGGGTTGTAACCGTTGTAGCGGCACCGCAGAAGCGCTTCGCCCTGGACGCCGCACGCAGGCTGCGGCAGAAAGCCGAGTTCGAACGGCTGCTGCGTCAGGGCGAGCGGCGTGTCCTCGACGGGTATACGTTTTTCGTCGAGCGTCGTGCCGCGGGAAAGCCGCGGCTCGGCATGCTCATCACGCGCAAGCATGCTGCAGCTGCAGTCGACCGTAACCGCCTCAAGCGATGCATTCGCGAAGCCTTCCGACTCGAGCAGGAACGACTGGGATCCTTGGACGTGCTGGTACGGCCCCCTTATGGACGCTCCGCATCGCCCGACATGGTGTCTGTCGTGCGACGCCTGCTTGCCCGCTTGAACGCATGATCCGCAGCCTTCTGCTTTCGCTCGTACGGGCATATCGGAGGGCGATCAGCCCGATGCTGCCGCCGGCTTGCCGCTTCCATCCTACCTGCTCGTGCTACGCCGAAGAAGCGCTCCGGCGCCATGGCGCACTTCGCGGTAGCTGGCTTGCCGCGCGCCGCGTCTGTCGCTGCGGGCCGTGGCATGCGGGCGGCTACGATCCGGTGCCCTGATGGATACGCAGCGACTCATCCTTCTTTTCATCTTCGGCTTCTCGGTCCTCATGCTTTGGGAGGCTTGGGAGCGCGAGCATCGTCCGAAGCCGCCGCCCGTGGCCGCCACTCAGCCTGCGGCCCCCTCCGCGCCCCAGGCCAAGGCACCCGTCTCCGCATCCCCGTCAGGGCACATGGCAGCGGCCCCCGGTCCGGCCGAACCAGGCGAGACGATCCGCATCACGACCGATCTCGTGATCGCCGACATCGAAACGCGCGGCGGCACGCTGAGGCGGCTCGAACTGCTTAAACACAAGGATTCGAACGACCCCGACAAGAATTTCGTTCTGATCAGCCCGGCGCACCAATACGAAGCGCAGAGCGGGCTGGCTCGGGACGCAGGCCCGAATCATCGGACCCTTTGGAAGGCCGAGCCGGGTCCACGCACGCTAACCCAAGGCTCGGACACAGTCGAGCTTCGGCTCACCGCCGAGGGCAAGGACGGTATTCAGGCGCAGAAGACTTACACCTTTCATCGAAATAGCTACGTCGTCGACGTCTCGCTGCAGTTGCGAAATGCGGGCACCGCGCCGCTAAGCACCTACGCGTATTTCCAATTCACCCACGACGGAAAGCCCGAGGGCAACCGTAATGCCGTGGCGGAGACCTTTGGCGCGCGAAGCTTCACCGGATTTGCCGTATACACCGACGAGCACAAGTACCAAAAGGTTCACCCGGAGGATCTCGACAAGAGCAAAGCCGAGCATGCGAAGGAAGCGAAGGACGGCTGGCTCGCGCTTGTGCAGCACTATTTCGTATCGGCATGGATCGAGCCGCCGGGCGCGGTGCGCGATTTCGAGACCGAGAAGCGCCAGGACGGCACGTATGCGGGTCGAATGCTCGTCCCGGTGAGCCTTGCGCCTGGCGCCGCGAGCACGGTCAAGGTCGAGCTCTACGCCGGGCCGCAGGAAAAACGGCGGCTGGAATCGGCCGCTCCCGGCCTCGACCTCGTGGTCGATTACGGCTGGCTTGCGATCATCGCCTGGCCGCTCTTCTGGTTGCTCGAGCACCTGCATGCGCTGACGAGCAACTGGGGCGTGGCGATCATCCTGCTCACCGTGCTGATCAAGCTCATCTTCTTCCCGCTCTCGGCGGCGAGCTACAAGTCGATGGCAAAGATGAAGCTCATCACCCCGCGCCTCACCAAGATTCGCGAGACCTACGGGAGTGACCGCAACAAGATGAACCAGGCGATGATGGAGCTCTACAAGACCGAGAAGATCAATCCGCTCGGGGGCTGCTTTCCCATCCTGGTACAGATTCCGGTCTTCATCGCGCTCTATTGGGTGCTGCTCGCCGCGATCGAGCTGCGACACGCGCCCTTCATGCTCTGGATCCACGACCTCTCCGCGCTCGACCCCTATTTCATCCTGCCGATTCTCATGACGGTGACGATGGTCCTGCAGACGCGCATGAACCCGACGCCGCCGGATCCGGTGCAGGCGAAGGTCATGCAATTCATGCCGTTCGTCTTCAGCATCTTTTTCTTCTTCTTCCCCGCCGGCCTGGTGCTCTATTGGCTGGTCAACAACATCCTCTCCATCGCCCAGCAATGGCAGATCCAGCGCATGTTCAATCGCGACAGGCCTGCCCATGCCAAGAGGTGAAGCGGCGCGCGACACCATCGCCGCGGTAGCGACGCCGCCCGGCCGCGGCGGGATCGGCATCGTTCGCGTCTCGGGCCCGCAAGCCTCGCGGATCGCCGAAAAGGTGGCCGGCAGCGTTCCGCCTCCAAGGGTCGCCACCCTGGCGCGCTTCAAGGATACGAGCGGCGCGCCGATCGACGAAGGAATTGCCCTCTACTTTCCGGCGCCGCACTCGTACACCGGCGAACCCGTGCTCGAGCTGCACGGGCACGGCGGGCCTGTCGTGCTGGGCATGCTGCTCTCCGCGTGCCTCGATGCAGGCGCGCGCCTTGCTGAGCCGGGCGAATTCACGCGGCGCGCCTTTCTCGAGGGTCGCCTCGATCTCGCGCAGGCCGAAGCGATCGCCGATCTCATAGATGCCTCGAGCCAGGAAGCCGCGCGCAGCGCGCTTCGCTCGCTGAGCGGAGAGTTCTCCGCCGCCATAGACGCACTACGTACCCAGCTCGTCGAGCTTCGCGCACTGACCGAAGCGCAACTCGACTTCCCCGAAGAGGAGCTCGACGGTATTCATCGCGAAGATGCCGGCAAGCGGCTCATCGAAGTTCAGGCTGCGTTGGACGAAGTCCTCGCGCGCAGTCGGCAGGGCAGCCTCCTCCGCAGCGGAATACACGTCGTTCTCGCCGGCCCGCCGAACGTCGGCAAGTCGAGCCTGCTCAATCGACTTGCCGGTGAAGAACGGGCCATCGTCACGCCGATTCCCGGTACTACGCGCGATGCCTTGCGCGAGACGATCCACATCGACGGCGTTGCGGTCGTGCTGGTAGACACGGCCGGGCTGCGCGAGTCGGTAGACGAAGTAGAGAAGCTGGGCATGGCACGCACGCAGGCGGAACTCGAGCGCGCGGACGTCGTGCTCGCCGTGCACGACGCCACCGAGGGGGGCGGCTTGCGGCCAGTCGCCGGCAGCGTCGAGCGCATCGAGCTCTACAACAAGGCGGACCTGCGCCCCGGTTTCATTCCTCCCTCCGGCGCGATTGCGGTCTCGGCGAAAACCGGTCAGGGCATGGCGGACCTGCGCAAAGCCATCGTCCAGGCTGCCGGATGGTCCAATACCGGCGAGTCGGTATTTCTGGCCCGCGAGCGTCACTTGCGGGCTCTTGCCGCGGCGAAAGAGCACCTCGCCCAGGCTGCCGCCGAAAAAAAACGCTGGGAGCTTTTCGCCGAAGAGTTGCGCCTTGCGCATGACGCGCTCTCGGCGATTACTGGCGCATTCACGGCCGACGATTTGCTCGGCGAAATTTTCGGCCGGTTTTGCATCGGCAAGTAAGCATTTCGCCAGCTATAAGTGTTTGATGTTGAAGCGGTTAATGGTAGAGCAGGCCGAGCGGCAGGGGGATGCTTCCGATGCCGCGGTGCTAGAATCCATCCCCCTGGTCTCATCCCCATCCTTACGGCCCAGCGCAGCTGGGCTTTCGAGTTTTTGGAGTCAGAGCAGATGAACGCTCCTGCAACAGGCACCACGGATCGATCGAACGCACCGGCTTGGGTACGACACCCGGGCCTGCGGCAGTGGGTGTCTGAAATTGCGGCGCTCACCAAGCCCGAGCGAATCGTCTGGTGCGACGGGTCGCAGGCGGAGTACGAGCGCTTGTGCGACGAGCTGGTGGCCAAAGGGACTTTCATTCGCCTGAACCCGAAGCTGCGCCCCAACTCGTTCCTCGCCCGCTCGCACCCGAGCGACGTGGCGCGAATGGAGGAGCGCACGTTCATTTGCAGCCGCTCCAAGGAAGACGCGGGGCCGACGAACAACTGGATCGATCCGGGCGAGATGCGCGGCACGCTGGATCGGCTTTTCAATGGCTGCATGCGCGGCCGCACGCTGTATGTGGTGCCGTTCTCCATGGGGCCGATCGGCTCGCACATCGCGCAGATCGGCGTGGAGATCACCGATTCTCCCTATGTGGCGGCGAGCATGCGGATCATGACCCGCATGGGCCGCGCGGTCGTGGACTGGCTCGGCGAGAACGGCAAGTTCGTACCGTGCATACATTCCGTGGGCGCACCGCTCGCCGAGGGCGCCAAGGACGTCGCGTGGCCGAGCAATGAAAAAGAAAAGTGGATCGTTCATTTCCCGGAGACGCGCGAAATATGGTCGTTCGGCTCCGGCTACGGCGGCAACGCGCTCCTCGGCAAGAAATGCCTCGCGCTGCGCATCGCGTCGGTGATGGCGCGCGACGAAGGCTGGCTCGCCGAGCACATGCTGATCCTCGGAATCGAGGCGCCGTCGGGCGAGAAGAGCTATGTGGCTGCGGCGTTCCCGTCGGCTTGCGGCAAGACGAACCTGGCTATGCTCATTCCGCCGGCTCCGTTGCGCGGATGGAAGGTGACGACTATCGGCGAGGACATCGCCTGGATCAAGCCGGGCAAGGACGGGCGCTTCTACGCGATCAATCCGGAGTACGGGCTCTTCGGTGTCGCTCCCGGCACCTCCGAGCACACCAATCTGAACGCGATGCGCATGCTGCGCGAGAACGTCGTTTTCACCAATGTGGCGCTCACCCACGAGGGCGACGTCTGGTGGGAAGGTATGACCGAGCAGCCGCCGGCGCAGCTGACGGACTGGCAGGGCAGGCCGTGGACGCCGGAAGACGGGAAGAAGGGGCGGCTCGCTGCGCACCCGAACGCGCGCTTCACGGTGTTCGCGAGCCAGTGCCCGTCGATGGATCCGAAGTGGGAGGACCCGCAGGGCGTGCCGATCGCCGCGTTCCTCTTCGGCGGACGCCGTTCTTCAACGGTGCCGCTCATCGTCGAAGCGCCGAGCTGGGAAGAGGGCGTTTATATGGCCGCGACACTGGGCTCGGAGACGACCGCCGCGATTACCGGCAAGGTGGGTGTCGTGCGCCGTGATCCGATGGCGATGCTTGCGTTCTGCGGCTACAACATGGGCGACTACTTCGACCACTGGCTGAAGATGGGCCGCGCGGTCAGCAAGCCGCCGCGGATCTTCCGCGTCAACTGGTTCCGCCGCGACGCACAGGGCAAGTTCATCTGGCCGGGATTTGGCGAGAACATGCGGGTGCTGCAGTGGGTCGTCGAGCGCGTTCAGGGCAAGGGCAAGGGCACGGACACAGCCCTTGGCACGATGCCGCGTTTCGAGGACCTCAACTGGCAAGGCCTCGAGAAGGTCTCGCCCGCGCAGTACGCCGAGTTGACCAGCATCGATCGTTCGGCATGGCGCGATGAGCTCAAGTCCCACGACGAGCTCTTCGAGAAGCTGGGCAAGCATCTGCCTAAAGCGCTCGACGCGCGACGCGGCCAGCTGCACCAGAAGCTCGCCTAGCGGCGCGACAGCCAGAGAGCGCCTGCAGCCGCGATCAACGCCGCGGTTCCCGCGGTGCGAAAGACGCTGGCGCGAACGATGCGCTCGCGGCCTGCACAAGGAGCTGAAGCGAGAGCCCGCTCATCCATAGCCGAGCCCTGGCGATGCGAGCACGAGCTTGTATTTGGTGAGCGAGATCATGTAGTGCTGCACTGCAGCAAACCCATTATCCTGGGGGTGTTCCACGTGAAACGTCCGGGCCGCGTCCCAGCCTCAACTACGCTCGCGTAAAATTCGCCACCCCAATGCGGTTTCCTCACGACTTCGACGTCATTGTTGTCGGCGGCGGCCATGCCGGTACTGAAGCCGCGCTCGCCGCCGCGCGAATGGCGCAGCGCACGCTTCTGTTGACCCATAGCATCGAGACCTTGGGTCAGATGTCGTGCAACCCATCGATCGGCGGGATCGGCAAGGGCCACCTGGTGAAGGAAGTTGACGCGCTCGGCGGCGCGATGGCCATCGCTACCGACGAGGCAGGCATCCAGTTCCGTACTCTCAATGCTTCGAAGGGCCCAGCAGTCCGCGCCACGCGCGCACAGGCCGACCGCGTGCTCTATCGGCAAGCGATTCGCCGGCGCCTCGAGACTCAGGCGAACCTGCAGCTGTTCCAGCAAGCGGTCGATGACGTGCTCGTCGAGGGCGAGCGCGCTGTTGGGGTACGGACCCAGATGGGGGTCGAATTCCGAGGTCGGGCGGTGGTGCTGACTACCGGCACATTCCTCGGCGGCTTGATCCATGTTGGACTACAGAATCACACGGCCGGCCGAGCCGGCGAGCCGGCGGCGACGACCCTCGCCGCAAGGCTGCGCGAGCTGAAGCTACCCGCCGGACGCTTGAAGACCGGGACGCCGCCGCGCATCGATCGGCGGAGCGTAGACCTGACAGTCATGGAAGTGCAGCCCGGAGACTCGCCGGAGCCAGTGTTCTCGTTCCTCGGTGACCGCGGCATGCATCCGCAGCAGCTGCCGTGCTGGATCACGCATACGAACGAGCGCACTCACGAGATCATCCGCGGCGCGTTGGACCGCTCGCCCATGTTTACGGGCGTCATCCAGGGCATCGGGCCGCGCTACTGCCCGTCGATCGAGGACAAGATCCACCGCTTCGCTAGCAAGACGAGCCACCAGATTTTTCTTGAGCCGGAGAGCCTCACGACCGAGGAGCTCTATCCGAACGGCATTTCCACCAGCCTGCCGTTCGACGTGCAGCTCGAACTGGTCCGCTCGATCCGCGGACTGGAGAGAGCGCATCTCGTGAGACCTGGTTATGCCATCGAGTACGACTACTTCGATCCGCGCAACCTGCAAGCGTCGCTCGAAACGAAGCCCCTAAAAGGGCTGTATTTCGCCGGGCAGATCAATGGCACGACAGGGTACGAGGAAGCCGCGGCCCAGGGTCTGCTTGCGGGCTTGAACGCTGCGCTTGACGCAAAAGGCGAGGCGCCCTGGTGCCCCGGGCGCGATGACGCATACCTCGGCGTGTTGGTCGATGACCTCGTCACGCGAGGCGTCTCCGAGCCCTACCGCATGTTCACGAGCCGGGCCGAGTACCGGCTACAACTGCGTGAGGACAACGCTGATCTACGCCTCACAGAGACTGGGCGTCGACTTGGTCTGGTCGACGACGCGCGCTGGGACACGTTTAATCGCAAGCGCGACGCCATCGAGCGTGAGACGGCGCGGCTAAGCGCTATGTTTGTGAACACTAGCTTTCACGAAAAGCAGCGTGCAATAGAGGTTTTGAGGCGTCCTGACGTAACCCATGCCAGTTTGGCCCCCGACTCGCGTGTGGCGCCGGAAGTGGCGGCGCAGGTCGAGGTTCAAGCCAAGTACGAGGGCTACATCGAGCGGCAGAAACGTGAAATCGAGCGGCGGCGCGAATTTGAGTCGCTCGCGTTGCCAGCCGATTTTGATTATCGGCAGGTGCGGGGTCTGTCGTTCGAGGCGCAGCAAAAGCTGACTCAGCATCGTCCCGAAACCATCGGGCAGGCCTCGCGCATCTCCGGAATTACGCCGGCGGCGATTTCGCTGTTGTTGGTGCACTTGAAGAGGGGCTTGCAGCCGTCGCAGAAAAAAACGGCATGACGCCGCGCGCCGCGCTAGAGCGCGGCCTGGAAGAACTGGAGCTTGTGCTGCCGGCGCGAGTCCGCGATCAGCTCATCGCCTACTTGACGCTGCTCGCGAAATGGAATCGGAGCTACAACCTGACGGCAATTCGAGAACCACACGCGATGGTGAGCCACCACCTGCTCGATTCGCTCGCCGTCCTGCCGCACTTGCCGCTCGACGACAAAGGCGCCCTCGCCGATGCCGGTACCGGCGCAGGCCTCCCTGGCATTCCGCTCGCGCTCGCGCGCCCGCAGTGGCACGTCGCATTGGTTGAATCGAATCAGAAGAAAGCCGCATTCCTGCGCCAGGCCACGATCGAACTGGGCTTGAAGAACGTCGTAGTGCATGAGGGGCGCGCCGAGTCCTGGTACCCGGCGTCGCTCTTTGCCGTCGTGATCTCGCGCGCATTCGCGGAGCTCACAGAGTTTGTAGCCGCATGCCGCCATTTGCTTGCTCCGGGCGGTACGCTCGCTGCGATGAAGGGGAAGAAGCCCGACGACGAAATAAGGCACCTGCCCCGGGACGTGCGGTGCAAGTCGATCGTTCGGCTGCGCACGCCGCTGATCGATGCCGAGCGGCATCTCGTGCTGTGCGAGGTCATGGCGTGACTGCTCGGATCCTGGCGGTAGTCAACCAGAAGGGCGGCGTCGGCAAGACGACGACCAGCGTCAATCTCGCGGCGGCGCTCGCGCAATCGGGGCGGCGCGTGCTCCTCGTCGACCTCGATCCGCAGGGCAACGCGACGATGGGCAGCGGCGTCGACAAGCGCAATGCGCCGCGCACGGTCTACCACGTGCTGCTCGGTCTGTCGGAGCTCGGTGCCGTACGCCAGCGTACGGAGAAGGGCGGCTACGACCTCGTGCCGGCGAACCGCGAGCTCGCGGGCGCCGAAGTCGAGCTGGTGGAGTTGCCGTCGCGCGAGTCGCGTCTGAAGGCGGCGCTCGAGCGCGTGCTCGGCGACTACGACTTCGTGCTGATCGATTGCCCGCCGTCGCTCAGCCTTCTCACCGTGAATGCGCTGACCGCCGCGCAACGCGTTCTCATTCCGATGCAGTGCGAGTACTACGCGCTCGAAGGCCTCTCGGATCTCGTCGGCACGATCAAGCGCGTGCGCGCGAACTTGAATCCGCAGCTCGAGATCGCGGGCCTGCTGCGCACGATGTACGACCCGAGAAACACGCTCTCGCAGCAGGTATCGCAGCAGCTCGAAGAACACTTCGGCGACAAGGTGTATCGCACGCTCGTGCCGCGCAACGTGCGCCTCGCCGAAGCGCCAAGCTACGGCGTGCCGGCGGTGCTGTGGGATGCGAGCTCGAAGGGCGCGCAGGCGTACGTGGCGCTCGCTGGCGAGATCATGGGACGAGCATGAAACCAAAGGGGTTGGGGAGGGGACTGGATGCGCTGCTTGGCGCCGACGCGGCGCCGGCACGCGAGACGCTGGGTACCATCGAAACCGCGCGCATCCATCCGGGGCGCTATCAGCCGCGTACGCGCATGGATGAGGCCGCCTTGAACGAACTCGCGCATTCGATCAAAACCCAGGGCTTGCTGCAGCCTGTGGTCGTGCGCCCGCACGACGGCAGCTACGAGTTGATCGCTGGCGAGCGGCGCTGGCGCGCCGCGCAAATGGCCGGGCTCACGCAGATCCCCGCGGTGGTGCGCGAGGTGCCGGACGAAGCAGCCCTCGTCATGGCATTGATCGAGAACATCCAGCGCGAAGACCTGAATCCCATGGAGCAGGCGATGGCGGTGCAGCGACTGATCGACGAATTCGAGATGACGCACGAACAGGCGGCGGATGCGGTGGGTCGTTCGCGCAGTGCGACCAGCAACCTCCTGCGGCTGCTCAAGCTCGCGCGCCCGGTGCAGGAAATGCTCATGCGCGGTGCGATCGAAATGGGCCACGCGCGCGCCCTTCTGTCGCTCGACGGAGCGCGGCAGATCGAGGTCGCGACACGCATTGGCGCGAAGCGCCTTTCCGTGCGCGAGGCCGAGGCGCTCGCCCAGCGGCTGCTCCGCGCGCCGGCCGCGCGGCGGAAAAAACGCGGCGATCGCGATACCGCGCGGCTCGAGGAAGAGCTTGCGGAGCGCCTCGGCACCACCGTGGAGATTCGGCCAGCGCGCAAGGGGGGCAAGCTCGTCGTGCATTACTCGAGCGTGGAGCACCTCGAACAACTTCTTAAGCGCTTGAAATGAGGGAGTTGCGCTACAATTTCGCGGCTTTGCGAGGTGCGGAGAATCCGAACGCCATGCTTCGCCGCCTCAAAAAGCCTGTTCTCACGGTTCTGAAATGGCAGCTGGCTGCAACAGTGGCGCTTGCGCTGCTCGGCGCGCTGCTCGCAGGGGGACACGGTGCGGCATCGGCGCTTGCCGGCGGCCTGATCAGCATTACGGCCGGCCTGGCGGCGGCGATGGTGGCTTCGATGGGGAACGCGAAGTCCGCGGGGGGAGTCGTGCTGGGCGCGTTGCGTGCCGAAGCGGTCAAGGTCGGCCTCGCCATGTTGTTGCTGTGGCTGGTGCTCGTCACTTACAGCCAGGCGGTTGTCGGCGCCCTTATCGCAGCCTTCGTCGTGACCCTGGTGATTTTTGCCATGGCGTTTTTTGTGCGCGACTACTGACGTTCTGCAAATGGCTGAAGCGACCGAACTTACTCCGTCGGAATATATCCAGCACCACCTGACCTTCTTCACGAAGCCGCTCGGGGGCGACGAGCATGGCGGCGGGTTCTGGGTACTGAATCTCGATTCGATCATCGTTTCCATCCTGCTCGGTTTCATCGGCGTGGGTCTCATCTGGTGGATCGTGCGAGGGGCCACGTCCGGCGTTCCCACTAAACGGCAGGCATTCGTCGAGCTCCTGATCGATTTCGTCGACGAGCAGGCAAAGGGCATCTTCCACCACGGTGATCGCAATCGTTTCGTCGCTCCGCTCGCGCTGACCGTCTTTGTCTGGGTGGTACTGATGAACGCGATGGACTTCCTGCCCGCGGAGCTCGTCGGCCTGGTGACGCACCATGTCTCGGACCACGGCTTCCGCTATGTACCGACCGCGGACGTGAATACCACGTTCGCGCTTTCCATCTCGGTGCTCATCCTCACCATCTTTTTCGCGATCTCGGTCAAGGGCCTCGGCGGCTGGCTGCACGAGCTTTTCTTCGCGCCGTTCGGTTCGCATCCGCTGCTGATCCCGGCTAACTTCCTCTTCCAGATGGTCGAGTACATCTCGAAGACGCTTTCGCACTCGCTGCGCCTCTTTGGCAACATGTACGCAGGCGAGATCCTGTTCCTGCTGCTGTGGATGTGGGCCGCGACGGGCCTGTCCGGCGCCTTTTTCGGCGCCGTCCTCGGCGTCGGCTGGGCGATCTTCCACATCCTGATCGTGCTGCTGCAGGCCTACATTTTCATGATGCTGACCATCGTGTACATCTCGATGGCGCATGAGCACCACTAATTCGTCACATTCGCTAAAGAGAAAGGGAGAAACCCGATGGAAAAACTTCAACTGCTCGCCATGGTGCAGGCCTACACCGGCATCGGCGTGGGCCTCATGATCGGCCTGGGCGCGGCCGGCGCCTGCATTGGCGTCGGCATCATGTGCAGCCGCTTCCTCGAAGCGGCTGCGCGCCAGCCCGAACTGACGAACTCGCTGCAGGGCAAGGTGTTCCTGCTGCTCGGCCTGATCGACGCCTCGTTCATCATCGGTCTGGGCATCGCCATGTTCTTCGCCTTCGCCAACCCACTCGCCACGGCGTTCCGATAGAAGTCTGAGGGGGGTCGCATGAACCTCAATCTGACGCTTATCGCGCAAGTCATCAGCTTTTCGGCCTTCATCTGGTTCACGGTGAAGTTCGTGTGGCCGTTCATGCTGCGCGCCATCGAGACCCGGCAGAAGACCATCGCCGACGGCCTCGCCGCGGCCGAGCAGGGCCGCAAGTCGCTCGAGACCTCGACGCGCCAGGCCGACGAGGAGATCAAGCGCGCGCGCGATCGGGCGGCCGAGATCATTTCGCAGGCCGAGAAGCGCGCTGCGCAGATGATCGACGAGGCGAAGAACGCAGCGAAGGAAGAGGGCGGCCGCGAGAAGGCGGCGGCCAAGGCCGAGATCGCGCAGGAAGTGACCCGTGCGCGCGAGCAGCTGCGCGACCGAGTCGCCTGGCTCGCCATCGCCGGCGCTGAAAAGATTCTGCGCCGCGAGGTCGATGCCAAGGCGCACGGCGAACTCCTCGACTCCATCAAGCGCCAGCTCTAGATGGCCGAGCCCAGCACCGTCGCCCGTCCCTACGCCGAGGCCGCGTTCAAGCTCGCCGACCAGGCGGGCGCGCTCGCCAAGTGGTCGGAGATGCTTGCGGCGCTCGCGCAGGTGGCCGAGAACGAGCGGGTGCGCATGGCGATCGCCGACCCCAATCTGTCCGACGCCAAGGTCGCGGGCGTTTTCATCTCGATCCTGAGCGGCAAGCTCTCCGGCGAGGCCGAGAACTTCGTCCGCGTCCTGGCGCGCAACGACCGGCTGTCGCTGCTGCACGAGATCCGCCAGCAGTTCGAAGTGCTGAAGGACAAGCGCGAAGGCGTGATCGAAGCTGAAGTGCAGTCCGCTTTCGAGCTCGACGAGGCGCAGCTCAAAGACCTCGTGCAGCGGCTGGAGAAGAAAACCGGCCGCAAGGTGCGGCCCCATGTATCGGTCGATCGCGAGCTCATCGGCGGCGTCAAGATCGTGCTCGGCGACAAGGTCATCGACGGTTCCGCGCGCGCGCAGCTCGCCGCGCTCGAGACCGCACTGAAAGCTTAAGGAGCAGTCATGCAACTCAACCCGTCCGAAATCTCGGAACTCATCAAGAGCCGCATCCAGAACCTCGATGCCGGCGCGCAGATGCGCACGCAAGGCACCGTGGTCTCGGTGACCGACGGCATCTGCCGCATCCACGGCCTGTCCGATGCGATGCAGGGCGAAATGCTCGAATTCCCGCAGAACACCTTCGGCCTCGCCCTCAACCTCGAGCGCGACTCGGTCGGCGCGGTGATTCTCGGCGAGTACACGCACATTACCGAAGGCGATACGGTCAAAACGACCGGCAAGATCCTTTCGGTGCCCATCGGCCCGGAGCTTCTCGGACGCGTGGTGAACTCGCTCGGCCAGCCGATCGACGGCAAGGGTCCGATCAACGCCAAGCTCACCGACGTCATCGAGAAGGTGGCGCCCGGCGTGATCGCGCGGCAATCGGTTTCGCAGCCGGTGCAGACGGGGCTCAAGGCGATCGACGCGATGGTGCCGGTGGGCCGCGGCCAGCGCGAGCTGATCATCGGCGACCGCCAGACCGGGAAGACCGCGGTCGCGGTCGACACCATCATCAACCAGAAGGGCAAGGACCTCTTCTGCGTTTACGTGGCGGTCGGCCAGAAGGCCTCCACTATCGCGAACGTCGTGCGCAAGCTGGAAGAGCACGGTGCCATGTCGTACACGATCGTGGTGGCGGCCTCGGCCTCCGAGTCGGCCGCGATGCAGTACATCGCGCCGTACTCGGGCTGCACGATGGGCGAGTACTTCCGCGACCGTGGCCAGGACGCGCTCATCATCTACGACGACCTGACCAAGCAGGCCTGGGCCTATCGCCAGGTGTCCCTGCTCCTGCGCCGGCCGCCGGGGCGCGAAGCCTACCCCGGCGACGTGTTCTACCTGCACTCGCGCCTGCTCGAGCGCGCCGCGCGCGTCAATCCGGCTTATGTCGAGAAGTTCACCAAAGGTGCGGTCAAGGGCAAGACCGGTTCGCTCACCGCGCTGCCCGTCATCGAGACGCAGGCCGGCGACGTCACCGCGTTCGTGCCGACCAACGTGATCTCGATCACCGACGGCCAGATCTTCCTCGAGACCGACCTCTTCAACGCAGGCATCCGTCCGGCCATCAACGCGGGTATTTCCGTGTCGCGCGTTGGCGGTGCGGCGCAGACCAAAATCATGAAGCGCCGCGACACCGGTGGCGGCGTGCGCCTCGCGCTCGCGCAGTACCGCGAGCTCGCGGCGTTCGCGCAGTTTGCGAGCGACCTCGACGAAGCTACCCGCAAGCAGCTCGAGCGAGGCCGCATGGTGACGGAGCTGATGAAGCAGCCGCAGTACCAGCCCCTGCAGGTGTGGGAGATGGCGCTCACGCTCTTCGCGGTGAACAACGGCTACTTCGACGCGATCGAGGTGAAGAAGGCGCTCGGCGCAGAGCGCTCGATGCGCGACTACATCAAGGGCAAATACGCCTCGCTCGTGAAGACGATGGAGGACAAGAAGGATCTCTCCGCGGACGACGAGAAGGCGCTGAAGGCCGCCATCGAGGACTGGAAGAAGAACGGATCGTTCTAGATGCCCGGCACCAAAGAAATCAGGATGAAGATCCGGAGTGTGCAGAACACCCGGAAAATCACCAAGGCCATGGAGATGGTCTCCGCCTCGAAGATGCGCAAGGCGCAGGAACGCATGCGCCACTCGCGACCCTACGGCGAGAAGATCCGCAACGTAGCCGCGCACATCTCGCATGCCAATCCCGAGTACCGGCATCCGTTCCTGGTCGACCGCGACTCGGTGAAGCGCGTCGGCATCATTGTCATCACGACCGACAAGGGTCTTTGCGGCGCGCTCAACACCAACCTGCTGCGCGCGGTGCTGGCGCAATACAAGGAATGGCAGGCGCAGGGCGAGGAAATCGACGTTTGCGCGATCGGCAACAAGGGCCTCGGTTTCATGCAGCGCCTCGGCGCCAACGTCGTTTCGCACGTCGTGCAGCTCGGCGACCGGCCGCAGATGGAGAAGCTGATCGGCGCCGTGAAGGTGATGCTGGATGGCTACGGCTCGGACCGGTTCGACCGCCTGATGCTCGCCTACACGCGCTTCATCAATACGATGAAGCAGGAGCCGGTGATCGAGCAGCTGCTGCCGCTCTCCGGCGAGCGCCTTGGCGCGCCGGAGACCGTGTGGGACTACATCTACGAGCCCGAGGCGCGGGCCGTGCTCGACCAGGTGATGAC
>Ga0134121_10000489_pt1 | contig 45543 bp, 37 predicted proteins | sample KB301_FD_96463 | JGI IMG/M metagenome (GOLD analysis project Ga0134121, IMG submission 96463) | Terrestrial soil microbial communities without Nitrogen fertilizer from Kellogg Biological Station, Michigan, USA - KB3-0-1 | ecosystem: Environmental > Terrestrial > Soil > Unclassified ...
CCAGAGACCTGCCGTCGATTGTACCGCCAGAACCACGAATGCTCGAAAAACTCGGACGAATCCGTCTCCTCTACATAGTCCTCGGAGTCCTCCTCCTGGTCGGCTTGCTGCCGCTTGCGTTCACGGGATACCTCCTTTCCGGCCGCAGCGCCGATGAGCTGCGCTCCGTCGAAGGCCGCTACCAGGCGCAGCTTGTGCAGGACAAAGCCCGCCAGATCGAGCTCTACGGCCAGCGCTACCGCGACGTCGTCACCGGCCTCGCCCGCGCTTTTGAAATCTCGGGCGGCATCCAGGCTTTGGACGATAAAGGCTACGACCAGCGTCTCAACAACACTCTCCAGGAGGACCCAAACCTCATCGCCCTGGTCCTCTGGCCCGTCGACGGAACACTTCACCGCGCTTTTCAGCCCAATGTGATCAAGCTCGAAGAAGTTGACGCCAGAGTCAGCGAGGTGCTCGCAAAGATGAACGGGCGCGGCCTCGTCGTTAGTCGCCCACAGATTATCCGTTCCGGGCAGGAGATGGCGCTCACGATTGCTGAACCCGTGCTTGGCGGTGCTAATAATCAGGAAGTGGTCGCGGCAGTGGTCGCGATAGTGTCTTTTCAGGAAGTCTTCGACGCGGTCCAGCAACCGACATCCAAAAGCGAGCGCGAGCTGCTGAACGCCGGCTTGCCGGTCGTTTTCGTGGTCGATCAAAACGGTCGCGCTGTTGCGCATCCAGAAGCGAGTGTCGCGTTTTCTGAAAAAGCGATGACCGATCTGAAGGTCGTGCAGGATTGGCAGGAGTCAGGCGCACAAGTGCAGTCGGCTCTCGCCCCGTTTTCAGCGACACGCGACGGCCGAACAGTCGAGATGCTCGGCTCTTACGCCACCGCCGAGCTCGATAAAAACTCACGTCTGGGCGTGATCGCAATCCAGGACGAAGCCGCGGCGCTAGCGTCAGTCTCCGACATGCGTTGGCAGGTGCTTTGGATAAGTTTTGTCGCAGCGTTGCTGACGCTTTTGATCGGTATCTTCTTCGCCAAGAAGCTGACTCTTCCGGTCCAGGAGCTTGCCGGCGGTGCGCATCGCATCGCGTCGGGCGACTTTTCCAAGCGTATCGAAGTCACGAGCCGCACGGAACTCGGCGATCTCGGCAATTCTTTCAACATAATGACCGACCAGATCGAGCGGTTCATCGGTGATTTGCAAAACTCTGCGCAGGAAAACCGCGAACTGTTCATCGGCACTGTCAAGGCCCTCGCCGCCGCGATCGACGGCAAAGATCCGTATACACGTGGTCACTCCGAGCGCGTCTCGCGTTTCTCGATGGCGATTGCGCAGCGTCTCGACCTCTCGGACGAAGAAGTTGAAAAGATTCGAATCAGCGCTTTGCTGCACGATGTCGGCAAGATCTCGATCGACGACAAGATTCTCAAGAAGCCTGCGGCGCTCACGAATGAAGAGTACGAGATCATGAAGGGCCACCCGCAGAAGGGCTACAAGATCATGTCGCAGATTCCGGCGATGAAGGAGTTTCTGCCGGGCATGTACATGCACCACGAGATGGTGAACGGCATGGGTTATCCGCAGGGATTGAAAGGCGACGAGATTCCGCTGATGGGCAAGATTGTCGCTGTCGCAGATACGTTTGACGCGATGACCACCGACCGTCCTTATCAGAAGGCGATGAAGTTTGAGGACGCGCTCGCCCGCATCGAGACCTTTGTCGGCACGCGCTACGATCCTGCCGTGGTGGCCGCGTTTTCGGAGGCGTGCAGGGAAGGCCAGATCAAACCCGGACAAGTTAAGCTCAGAAAGCCCACGCCAAAACCAGTTTCTCAGCCTGAACTCGTGGGCGTTAGTTAAGCCGCGAATCTGTGGTTATAATCGGCGCCACATGGGACTTTTTTGGAGAAGAAAAAAGGACGACTTCGTCTCTCTACGTCTAAATGAGCCAGCCGAAGCCAAACCGGAACCGCAAGAAACGCAGGCGCCACCACCCGTTGAACGATCTGTCGAAGCTCCAGTTCAACCTCCGCAAGAGACGGTAAAACCGGAACCAGTTCCGTCGAGATCTACTTTCTCGAATTCGATTCTCGGGCTCGATCGTTCGATCGAAGAGCTCCAAGCGCAGGAAGCCGCACTCGAACAGGAGTTTTCGGCGCGTTTCCGTCGTGCGGTGGCAGCTACGCGCGAGTCGTTGTCTGACAAGCTCGATACGCTGTTTGCCGGTCGCAAGCAGATCGACGAGGAGTTGCTGGACCAGCTCGAGGAAGTTTTGATCGCGGCTGACATCGGCGTGCAGACGACGTTGGAGATACTCGAAACAGTGCGTCGCGGGATCGCGCGAAAGCAGATCAACGATCTCGAGGCATTGAAGCTGGCGATCAAGACGGAGCTGTTGAATATTCTGCAAGCGTCTGAGCGACAGGGTGTGGCTTCCGAGCTGAGTGTTCCGGAAGGCGTGTCGCCGTACGTGATGATGATCGTCGGTGTCAACGGCGTCGGGAAGACGACGACGATCGGCAAGCTGGCGCAACGAATCAAGGCCGAGGGAAATGACGTTCTTATCTGCGCAGCGGATACGTTTCGCGCGGCGGCGTCGGACCAGCTCGCGATCTGGGCTGAGCGCACGGGTGTGCCGCTGATTCAGCAGAAGCAGGGAACTGATCCGGCGGCGGTGCTTTTCGACTCGCTCAAAGCGGCGAAGGCGCGTGGCTCGGAAGTTCTCATCGTCGATACCGCCGGACGATTGCATAACAAATCGAACTTGATGGCCGAGTTGGAGAAGATGAAACGCGTGGCGGGACGCGAGGTCGAAGGTGCGCCGCACGAGACGCTGCTCGTCGTCGATGCCGTGACTGGACAAAACGGACTCGAACAGGCGCGACAGTTTTTGAAAGTCGCTGGGGTGACGGGGATCGTTTTGACGAAGCTCGATGGGACGGCGAAAGGCGGAATCGCGGTGGCGATCGCGAAGGAGTTGAATCTGCCGATTCGTTATGCGGGTATCGGTGAGAAGGTGGATGATCTCGTAGTGTTCGACCCGCAGCAGTACGTAAATGGTTTGTTTGGGAATTAAGAATGCTCACGCGGCGGCGCAGCGACGCAACGCGTTACTTAAACAACGTCGCGTCGTTGCGCCGCCGCGCGAGAAACTTCTTTTATGCAGATGATGATGGCTGAACCAACGGTCTGGACCGACACGGATCGACGCATGATGGCGCGTGCGCTCGATCTGGCCGTGAAGGGTGTCGGACTGGTGAGTCCCGGGCCGCTGGTTGGTTGTGTTGTCGTCAGTCCGGCGGGTGAGATTGTAGGCGAAGGCTTTTACGTCTTCGAGGAAATCAAACACGCGGAGACGATCGCGCTCGATATCGCTGGCGAAAAGGCGCGCGGTGGCACCGCCTATGTCTCACTCGAACCACACGCGCATTACGGTCGCACTGCGCCATGCACTGATGCGCTTATCGCCGCCGGTATCAAGCGTGTCGTCGCGCCGATCGAGGATCTGAATCCGAAGGTTTCCGGAAAGGGTTTTGCTCACTTACGTGCCGCGGGGTTAAAGGTCGAGACAGGATTGTTGAGTGACGAAGCTGCGCAGGTCAACGAGGCTTATTTGCATTACATGTCCACCGGGTTGCCATTCGTGCATTTGAAACTGGCAGTTTCGCTCGATGGAAAGATCGCGACACGCACGGGAGACTCGCGTTGGATCACGGGGCCGGAAGCACGCGCACGCGCGCATGAACTACGGCACGCTTATGACGCTATTCTCGTTGGCGCCGGAACAGCGACGACTGACGATCCACTGTTGAGCGATCGATCGGGATTACCGCGGCGACGTCCGCTTGTTCGCGTCGTGCTCGATCGCCAGTTACGACTTTCTCCCGAATCACGATTAGCCACCAGCACTTCGGAAGCGCCGGTGCTGATGTTTGGTGACCCGGAGTCGCCGGGCACCGCACCGTTGCGCACGCAAGGCGTCGAGATAGAACGGGACCGTGATCTTTGTAGCGTATTGCGTGAGCTAGGAAGCCGTTCGCTTCAGAGTGTTTTGGTCGAAGGTGGCTCGACGATCGCGGGCGAGTTTCTTGACGCGGGCCTCGTTAACAAAGTGACGTTCTTCATCGCGCCAAAGATCATCGGCGGTACTGATGCGCCGAGCGCGATTGGGGGCAGAGGGGTTGAGGCCATGGCTGAGGCACTCCAGCTCGAAAGAGTGACCGTGACCCAGCGTGGAAAAGATATCGAAGTCACCGGCTACCCGCGCAAAGGATCTCCGACGGATGAAGGATGAAGGTGGCGAGCCTTATCCTTCGAAGCGCCTGGGCCAACACTTCCTCCGTGACCAGCGCACAATTCATCGCATAATCGACGCACTCAACCCGAAAGCCGACGAAACAATCGTCGAGATCGGACCAGGTACGGGCGCACTCACGTCCGTTCTAGTCGAACGCGCGGGCCGTTTGATCGCAGTTGAATTCGATAACAAGCTCGCGCCGTTGTTGCAGGAGCGTTTCAGCGGCTTCGGAAATTTCAACCTCGTGATGGCTGATGCGTTGACCGTTGATTTCTGCAAAGAGATCCTGCCGGCGCAGTCCGCGCGACTAGTAGCGAATCTTCCTTACAACATCTCAACCGCGATTCTGCAAAGACTGATCGCGCAACGTGCGTGTATCGACGAGATGGTTTTGATGCTACAGCGTGAAGTAGTCGAGCGAATACTCGCGCCCGCGGGAACATCGGATCGTGGGTTCATTTCGGTGCTTGTCGAAGCTTACTGCGAAGCTGAGAAACTGTTTGACGTCGCACCAGGCGCGTTTCGACCGCCGCCTAAAGTTTGGAGTAGCGTCATGCGGTTGAAATTCCGGCCGCGGATTAACGCGGAAAATACGGATGAGGGCCTGTTGTGGGAGGTTGTGAGTGCAGGATTTGCGCAGAAGAGGAAGACGATACTCAATAATCTTCGGCAGGCGTCGGGTCGTTTGCAGGAGGTGTTGAAGCGCAACGGTGGCGCCAGTATCGTTCTGTGCAAGGCCGGCATCGATCTAAAACGGCGAGCGGAAACTCTCACGGTCGAAGAATGGGCAAGAATTACGCAGGCTCAACTATGACTTTGATTCCGTTCTTCGGTCGCAACGATAGAACCGGTAACACCTCAACCTTGTGCTCCGGATCGAGCTTGAATCTGAACCGCTGCCCGATCGTCGCGAGTAACAGCACGACTTCCATCATCGCGAAATAGTTTCCAATACACTGCCGCGGGCCGGCGCCGAAAGGGAAGTAAGCATACTTCGGCGCCGGATCGCCGTTGGTCCATCTTTCGGGCTTGAACTCATCGGGCTCGTCGAAGTAGCGCGCGTCGCGATGTGTCACCCACTGAAACGCAAAAAGCTGCGTCCCTTTCGGCACGCGATAACCGCCGATCTCGGTCTCTTCAATCGCCTCTCTGCCAACCGCGTATGCAGGTGGGTAAAGTCGCATCGTCTCCTTCGCGATCATCTCCGTGTATTTCAGTTTCGGCAGGTCGGAAACATCCGGCGCTCTTCCGCCCAGCACTTCCGACAGCTCCGCATGAAACTTCTGTTCAGCCTCGGGATGTGTCGCCAGTAGATACCAACTCCACGACAACGAGAGCGCCGTCGTCTCGTGCCCTGCAAGAAACAACGTCATGACTTCATCGCGCAGTTGCTGATCGCTCATCTGGCTGCCGTCGTCGTCCTGCGCCTGAAGCAGCATCGACAGCAGATCGCCTTCGTCATAACCACTCGCGCGACGCTCCGAGATGATTCGATACACGATTCGATCAATTTCACTGACGGCATTGAAATATCTGCGATGTCCTGGCGTTGGCAGGCGATTGTCGAGAATCCATTTCAGCGTCGCCTGAGATGCAAACGGCTTAACGAGACTCGTCAGTATCGCGCCAACATGATCCGCGTCGTTGGAAACGTCTGAATTGAAGAGCGTCTTGACGACGATCTCGAGTGTGAGCCGGTTCATATCGCGCGCGATATCGCGGTGCTCACCATTTTTCCATCCGGCTATCGCACGCTCAGCGTACTGGACCATCACATCGCCATACGAACTGATCCTCTGCCGGTGAAATGCGGGTTGCGCGAGACGCCGCTGACGTCGCCAGAAATCGCCTTCGCTCGTCACCAGACCATTGCCGACGAGACGATAGAAGAATGGCGAGCGCAATGATCGAGCTTTGCGGTAGCTCTTGGCGTTCGTAACCAGGAGCGACTCGATGTCGCTCGGGTTGTAAAGAAAGTAAGCGTTGATCCAGAGAAATCGTGTGAGAACAACGTCGCCGTAATCGCGGCAACGCGTGACGAACCCGAGTGTGTCGCGATTGAAGTCTCGCATCACACCCATGATCAATGAACCCTTCGGACCGGGCGGGATCGGTCCGCGCGCGACGGGGCGTTTCTTAGCTGGGATTGCTTCGGCGTTATTCATTCTTAATCTTCAGCAGGTCCGTGTAAATGCCGGGCTCGCTGTCGGGGATAATAATCGCACCGACCGTCTTCTGGTAAAAGCGCACCGGACCCGCCGCGCCGATGACCGCGTAGACGTATCCCATCTCGCGCAGCGACCACAGGCACGGGAGCAGCAGAGCCTTTCCGATTCCTTTGCCACGCGCGGATTGCAACACTCCGGTTGGACCAAAGAACGCGCGTCGCGTGCATTCGTACGCAGCGAAGCCGGCGAGCTCCTGATCGATCGTCGCGATGTAAACCGAGATTGGCTGTCGTGCAAAACCAACGGAGATCTCGTCGGCCCAGCTCGGTGCAAAGTTTTCCGCAACAAACCGGCGCACCGGCGACAACTCAAACGGTTGCGCGCGGCGCACAATGAAGCCCTCTGCGGCTTCGAGTGGCGGTAACTTCAAAAGGTTTACGAGCAGATCAGGCATTGTCTTTCTGCTTTAGTATGCCCATCCTTTCGCCTTTTTCAGAGCTCTCGATCAACTGTTTGAGACGGCGCAGTCGCGTTTCTTCTTTCTTTGCGCTCACGGTGCGGAAGACCATGAGCCTTTTATATCCAGCCGGTTGCTCCTGAAAAAACTTCCACGCAGCTTTGTTCCGGCGAAAGGTTTTTTCATATTCCGGAGGAAGTTCTCGCGGAGTGTTTTCGAATGAATAGATGCCGGTGCGTTCCGGAGCGCGGCGCTCATAAGCCTCGATCCCCGCAAGATGCATGCGACCTTCTTGCTTTAGACGTTCAACGTGCTTCACATTGATGTTACTCCAGATGCTTCTTGGCTTCCGCGGCGTAAAGCGCTGCATATAGCTTGTTTCGTTGAGACTTTTGCGCACGCCATCGATCCATCCAAAGCAGAGCGCTTCGTCCAAAGCTTCTGCATAAGTGATGCTTTTCTTCCCAGACGATTTCTTGTGGAAACCAATGAGCAGCTCAGTTGCGCTGTCGTGGTTTCGCTCGAGCCACTCGCGAAATTTTTCCGGTGAAGTGAAGAACTTTGGTTGCATAGCTTAGCGGCTGGCAGGCGCCTGACCCGGTAGCCATTCGGGACGGAACTCAGAATTTGCGAGCCACTGAATCGGCCGCACGAGCGAGTTGATCGAGCGCGTCATAAACGGGAAATCGATCTTCGACACGTCGTCACTTACGCGATGATAATCGGTGTGCAAGCCGAAGCTCGAGACCGTGTGCGCAATCACGCCACGTAATGCGAGTGGAAAGTTATCGGAACGTTGGAAGAAACGTTGTTCCGGGTGGGGATCGGCGACGAGAGCGGCTCCCTGTTTCGCCAGCTCTGGGCCAAGATTGGAACGCTCGAAGCCGGTTAACCACAACATGCCCGCTGCGACTTTCGGATCGGGCCGGCCCAGCATTTCAAACTGCAAATCAGCAACTATCTGCGTGAGTGGAACGGGTGGGTTGTCGATGAAGTGTCGTGAGCCGAGGCCGCGACGTTCTTCGCTACCGAAACAGACAAAGTAGATCGTGCGGCGTGGTTTCTTGCCGGCGGACAACGCGCGGGCGAGCTCTAACACGGCGACACTACCCGATCCATCGTCGTCAGCGCCGTTGAAGATCTTGTCGTCGCCGGGTGCCGCGTCGTTAACGCCGAGGTGGTCCAGGTGGGCGCTGAGCATGATCGCTTCGCGTGGATCGCTACCGCGCAGCACGCCGATGACGTTCCAGGTTGCGCCCGATGGAGCAGTTTGGACCGGCACGCGCTGGACGAAGCTCTTGTTGCCGGCGCTGTCGGTGTCGCCGCCGGGCTCGAGACCAAATTGTTGAAACTGTGAGCCGATGTATTCAGCGGCTATGCGTTCGAAGATAGTGCCGCTGCCGCGACCCTGCATCGCGTCGCTCGCGAGAAAGCCGAGCTCAGCGCGGATGTCCTGTTCGCGGATCGATTGCGCGTTGATGGGGGCAGTGATTGCCAGGAAAATAACCAGCGTGAAAATGACTCGGGGTGTGTTCATAGTCACGCTAGTATACAGGATGACAAGATTGCAGGATTTACAAGATGAGAACTGAGTCGCCGAACTCGTGAGTCTTGTAATCATGCGCGATCAATTCGTCTGTTGCGCGTTTGAGGGTTGAGTCTTCGAGGAATGCGCGTAGTAGTTCGTAGTGACTCGTGCCCGGCTCGTGTGTGCCAGAGAGGATTGCATCTACTACACGCAATCGCGTCGCTGGTCCGATCTTACCTTTCGCCACACCATCGCCACTGCGCAAATGACCATCATCAGTTGCAGCTGCTTCGAGTGCGCGTACGACAGTGGTCCCAACGGCAATGACACGACCACTAAGACGGCGTGTCCGCTCAACTGCTTGCGCGGTCGCTTCCGGAATGTGATACGGCTCGTCGAATGGCAGCAGGTGATCGAGACTTTCATCGCCCGTTGACGAAATGCCTGCGGCATGAGTGATTGTTGCAAAAGCTGCGTGATGTTCGCGGATGTTGCTGAGCACGTGCCAATCGAGAATGAAGCTCGCTGATGGCGGCTCGAAGGCGACAGGCGGACCCGCGATTCGCGTCCAAACATCCCACAATTCCAGAGACGTTTGCATGTGTGAATACTGAATCGGCCGGCCATGACTCGCCAGGCCGGCCCAGATCTGATCCGGAGTGCCGTCGAAGAGAAGGGAAACGAGACGCCGATGGCCGAGTTGTGCTTCCACAGTCGCGCGCAATGGGCCAAGCACGAGTGTATCGCCAGGCTGCAATGTTGGCGGCTGCGGCCGGTCTTCAGTTCGCAGGTGAAAGTCTCCTTCGCCGAAGACGATCGCGCTGAAACTCTTAACGTCCATCGGATTCAACGATCGACGTCCGGCGAGTCGCACTTCAACGGGTTTTCCCGTCAACTGGTGTATGCCGCTTAAACTTGCCGGGAGTGTCGCGGCGTCGTTTGCAATGACGAGATCGTTCGGTCGCAGAAACTCGACAAACGCAGTGCGCGGCACGTGGATCAAGTTACGTTGCGAATCGACGACAAGAAGCTTTGCGTCGATCGGACGCTGTACTGCTGAATTAGCGGCTAACATGACTTTCCACCATCATCCCTACTGCTATTGCCTCCAATAACTCATGCGCGGATTGTTCAGGGCGCTTGAGTGTCGCTGGATCTGCATCCGGTATCGCAGCCGCGTGCATCGGCGTGTCCATGTCACCCGGATCGAGTGAAAGAAAGCGGACGCCTTCTGCCGCATGCTCTTCGTTCCAAATGCGACTCATGTGATTAAGCGCTGCCTTGCTCGAACCGTACGAGCCCCAACCGGGATACGCGTTCACGGCCGCGTCACTGGATACGTTGAGCACAACCGCACCGCGACCTTCGCGTGCAGAAGCCGCCAGCGCGCCCATGAGAGCTTTCGTTAACCGGAACGGACCAAAGACGTTCGTCGCGAACACGTGCTCGAGATCCTCACATTCCGTGTCAGAAAGCATCGGCAGCGGCGTTGGACCAAGATCGGAAGCGTTGTTGATGAGGACATCGAGCCCGCCAAGCTCGCCTGTGATTTGAATCGCGATCGGGTAGATGTCTTCCTTCACGGAAACATCCCCGACGATACCGTGCGCGCCCGGATTCTCGCGCGCCACTTGTTCGACTCGTTCCTGTGTGCGTGCAACAAACGCGACGCGCGCACCTCTTTTGACTAGTTCTCGAACGAGAGCGAGTCCGAGTCCGGACGTGCCTCCCGTGATTGCGACTCTTAAGCCTGAAAAAGGATCTGTCATGGCCAAAACCTACTTTCTAAAGTTTCTCCTTTACTAAGTCGGAAGGTTAGCACCGGCTATTGACTTTGTAAAGAGAATTCTTTAGAAATAGTTTCATGAGTGCTGGAGTGCAGGGGCCGGGCGAGCGGAAGACTCGTCGCGCCATCACAAAACTGCTGAAAACCGAGGGGCCTATCGATTCGGCGCAGCTCGCGCAAAGGCTCGGGCTGACGGCGATGGCTGTGCGGCAGCATCTCTACGCCTTGCAACGCGAAGGGCTCGTGGCGTCGGAAGAACGGCCGGTGCCAATCGGTCGTCCGGCGAAGTTCTGGCGGTTGACACGTGAAGCGGATCACTTATTTCCCGAGGCTTATGCCGAGCTGAGCGTGGCATTGATCGACTCAGTCAAGGATGCGTTTGGCGATGAGGGACTCGAACGCGTGTTGACGTCGCGGTGTGCACGGCAACGAGTTGATTACGGCAAACGAATCAGGCCACACGACTCACTAGATCGAAAGCTGGCCGAGCTCGCGAAGGTGCGGACTGAAGAAGGCTACATGGCCGAGGTGAGGCGGGAAGATGACGGAAGTTTTCTGCTGGTCGAGAATCATTGCCCGATTTGTGCGGCGGCAAATGCTTGTCAGGGCTTTTGTTCTACCGAGCTCGATCTGTTTCGATCCGTTCTCGGACCGGGTATTACTGTCGAACGCGCCGAACACATCATCAAAGGCGACAGCCGCTGCGTCTATAAAGTTTTAGCCACAAAAGGCACAAAAAGCACAAAATGATCGGAAGGATCAAGCACCGTGACTCTTCTAATCATTTTGTGCTTTTTGTGCCTTTTGTGGCTAAAAATTAATCCCTGCGCGCGACGCCGATTTTCCTTTGCACCAGTCGTTCAACTTCCAGCGGTACGCCATCAGCCTTTGCGGCGCGAATGAAGTCAGTATCGATCTTGAAGATGCGCAGCTTCACTAAATCCTCGATCTGAAGATCAGTCAGCCCCTCGTTGCGCATCTCTGTGACAAACTCCGGCGTGACTTTGAAAATCTGCATCTTCACGAGGCTCTCGAACGGTTCCTTGTCAAAACCCATCTGACTCACCTGCCGCACAAACTCTGCGTCGATTTTGAAGATCCGCGCTTTCACGAGTTCTTCCATGCCGAGGTTTTGAAATCCACTCGCTTTCATCTCACGCATAAACTGCGAGTTGATCTTGAAGATCGCTGCTTTGAAGAGGTCCTCAGTTTTGAGGTTTCCGAAGCCGGCGGAGTTCAGGTCGTCGGCGAGTGCGGTCGTGACATTGAGCGCTGTGGCTGCGAACAGTTGATCCTCGGTATCTCGATCACCGTCGCCGTGCTTGGACAACTGTTCAAAGTCGAAACCGCGGCTCTTCATTGCCGAGACGAAGGCCAGATTTGGAGTGAAGCGAAATGTGCCGGAGCCTCTGCCGTTCTGGAAACTGCCTTCCATATCGATTCTGCCAGCTTCGCGGACAAGGCTAAAACTCACCGGACCGCCATTCTGCACTTGCTCGCGTGTCAGGCCCTGAAATTCGGAGAACTCGTAGCTTTGTCCCATCTGGTTCCGGCCGGACTTGCCGCTGCGACGCTCGAGACTCAACTGGAGTTTGTTGTCTTTCGAGTTGATATGCGCGGTCCAGTCGCCCGACGTAGTGTTTTGAGCGGTGACCTTGGTGCCCGCAATCCAGATCAGTAGCGCGACGCTTGTGATCAGGGCCATACCGATAAAGAAGCGGTTCCAGACAGTTCTTGACATGAGAGACCTCCGGGAAATTCGAGAATTCACTTTCAAAGTTAGAACACCCGCGGCCGCCGGTTTGTGACGGGAAATCCGAAATTAAATTCTGTTGCGCTACGAAAAATTCGGGATTAGAATCCGCGCCAGCAATTCGATTCAATGAGTGCCTGGTTTGGCACGATCGCCCCGTGTTCCCACGCAACTCTTAAAGCACAACTTCGCGCAAAAGTCGCTCCCGCCCAGACGTCTCGCTGCGTGATTGGCCCCTTTCTCTTAACTGAATCCTTTAACTCCTGGAGGTTCTAAGTATGAGAGAGAGGCGAAGAGGTCAGCCGTCTACCCACGCCACAAAAAAGAGTGCTGAGCTCACGCAAGACCAGACCCAGGAACTGCTTAAGCAAAAAGAAGCACGCCTGGCTGCTGAACGCAAATATCGCCGGATTTTCGAAAACGTCAGTGAGGGTATCTTTCAATCGACTCCCGAAGGATATTACCTGATGGCGAATCCGGCGCTCGCGCGGATCCATGGATTCAAATCGGTGCGCGAGTTGATCCGCTCGCGCCGTGATATTTCCCGCGAAATCTATGTCGATCCGGCGCGTCGGGAAGAGTTCAAACGACTAATCGAAAAGCACGGCGTCGTTCGTGATTTCGAGCACGAGACGTTTCGCAAAGATGGCAGCAGAATCTGGCTGTGTGTAAACGCGCGCGTCGTGCGTGATGACACCGGAAAGATCTTGTACTACGAAGGCACCGCGCGCGATATCACACAGCGCAAACAGGCAGAGCAGGCGTTGCGCGAAAGCGAAGAGCGCTACCGCGAGTTGTTTGAGAATTCAAAAGACGCGCTTTACGTCCATGACATGAACGGCTGTTACACGTCTGTCAATCGCGCCGCTGAACGTCTGTCCGGTTACACGCGTGAAGAGCTCATCGGCCAGCATTTCACTACTTTTCTACATCCGGAATACGAGAGCCACGTTCGTGGTCATCTTGGCCGGAAATCAGAAGAGCCTTCAGAGACGACTTACGAAACTGAGATCTACACGAAGTACGACCGCACAGTTCCGGTGGAGATCAGCAGCAGATTGATCTTAGCGGACGGTGAGCCCGTCGGTGTGCAAGGCAGCATGCGCGATGTTTCTGAGCGAAAGCGAGTGCAGGCTGCGGCGCGGACGTATTCGCGGCGTTTGATCGAGGCGCAGGAAGGTGAGCGGCGTCGCATGTCGCGCGAGTTGCACGATCAAGTGGGCCAGATTCTCACTGCAGTGAAGATGAATTTGCACGCCCTGCGGCAGAAGTCCAGTGCACCGGAAATACTTTCGTCGATCGAAGACAACATGAAGGTGATCGACGAAGCTGTAGATCAGGTCAGAGATCTGTCTGTGGACTTGCGCCCGCTGTTGTTGGACGATTTTGGGTTGGTCGTCGCTGTTCGCTGGTATCTCGATCGACAGGCGAAGAACTGTGGAGTGCCGGCGAAGTTTACGACGCATTCACTCGGTGAAGACGATCGGTTTTCATCGGAGCTGGAGACAGCATGTTTCCGCATTGTGCAGGAAGCGGTGACAAACGTCGCCCGACACGCGCGGGCCAGTCATATTTCGGTTGTGCTCGAGAAAGTGGGGCAGGATCTGATTCTGTTGATTTCGGATGACGGTGCCGGGTTCGACATGAAAGCGCTGCGGACCAGTGCTGCGACACTTGGTCTGCGCAGCATGGAGGAACGCGTGCAAGCAGTAGGTGGATCGATCACGATCGATTCAGCGCCCGATTTAGGAACCGCCATCTGCGCGCGCATTCCGATTCCATACCCACAGGGCCGCCCGGTCTCAGCCGCACTCAACGCCGCGATGAGTTAGCCACGGATAACACGGATCGTATAATCTATTTTCGCTGATCTGCGTAAATCCGTTTTACCGATCCGTGTTATCCGTGTTATGCTCGGGGCCCGTGAATCACACGGTTGCCATTGTCCCAGCTCGCCTCGCTTCAACACGTCTACCGGGAAAAGCACTCATCGATATTGCTGGAAAACCCATGGTCTGCTGGGTCGCGGAACGCGCACGCGCGGCACAAAACGTGGACCGTGTTGTCGTGGCAACTGACAGTCAACAGATCGCTGATGCGGTCCAGGAACGTGGCATCGAAGCTGTCATGACTGCCGCACATCACACTAGCGGCACTGATCGCGTCGCCGAGGTTGTAGCGCAAATCCCGGACGCCGAGATCATCGTCAACGTCCAGGGCGATGAGCCGCTCATTTCTCCCGCGACCATCGAACGCGCAGTCGAGACGATGACGGCTGAGATTTCGAAACACGACGGCGCCGGCATCGTAACAACGTGGGAACCAATCGAGACGATTGACGATCTGCTGAACCCGGATCTCGTGAAAGTCGTCCTGGACGAAGATGAGAACGCCCTCTATTTTTCACGTTCGCCCGTGCCGTACCCGCGCGATGCAGTAAAAAGCTATGGATCATTGCACTTGGCGTGGGAAAATGAACCGGAGCTGAGGAAACTCTTTCGCAAGCACACAGGTCTTTACGTCTATCGCAGAAACGTGCTGCTGGAGTTTACAAAGTGGCCGCAGTCTCAGCTCGAAAAGATTGAAGCACTCGAGCAACTTCGCGCATTGGCCCACGGCGTAAAGATCAAAGTGGTGGCAGCATGCGCAGCTTCGACAGGCGTCGATACTGCTGAAGATCTAGAACGAGTTAGAGAACGGGTGGCCGCAACGAATTAGCTATGAGCGACTGGATCGGATTAGGCATCATCGTATTCCTCGTTTTGTGCGGGCTGTTCGGTTTGTCACAACTGGCTAAACCGTACAACGTTACAACCGAGGAATTCGAGAAGCGTGCACAAGAAGGACCGGGCCTGCTTAGCGCTAGTCTGGTTAGCCTACAAAAAGCACTCGATCCGTCGAAGGAAAAGGCTGTCGAGGTATTAGAAGATTTGAAGCAAGGGCGTTACAACAAGGGACAAGAATCCGGAGATCCTCCGGAGGCTGGTCAAGATGATGAAAAGGCAACCAATGGAGAACCCGATGCCTAAATATATCTTCGTTACAGGTGGTGTGGTTTCGAGCCTGGGAAAAGGCCTGGCAGCGTCGTCAATCGGATGTTTGCTCGAAAGTCGCGGACTGCGCGTGGCGCTTATCAAACTCGATCCATACATCAACGTCGATCCCGGAACGATGTCGCCCTTTCAACACGGTGAAGTCTTTGTCACAGACGACGGCGCCGAAACCGATCTTGACCTGGGCCACTACGAACGCTTCACTCACGCCCATCTCTCACAAGCCAACAACTGGACCACCGGAAGAATCTACCTGTCAGTGATCGAGAAAGAACGTCGTGGCGATTATCTCGGCAAAACGATCCAGGTCATTCCACACATCACCAACGAGATCAAAGAAGCCGTTCGTAAAGTTGCCGAGAATGACAAGCCCGATGTGATCATCGTCGAGATCGGCGGCACTGTCGGCGACATCGAATCACTGCCGTTCCTTGAAGCCATTCGCCAGATGGGTAATGAAGAAGGCACCGGCAACGCGCTCTTCGTTCACGTCACACTCGTGCCGTACATCGCCGCTGCGGGTGAACTGAAGACGAAACCCACGCAACACTCCGTACGCGACCTGCGCGAGATCGGTATCGCGCCCGATATTCTTTTGTGTCGCTCGGAAAAGCCTTTGTCTCGCGAGCTACGTGGGAAGATCGCGTTGTTTTGTAACGTGAAAGAGTCCGCTGTGATCAGTGCACAGGACGTCGACACGATCTATGACGTTCCACTCGCGTTTCACGAGCAGGGCCTCGACGATTTGATCGTTTCGTTACTCGGCCTCGAAGCGCAGGCGCCTCAGGCAGACCTTGCGGAGTGGCGCAATCTGGTGGCGACGATTCGCGAGCCGTCCGGTGGCGAAACGAAGATCGCTATTGTCGGCAAGTATGTTGAGCTTGAAGACTCGTACAAGTCTCTGCGCGAAGCGCTCACGCACGGCGGCGTCGCTAACAATCTGCGCGTCGATGTGAAATGGATCGAGTCGGAAGAATTGATGGACGACGAAAATTATGAAGATCGTTTGCGCGACTTCGATGCGATCCTCGTGCCCGGCGGTTTCGGCAAACGCGGCGTCGCGGGAATGATTCGCGCGATCTACTACGCGCGCAAGACGCGCACGCCGTTCTTCGGTATCTGTTTAGGAATGCAGACCGCTTGTATCGAGTACGCGCGGAATGTTTGTGAGCTGAAAGACGCTGATTCGACTGAATTCGATCTCGAAACGCCGCATCCGGTTATTTTTAAACTGCGAGATCTCGTGGACGTCGAAGAACTCGGTGGCACGATGCGACTCGGCGCCTGGCCCTGCCGGCTCGCGCCCGGCTCGCTGGTCCAGGAGGTTTATAGTGGCGCTGACGAGATCAGCGAGCGTCATCGACATCGCTACGAGTTCAATCCGGAGTTTCGACAGCGACTCGAAAAGGAAGGTTTGGTGTTCAGCGGCGTGTCGCCTGATGGCAAGTTTGTCGAGATGATCGAGCTGTCGCGCGACATTCACCCGTGGTTTATTGGTTGCCAGTTTCACCCTGAATACAAGTCGCAGCCGCTCAACGCTCATCCGTTGTTCGCATCTTTTGTGCGCGCCGCGTACGAAAATCGTTTGCACTCAGAGACCTCAATGGAGAAGAATGGAGAAGTCGATCTGGTGGCGCATGAGCGATTGACGGCCGCCAGCGGCGACTGAGGCCACAAAAAGGCACAAAGAAGTTTTAGCCACGAAAAGGCACAAAAATCACAAAAAGAGAGTTTAGTTATTTGTGCTTTGTGGCACTGCCCAGAGACCTCACTTCAAGGAAATGAAAGACGCCGAAGAATTGTCGGTAACGGACTCGTTTGTAGGCCGGACGCTCGACGAGAAGTATCTTGTTGAAGAACCTCTTGGCGCCGGCGGTATGGGTGAGGTGTATCGTGCGCGCCACCTGTCCATGGACCGTCCGGTTGCGATCAAATTTCTGCATCAGCGACTGGTCGAAGATGAGGCAGCCAGAGGGCGGTTTCATACTGAGGCACGAGCGGCGGTGAAGCTGCGCCATCCTAACGCGGTTTCAGTGACTGACTTTGGACAAACTTCAGAAGGCATCGTTTACATCGTCATGGAGCTGCTCGAGGGCCGCACCCTGCGCGAGATTCTCGACAGGGAATCGCCACTCGAAACTGCGCGTGCCATCTCGATCATGCTACAGGCTTCCGATGCAGTTGCCGCGGCTCACGACGCCGGCATCATTCATCGAGATCTGAAACCCGCGAATATTCTCGTTACGCAAAGCGCTGATCAACCTGCTGTAGTGAAAGTGCTCGACTTCGGCATCGCGACGTTTTCCGCCGACGATGATGAAGACGCGACAGCATTGGCCCAAACCAATTCCGTCATCGGCACGCCGCGTTACATGTCGCCCGAACAACACAACGGCAACGATTTGACTGCGGCCGCGGACGTTTACAGTCTCGGCGTGATTCTTTATGAGATGTTGACCGGCATGGTTCCATTCTCCGGCTCGACGCCGGCGGAGATCGCGCAGAAGCACGCGAACAATCCACCGCACCCGCCGCGCGAAGTGGTTGCGGCGATTCCTGAAGACGTCGAACACGACGTTTTGCATGCACTGGAAAAACAACCTGCCGATCGACCTGCGAATGCGGGTGAGTTTCGACGTGAACTACTCGAGACTGCTGAGCGGCTTGGCCTGGAGCATCACGCGGTGACGAGCGCGCCTGATATTGAGATGGTGCGTGATTCGGGTGTTGAGTCACCGTCAGGCCGTTTGGTCGTCGATATCTCGCGGCTGCGTGAGAAGCGTGCGCTCAGCTCTGGCTCGAACGAGATCAAGGTTTTGGGTAGTAAACCTGCTGAAAAGTCTGCCGCTGACAGCGAAAAACCTTCCGAGCCCAGTTCATTTCTGGACAAGGTCAAGCGTATACTCGGGCTTTGACCGCTATGTCTAAGTCTTTCTCTGTCGGCAAAGCCACGTTTGGCGACGGCCGGCTCACGATCATCGCCGGACCCTGCGTGGTTGAATCACCCGAGCACGCACTGATGATGGCGCGCGAGTGCCGCGATCGCGCACAGGCCGCGGGCCTCGACTACGTCTTCAAATCGTCATTCGATAAAGCAAACCGATCGTCAATCAAGAGCTTCCGCGGTTTCGGTATGGAGGCAGGTCTCGAAGTCCTGCAACGGGTGAGGGAAGAGGTCGATGTGCCTGTGCTCACCGACGTTCACGACGTTTCGCAGGTTGAGCGCGTCGCTGAGGTCGTCGATGTGCTTCAGATACCCGCATTTCTCTCGCGGCAAACAGATCTGATCGTCGCCGCCGCGAAATCGGGAAAGGCGGTCAATGTAAAGAAAGGCCAGTTTCTCGCACCGCAGGACGCGCGCAACATCGTCGATAAAGCGCGCGAAGTTGGTTGTGAGAAGTTAATGTTGACGGAACGTGGCGCGAGTTTTGGTTATCACAATTTAGTGGTCGACATGCGCTCGTTTCCGATCATGCGCGAGTTTGGCGTGCCGGTTGTTTTTGATGTGACGCATTCGCTGCAACTGCCGGGCGGGCTGGGTCATGCAACGGGCGGACAATCGGAGTACATCGAACCGCTTGCTCGTGCAGGAGTTGCGTGTGGCGTCGATGCCGTGTTTATGGAAGTCCACGACAACCCGGCGAAGGCGTTGTCAGACGGACCGAATGCATTGCCGCTCGAGCGTCTCGCGCCGCTGCTCCTGATGTTGCGCGATATTCACCAGCTTGTCTCTGCGTAGTCTCTGCGTGCTCTGCGCCTCTGCGGTGAATTGCGTATAAGAGACAGAGTCACCGCAGAGGCGCAGAGTACGCAGAGATTACGCAGAGTTTGGGATCGAGACGTTAATCGCTAACTATGAGAACACTTCTTTTATTCGCGCTCATGCTGTGTCTTGCGACGATGCCGGCGAGCGCGCAGGCACCAGCGACTGTTATCTGGCAGGTCAACTCGTTTGATGTGAACGCGAACGTGCAGCAGACCGAACGTTTGCTCAATGGCGTCGCGACCATCAACGCGACGAACATCGGCAGTGGATCAGGCCGAACGCTCACACTCCGTATCAATTCAAAAGCGAGTGTTAAATCGGTGACCGTCGGTGGCGCCGCTGTTAGTTATAGACCTGGACAAGAACCACGCGGCGACTTGCAACGAGTGGAGATCACGCTACCCGCAGGAGTCGCGCCGAATGGGACTGTGTCAGCTACAGTCACTTACTCGCTTCCAGTTGAGAGTAACAGCGGGCTCACAGCGATTAGTCCGATCGCAACACAGTTTCTGCCGCTGGCGTTCTGGTATCCGATGCCGAACACGCCTTACTCGGTGCGCGGCGCTGACACGGCTCCTTTTCATTTGACCGTCAACATTCCAAACGCGATCTCATCCGGTGTTGAGAAAGCCGGATCAGCGGGTTCAGTCACGTTCGATCAGTCACTGTATGGCCAACCGTTCTTTCTCCAGGGCGACTGGGACAAACTCGAAGGCGCGGCTGATGCGAAAGGCGTGATCGTGATGCTCGAGAAAGGCGCGGGCGCGGACGATCGTAAACACGCTGAAGCGTTGATGGCGTTCACGGCTGCCGCGCGTGCTTTTTTTGCGGCGGCACTTGGACCAGCGCCGGATGCAACGCTACGTTTGGTCGCGGTGCGTCGAGGCGCGGGATTTACCGATGCTGGAACCGTTCTGTTTGACGCCGACACATTGCGTCTTCCAAAACTCGATGCGGCGACGGCGCTCACCGTGGCTGAGACGGTTGCCCGGCTGTGGATTGGCGGCCAAACACCTGTTCGCGGTGAGGGCGCTGGAGTGTTGCGCGACGCGCTCGTGCGTTTCCTCGCGACGCAGTTTCTCGAAAAACAGTTTGGCGCCGATGCGGTGAAGTCGGAGTTGTACCGGCAGCGACTCGCTTACGCGACAGTCGCACAGCGCGATGGCCCACTCGCGCGTACCAGCCAGTTGGACAGTACTTACTTTGCCTCAGTGCCGAATCGTGGTGCGATGTTCTGGCGCCTCATCGATCGTCGTTTGGGTCGGGAAGAGTTGAGGGGTGTTTTGCGTGCGGCGCTTCAGGCCGGAAAGAGTGACCCGAATGGTTTCAATCTTGTTTCCGTACGTGAAGCACTCGTGGCGCGTGGTGGCGAGAGTTTGAAGGCGTTGATGGACCAGGAGCTCGATCAGGTAGTCGATACTGATCTGATGGTTGGTTTGCCTGTGCAACGCGGCGCTGACTGGGTCTCCGCGTTACGCAATCTCGGCTCGATCGACGTTACTGTTACTGTGGCGGCGACGACTGAGCAGGGACAGGAGCTGCGAGCGGAAGCAACTGTGCCTGCGAAGAACTTTGGCGAAGCGGTTTTCAAAACGTCCTCTAAGATCGTTCGCGTCGAAGTTGATCCTGACAAGTTGTATCCGCAACTCGACTATGGAAACGACGTAATGCCGCGCGGCAAAGATCTCTCACAGGCGTTGAATGAAGCGTCGTTGCAGCTTGGCGCTCAGGATTTTGCAAAAGCTGAAGCGACCGCGCGTGCGATGCTTGCAATCGCGCCGCGTTTTCAGGAAGCGCAGATCATCCTCGCGCGCGCGTTGTTGGGCCAGAACCGAGTTGAAGACGCTGAACGGCTCTTCCGTGCGGCGCTCGAAGAACCGTTGCCGTTTGCGGCGACGGTCGCATGGGCCAACATCGGTCTTGGTGAGATTGCGATGAAGCGTAACCAGGCTGCCGAAGCTGTCAAACGATTCAACGATGCCGTGGTGGCGAGTCGTGATTACCCGTCGTCGCTGGCTGCGCGTGCGGCGCGAATTCGCGCGGAAGCCGCAGCCAACAGTGCGCCGCCGGTTGATGAGAACGCACGTACGTTTATTACGCAGCTCTCGCAGGCAGTCGTCAGCAACAAGAAAGCGGAGCTGGAATCGCGGATCATTCCCGGCGAGCTGGTGCGATTTATCAACGGGAGCATCGGCACGGAAGCGTGGGAGACGAAAGTCGTGCGCACCGAGCAAGTCAATGCGAACTTGATTGCCGCTGACGTGCAGATCCGTGCGAGCAAGCTGGGTACGGTTGGTACCGGCACAGCGGTGCTGATGCTTGCGCGAACACCTTCGGGCTGGAAACTCTCCGGGATCGAGCTCTTCGAGGTGCGATGAACGCTGAAGTCGAACAACGTGCCGCACGTATCAAGTTGCTCTTGATGGATTGCGACGGTGTGTTGACGGACGGACGCATTTGGCTCTTCGAAAACGGCGAAGAGCAGAAAGGTTTTCACACACGCGACGGACTCGGAATCGATCTATTGCACCGGGCCGGGTTGCGATCTGGGATAATTTCCGGACGTACATCGAGCGCTGTTGAAACTCGAGCGCGAACGTTGGGCATGTCGTTCCTCGTCCAGGGACACGAAAACAAGGTCCAGGCGTTTGCTGATCTGTTAGCGCAAGCTGGCGTGACAAATGCGGAAGTCTCTTACATCGGCGACGATCTCAATGATATTCCGTTGATGTTGCAATCCGGACTCGGTGTCGCCGTTGCAGATGCCGCTTTTGAGACACGCCAGCGCGCGCATTTCGTGACGAAAGCTCCGGGTGGTTTCGGCGCGGTTCGTGAGGTGATCGAGCTGATACTGAAATCACAGCGCCGCTGGGACGACCTGATCGCGAGTTACATTAACGCGGATTAACGCGGACTGAAGACGCGGATTGACACGGATCAGATCCTTAACTATCTTCTTCTCATCTTCTTGAGCGGGCGTAACTCAATGGTAGAGTGTCAGCTTCCCAAGCTGGAAGTTGCGGGTTCGAGTCCCGTCGCCCGCTCCAGATTGCTTAGAAGGGAGAACCTCGCTCATTGTAAGAGCAAAGACTTCACTACCTGACCCAAGCAAGACATTTCTTTAGATCTCACAAACCTCTCAGCCCAGGAGAAATGAGGAATGGCACTCAATACAATCGTAACTCGGTACGAGTTATCTAAGATTTTTAGCCCAACAGATCTAACAAGCTGGGAGAGTGCCGCAAAGGACGCGCCTCAATCTATAGCGTCTCGCATGGTTCTTAATCTAACTTCATCATTGGAAAACTTTCTGTACCGGCCTGGCCAGGACAGGATGTTTGATCGCGGTGTCCTGGAATCCACACCAGATCAGCCGACGGCGCTTTTACAAGGATTTTTGGCAGAACGAGCCGAAGAGGTAGGTGAATTTGAACTGCTCGAGGCCGGTGGGTTTGGAGCAAAACTGGATTCTTTTGCGTTCAACGTGGACAACAAACTTAGTTGGATCAAAGAACTGAGCAGTGTTTTAGTGAACCGAGAAGAGAAGATTCCTTACAACGAAGTCCGAGATCGTTTCGGTTGGTTCGGAAGTTTTTTCAATTACTGGCGGATGATTCGACCTCATCCATGGCTTGACGATGCGTCAACTGATGAAGTACCCAACCGGTTCAGGGTTGCCATTCTCGGTGATTGGGCCACTGGGATGTATGGAGCTCCGATAAGTGCAAAGAGCATTCATAACGATCCCGCTGGCTTCAATGCGGTAATTCATCTCGGCGATATTTATTATGCAGGTGCAGAAAAGGAAGTGAAAAATAGTTTTCTCCCTTTTTGGCCTCGCCCACAGGGAGCTTATTTGCGTGCTCTCAATGCGAATCATGAGATGTTAACGGGAGGTCATGGCTATTTTAATTTTGTTCTGCCTTCTTTCAAGCAAACCGCGAGCTTTTTTGCTTTTGTGAACGACTATTGGATCCTGGCCGGCCTTGACACAGCCTACGCTGCAAAATGGAATGTATTTAGTGATGGCAAACTCACTGCTGATCAGGTTTCATGGTTGAAGTATTTAGTTAAACTGCACAAAGACAAGAAGCTCATTTTGTTCTCGCATCACTATCCGTTTTCATTAGTCGGCTGGCACGGTCGTCGCAAAAGTCTTAAGCCGCAAAAGTCAGTTTTATTTCGTCAATTGAATGACTTCCTGCGCGAGGACAAAATCTTTGCTTGGTACTGGGGACACGAACATCGATGTTTGCTCTATGAAAAGGATATGAGAGGCGGTTACTACGGCCGTTGTGTGGGCCATGGAGGGTTTCCTTACGATCGAGATCGCTCAACGTATGTGACCTCAAGTCCGGCAAGAAGTATCGCCGGAGGAGTAAGTTGGCGTTTGCTGACCGGGCATAGTTTGATGCCGGATGGTTTATTGCTCGATGGCCCGAACCCATACGTGCCCACTGCTCCGGATGATTTCGGAACCCAGGGATATATGAGTATTGAACTGGACGACATGCATATTAATGAAGTTGTGCATCTACCGGATAGTAACGTCGTCTATTCCAAGCTCCTCATTTAGGAATCGCCCATAAGGAAGAACTATGCAAATGCTTGATGACGAAGATAAAGTCGGCAGGGTGGTCGAATGCTATCTGGCAATACTTGCTCTGGGGAACCCCGGCTATGATCTTCGACGAATTCTTCTGCAATCTGATTATTTTGATTTGCCCACGCCTTCGACTGGTGAGCAGGAAAGGATAAAGGACGCAATTGCCATTATCGGTCAATATGTTGCGTCACAGTTCACTGAGACTGAGAAAGTCGAACTTAACCGTGAGATTAAAAGACTGCTCGGTGAAGAACACATTCGGCTTGAGGATGTGCGCTTTGACAGGGCTTGTTTCAGAGCAAAATGGCGAGTGAATGACCGGTTGTCTTATTTATCCAACGTAGACTGTCACGAGTTTCTAAGTTCGTTGGAGGAGTTACTAACTCGCGAAGTAGATCCGAAGTTTCAGCCGATCGAGATTTATCTTTTTGGCCCATTTGCCGGGGCGCGCCCACTGCCTAACTCCAACCTCAACATTGCGATTGTCTCGGACGCTTTTGCAGAGGTGAGCCAAGGCCAGCGCAAGAGTCTTATACAACAACTTACTAATAATGTCGCTCGTTTAGCAGTGATAGGAATCACGTTTGAGGAAGCAGAAAACAAGTATGTTTTGGGAGACAGGAAGCTCTTATTAATCTCTCGTCATTGGCCCGGCTATGCTGTGCGATGGGAGGTATTCCCCGAGAAAAGCATTGCCGCGTCTAGAGCTTAGGTCCAGAGTTCAAGTACCATTGGGGCTCGATTTTGATAGTGCTCCCCAAGCCTGTGCGAAAATATTAATAGTCACTTTGTCCGCTCAAATTCGCCGCGTAACTCAATCGGCTTACCGTCTGGTTTGATGAAGGTGAACTCGACGAATTGCTTGTTCGCGTCGATTATGGTGAATGCCATGTGCTTTACCAGTCCTCCTTTCGTGCTGCCGGCGACATCGAGAAGATTGAAGTCGCTCGCCTTTCCATCCGGCGACATCTTTCCTTCGAAGCGAGCGCGATTTCCGCCATCACAATAATGCATCGCGAGTAAACGATCCCCTTCCACGTAGAACATCGTGATCTCGTGGTTTGGGGGACCTCCTCCATCTGTAGTCGCCTCATGCAGAATTGCGTTACCACTGGATGCGAGGCGAATGGTGACGTTTATCGAAATACCCATAATCGTACCTTGCCAAGAGCCGACCAGGTTTTTCATGTTGTCGAACGCCTTCTGCGCGTCGGATGGCTGCGATGTCGTCTGAGCAGCAGAAGTCCCGCACCAGATCGCCATCACAAGACAAATCAGGAGTGCCGGCAGAAGTTTAGCTTTCATTGTTCCTGTCCTTTCGGTCTGAGTCACAACTTTCCAATCCGTGCTGATGAGCCTATGGCGTTCGAACTTCGAAGTCTCCACAGGCTGTAATCAGATTGTAAAAAGTTGTACCGAAGCGGAATTGAAGGAACTAACGTCTGCCACCGAAAACATACCCGACGTTGATTGTCGCGCGGACAGTGGGTTCTCGGCCCAGCCGCAGTTCGGGTGGGACGAAGAGTCTCAATCAATACACTTCGTTGGTGGGAGTCTCTGCGAGTAGGCCTGACTGTCTCAGTAGATACATACAGGCCTCGTGGTAGGCACCGGTGTTGGGAGAATTACGGTCGACGACGTGATAACGGCCCTCTCGGTAACCTTCCATTATCCATTGCGCACCGTCGAACATTAGCCGTTCTTCTTCAGTGGGCATTAACCAATACTGTGAACGCTCGAGGCGCCACATGAAGGCATCCCACTCGTCTTCGGAGAGCGAATGTGACCAGTAGAGATCAAACCTGCCGGGGTCATAACCGCCAAGACCATTTAGTCGCTTCACCACGATGAAGTATCGCGCGCCCGCGCGCCACACGTGGATGGCAACAGGCTTATGAAAAGCTCTGAGCCAAAGGAAACGATAGCTTTCGTCCTCGTTCTCAAGTGCCGCGAGAGGCCGTTCGTTCATTGCTTCCAGTTGGCCTGAGTACCAACCGTTTAGAACACGCGCGCTCCGGGCATTTTCGGACAACGCTACCACCGGGAAGAATTCGGTTTCAGCAGATGACTTGAGAACTTTTACTGACAGACCCGGAAAGCAGGAATACCTCTGATCGACCTTGGCTACTTCCGGGAGGATCGCGTCCGGCATGAAGTAAAGCCAGTCGATCGCCGCGACTGACACGCCGATTGTGAAGGTGACGAGCGCAACAGCAAGTTTGGGCAATATTCGCTTCATTGACATTTGACTATTTGACACGCGTCCCGAAGAAATGTTCCGTGAACAATCGCATTTAAGTAGAATTCGTGAGGCCTGATGAGCACGAATGTCACCTCAATAACAAAACCACGGTTAGCGCCGCTCCTGTGCGTCAACTGTAACGCGCCGCTGGTTGTGGTTGATGCTCCATCGCTCGTCTGTCGCTTTTGTGAGGCCACCAACATTATGCCACAGATCTATCGCGAGGAGCTTCGACTCGCGCGCGATCTGGATTCAGCGACACGGGAAGCGACTGAGCGATGGTTGCGGCTGGCCCAGATCAAGGTGCCACGGTGGTGGTTGATATGTGCCGCGGTTGCGCCGTTTGTGCTAATGAGTGGCGGACTCTTGATCATTCTCAGCGCCTTCTTATTACAAGTAGTGAGTAGCGATGAACTTCCAGGGTTGTTGCCGTACGTATGGCTAACATTGATTCCAGCGCAACTGTTGGCTGCGAACGTCGCGATGAAGAATGTTCTTGTAAGTGGTGCGACAAACGTTGGCGCCGCTTTCGCAGCAGCTCCACCTTCCGTTCCGGGCGAGCCGCCGAATTGCCGTCAGTGTGGTGCGCCACTTTCAGTGCAGCCGGATGATGTTCTGGTGCGTTGTATTTTCTGCGGAGCCGAAAGCATCGTGCGACTCGACGAACCGGCGCTGGAGAATTTGCGGACGCGAGTTGCGTCAGCTCAATCGAGCCTCGCACAAGCAATGAGTGCGCTTACCAAACAAGCGAAACTCGCCAGCCTCGAGACGCGCGGACGCACGTACGTCATTGCGGGCCTGCTGGTTTTACCTCTCATCTGGTCGTTCGTAGATTCCTGGAATTCAAGTTACTGGGGGTTGCTGATTGCCTTAGATGTATTTGTTCTGGCGATGTGTGTGTTTTGGAACATACGTGAAGCGTTTCTCCCACCAGTCACGATTGAAGAGCTCGACGCGTTAATTGAAAGTTCCAGCGACGATCATCCTAAAGCTCGAGTCCCTGGCACTCGCGGCTGGTACGACAACTCCTCCGATCGCGTGAACTTTCTCGTACCGGTTCTTGTGACGCTGATCTTTGTCGTAATTCAGATTGTTGTGTTGATAGCTAAACAGTAGGTTGCCACAAAGAAGCACAAATGGTTTCCAAGTGATTCTTTGTGCTTCTTTGTGGCTAATGATTGGCCGTGACTTTCAATACTCCAGGCGCCCGTCGTATTGCATGTCGGAAACTTTGTAACGCGTCTCGATTTTGATCTTGTTGCTGAGTTGGGAAGAGAACTTCAGTTGACCATTCCCAGGCGTGAGGAAGGGTTGATTGTTCAGCATGCGCGGGAAGACGAACTTTGCCCCTAGACCGTCAGCAACCGGAGCTTTGAAGTCTGCCAGCAGCACTCGTTGGCCGTCGTTCCTTTCAAGATAGGTTGATTCTTTCAGCGAATCGAAAGTGGCGGTCTGAAATGCCTGCAAGGCATCGCGACCTGTCGCTTGATCTTTCGCTTCAGCCACAACAGCGACGACGATGAAGTCAGACGTCGAAGCCTCCGCGAACGACTTCAACTGTTCCTTGCGCTCTGCATCCATTTCGGGAGAATCGAGCATCAATTTGCGAACAACAGCCTGTCGAACTGGTTTAGCGGAAAGTAGTCGAACGTAGTATTTGATGTAAGAAGTAATTGCTCCCGGCGAGTCTTTGCTCGCGTCTCGCGGAACCATGGTCCTCGACGAACCGGTGTTGGTGATAGCGGCAGACGCGCCTTCAGCTTCTTTCGTTTCAAGTTGCGTTTGACTCCAGGCCGAATCATTTAGAATCTTTGTGGTCTCTTTCATGTTCCACTCGAGCCACGGCTTGCCAGTCTGCGCGATGAGAGCTGAACTCGCTAAAAACATGAAGAAGATTATTCTCGTCATATCACACTCCCGTTAGTTCTAAACAAAAGGGAGAAGCGCACTTGAATGCGGTCTTCTCCCCTTTGGTTGTTGACCTCAGATTAGAAGTTGAAGCGAAGCACGAACTGAATCACTCTGCCACCGGGATCCGTCGTGGTCGACGTATCCTGATAAGCAACTGTCGTTTGTCCGAAAGTCGGATTCGAGTAGGTACCTGCCAAACTAACTGTATCCGCGGCAAAGCTTCCAACCTTGAAGTTCTGGTTGTTGATTACGTTCAAGGCCTCCACTCGGAATTCGATATTCTTGTTTTCCGAGAAGGTTACTTTCTTGATCAAGCTGGCATCGATTCTGGTGAACCGAGGTCCATAGACCACCAGGTTTGTAATGCCGCATTCTCCGTTGAAGCTTGCCTGGCAATTGCCATAGCCCGCCGGCGCGATGAACGGCTTAGTCGTATCTGGTGGTGTACCCGCATAACCTGTTGGCGACGTGGGGCTGATACTGAATGCCCGAATAGTGTTAGTGATCACATCGTCAGGTAACCAGGTGACCGTGGTTGGGTTCTTACGAATCTCGATCATCTTCTGCAAGTCACCACGATCCATATTTACAAGCTGGACGTTGCCGAAGTTGATTGGCGACCCGCTTTGAACGCGGAAGGTGCCGTTGACTCCCCATCCTCCCAGCAGCCAGTTCGCCTTCGTGCCAATGTCAGTGCCAAATCTTTGACCTCTGCCGAAGGGCAATTCATAAATGAAGTCACCCTTGAAGGCATGGCGGATGTCGAAAGGTGAGAGGCCGTAGTTCAGTCGCGGATTTCGGATGCTCGTGAAGTTCGACTGAGCGATCGAGCTGCTGGCGAATGCATCGCTCATGGAGTGTGCGAAGGTGTAGTTTGCCTGCAGCAACAACCCGGCTGACATTCTGCGTCGCAGTTCAACCTGGAGCGCGTCGTACGTTGAAGAAGCGCTGTTATCAATCAGGAACGCACCGGCAGGCACGCCTGGATTGATAACGAAGAAGTTGGCTGGTAGTCCGACACCGAGTGCGTTCGCGCGCAATCCCGCATTACCGGAAAGAACACCAGCGGCCGCCGTCACACTAGGAGCAACTGAAACGAGGTTGTTCGTTATATTAGTCGCTCTCCAGTTCGCACCCGCATAGGCAGCGGCGCTATTGATAGCCGTGCTGCGATTCAGGTACGCAAGAAAGATCGGTAGCGGCGAAGTGCCAGTGTTGGGTCCAAAAAACGCGAAGCTGCCGGATCGAGCGGCAACCCCACTGGCGTTGTTCGCAATAAGATTTGCCTGCGCCAGCTTAAACTCTGACGCAAAACCGTTCTCGATCGTGTTGATCTCATTGAGAGACCACAAACGCGTGAGCTTCTTAGCGCGATTGCCTACGTAACGGGCTTCAAACACCGTATCTCTTGCGACTTCGCGCTGGATCCCGAAGGTCCACGACTGTACGTAACCAATCTGTAGATTCGGGCTGAAGGCGACGGCCTGATCATTAACACCTGGTGTGAATGGGAATGTCGGTGCGGTGATTGTCGGGTTCGGAACCGAGCCGGGCGTTCTAAACAAGCTCCCGATGGGCAGCGTACCGTTTGCCGTGCTTACTTGTACGCTGAACGACTGGCCGGGATTTGTTCCTAACCCTGTCGAACCGACATTTGTGCCGTCCTGTGTATAAGCAATGGAGAAACCGGCGCGGATAACGCTCTGGCCAGTGTCGCCGAAGATACGGTGCAGGAACCCGCTTTTGAAGTCGGGACTGTAGGCGATTCCAAAGTTCGGAGCGAAGTTGTTCTTATCCGTGTTGTAGGCGTTGGAACCGGGCTCTAGTCTTTGTAACTGAGTGACGGGGTTAGTGCAATTACCGGGCTTGAAGAAGTTGAATGCTCCGGAGCATCCGAACACGTTTTCGAAACTCAATGGAACCGTGTACGCATTATTCTTCGCGAAGTAGGGTCCCTGTAGCTCGTAACGCAATCCGAAGTTCAATGTCACATTGGAACGGAAGCGCCATTGATCCTGAGCAAAGAGGGCCCACGAGTTTTGGCCCGCCCGTTCGATCCCATCGCCGTTCAACGTGTAATTGAGATCCTCATCGGCAACTGCGGTACCAGCGACGGCGGTCATTCTGCCGATAAGCGTGGCATAGATTCCTCTGGCGTTAGTTAGTTGCGTTGCGCTCGCGCCGGGGAAGTTCGTCGCATTGAAGAACGCGTTAGCCGGATCTCCACCCTGGCTGGTCTGATCGATTCCGAACGTAATGCCTCGAACAATGCCTCCAGGCGGCAACAGGCTGAAGAGGCTCGTTTTGGTGTAGTTTCCACCAAAGCTCCAGGTGTGATTGCCCTTGACCCAATTCAGCGTGTCGCTGAACGTTTGCACCGGACTATTGCGCCGCTGCGGCGTGGTCGTGGATGTAGCTGTCGTAACTCCACCGGCGTTGATACCAAGGCTGTAACCACCCTGATTCGCAAACTGCGCCAGACTCGTTTCCGGGAAGAAGACAACGGTTCCACCCACAAGGGAGAAACGCGCCTCATTACTGATCGAGTTGCCAATCTTTGAGACCAGCGCGGTCGAGTTTGAAAATCGATTCGACGCCTGGCTGCCGAAATTCGGAAAACCCGGGAAGCGTGGATCGGAATTATTCAGGAAATCGACCACCGATGTGAACTGTTGATAGTTCCAGACGTTGGTCAACTGATGATTCCGCGTGATGTTCCAGCTCAGATTCACTGTCGGGAAGCGACGTGTCTGTCCGCCCGTGTTAATGAAGCTGAATTGCCGGAGGTTTGGATCGCTGGTCGCAGTTACACCGCCTACACCATTTGTGGAGTTTTGAATCTCATTCAGCAGATTCCCAACTGTCGGATCGATCGTCGACGGGCAAGGTTGGAGACCTGCCACGGTCGGGTTACAGTCGGTTCCTGCTGCGAGTGTGAAAAGATTTCTGACAACAGGAGTTGATGACCCGGTAGGAATATAAGTGAAGTTACCGCCGAGGACTGAAGTAGAAAATATCGTCCGCTGTCTTGCGGTCGATTCAGGCAGCCGGAATTCCTCATAGTTAACAAAGAAGAATGCTCTTTCTCTGCTCTTGAGTAGTCCCGGTATCAATATTGGACCACCGAACCGGACGCCGGGCTGTGTTAGCAACACACGAGCACGCGGTGCTTTATGGTCAACCGGATCTTCCGCCAGGTCTCGATTGTTGAACCAGTAGTTTGAGTTGAAGAAAGAGTTGCGATGGTAGATGTAAGCGCTGCCATGAAACTCTGAGGTACCCTGACGAGTAGCAAACTTGATCTGGACCGCGCCGGCGCCTGCGCTCTCAGCACCCGGAGTTGCTGTTGAAAGCGTTACCTCTTCAATCGCGTCCGTCTTCGGTTGGATGTAAGTAAAGAAGCCGTCGCTGTTCTTCAGCAGTGGATCCTGCACCTGAACACCATCCAACGTAATGTTGAGCGCGCCTTTCGGTAAGCCATTTACAGAAGACTGGCGCGGGCGTCCGACGGTCGACGTTCCAGGCAGAAACAGCACGATGTCGAGGGCGTTTCGCGAAGCGTATGGCAAATCCGTGATCTGCCGGCCCGTGATTGTGCTGGCTACGTTCGCGCTTTGCGTTTGGATCAGCTCGCCGGCGCCAACAATCGTAACGATTTCGTTTGGAGCACCGATTTCGAGCTGTGCGTTCACGGTAGACGCCTTAGCAACGTCGACTTTAACGTCAGTCACCACCAGTTGTTTGAATCCGCGTGCCTTGATCGTCACCGTATAAACGCCCGTAGCAAGACTCGGAACATTGAAGGTGCCGTTATCGGTAGTGTGCACGGTGCTTTCCTGCGAGCTGCCATTGTTCTTAATTACAACGTCAGCCCCGGCTACAACCGCTCCCGTTGGATCGGTTACAGCTCCTGCGATTGAACCAGTGGTGCTGGTCTGCGCAAGGACCGGTATCACAAGTAAGGCGAGAAAGGCACTCAAAGCTGTAATCCTCGGAAAGAGTGTTTTCATTAGTGTTCCTCCGTCAGACGGTTGATTGAGTTGTTAAGCCGACACTTCGACTTGCCCACAAAGTCGTTGAGTGTTAGGTCGCGTGCATGACCCGTCGGGGGCTGATCACTAAGTCGGGGGCCGGGGATAGTCTGAGTACAAACCGGCGCCCTGGCTGAGGCCGCAGACGACCAGTACATTAATTGTGATCGCTATAAACGTTCGGGAGAACGTTGTTATTGCGTTGGACTTTTTCGTCGAGGCAATGCGTGTTCCTGATGATCGACAGAGAAAAGAAATGATTCGCCTTTCACTTGTTGTTGAGTGAAAACACTCAGAGGAGAGACGAACTGCCAAGCTGCGAATCAATCACGTTCAACCTCGCATTTTCAAAGGACATCTCGCCATCCACTGCCGCTGTCGTATTTATATGAATGAAGCCGAGAGTGAGTGGAAATACCTGGTAAAAAATTTCTTGCGATCAGGAGGCAGGGGCGATGCGAGTAGTCAAAAAACGGCATTCGCAGTCCGCATTTTTGGATAACCTTCCAGATTTTTGAACGCCTCTTTGCCTGCTATGATTCGGTCCCGCTCCGAAGATGTCTGAACAGAAATGTTTTCTCCTATTTGCTCATTGCAGTTGATTACGAAGTTTATTCAGAGACGTAGTTCGCCGTACGCAATCACCAAATACCCAGGTGATCATGGGAGAACACCGAATAATAATCACTGACGCGGAATTATCATCGGAACTATTCCGCAAACCACCCTTAAATACTTCACGCGGGCTCAACATTCTAAAGGGAGCCGTAGGCCTCATTGGACTAACCAGCATCCTGTACGGAATCGGGTTCCTTGTGCTCCGCTCGCACTACGCTTTCCTGGGTTTTTGGGGAGGTGTTCCAGTCAGCTCAAGTGAGGTGGCTGAGGAGGGGGGACGGTTCTTATTCGATCTAATTTACCTTCCGATTACGTTGCTCTCCTCAATTACAAAGTTCAGTAGAGACCAGTTTTTGATTCTTGCTGTGGTCGTGTTGCTGTGGGATTTGAGAAATCCTGCCCAACGTAGATTGGGCCGACTTGCTGATGTCTTCGGAACACACTTACGCAAGTTTCGCGGCAGTATCGAGAGATTGCTTACGCTGATGCGTACGTTGGGGTTGTTTCTGTTGCTGGCCGGCAGTGTCGTGTTACTTGAAACTCTTTGGCAGGTTATAGAAATCCGTGATGTCTTAAGAACTCCAACTAATACGTACCGGGTCCTGAATCTGCAAAACTCGCAAGCACGCACCGCGATGTATACAGACGTAGTTTGGCGTGTAGTCATCGTGACGATTGTCGTTTGGCTAGCCGGCGTTAGGTCGTGGCATCGCCTGGGGAGGGTCCAGAAGTTCCTGGTGATGGCAAATGGCCTCGTGTTGCTGGCTGCCATAGCTTCCGTGCCAGTTATTTACGGCAAGTTGATGATGCCAACCACTTACAGAACTTTTAGTCCTTCAGAAAACTCCTCAGAATCAAACTTTGTTCTCATCACTTACACGCCCAATACCTGGGTGGTTTGGGATTCTAAAAACAAGGTTACAAAGCTTCTGCCGCGCAATGAGAGAGATCTTGTTTCAATCGGGTCGCATGTTGATCTTTCCGCGAAGTGAGCACTTCATTATGACCAAGACTATTCTTCTAACAATCATCCTTGCCTTCACGCTTGAGGCTGAGCAAACTCCGTCCCCAACACCGAATCCACAACCCCAACCGGCAACGGCATCGAGCACCCAGAATGCTCCCGGCTGGTTCGAGCGGCTCTACAGATTGATTTGGCCTGCTGGTCGTTACAACGGTAATCCCGGCGAAGCTGCCAGCCGATCGACAGAGAAGTCGAACGACGTAAATGGGATTTCACGCCTCTATGTCGTCGACGCGGAGAGTGGAGCTTATGAGGAATGGAGACCGGCGCGAGGCTCGATGGATTTCGCAATATCGCCGGATGGCACGCAACTGTTCTTCCGACGTGGCAAAGCACTGTTTCAACAAACGATCGTCGTGTCTGCTACCAGCACTACTGCGGCCTCACAACCCGCTCAATTACCGAATATTGAAATCGGGCGATTGTATGCCTGCACGAGGAGTATTGATGGACAAATTGAGCTTTGGGTCGCCGACCTTCGGGGAGTAATTCGTTTAATAAGACTAAGTGCTGCGGCTGCACCTCGTTGGTCTGACTATTCGCCTCCTGAAGGTGTCTCAGAGTCGTCTGCAAAAACTGCTGAAGAGCTTCAACTACTTCGTTCCCTACGCCCTGATGGCTTTCAATTGTGGATTCGAGATAGCAGGCTGGTAGGGAAAAGAAATGAAACCTCCGACGAGTTCATAATTGTCAAAGGAGGGAATCGCCCGCGCTTTTACGGCGCCCCACTGTGGATCAATGAAAGCTCAAATTTCTTTTTCTCCTCGGCATTAACTGTTGAATAAGACGAACATGAAACAAACTCTTTCGATATTTTTCAGCCTGGTAATGGTCCTTTGCGCATCAACGGCTTTTTCACAAGGGCCATCTGTGCGTACAGCGAGACAAGCCCTTGACGAGGCTCAACAACTTGTTTGCAAGGGTCACGTCGATCAAGCCTTTGCGCTGTTAACGAGTGCGGCTGACAATCCCGAGAACAACCGAGACCGAGTCGCTGTTGCCGAAATATACCTGTTGTTGGCATATCTCTACAGGGAGCAGAATCAGACTCAGAATCATTTGAGATCTTTGCGGAGAGCCAAAGAGCAGGCGGCGGGTACAAGGCACGCACCTTTGACAGAAGCTTACCTCTCGGTAGCCTTGGCGGAGGAGGCTTCGAATGAAGACCAATACCTCGCGGCAGTGGGGTTTCTTTTCGCCTTTAACAGCCAGTTAGCCAAAGTTCAGCGTGGCGACCAATCAGCTCTTTTGAGTCAGGCGCTAACGATTCGTGTTCACCTCATGCTCGAGGTCTTCGATTTGCTAGACGCGTTACCGGCAAGCGATCGGGCGGAGGATCTTGAACCGCTATTACAGATCCTCGTCTTCTCAGTCCTCAAAAACGTCGAGTCACCAGCGCTGCGTGAAGCTCTCAGTACGGGCAAGAGTAAACTGAATGCGCAGGAGTTGAGCTGGCTGAACACACAGCGTCCATTCGGAAAAAAGCTTCTTGAAGCGGCCCTCGATTCGAATACAAAGGTTACTGAGCTGGATCAGCAACGGGGACGTGAGCTCGAAAATAAATCAAGCATGCGGCCGGTGTGCGGTTCGACTGCAAGTGAGCTGGTGCATGATTTGGAAGTGGCGAAGGACGTGAGCCAGAAGGGCAGCATACTCTTCCGAATGGGTGATTTAGATGGCGCCATAAAGCTGAAGAAGGACGCGCTGGCGGTGTTCGACAAATACAACATGTTCATTGACGCTATCATCGTGCTTGGTCATTTGACCCATTTTCACTTGGAAAAGGATACCACCGACGATTTTCTCCAGGCTTTTCGCTACTCGAGTCGCGCAGTCTCACAGATTGAGAACCAGTCCCACGCTTTTGCCGGTCAATCGATTGGACCATTTCTCGAGCAGTTCGAAGATATCTATGAACTCCATTTCATCTTTCTGCTGGCACAATACAAAGGGTTGATTGAAAACTCTGAACCGGCTGCTCCACAGGCGCTCGAACGTTTCCTCCTTCATGCTGATCGGATGAACTTCCGTCCTACCCGGCGCGATTTAGCAGTTTACCGGGAAATGGCTGGTGATTTGGATGACTCGCCTGAAAATGCACTTCGGTTTGAGCGACAGAAAAAAGTGTTGAAAGAGAAAAGGGAACTGGAGCAACGCGCAAAAGAGGCAGGTAAAACCAAAGAGGATTATGGCCCCGCTACCGGTATGAAGGTGCTTGATCCGTTTACTGATTACGAACAAGCCAAGCTCGATCTTGTTTCGATCCTTGAAGACTTTAAGCGTAGGAAAGTAGGCACCGGGTCCACCGTCAGATTGCCAAACTCGCTTGCTGAAGTTCGCAGTGGAATGACAGCCTCTGAAGGCATCGTCATGTATGTCAGAAACACGCGGCAGAATACTTTGTCGGCGGCGGTAATGGTCGGTAACGAGCCAGTAAGATATGTTGATTTGCCGGGTGTTTCGTTGTCCGAGCTGGACCAGACGATTGAAAACCTACAGGACGAAATCGTTGCTCCATCTTCACAGGGTTCGAAGTCACTGGACAATCTCTCCCGAATGCTCTGGCAGCCTTTAACTCCTTTGCCGCAAAACCTGACCATAGTACTGATCCCGGAACTACTTGGAATACCTTTCGAATGCCTTCTGTCGAGGTCGGGGAAACCAGCGGTGATGGAGCATCGGATACAATACAGTTTCGGATTGGCGCCGCAATTGGCAAAACCAAGAAAACTGGGTTCTGTCTCACAGGTTCTCTTAGCGGGAGCGGAAAGCTATCCTGGCCGCAACCTGCAAGATCTGCCTTCTTCTCGGGAGGAATTGGAAGGAATAACCAGATTCCTGAAGGCTAAGGGGTTGATCGTGGCTCCGGAGAATCCTCTACTCGACAAAGGAAATTCCATCATCTCTCAAAGGCGCTCGTTTAGCATTCTTCATTTGTCCACTCACTCCGACCTTGATTCGAAGGTACCTATGGTAGATGCCCTCGTATTTCCTGGAGATGAAGTCTATGCGTACGATTTGGCGCTTTCACCTGCGCGCGCTGACCTGGCTGTTCTAAGTGCCTGCGCGCTCTTCAAGAAACGTCTCACCCGATCAAATCCGGTCTCAGGAATCACAACTGCAATGATGGCAGGAGTAGCACCGCAGGTGATCAGCACGTTATGGAATGTGGATGGTGCGGCCACTAATGTGTTTATGCTTCGTTTCTATAGCGCACTTCTCGAGGAGCGTAATCCACTTTCCGCGCTTACAACTGCCAAGCAGGATTTTTTAGAGCCGGCAAAGCTCGAGGCCTGGTTGAAGGCTAACGATATACCGGTACCGGCGGGGATAAAGAAATATAACCGGCCGTTCTACTGGGCAGCCTTTGTGCTAACCGTTGGTTTAGATAGGGCGGATAATTCCGTAGCTCCACGCTCCGATCAATAGACTTCTACTGACTGTGTCCAACAGCGATTACGTGGCATAATCTGGCGCGATAACCGAGATCAATCCTCAGTCGAAAGGTGAAGTCTTATGGTTTCCTCCCGCCTTGTCGTTGCTGCCGTCCTCATGATCTTTAATGCCGCCGTCTCTTCGTCGTCGCAAACAACTTCTGAAAAAGCCGCGACCGCGAGTATCAGTGGAAAGGTCAGGATTAAAGACAAAGCCGTTGCGGGAGTCGTCGTATTTGCTGAGGAGCAGAATTCCCGAGGCTGGCGGCAAAGATCAAACTACCGCGGCACGACCGATCAAGAAGGAAATTATCGAATCACAAACGTTCGTGCCGGTACTTACGCAATCAGGCCCGTCGCTCCGTCTTTGGCGCGCGAAGATTATGTAACGAACAACGTCGTCGTAATTAATGAAGGCGAGACTGTCGAAGACATCAATTTCTCGCTCGTGCCGGGCGGTGTGATCACTGGAAAAATTTCAGATCCGGATGGCAAACCATTGGTGGAAGAATCTGTCAACATCGTGCCGATCGATCCGGCCACATATGTGGGCATGCAATTCGAGGGCAACTTACATACAGACGACCGTGGCATCTACAGAGCGTTTGGATTGTATCCAGGGAAATACAAAGTGTCTGTGGGCCAGAACGAGTCGCTTCCGGGTGAGCGAGGCTCTTTTCATCGCCAGACTTTTTATCCTTCGGTGACCGATGATGCGAAGGCGACAGTGATCGAAGTGGCTGAAGGCAGTGAAACGGCAAACATCGATATCGTAGTGGGTCGCCCCGTTTCGACATTCCGAGTCGGCGGTCGAATCCTCGACTCCGAAACAGGGAAGCCGCTGGTCCACATCAAGTACGGCGTCTCTCAACGTCATGGTGACTCTGGCAGCTCCAGCCGTGTAGGTGGGGATTACACGAACGCTAACGGCGAGTTCAGATTGGACAATGTCCTTCCCGGAAAATACGTCGTGTTCATCGTTCCGGGAGACAGCGGCGTCCGCGGGGATCATGTTGCTTTTGAAGTTGTGGACCGTGATCTGACTGACCTCGTGATCAAGGCAGGGAAGGCTGCTACAGTCGCAGGTGTCGTGGCTTTCGAAAACGGGGATGAACCGAAACCACGTTTTAAATTCAATGAGTTATTCATCAGCGGATGGGGTGACGGCGGCCAACAGCAGTTCGCCGGCCCCTATTCTTCTCAAGTTGTTAAGCCCGATGGAAGTTTCACGATCGGTGACTTGCAGCAAGGGAAAGTGCGTTTTGTCTTTAATTCGCCAATACGGAATGACTACAGGCAGCTCCAGCTTGTACGCGTGGAGCGCGACGGTGTCGTTCAGCCCGGTGGCTTAATCCTCAAGGATGGAGAGCATGTGACCGGCGTACGACTCATCGTCAAACTTCTCACCGGTGTGATTCATGGGCAGATCAAGTTTGAAGGTGATGAAGTGCCGGCCTCACATATGAGTATTTGGCTCAGTTACCTTGACGACAACAAGCAGGGCGAATCGTTCTCGATGGGGAATTCGTCACCGCAACTCGACTCGCGCAAACGTTTCACAGTTGAGGGGCTTGCGGCAGGTAACTATGAAGTGAACGTAGCGCTGTTTGGAGGAAGCGCGCAGTACCCACAAACAGTATTCAAGCAGCAAGTGACGGTGGTTGAAAACGCTGCGAGCGACGTAACGATAACGATCAAACCCAAGCCATAGCTTCTCTGCGTAACCTCTGCGTCAGCTGCGCCTCTGCGGTTTACATTGGTTTTCGTTTTCTCTTACCGCAGAGGCGCAGAGGACGCAGAGACTACGCAGAGAGAGCTAAGGCACCTACGGTTCTGTTTTTAGTTGAATCGCTGCGGTAAGTGGCGCATACTGCCTTCGGGATCAAGGCCCTCTCCTAAAATTTTCGACTCCCAGCTTGACACTTAGACCACTTAAAGTGGCGGAGGCACATGAAGATCCTTTTGCTTCTTTCGCTTCTCCTAAGTCTACTTGTTCCTTTTCAAGGTCCAATGGTGACTTCGGATGATTCACCACTGACTGTGGCAAATTTCAAGTGGTCGCGCGCGCGACGTAACGTTGAGGCGCCGCCAGTCGAAGGCGAGGCTCCGGCGCGGGCGATGATTCCGCAGAACCGAAACTTCGCACGCAATGCGAGAATCAACGATCCGCAGGGAGTCAGGGATCCGAACGGCGACACGATCGACGGTCGCAGTGCGGCAATGGAAAAGAGCGTCGCCGAATCACGCGCGCCGAAATCGAAGCCGATGGAGGGCTACGCTTATCGCATTAAAGTGCAAAACCCGACGACGAAAGTTGTTGAGATCGTCTTTTGGGAATACCAGTTTCACGATCCTGCCAACCCCGACCTCGTCGCGCGTAGACAGTTTCTCTGCGGCGTGAACATTCCGGCAGGAAAGGGAAAAGATCTCGAAGGGTTCAGTCTCTCTGGTCCAAGCGAGGTCGTCAACGTGAACACACTCAACTCCGGTTTTAAGGAAGATGTTTTGATCAACCGGGTGGAGTATTCAGACGGTTCAATCTGGCAAAGAAAAGCCTGGAATCTTGCGGAGGTGAAGGGTAGCTACGAGCGCGTGCTGCGCGAACCGTGGGTGCCGGGAATGTGCAAGGGACTTTAGGCAATGGAAGTAGTTGAGACCAAGAAGCCAAGAGTTCTCATCATCGACGATGAAGAACAGATCAGAAGTTTGCTGATCGATGTACTGGGCGACTCCTACCAGTGTTCAGCCGCCGGATCGGCAGAAGAAGCACTAGCTGCGCTTGCCAACAGCAACTTCGACCTCGTAATCAGCGACATCGATATGGGTGGTATGAGTGGGCTCGAGCTCGTCCCGCACGTCCATTCAATCTCGCCCGACACTGTGGTGGTGATGGTCAGCGGCAACTCGGACATCGAGTTCGCGATCCGCGCGTTGCGAGTCGGCGCTTTCGATTACATCAGCAAGCCGCTCGATTTGAGACACGTCGAGGCTTCAGTTGAACGTGCGCTCAACCATTACAACGTGCTGAAAGAGAATCGCCGTTACAAAGAACAGCTCGAAATTCTTTTGCAGCAACGCACCGCACAAGTCGACTGGCTCGCCTATTACGACACCGTAACAAAACTTCCGAATCGCGCGCTCTTTGAAGACCGTCTGACGCAGGCTTGCTCGATCGCCAAAGCTTCGGAGCAGTCGTTGGGCGTGCTGTTCATCTCACTCGATCAGTTCAAGAAAGTCAACGACTCGCTGGGCCATGGTCCGGGCGACATACTGTTGCGTGAGTTTGCAGAACGTTTGCAAAGCTGCATCGGCAAGTCAGATACGGTGGCGAGATTTGGTAGCGATGAGTTTGCACTCCTGCGCACACAGATCGACGGCACCGAAGATGTGATCGACACGATCACAGCGTTGTCGCAGGTGTTGAAGTTTTCTTTCGACCTGCCGGGGCACGAGTTGTTTGCGACTGCGAGTGTCGGTGTCAGTCTATTTCCGTTGGATGGTGAGGATTGTCAGACGCTCCTGAAAAACGCAGGCGCTGCGCTCTACAAAGCAAAGAAATCGGGTGGCGCAAACTACCAGTTCTTCACCGCCGATATGCACGATCTCGCCACGAGACGTTTGGCGCTCGAGAGTAGTTTACGACGCGCCATTCAACACGAAGAGTTCCTGATTCATTACCAGCCACGCGTGTCTGTCGACTCACTTGCGATCACCGGCCTTGAAGCGCTCGTGCGCTGGCAACATCCGCAGTTCGGTCTCATTTCGCCGTCTGAGTTCATTCCGTTGGCTGAAGACACGGGCCTGATCGTGCCAATAGGTGAGTGGGTCCTGCGCACTGCTTGTTTGCAGGGCCAGCGCTGGTGCGAACAGGGATTCGCGCCGATTCAGATCGGAGTCAACATCTCCGCACGACAGTTTCACGAGCAAGACCTGACGCAGACAGTGATCAGGATTCTCGAAGAGACGGGTTGGTCGCCGAAGTATCTCGAATTGGAGCTGACAGAAAGCTCCATCATGCAGGATGCAGAGTTTGCGGCTGACATGTTGAGGCGCTTGAAGAACATGGGCGTCAACATCTCGATCGACGATTTCGGGACAGGTTTCTCTTCGCTGGGTTCGCTAAAGCGGTTGCCGATCGACGCCTTGAAGATCGATCAGTCGTTTGTTAGGGATGCGACTACGGATCCGGATGATGCTGCGCTCGTCATGGCGATCATCACGCTCGCACACAATCTGCGTTTGAGAGTTGTTGCAGAAGGTGTTGAGACTGAAGACCAGCTACGGTTTCTACAGTTGTTGCGCTGTGACGAGATACAGGGGTACTTCTTCAGTAAACCCCTGCCCGCCGAAAAGCTTGTCTCGTTATTTGATTCCAGTTCAGAAACGTTCGAGGAATTTGAGCGAGACAGTTCGCACTGACGGTTTCTCACGCAGCGGCGCAGCGTCTGTCGTTGCGTCGCTGCGCCGCTGCGTGAGCAGTTCTTAGTTTTGATACTCGAAGCGTGCGACGTCTGATTCACCAAGGATCACAGTGTCGCCGGGATTCAGTGATGTCTCAGTAACACGCGCTGATCTCGGATCGTTGACGAACGTGCCATTGCGCGAATTCTGATCCTCGATCACAACCCGTCCATTCTTGACTCCGATCCACACGTGGCGTTTCGAGATCCTCGGATCGCCGATCACGATCTGCGATGAGCCACCGTCGCGTCCGATGAAATCACCACCAGGTTTGATCTCGAACCTTTGTCCTGATAGTGGTCCGGAAACGAAGTGGATCGCTCCGTAGGCAATATCGTCAGCAGTGAGTGCTACCGTTCGCGAGAGATCGACAGTCATACCCTGATCGGCAGCCATGATATGTGGCGCTGGCGCCGGAGGCGGCGGCGGCGGTGACGGCGAATGCGCCCGGGCTGCAGCCGGAGCCGGAGAAGGTGTGGGTGCGTGATGTGGCCTTCCACCGTCCGCAGCCGGTCCCGAAGCTGGCCCGGGACCTTCCTTCTTGCCTTTCTTGCGTTTCTTGGCAATCACGACGCCGGCGATGGTGACGATCAGCAGGAACAGCAACACCAACACAACGGCTACGATAACGATGACGATCCAAACCGGGAAGGCGGATTTTTCCTTTCCTTCAGCCTTTGCTTGCTGGCTGCTCTGAACTAGCCGATCGACCTCGGAATGTTGCGGGAAAAGTCTCTTTACTTCTTCAAACTTCGGAATCGCCGAGGAGTAGTACTGGTCCCAGTAATAACCCAGGCCCTCTCGATAGAAGTTGTCAGTCGGACCGAGATCGTTCGTCGCGCCTGCGCTCTTCACGTATTCCATCACGGTGTTTGCTGGCACGATGAACGAGAATCCCGAGACTTCCTGACCATTCACCGTATCGCCGCGGAACGTGAGCAGACCGATGACTTCGTTTGCGTCGTTCAGCACTGGTCCGCCGGAGTTTCCGTGTGTTGCGGCCGTGTTGGTTTGCAGAATCGGAGCGCCACTCGTCGCAGTTTTCTTCGCGGAGATCTTTCCATCGTTAATCGTTGCTTCAAGCGCTGATTTGCTGCTGAGCAGTCCGGAGTTGAACGTGTCTGCCGCGCCGGGATAACCGATGACGGTCACGTGATCCTGGAGCTGAACTTTTTCGGAATCAGCGAGTTTGAGAACGGGGGCGTTCTTCACTTCGATCTTGATCACGGCGACGTCTTTGCCCTGATCGTTGCCCTCACCGGTCGGAGCGCCGTACTGTTTGATTTCAAACGGAAAAGCACTGCCGTCGGGAATAATCACATGATGAAAGAGTTGGAAGCTTTGTAAGGTGCTGTGCTCGTCGATGAAGTTAGCGATGCTACGCGGGTCCTTGCCAACCTGTTTTGCGAGCTGATTCACCAGTTGCCAGAACAGTGCTTGTTTGGCTTTCTCCTCACCGTCGTGCGTCATAGAGACGACGTGAGCGTTCGTGGCGATGTAGCCGCTGGAGCTGATGAAGAAGCCGGAGCCGAGTGCGACTACTGACAGGTCAAACGACTGTCCCTGATAGCCCGGAGGTTGAAACCAGATTTTTCCGGCGGCGCCGTCGATAATGCGCACCACTGCCGGCTTGCTGTACATCGCCAGGCGTTCGCCGTCTGATACAGCGTGCACGACGAATCGCGGTTGCGTCGGAAGCAGTGTGGCGAGAACAAAAAAAGCGCCGGTTGCAATAAATAACAGTCTGCGCATAGAGAAGGCTCCTTGGGGATGTTTATTGGCTATCAAGATGTCGTCTCAAACAGTGAACGGCCTTGAAGAAGATTCAAAGTGGCAGCTCTGAACAGAGTAAGTGTGCTTCTAAAGGAATTCCGAACGAAAGTCAATGGAAAACAGAGCGCGCGGGCTCTGGATGCTATTTCAACGTTCACTGACGTGATAGTATTACGTTTCCCCCGAAACAATCTGGCACGTTGCTTGCTCAATTGCGAGTAAGCTTTGCTCATTAGAGGATATTAATCGTGACGAACAAAATTTGCCTTTTTACGATACTGTTGATCGCGGCGCTTGGCGTCGGTTGTGCAACTCATAGCGCCCAGGACGCCAATGCTAACTCGACTACTCAGGCTCAGGCCACTACATCACCCGGCCCTGACAATTCCGAGATCGCTACGACCGTCGCTGCTGACGGCACTCGTACAGAAACGCGTACTTTCAAGGACAATCGGCACATCTCTAAAGTAACTGTGACGACGCGCAACGGCGTGAAGACCGTAAAGGTGACGTCAAAAAGCGGTGAAGAGAAAGTAGTGGACACGACTGAAGACGTGCTCCATGCCACGGGCGACAAAGTTGCCGACGCCGCAGGCTTCGTAGCCGATAAAACTAAGGACGCAGCCAGCGAAGTGGGCGACAAGGCCGAAGACGCTGCTGGCAAAACGGTAGATGCGGCCAAGAAGGTCGGCGAAAAGACGGTCGACACCAGCAAGACCGTTGGTGAGAAGAGTGTCGAAGGCGCTAAGAAAGTCGGCAGCGCGACCGCCGAAGGTGCAAAGAAAGCCGGCAAGGCAGTGAAGAAAGTGATTCCTTAAGTATCGGGATCGAGGTTAGGCTAAAGAACGGGCAGCTCCAGCAACGAGCTGCCCTTTTTACATATGCAGAGCATCCTCTTAACTTCAGCCGTCTTACTGTCGGTTGTTTTGCTTAATGCTAAGACTGTAATCGCCGCGCGCTTGACCTCCGGTCGTTGCATGGTCGAAGCAGACCTTTCAAGCGAAGTTACCAAACTGTCTTTCGCCGGGGCGTACGAAGAACAGGAGAGGATCAAAAACCTGCTTATCCGTCAGGGCCGGAGATCTTCTTCATGCAGAACACGTGTGATCTCGGTGCTCATGCGGGCGATGGATAAACCGAATCCCGGCCTATACGTGTGGTTGTTTGGCGCGGAAATCCTTCCTGCTTTGCGGGCAGTGGAAGCGCTCGATCTGCTAATCGCGAACCTCCAGGAACATGATGGAACCCCCTTTCCGTTAAGTCATCATCCCGCGATGACAGCAGTTGGAAGAATGGGCGTCCTGGCACTGCCAAAGTTGATTACCGCATTGCGCGAAAGTCCCGATGCCGACCAGCGGCGACATGTAGTCTTCTGCCTTACGTGGATAGGTGGACCATCTGCCCGCAGGGCCTTGAGTGAGTCTCTACCGCGCGAGACGAATAAATGCACCAAATTGTTTATCGAGTCATCGCTGCGCGCGCTTTCCAACAAACAAAAGCCTAATCACATTGTCGAGCCGGATCGTTTGAAATGGTACGGCTCGTTCTTGTGCAGAGGCGTGTAGATGGTTCGTCGTCTTGGGACCAGCGTCTGTAGGATAGGAAGAGAAGATCTGCGATCTAGCGACCACTGCCACGCCAGAGTTGATAATAATGACCATCGAGAAGCCATCAGATCGCGTCAAGGCCCTGGAACGCTTGGTTCGAAAAGGTGATGCCGGCGTAGTAGAGGACTTACTACATGCGTTGCAGGACAAGAGTCCGATTGTACGAGCTACAGCCGCCGAGTTTCTTGGGGACCTGAATGATGACGCGGCAATTACCCCACTCATTAAGTCTCTAAGTGATCGCGACAGTGAAGTACGCATGTCGGCTACCAGCAGTCTCGGAACGCTCCTGACAGGCAGCAAGAGTCCACGCCAGCTTATAAGAATGCTGGAAGATTCGAATGTGTTGGTCCGTGTAGCAGCGGCTGAATCGTTAGGGGCAATTGGTGATCGCAAGACACTGCCAGCCTTATGGCGCGCAATCAATGATCGCTCGCCGCTGGTACGCAGTTACGTCGCTGGAGCTATTGGCGCATTCGGCCGAGCTCGAGATATTCCTGAGCTTGAGCAGCGTCTGAATACGGAGAGGTCAGACACTGTTAAGGTAGGCATTTATCAGGCTTTGTACGAATTAGGCAGAAAAGATATGTTGCCGTCGCTCATTTCGCTGCTAATGGAAAGCACTGATTATAGAGTGCGCATTTCTACGGCCAAGATCCTCGCTGAGGTAGTGCTGGATAAGTCGAACGCGCCTACGATTCTTGATGCGCTACGGCGTGCTCTCAAGCAGGAGGAAACGATTGCAGGCAGGAGTGCTATTCGCTCGAGTTTGAAGATCGTTAGACGTTCAACCAGAAATGACTCCCTTTTAATCGCACAGACAGCGTAACTGCCGTGAGATGTTATACTAACGCCCAGCAAGGAGGACGACTCATGGCAGACACTTCAAGGTTTACGATCATTTGTCCCTGCTGCGAAGCAACAATGACGATTGATGCGCAAACCGGCGTCATTCTTTCGCACGACGAAAAGGCGAAACCACTCGCTTCGTTCGACGAGATGGTCAAAGGACTCGACAAGCAAAAGCAGATGCGCGAA
>Ga0134121_10000490_pt1 | contig 45494 bp, 38 predicted proteins | sample KB301_FD_96463 | JGI IMG/M metagenome (GOLD analysis project Ga0134121, IMG submission 96463) | Terrestrial soil microbial communities without Nitrogen fertilizer from Kellogg Biological Station, Michigan, USA - KB3-0-1 | ecosystem: Environmental > Terrestrial > Soil > Unclassified ...
ATGTGCAAAGTTGCAAGGTTTTCAAAGATTCTTTCAAAATCCCTGCATCATTTTTTGCACACCATTGTCTTGAAAACCTTTACTGGCCTACGTTTCAGGAATTGTTAAGGGACGACTAATTAAAGTTACCAATGGCTATGAAAATTGTCAGGAAGAATCCTGAAATGATTTTGATGGTTGAAAGAGTTTTCATTTTGTTTAGTTTTTCAGCTTATTAAAAATTACGGATCAAATATGTGCTCACGCCTACCCCTACGTCAATCGCCAACATCGGTGAAAGGAAAAACTCTTTTATCTATGAAAAAATGAAGTTGACACTTGCATCCGAGAATGACTCCCGGTTTTTAATCACCAGGTTTGTGATGGAGAAGAATTATTTACAGTGTCATTGCGTTGATGTAAAAGAAAATGAGCAGGTTGAAAAAGAAATTTTCAACTGCCCATTTTCATACGCTTAGTAATGATTCTGTTTCGGGGCTCTCAATAATAACGCCTGGTGCAACCTGATCGCTTGTTTCTGTGTGCCTGTCTCCTGAAGCCTCAGGTCCAATTACCACAACGGTGGAAACCGTGCCACGACTCGGGTATTCGTTCTTAATATGAAAGAGAAATCTTCGTCGAATAATTTTACTGCTTTACAAACTGACTCACTTTGATTCCATTTATGGTTCGTAGCTGAACTTCATAAACTCCGCCCGGCAGAGAAGAAACCTGTAATTGAATTGCATCACTTTTTTCTTCCGGGATAATTTTCTCAATAACTTTTTCTCCAACCACATTCCAAACCTCCAGAGAAATTATTTCTTCAGGTTCAGGAAAAGAAATAGTGATCAAAGAATTCGCGGGGTTCGGAAAGACTTCCATCTGACCAATAGTAAATGACTCCCCGGAATTTCCTTGCCGTTGCTGCGTAGCAAATGTTTGAATGGCAGTATATCCCGAATTGAGCGTCTTGTTTGTATTGGCGCAGTTTACAGTGAGGCGATATTCATACGTCTTATTTGCAGTGAGCCCGGTAAGGTTGAAGCTGGTAGAGTTCAAAGCTGGATTCTTGGTGGTCCATTTGCTATTTCCCTGCTGGCGATACTGAAGTTTGTATCCATCATTACACAACATGTTATCCCAATGAACGGTGGCAGTGGTTTGGGTGATATTATTAGCAAAAAGCCCTGTTGGCTTCGGACATTTTATTTGCAGATTAGTTAAATCGTTTTCACAGCAGACAGCATCAAATACTTTCACGTGGTAAGTTCCGGAAGTAAGTTCGGTGAAAGTCTGGTTCTTATCCGCCTGATCGCCATTGATTATTGCAATCAGGGTATCGTCAGCATCGTAGAGTTCAAGATGCGGATAGAGGTTGAATGTGCCTGTGAAATTAATCTTGATTTTTCCATCATCACAATCGGAAGCGCCACTCACGTTAGTGATTTTTTTTGTAGCAGTATAACTACAGGTGAGTAAGTCGCATGGTGATAATCTCACTACTCCCAGCTCCTTACTTCCTGTGGGAAGATATAAGCGCTCAGTAGGACTAGGATTAAGAACGGCGGCTTCTTTATTTGAGCCATCTAAATAGTTGCCTATCGCCTCGCTCCAAACCAGGTTGCCGGCATCATCCACCTCACTAAAAGCAGAGGCCTGCAGAATGAAACAATGCTTGTTGTCAGCTACTCTCGCTTGTAGTGGTATGTTAATATCGGTGCCGATTAATGAGTACGTCCAGTCTGACGTTCCCGTCTTATTGTATCTCGATAACGAGTAACCGGTTAGTATATAACAATTTGCATCGACATCCACAGCACTTTGAACAAAGTCCGTTTCATTTTTAGCCACATCCCATTTCTTTCCTCCATTGGGTCCAATGCTGAGAAGACGTGCACCTGAAGCGCAACTTGCTCCAATAAGAATTTGGCCAACATTGGAACAAGGAAATGTACACTGAGGTATTAGTTTTAAGGAAAGCTTTTTATCAACGGTAAAATCATCACTTTGTTCAAAGTAACCTTTGTTCATCAGTAAACTTCCGCCACCATTATATTTCAAAAGCAGTATTCCCGTACTACCATTAGAAGAATATGCAAAGCCGGCAGCATAAATATTTCCGTTAAGATCTACAGCCATGCTCTGAGCACGGAAATCAGTCTTGCCTGTTAAGCTCGCATCTGTTGCATTTGAAGAATTAAATCCGAGTGATAAAGCAATTTGTCCTGTAGTAAGATTGTACTTGAGAAGAAAAACTTCATAATGGTCAGTAATGCCATTGTGAAAAAAGCCACAAACAAACACACCTGCATCATTAACGACCATATCAGTAGGTTGAATATTTGTAGGATTATAATTATTCCACAGACCATCGTCTACTCTAAGCCACTGCTGTTCACCAACGGCGTTGTATTTGACAAGCAGAATGCCACCATTGCCGGCAAGCATTCCCAATACATATACGTTGCCTGTGATGTCTAATTTTAGTTGAGCATCATGTGTGGCGGGTGGGGAAGCTAAAGGATTTCCAGGCTGTGATGCACCCCATAGAGGAACACCGCTTGAATCATACTTCATAATGGTTAAGTAAGATTCACCTGTACTGTCATCAACTACATATCCTGCTGCATGAACATTTCCTGAAGCATCAACAGCAATTCTTTGTGCAGCGCCAATGCTATCGCGGTAAAATGAGGTGCAACTGGCCCATTGTTCATGGTACTGTGCATTCGAATTGATACTTGAGAAAATCGCAAGAGTAAAAAGTAAAAGTTTGGTTTGCATTTTCATCGCTTTAAGTTTTAAGGGAAAGAAATAAAATCAGGGATCAAAGATGGCTTAACTGAAGCTTGAATGTCAATAGCCAACATTGGTAGAGGAAAACTTTGTTCAAGAAGTAGATTCATAAATTATTTTCCGAAAAGTTAAAACTAATATTGATTTCAATCACCGAAATCGGTGATGGCATTATTGTATAGGCATCACTATTTTAACAAGTGTTCCTGAATTCGCACCAGAGTCAATCAACAGATCAGCATGGAGATCGTTAGCACGTGAGCGCATGCTGTGCAGACCATTCCCGGAACTGTCCTTGCTCACATCGAACCCTTTCCCGTTATCCCTGATTTCCGCAATCAAAGACTTCTTTTCATTTTTAAAATTTATCTCCAACGAACTGCACCCTGAATATTTTACGCAGTTGTTAATTGCTTCCTTGCAAATAAGGTAAAGATTTTTTCTATGAGCCATAGGAAGAATCATACTCTTTATTGTACTCCCGGCACGGAATTGAACGCTGATGTCTTTAGATGCAGCTACGTTAACAGCAAAACTCTCGAGGCGGCTGATGATTCTCTCGAAGGAATCATTCTTTGGATTCACTGACCAGATAATATCGTTCATATCCTCAATCATTTGGTGTGATGAATTAGAAATTTCACCAAGGATATTCTTTGCCTCATCAAACTTTTGCTGATTCAGGAGTGAGGAAACGTGATTACTGTAAATTCCAATGCTGCTTAGCGTTGATCCCACTTCATCATGTAAGTCATGACTTATGCTCATGCGCTCTGTTTGTCGCCGTTGTATTTGCCGCAGCCGGTAGCGGTTAAAAATAAGTATGGCAATAATCAGTAGCAAGCAAAATCCGGCAATGATGGAGTTCCTCAATGTCTTTTGATTGCTGATGGTGGCTTCACTGAGCTGCTTGTCTTTATTGAGGAGCGAAATCTGGTGCTCTTTTTTTTCAGTTTCATATTTTGTCTGCAGCTCATTCACTATTTTCTCCTTTCCCACATTGAACAAAGAATCATTGAGCGATGCTGATTTTTCGGAATAGAAATATGCCTTTTTAAAATCTCCTTTTGCGGCATATACCTTATGAAGTAAATCATAATCTTTAAGTTCTGTGTCGTGATTCCCAATTTGAATGGAAATATCAAGAGCTTGTAGTGCATAGCTCAGAGCGTCCTCATTTTTATTCATTCCATAACTTATGGTTCCGAGAGCCAGGAGTGCCTCGCCTTCACCATTAGGATTTTTTATGTCTTTGAAATATACAACAGCTTTGCTCGCATAGGAAAAAGCCTCCTCATATTGTTTTTCTTCTTCCAATATATAAGATAGGTTGATGCTAACCTGACCCAGTCCACGTTTGCTGTTCAGCGTTTTGTAAGTTTCCAGCGCCTTCAGATAATACTGCTTTGCTCTTGCAAAATCTTTTTTTTCAGCATAAGTGATCCCCAGGTTTTGACTTGTATTTGCGACATTGTTCTTATCGGCGTTGGAAGGAAAAATTTTCAGCGCTTGTTCGTAATAATTGATTGCATCATCAAACTTTCCTTCTTTGTCCATCGCCATTCCAAGGTTACCTAAGATGGTAGCTGTAACGTTAGAGTCAGACAAGGTTTGAGAAGTCTTTAACGATTTAAATAAATAGAAAAACGCAGAATCGTAGGTGCCGAGTTTTTGATGAAGCGTACCGATATTCATCCAGGTGATCGCTTCTCCTTTAGAGTTTTTTATACCTGAATAAATAACATTGCTTTTTTTGTAATAGTAAAAGGCAGAATCGTATTTCGCCTGTTGTTTAAAGCAGTTCCCCATTTGATTGTATCCCAGGGCTTCTCCCTCCTTAAAGGATATTTGTTTGGAAATGTCAACCGCTTGCTTTGCGAATTGAAGTGCTTCGATAGGATTTTCCGATGAAAGCTTTAAGGCAATTGCTGCGGAGAGTTTGGCCCTCAAAGAGTCAACATGTGTTGCCAGCAAAAGAGACTTCAGACTATCGGCAACGTGATTGGCGCTGGCAATCTCCGGTAAAAGCCAGTTTAAGAAAAATACCAGCGCATAACCTTTCAGTCTGGAAGAACGCATGGTGTGCTAACTTCAATTATAGTAAGAACTACAATTCTGTATCCGCATGTTTTTCATCCATGGGACCCTCCTGCGACGTTAATTCGATACCTGCTGCATCTATAATGGTCACTTTCCACTGGTCACAACCTCCAGTAGGATCTCCGAACTCAATTGCCCTATATTCGGGAATGTGTTCATCTACGCCACCATCGGTTCTGCGCAGGCTCACGTGGAATGTTCTTCCATCAATTTTCGTCGTTCGACCACCCAGAATTGATTTCCTATTGCAATCAACATTAATCAGAAGAGAAAATGTGTACAACTTAGTGTTGTATATCAAAGTGTGGTGACTAATTTTTGCAGTAGGTGTAGCGGCCACAGCCGGGTAAGATTTTTTTTTAGGTTTTGCATTCATTCTTGCTTTTTCATTTAGAAGGTGTGGAGTGATTATTTGTTTGAGAAAACAACAAACGCAAGATATTTTTAGCTTACAATTCTGTATCGGCACCTTTTGCATAAATAGGACCGTCTGTAGCTATCGTTGTCATACTTGTACCACTGCCGGTTCTCATGTAAAGCATATAAGCAGTGGCCTTAGCAACGAAGTCATCGTAATTCAAAAGGGTATAATGTGATACACCTGTGCTTGATCCTCCCGAAGTAAGGTCAACATATATAAATGCATTAGAACCTGACCGGAGCCGGGTTACCTTAAATGTGTATGCCGCACCAAAGTTCATATCTGCAACTATCTTATAAGTATTTCCAGTTTTTCTTATTCTTACAAATATAGTGTCGTTTGAAAAACTAGCCCCTGTTAAAGGCGCGTGCCCGTTAACTGAACTAATGAGAGTGATTAGAGCGATTGTGAGAATGAAGGCAAGTCTTTTCATTTTCAGTATGATTTTTAGTGAATGAAGATAAAAATAATTTATTTGGAAACTTCGATTGGTACAGTTTTTTTTGAAAATCTTTTTTAATGCATTCAAGCAGAAACCAATCGTTCATGAATGGCTTTTGCTACCGCTTCCGTCATTGAAAAAACATGAAGCTTCTCGTAAATGTGCTTGATGTGAGACCGCACTGTATCATAACTGATGTTTAATGCTGCACCAACCTGCTTCAAGCTCATTCCCTTGGTGAGGCATTCCAACACTTCTTTTTCTCGCTCGCTTAACTGGTAATCGTGATCGGGCTTTTGCTCACGCTGAAATCCTGATCTGAGCAGCTCTAATACTTTTTTTGAAATGGAAGGACTCATGGGGGTACCACCACTGTTCACATCATTAATAGCTTCCAGGATTTTTGCCGGAGGTGAATTTTTTAACAGATAACCCGAGGCTCCAAAGCAAAGGGAATAGAAAACCTTGTCATCATCATCAAATGTTGAAAGCATGAGAACATAAATATGAGGGAATCGAGCCTTCAATTCTTTCACAGCATCAATTCCGCTCTTGCCCGGCATTTGAATATCCATTAACACCACATCGGGATCTGCATGCTCTATATCTTTGATGAGATTGTTACAGTCCATAAATGCGCCTGAGAACTCATATCCATCAGTACCCTTGAGAATAATGCCGATAGCGTCTCTTATTTTTTTACTGTCGTCGAAGATGCAAACCCTGATTGCCATAACAAATTGTTTTGATGCAAAAATGGGGGAAATAAAACCGGTGCGCAATAGCCAAAGTCGGTGATTGCCTTAAGTAAATTCCGGCCATCTCAGTAAGATGATGATATTGATCAAATCATGATTGAAGAATGTTAAACGCATCGTTAAAAAAACAAGAGAGCTTCACCTGTAATGAGTGAAGCTCTCTGTGCAATCCCTAATTCTACTCCAAAAAATTTACATGTTCATGTGCATTGTATGATGCATGCCTGTAGTGTCACCCTTGGCCATCCTGCGCTCCATGGTTTGATATTCGAAAGGGTGAACAGGAATTTCAGTAAGCTCAGTTGATCCTTCTTTATCGAGATAAACTTTGTTGACAGGAATATTTTTGATCACCTGCTTTTCTCCCGTCGCTTGCCAGGTAACTTCCATCTCATCAATCACCGTTGCTTTTCCAACCCCTGCTTGCAAACGAATGGGATTTCCTCCAAAGCTGGCGCCCTTGCTGATGAGGAAATATGTTGAACGAACTTTTCCTCCATCATTGAATGTGAGCTTTACCCGGTTTCCAACGCCCGATTTGTTTGTCTTCACTCCATCAAATTTTACATTCACCCAGTTATTGCCAAAGCCTGGATTTTCATAGAGCGCGTTTTGAAAGACATCCCCATAGTAGAAAGCACCGTAATCAGCATACACATCCTGATCGCCGTCAAAGTCAAAGTCACAGAAAGCAATGGCATGTCCTTTTTGCAACTGGCTGAAACCGCCGCTGATGGAGCAATCTTCAAAGTGGTCTCCATCCCGATTGTGAAACATGCGTTTCGGGAAAATGGCCTTGTAATCCGGAGCGCCTATGCCGAGGTAAAAATCGAGCCAGCCATCGTTGTCGAGGTCGCCGTAGTTGCAGCCCATGGTGAAGGTTTCATATTGAATGTGCGCCTGCTTCGCCACATTTGTAAAAGTGCCGTCTCCGTTATTTTTATACAGGACCGGGAATAAAGTTGAGTCCATCGGCAAGCCCATGAATTCACGACAGGAGTTGATGGTGTAACCGGGCTTGTAGGCAGATACGTAAATGTCCTGCCATCCATCATTGTTATAATCAAACCACCAGCACGGGAAGTTGGAAGGTGTTCCGGGCACTCCGGCTTTGTCGGTAACATCAGTGAAGTGCACCATTCCATCTTTTACACCATCATTATGGAAAAGGTGGCAATACTTCGAGAAGCAAGAAACATATAAGTCGGGGAAACCATCATTATCATAATCACCCCAGTTGGCGCCCTTTACATAACTCGAAAGAGTAAGGCCACTCTTCTTTGTGACATCTGTGAAAGTTTCATCACCATTGTTGATGTAGAAGTGACTCGGGTATCCCATTTCATGACCAAGGAATAAATCGAGATCGCCATCGTGATCTGCATCGGCCCACTCGGCAACCTGTGAAGGATTTTCATCCATCAATCCAGCTTTTATCGTTACATCGCTAAAGGTTCCGTCGCCATTATTTCTCATGAGCGAAGGAGGAAGATGACCTGCTTCATATTTCCATCCGCCACGTGGAATGATGAAATCCATCCAGCCATCATTGTTGTAATCTGCCTGCACAATATCAAGCCCTTCCCATTCGCCTTCGAGCCCTGATTTTTTTGTCCAGTCGCTGAAGGTTCCATCGCCATTGTTATGAAAATATTTTACGTTGTCACGCAGTTGCGCACTTGAGCTGATGATGTCAATGTACCCGTCGTTATCAAAATCATCACAGCATACACCGCCTGCCCATCCGGTGTTTTCAATTCCAAGGTCCATGGCAATCTCATTAAACTTTGGGCAGTTCCATTCATTCACATAGCGGGATTTCGGAATAATGAATTCAGGTGGAACATTCGCAGGTACCGAACCATTTGCCTGGCACGCCACATTCAACAACCAGATGGATAAATAATCCTTCGGATTCTTTTGGATAATTTTTAAGTACCGATCAATAGCTTCTTCAGCAGGTTTTTTATTGTTATGAATTCCTGTGCCTGAAATCGGGAACACGCATGATTGATCGTTGTGGTTACTGATGCAGTTTTGTTGTTCTCCCAGTCTCAGGTACCCGATAGCGATAAAGCTTTCAAGCGAATCTACTTTTGACCATCCTTTTTCCATTGCTCCTGTGTTAGCGGGATTATCCATAAACTTGGGATCCTTCTCGAGCGACTCCAGCAGATCAATTCCACGCTGAGTTGTTCCGTAGTAAATATTTTGCAATCCGAGAGCGAACTTTAGTTGCAGGTTACCCGAATCCTGCTCATACTTTTTTTGAAGAATGGGAACCATCTCATCGTTTCTTCCATAGAGCGTAAACGGATCCGATTTATTTACCAGCTCATGATAGATCTCCGGCATGGTGGTGCTCTCTATCTTAATCTTTGCATAGACATTTTTTGACTTGCCGCCACGGGTTAAAACTTTGCCGATTTTTTTTCGCATCAGGAATGCACTGCTTCCTGTTACAACAACTACGAGTGCAAGAAGAATTAGGATTGTTCGCTTTTTCATGGAATTGATTTTACGTTAGGGAGTTGGTTGGAAACTTTAACGAGGCAAAGCTATGCTCATTAGTTGCCATTGCTGTCAATGAAAGATTAAAAAAGCACAATGAAGTGTTAAGTGTCTGAGTTCCGCGGTGATGGTAATGCGACCTCTGTTCTTTAACTCTTCCCAATGAAATGTAAAAGTTTGTGAATGCAATTCAAAAGCGGTTCAGGGAGTGAAGTCGCGTCTACATTTGTCGCCGCTTGCACAACCTGATTTTCATTCATCAACCAACACTGCTCTATGAAAAATCAACATTTACGACACACCAATAAAAAAATTGGCGCTCTGATTTCATTCACGTTAGTCATCGTCCTTTGTACATCTCAAAAATTACATGCTCAATTTACAGTCAGCGCAGAGTTGCGGCCACGTTTGGAAATCAGGGATGGCTTCATGACGCTGCCCACACCTGATTCAAAGCCTGCCATATTTGTATCGCAGCGCTCACGATTGAATATCGGCTATGCTCAGAAAAAATTTTCTTTGAGAGTTTCGCTTCAGGATGTGAGAGTTTGGGGGGATGAAGAGCAGGTAAAGGATATTGCTGGCGTTGCAGTTCACGAAGCGTATGGCCAAATTCAATTCAGCGATAAAATTTTTCTTCGTGCAGGAAGACAAGAACTTGTGTACGATGATGAACGGCTGCTCGGCAATTCAAACTGGAATCAGCCGGGCAGAAGTCACGATGCTGCTTTGCTCAGGTACGCCGACAAAGGATGGACAGCAGATGTTGCGGGTGCTTTCAGTCAGCAACAGGAAAATCTTTTCGGAACTGATTACACGCTGAATACTTACAAGGTGCTGAGCTTTGCGCGGGTGAGTAAAACCATCGAAAACAAATACAAAGCGGTTGCTCTTTTTATCGCTGACGGATTCCAGGGTACTGATTCCACAAAGGATTTATTTATGCGTTATACCTACGGAGTGAATGGCGAATATCATTTCGGCAGCGTAAAACTTGTTGGAATATTTTACGATCAATCAGGAACTGACGTGAGCAACAAATCCATTAGCGCTTACTTGTTTTCACTCCAGGCATATCAGAACTCCAAAAAATTTATGGCAGGAATTGGTGATGATTACCTGAGCGGGAACAATGCACTCGATCCATCAGACCATAAATTCAGGACTTTTAATACGCTGTATGCCACCAATCATCCACTATACGGGCACATTGATTACTTCTCCAATATTCCTGCCGACACTAAGAATGGCGGATTGATGGATGCTTATGCAAAACTGAAATACATTTTTAATGACAAGGCAGCAATTTATCTTGACTATCATTACTTCTCACTCACTGGAAAGGTTGCCGATCCGGAAATTGCTGACAAAACTATCAATAGTTATTTGGGCTCAGAAGTTGATTTATGGTTTATTTATAAAATTACCGACGGACTTGAACTGCGTCCGGGCATCTCTCAAATGTTTGCTACAGAATCGATGAATGTACTCAAGGGTGGTGGAAAGGCACTTAGCGGTACATGGGGTTATGTGCAGTTGACATTCACACCAACTCTTTTCAGGTCAGAGCAGAAGTAAGAGGCGGGGCGCCTCTAAATCGCCATTCGTTCGGGGAAATATTTGCATTTTGCTGAAAATATTTTCGTAAGGTATTTCCCCGATGAAAAAATCATTTCTTTTTCTCGCGATTATTTCCATCATCTCTTGTTCGTCCTGTTTCAGGCAATCAGAAAAAGAAGCTGAATCAAAAATTGCTTCGCCTGCAGTTCCTTCTGTTGAAGATGTTGTAATGTATGAAATCTTCGTTCGCAACTTTACCGGTGAAGGGACTTTTAACGCAATCATTCCTCACCTCGATCGCTTAAAAAAATTGGGAGTAAATGTGATTTTGCTGATGCCAATACAGCCATTGGGAAAAGAAAATCACAAGAGAACTTACGGGTCGCCTTACCCGATTCAAAATTACACGGAAGTAAACCCTGACTTCGGAACAAAAGCTGATTTCAAAAAACTGGTTGACTCCATTCATGCAAAAGGAATGTGGATCATTATTGATGAAGTTGCGAATCACACAGCATGGGATATTTCGTGGGTGAAGGATCATCCCGATTGGTACACACACGATTCAGTCACGAAAAAAATTATTCCCCCGAATCCCGATTGGAGTGATGTAGCTGATTTGAATTTCGCCAGCGTGGATTTACAAAAGGCAATGATTCACGCCATGAAATATTGGATTGACAGCTTCAGCATTGATGGTTATCGCTGTGATGCTGCTTCGACGGTGCCCGATAGTTTTTGGAAAGAATGTATCGGCATTCTTCGCCAGCAACGTCCGCTGCTTCTGCTCGCAGAAAGCGATAGTCCAACGATGTACGATGATGGTTTCGACGTGACGTATGGCTGGGAAATGTACGCTTGTCTCAAAGATGTGTGGAGCGGAAAACTACCTGCAGCAGCGGTGGATTCTGTTTTAACGAAAGAGCAAAATAAGTACCCTGCGAACTACCACGCTGTTCGCTTCATCACCAACCATGACGAAACAAGCCGGGATGATATGCCTGAAGTAAAATTCATCAACCGCAACGGAGCAAAAGCTGCATTCGTGACCATGCTGACATTGCCTGGAACTCCTCTTGTGTATAACGGACAGGAAATCGGCTACCCCACCGAAATAAATTTATACGGGAGGTATAAGATTGACTGGAGCGCAAATCCTGATCTGCAAAAGTGGTACAGCGCTGTGCTGAATTTTTTTGAAGGAAATGATGTGCTCAAGAAAGGAACTCTCGATCAGTTTGACCCCGGCAATATGAAGGTGCTGATCTACCAGCGAAAACTTCTCGGTACCGATCCGCTTTGGGTGATTGTAAATACAAGCAATGAAGAAATCACTGCTAAACTTCCAATAACTCTTCAAAACAAAAAACTGACAGACATGATTTCAAACGAGGGAATTGCATCAGAAGAAATGATAAAGCTGCGTCCTTATGAATATCATGTTTTGAACGTGGAATAAATGGTGAATGGTGAATCGAATATCATAAGTCGAAAATGGCAGAAGAAGTAATCATCATAGAATGTATTTAGCATAAAAAAAAACTTTCATCAATGTATTCTTTCGAAACTGCAAATTTTGGAATGGATTCAGAGGCAATTCATTATCTCCGAAACCGCTTCAATTATAAAAGCATACCCTTTAAGGATATTGAAAGTTTTACGATAAGGAAAGGACCTGACATCAATAATTGGTGGCTTGCTTTTATTCTGGGGTTGTGTTTCATTGCATTTGCCCTCTACGAAATTGTTACTCTCATCGGGATGTTTTATTCAAATGATGTCCATGTTATTTATATTCAAAGAATCATTCTCCCACTTCTACCCGCACTTGTAGGTACTTATCTGATTGTTTTGTCTCTCAGAAAAACAATTACTCTCACAATAATCTATGGCGTAAAAAAAGATCAATTTTCCCTCAGAGAAGTTATTAAGAAAGGCAATTTTGAAAATTTTATTAACCATCTGAAGCAATTCAATCCGGATGGCAAACTGCACGTTGATATTTAATCAGAGTGGTCTTACTGATGTAGTCAATCCTATCCGTTAACGTGCTTGTGCTGATGCATGAGTAATTCATATTATTTCTTCTCTGGATTTTTCATTCGTTTATTTTTAAACTTCATCGTCACTGCGCCAGGCAGCATCGTATTCAGAACTCCCTCAGAAATCGCTTCTTATTTCACTATTAAAGCATATCCGGTAAAGAGGCGAGGCATAGGACGGTTCGAACTGTGCCTTGCCTTCTGTTAGTCGATCTCCCTCTGTCCAGTTGCGCTAATGCAGGGATTGCCTCGCAGGTTAAGATTCGTTGCAAAGCGGGTCCTGTCCGTCTCATCTTTGAGCCGTCAAAGCTTAAGGAAAAAAATCGAAAGACTTTGAAAATAAAATCCGCGATGATTTTCTAACCTATAAAAAAAGCAACCATGAAAACGAACATTAAAAATCCATCTGAAAATTTACCTGAACAATTACAGGCAAGTCACAAAATGAATATTGTGAACTCTAATACTGCTCCGGGGTGCCAGGCTCCCGTTGTAGTGAGTGAAGAGCCGCATCCTGCTCATAAATAGCGAGGAGTTTGAATATTAATAATGAGGAGTATTTCGGGCGATTGAGATATGAACAACAGCCCTGCCTCTTCTTAAAGCTGCCTCAAAAGTATCGTTATGCAATCCCAAATACCGCAATGCTGTGAGACTCACCCGCGAAGGATTGGATCCAACAATGTCTTCGAAACCCTCTTCTCATCATAAATCAATATAACAAGATAAACCCCTCACTCAATCATCAGTGTAGATGATTCTGTTTTTGAAATGAGGGTAGAGCGAGAGTTGTTAGGCCACTCGGCCGTAAGCATCGGTGAAAGTGAGCATGCCTTTGAAAGCTTTTTACGAAATAATTTCCGCACCACCCAAGCTATCTTACCACCACCATTTTCTTGCCGTCACTTTTTCCTGCAACCGTTTCAAGCGTATAGTAGTAGGTGCCTGAAGGAAGGTCATGTGTTGAAACGTAGATAAAGTTGAATGCATTTGTCACTTTGAATCGTTTTATTTCAACACCCACTGTATTGAAGAAAACAAGCTCGCCCTGCTTTACACCGTCAACGAGGTGATAATCTATTCGTGTAAGATTATTTGCCGGATTCGGATAAGGATTCGAAAGAGTGGAGAAATTCTCATGAGGATTTGCCGGAGAAAAATTTCCGGTAATGTTTCCACCGCTGCATTCATAACACGGAAGTAATCCAGGGAGAGCATAAACACTATATCCGTAGTTGATCTTTCTCAAAACCATTTTTGTGCCGGAGCTGCTTGGGTAAATGCCTGCGAACTCTGAAATCTGATTCGGATTTTGAAGATCAGCAATGGCAGCACTGTCATCAGAAAAAATAATCGAGCCGTCTTCTTTCACCACATACGTGTTCGCCGTAATGCCGTAAGCAATTTGGTCGCTCACAAGGTATTCAATGCTCGAATCCATGTCGAAAAGATTGTCAGACACGTATGACACGAAGTAGGTTGTAATGGTGAGTGAAGCAGGAATGGCAAATGATTTTTCCAGCACATGATTCAAGCTGAAGACAGAAATCGTGTCGGCAAGCAAATCAACCAGCACATACTTCTCGCCAAGAGAATTAAACTTTACAATGCTGAGGCGACTCGCAGCTCCGCTGATGCAATAGACAGATGACTCAAAAGTGATTTGTGCTTTCCCGGTGATGAAAGCAATGGTGAGTGAGAGAATAAGTAGCTGTTTTTTCATAGGAAGAGTATTTGGAGGTGAATTAATATTTCAAAAATATACCCCACGCATTGCCGATAAAAGAAAGCTATGCCGGGCAGGTTAATAGTTGAGCCGATGAAGGAAAATAGCTGATGAGGTCAGATTGCGGGATCGGAGAAAGTGGAGTATGGCGTTTTTCCCGAGTGAGTAAACGATTTTGATGTATGTAGAAGATGGATTGAGGGGAAAGTGAAAAGTTAGCTGCTTAAATGATCAATGCTTGTGCTGTGCCTTTCTTTTTTCCTCTCTCCAGTCAGGAATCTTGATCCACAAAAAAACGACTGTGGCAATCACAAACATTGCTGAGGTAAGAATGATGAAGTCCATGGCGATCAATGCTTGTGTCTCGCTTTTCTCCAGTCAGGGATCTTGATCCACAAAAAAATTACTGTGGCAATTGCAAGCATTGATGAGCAAAGAATAATAAAGTCCATTGTTTATTCTTTTCCGTTCAACAAAATAAAACCAAAAATTGCAATACAGTTGCAATGATTAAACCTGAAATCAAAAGCCAACTCTTCGAAACAGCATCCATATTGATCACTGTGCTTAATACTGCACCGCCAATCACGAGTTTCGAAACATCAATAAAGTACTTGCCAATTTCTTTCCTGAGATTCTTATTCATGAGCACTCAAAGGAAGAAGTGATTTACTGAAAATGCAACAGCTATCGTGCAATCACCTCGAAACCGTCTCATTCCCTTCCCTCAACGTAACCAAATAAACTCCCTCCGCCAATCATCAGTGTAGATGATCCTGTTTTTGAAATAGGGATAAAGTGTTAGTTGTTTAGCGACTCTGCCATAAGTATCGGTGAAAGTAAGAGTGGTGTTTTTCTCAAGCGAGTAAACGATGTTGACGTAGTGAAAGATGGGTTGAGGAAGGCGGAAAGAGATTCAGCGTAATTCACAAGAGTCTCCTTCTACAACAAAAATATTATTGAAACTATCAGTCTGAAAAGTGACAGAGTTATCTGCAGCGTCACCATTTGAAGAATTAGTGATTTTGTAAACTGTGTTTGGTCTAATGAGAAAGGAGCATTCGTTTTCTAAATAATCCCTTATTTCAAAATCGGGATTTCGCATTGTTAACAAGAACTTGTCTTCATGTGCACGACTTTTCAAGGAAGCATCCAGAAAAGCTGTCTTATCTCCTTCCTGGAATTCAATTTCCAAGCGAGACAAATTATGATGCGAAGGATTAAGTATTACTTTCTTCAAAGGATCAATGCAGATTTCATTGGAATAGCAACCAATCCACATTGTCGTAATAAGGCTCGCCAATAAAATTTTTAATGCAGGCATCATTCAAACTTCTTTTTGCTTTCTTATCATAACATTTTTCATCATCACCGCCCCAAGCGGCGGCAGATTCAGCACAATCGAATGTTCTCTTCCATCCTCAGCAATCTTTTCTGACTTCACTTCACCATTAAAAACTTTTCCCGTACCGAAGTATGAGGGATGATCACTGTTCAGGATTTCTTTCCATTTACCCTTGAATGGAACTCCACAGCGATAATTGTTTCGTGTTACAGGGGTAAGATTTACAGCGAAAATGATTATATCATTTGCTTTTTTTCCTTTCCGCAAATAAATGAGCACACTGTTTTCAGCATCATTCGCTTTAATCCATTTAAAACCTTCCGGAGAAAAATTATAGTCATGCAATGCCGGTTCTTTCGAGTAGAGAATATTCAGATCACGACCAAAATTTTCCAATCCTTTATTGGGTTCATTGCCTGCTAAGTGCCAGTCCAGAGAATGGTCGTGTTTCCATTCATGATCTTGTCCGAATTCACTTCCCATGAACATCAGCTTCGTTCCCGGGTGCGTGTACATGTAGGCGAAAAGGCATCGCAGGTTCGCAAACTTCTGCCACTCGTCACCCGGCATTTTATTAACCAGGGATTTTTTGAGATGCACCACTTCATCGTGTGACAACGGCAGCATGAAGTTTTCACTGAACGCATACATGATTGAAAAGGTGATCAGGTTGTGATGATGCTTGCGATAGATCGGATCCATCGAAAAATATTTCAGCGTGTCATTCATCCAACCCATCATCCACTTCATTCCGAAACCCAAGCCACCATCATAAGTCGGCTTCGTGACTTTCGGAAATGCTGTGGATTCTTCGGCGATGGTTTGCACGTCGGGAAAATCTTTGTACACCTGCACGTTGAATTCTTTGAGGAAGGAAATCGCTTCGAGGTTTTCTCTTCCGCCCAATTCATTCGGAACCCATTCCCCTTCTTTGCGCGAGTAATCGAGATGCAGCATCGAAGCCACTGCGTCTACCCGCAATCCATCCACGTGATAACGATCAAGCCAGAACATGGCATTGCTGATGAGAAATGATCGCACCTCATTTCTTCCATAGTTAAAAATGTAACTGCTCCAATCCGGATGAAATCCCTTTCGCGGATCTTCGTGCTCGTATAATGCACTTCCATCAAACTGATACAAGCCAATCTCATCACCGGGAAAATGAGAAGGCACCCAATCGAGAATCACCCCGATGCCGGCTTTGTGCAATTCGTCAATGAGAAACATAAGGTCCTGCGGATAACCATAGCGCGAACAGGAGGCAAAAAACCCTGTGACCTGGTAACCCCATGAGCCATAATATGGATGCTCCATCACAGGAAGAAACTCCACATGCGTATAGTTCATGTGCTTCATGTAAGGCACCAGTTCATTTGCGAGGTCGCGAAAGCCCAAAACTTTATCCGGATCATCCGGACTTCTTCGCCACGAACCGATGTGCATTTCATACACCGACCACGGTGCGGTGAGCTTGTTTTTTTCTTTTCGCTCCTTCATCCATTTCTCATCATGCCACTCATACCAGGTATCGTGAATTTTTGTGCAGGGTTGCGGAGGCTGGGTATGATACAAACCATAAGGGTCACACTTGTCAAATCTTGCATTACCCTCTTTTGAGCGAATGAAATATTTGTAGTTATCTCCTTTGCCGACGTAAGGAATCCAGCCTTCCCAAATTCCTGATTCATCCCATCGAATGTTTAGCGGATGAGATTTTTTATTCCATCCGTTGAAGTCGCCAATCACTGAAACGAACTCAGCATTCGGCGCCCATACTGAAAAGGAGGTTCCTGAAATTCCCTCATGCGTGATAACATGTGATCCAAATTTCTCATAGAGCTTATAATGTTTCCCCTCTCTGAAAAGATGAATGTCGAGATCGGTGAAGAGAGAAAATATCTCAACGGATTTCACAGATTTTTGAGTTGGCTTTTTGTCTTGTTTCTTCATGCGCTACCGGAAATATGCGGGATGCCACTCCGATCCTGATGTTTTTTCATTGTAAGTTTTTATGAAAAAGGGAATCCTCCATCCTATCCAAAATATTTTTCTTCATTCGAAAATTGTAGATTGAGGTGTTGAAAATAAATGAAGATTTTAAACGAGAGAAAATCTTTTCGTTTTTCGATCCAAGATGCAAAAAGGAGATTTATTTTTTCCGGCGTGAAGATTTCGCTGAAGATGTTTTGGGTGCCGGAGGAACTTTAGCGCCACTTTCACGCGCTTCGGATAACCCGATCGCAATAGCCTGATCACGCTTCTTTACTTTTTGGCCTGTAGAACTGCGCAGTTGTCCTTCCTTGAATTCGTGCATCACTTTCTCTACTTTGTCCTGCGCTTTCTTAGAATACTTTGCCATGCTATTTCTTATTGAGGCGATGAATGAATTGCCATTGCATTATTCCGGTAACAAGGTTTACCACGGATTCCTACAGAGCAGATTCAAATGCTCATATCCTGAAAGCACTTTGTCCCGCTGCGGTATCAGGATCGAGCGAACCTCATCCGTGGTCTTAGGATTCTCAATAATCTCTTCATAGAAATGAAGTAACCGCCACTCGGCTTCACGGCACCGATCGAAAATATCTTCCGCTCCCTCACCTAATGATTGCAATAATGAATCGGGTTGAAAAGAATAATGACTTGAAAAACTTCCGCTGTGGCGGGGAAGCACTTCTTCCAATGCATTCACATTGGCCATGCTATCCATTGAAAACTTCGAGAAGAGTTTTTTTAGCCGCGTATCGAGCGCGCGGGTCATTTTGAGATAGATACCACGACGTATGTTATTCAACATCATGAGTACCTCAAGATATTTTTGCTGTGACTGAAGATTTTCCATTTCTTGGGTTTGGTGGAATGAATTTTTGCGCAATGTTTTTCCCAATCTGAAACGTTTTTTGCTCAATGAAAGACTTTCACCACAGAAAGGATGTTTTGAAAATTTCTTTTCCGCGTGGTTTCTCGTCTGCTTTCGGATTCGGATTTATGTCAGTCTTCTTATGAATTTTTTCTACCTCTGAAATAAACTTTGTCACGTGCTCATCGGCATAAGCGCCATACGCATCTGACAGAATACCCTTTGATCCATCGTTCGTTTCAACCGCATAAAGGATAGCACTATCATCAGGACTACTCTCTCCTTCAAATCTATAAAAGTTTACGATCTCTACCTGATCAGGATGATAGACTTTCTGATCATCTTTTGTAATCAGCCCCTCCTCTGTTACTCTGAATTCTTTTGTGAATCCATGCTCCTTCAATTTATTCATGCATTGCGATAAGGTCTGCATTTCATCACCCGGCAATTTTGAAGTGGTGTTTTTCATTTGGGAATAATTTCTCAATACTAACCAACTATTATTCCGAATTGGATTTTGGCGCCTGCTTCACTGAAGTTTAACTTTTTCCCCGGCAGCATCTTCAAGAATTTTAAGAAGCACCGTCTCATCATTACTTAAAAAAGTATCAAAATCACCATGTCTCTTCCTAAAATAGGAATGCAACTGTGCCTGCTCAAACTTTTCAAAGATGGCAGGATGAACATAATATTTTTTGCAAACTGTGCGGGTATTGCTGAGTTGCTCTGCAACATGATCTAATGTTTCTACCAGACATTTCTTTGCTGCAGCAGGGGAAATGGGAACTTCAAAGCTCTTCAGCTTCGAAAGGGCGAGCACAGTTCCGTTCCAGGTTCTGAAATCTTTCGCAGTAAAATTTTCGCCCGTTAGCTCATGAATATAATCGTTCACCTTTCCTGAATCAATGCTATGGTGTCTCCCCTTTTCGTCATAATACTGAAACAATTCTTTCCCCGGGATATCGCGGCACTGTTTCACCATTCGGGCAAGGCGCTTGTTTCGCAATGAAATTTTATTCATCACGCCCTTCTTTCCTTTAAAAAGAAATTGAATTGTATGGTTGTTCTGAATGGAAACGTGATGATCTTTCAGCGTTGTCAATCCGAAAGAGCCGTTCTGTTTTTCATAGCTCTCATTACCGATGCGAATGCCTGTTTCATCCATCAGTTTCAAAAGCAAGGCGAGCACTTTCTTCTCATTTAACTCCGGCTGCGCTAAATCTTTGCCCACTTGTTTGCGGATTTTCGGCAGTGCTTTTCCAAATTCATACATATGATGAAATTTGGTTTGGCTCCGCACTGAATTCCACATCGGATGGTAACGATATTGCTTTCTTACCCTCATGTCGTAACCTGTTGCCTGCAAGTGTCCATTCGGGAGTTTGCATATCCAAACTTCTTCCCACGCCGGCGGAATTACTAATTTCTTAATGCGCTCCAGTTCGCGGTGATCATTCACTTTCGATGTTTCGTTGAGATAAACGAAGCTTTTTCCGAGTCGCTTACGCCTGATGCCGGGTTCAGTGTCGCTCACATAAACCAACTGAGCTAATTCCGCCGACTTCTTATTGTCTTGCGCCGCTGACTCCAATTTTGCCGGTGTAAGCTCAACCACTTTCATAATAAAGAAAGATTTAAGAAGCCCGCAACACCCTTGGGCGATGCGGGCTGTATGATGATGCAGTTAGGAACTGCCGAAGCACCACTGCCATCGGCGTGCCAACGATGGTTAAATGATTGGATGCTGATTGTCAGTGTCGTTTCTTGGAATTACAAGGTGATGGGCAAGGAATAATTGAGGAAATGATTTCGCAAATTCTCGTTATAAATTTTTGTAGAAAAAACTACGATTAGTTCACCGTAAACTTCTTTCACGAAGTAAATCAATTGACAGCGCCGCACCCACCGCGGCATATTCAAAGGCTATGAACCAAAAATTTTCCTGTGCAGGAATCATTACATAAGCTGAATAAGAAAGAATCACAAAGAGTGACCATATAATGGGGAATCGGAATCCTGTAAATACACTGAGCATCACAAGCGAAACAAGGTACCAGGGATGCACAGTGGTTGCAAAAAGAAAATAGATGAGCAGTGACAATTGCATCATCAGAAAAAGATGCCCTGTTGTCAGGTTTCTTTCTTTAAGTGCAAACACGATCACAATCAGAAAAACTGTGAGAGCGAGAAGGGGGCCTGCCTGATTGATGATATCATATCCGGCGCTCTGAAAACCTATCCATCGAATGATGTAGAAGATGCTCGCATTGAATTCAAACTTTTGAAAATAAAGATCAATGCTGGAGCCGAGGTTGGTGATCAATGATTTATCAAGGAATGGAAGAAATAAAAGTGTGCAGATAAGTGCCGTGATGAAAAAATAAATGATGCTCATTAATTTCATTCTCCTGATGATGAAAGGAAGAAATAATAGTGGAATCAGCTTGGTTGAAACAGCCAACCCAATAGCAATCGCTGACAACCAATTTTTCTTCATCACTAAAAGATAAATTGCCAGCAACAGGAAAAAGATCATGACGGCCTCGAAATGCAGATTGCCCGTGAGTTCAATGATCACGAGTGGATTGAGCGCATACCACCAAACATTTTCTTTCGGTAGTTGAAAATAATTCAAGAGCTTCCGCATCAAAATGATACTTGCAATGTCCGCAGTGATAATAACTGCGCGCGATAGGAGCACTGCACCAAGGATACTTTCAGGAAACACCCAGCCCGCTAAACCAAAAATATATTGAAGTACCGGCGGATAGACCGTGAAATAATGCTGCGAATTCATACCCTGGTATAACTGCCAGAGGTTTCGTTGAGTTTCATGCAAGTGCGAAATGAACGTAGACGGAACAACAGTATAAGGATTTACTCCCAGGTTCAGCATGGTCCCATCCCAAACGAACCGGAAGTAATCGTCGCTTAGCGTGGGGAATGAAAACAGAAATGAAAGTCGAAAAACAATGGCAGCGATGAGAAAAATTTTTCCGGATACTTCTTCACTTCTTCTCACCAAAAAAATATACCCGGCAAAAAGTATGATATATACGGAGGCGAGCTGCAGAAAATTTTCACGGTGCAATGCGTAGCCGAAATCCAAATAGCCACAGAAAGAGAGCGCCAAACATGCTATGATCTGCCAATTCTTTTTTTTCAATCTGAGGAATAAATTTACTTCAAAAGAAAGAAAGTATCACTGATACTTCAGTGAGCAGCAGAAATTCTTTTCACAAGAACTTTTTCCATCCCGGCAAATTTTTTCGGAGATAAGACAAAAGGTCCTGAGTGAGCAGCGGAAAAGTAAAACACGAATGCAAAACCGAACGTAAGCATTACATGAAACGGCAGCAATCCAAAATCACCAAGATAGAAGGCGAGAAAAATTCCGAAGGCAAAATAGAAAGCGAGCAAACCCTCCACCACTGTAATCCAACTTATTCCTCTCTCAAGATATTTGTTGTTCTTCCAGGTTTGCTGTGAAGAAAGGATGTTGAATTTGGGAGTTCTCTTAAAAGCAGTTTTCTTTCCGAAATACCCTTCCAAAACAGCCACAGCATTGTGCAATGCCATTCCCATGGAAACTGAAAGAAAAAGCGGAAACATTTTGAGGAACGTCAAAAGATTTTGGGGGAAATGTTTTTCGTGCTGTACCAGCGAGGTGAAATAAAAAATTCCCAGTAATAAAATGCCTGCGAGAAAAAATGAAGCGTACAGGAAAAGCAAATGAAGCTGCGGAAAATATTCTTTGATGAGCAGCATTGGAATGCTCAGAAGGGCCGTGATCATAATGGCCACAAACACTGTACTGTTCATGAGGTGAAATACAGCGTGAAGCTTTGTGGCAAGTGAAAGATTTTTCTGCTTGAGCACCCTGGACAGATTTTTCTTCACACATTCTGCAGCACCCTTATTCCACCGGTACTGCTGATTCTTCAATGCACTCATGGTCACCGGCAATTCAGCAGGAGCGCAGACCTCCTCGAGAAAAATAAATTTCCATCCCTTCAACTGAGCGCGATAGCTTAGATCAAGATCTTCAGTGAGCGTATCTGCCTGCCACCCTCCTGCATCTTCAATGCATTGTCTGCGCCATACGCCCGCAGTTCCATTGAAGTTGATGAAGTAACCGCCTGCATTTCTTCCCTTTTGCTCGATTGAAAAATGCGCATCCAATCCGAACGCCTGCAATTGAGTGAGCAATGAATAATTTTTGTTGATATGATCCCAGTGCGTTTGCACAACACCAATCCTTTCCTCAGTGAATGAAGGAATGGTCTTTCTCAGAAAATCTTTTTCAGGAAGAAAGTCAGAATCGAAGATGGCTATAAACTCACCGCTCGCTGTTTCCAAGCCATAGGCAAGGGCACCCGCTTTGAATCCTTCACGATCACTGCGGCGCACGTGATGAATATTAAAACCCTGCTGCTGAAATTCAGAAACTTTTTTTGCAATCAACTCAACGGTTTCATCAGTGGAATCATCGAGTACCTGGATCTCTAATTTGTGTTGAGGATAATCCAGTTGTGTGATGCGATTAAGGAGTCGCTCAGCAACATACAGCTCGTTGTAAACCGGAAGTTGAACCGTGACAGTAGGCTCACTGCCATCTGCAGGTAGTTGTGTTGGTTTATTGTCGTGTGAAGAAATTTTGTTCAGGAGATAGACTACCACCAAATTTAATTGTGCAATGCTATAGGTAAAGATGAATAGCAGTGCAACTGCATAAGCAACAAATACAACAATGACAAGAATTTCAAATGACATGATCACACATATTTAAAAATCGTAGTGATGATTTTGTATCCTGCTTTGAGAGTTCCGTTTACCGTTCCCGAAATTTTTGAAACGCCGATGCGTCGCCGATAACTAACGGGCACTTCTGCGCACTTCAGTTTTTGTTTCGCCGCTTTCAGTTGCATCTCTACCGTCCAGCCATAATCCTCGTCACACATGTTCAGAGTGAGTAGCTTATCCCATCTTACAGCACGAAAAGGTCCGAGATCAGTAAACTTTGTTTTGTAAATCATGAGCAACAACCGGGTGGCTAACCAATTTCCAAACACCTGCTGCGGAGTCATGGATCCGCGTTCACGCTTATCCAAGGCTCGCGCGCCAATGACTAGATCAGCCTCTTCATTTAAAATCGGCTCAATCAATTGTTGCATTTCTTCCGGATGATCAGAATAATCAGCATCGAGAAATACTACGATATCCGGCGGAGTTGATTTTGATTTGATGTATTCCATTCCTTTTAAGCAAGCGGCACCATATCCTTGTTTCATTTCATTCAACACTGTTGCCCCGGCAGTGCTCGCATTCATTTCCGTTAGGTCGCTTGAGTTGTTGTTTACTACAATAACTTCCCGAATTAAATTCCTGTCAATATCTCCGATCACTTTCGCAATAGACTCTTGTTCATTGTATGCGGGAATAATTACATCAATGAAAATTTTTCTCTCTCGATACACGGCTGGCAAAGATACATGCTGAATAAAGAGTGAACTTCATGATTCATTATTCTGCTTCTTCAATTCAATCACTTCAAAATTTGGCCAACGGCTGTAAAATAATTGGTAGGAAATAATTTCAACTCCCGTTTTCAATACCACAATGCCGCATGCAATGACCATCCAAAATTGTTCATCTTCAAATAAGTTCACTAAGGGGAAAATGATAAGGGTCATGAATAATGACATTCCTATCAGTGTGATAAAAGTTTTGTACGCAATCAGAAAAGGATTGGCGATTTTGTACTTACCGTTGTAAAAGAAAGTGAGAAAGAAATTAATCGTTGTGTTGAATAAGATGAATGAGGCGACTAAGCCAAATTTATTATAGATGTCCTTGAGACCAGCAAGTGAACGTTTTAGTTCAAGTGTATCAAAATCGGCTCCTGTTAAACCTAAAGTCAGAAGCAGTGCGCCAATACCCCCGCAACAAACTATGTAAATCGAAGCCACCCACAACTTGAGTGATAATGTATCCATATCGAACCAGGGAAGATTGTCGCCGGCAACTATAATCTTGATGAAGTTAATAATGAGGAATAAGATGATCTCGATGGAAAAAACTACCATTACTTCCTGAAGTGACCAGTGCAAAAACAATAAGCCATAAAGCCAAATGGCATTTGCAGCCAAAATAAAATTGACCGGATTTAACGGCTTGATTGGAAAAGGTGATTCGAAAAAACTTTGAGGCAAGACGAAATGTTTGTGTGAAAATAAAAAAGCGGAAGACTATTCCTCCGCACTTCACTCCGAAGATTTGCCGGGCTATTTCTTTTCAAACTTCATGGCTGCGGAATTCATGCAGTACCTTTTTCCCGTAGGCTTTGGCCCATCATCAAACACATGGCCGAGATGTCCGCCACAGCGACTGCAAAGAACTTCATCACGTGTCATCCCGTGGCTGTCATCGGTGGCTACCACTACTGCTTCGGGATTAATTGGCTGCCAGAAGCTCGGCCATCCGGTTCCGGATTCAAATTTTGTATCGCTGCTGAACAAGGGCTGATGGCAGGCAGCACAGTAATAGGTTCCTTTGTCGTGGTTGTCCCAATAAGCACCGGTGAAGGCCACCTCGGTTCCTTTTTCACGAAGGATATTGTATTGTTCAGGTGTCAGAATTTTCTTCCACTCCGCATCGGTTTTAGTTACCGGAAAAGTTGTTGCAGATGAAGAAGGCTTGGTTTGTGTCTGTGCGCATGCGCTGAATGCAACGAGCATTGCGGATACTACAGCAAGAAATTGATTTTTCATTTTGTCTGTTCCGATTATCGGACGTTTTGATTTGAATTTAATCTACGAACAACAACTTCTCATGGTTTGGTTCGCGAACGCAAAAATTAATTTCGCCGCAATTGTAATTTGCGGAACAAATCAACAGAATCATGCACTCATCATATTTGACGAAAAAAATCATTTCGTTTCTTGCTTTCTCCCTTGTAGTTTTCTCACTATTTGAAAACTGCTCTCAAAATTCTTCTGAAAAGAAATCAATGGAACCTGCGTCAAACCAGGACACGAACTTGGGAAAGATGATGGGACAAATGCAATATTATTTTGTGAAACTCGGACTGGCATTGCAACATCGTAATCAACGGCTGGCAAATTTTTATTTGAACGAAGTAAGCGAAGTGTATGATGATATTGCCTCGAAGAATATTACAAGTAATGGAAGGAACATTTCTTTATTGATCACGCAAATACTTCAGTCGAAGAAAAGTGATTTGAAAACGGTGATAGCCGCGAATGATACCTCGCAATTTGATGCCGCGTATCATGCAGTCATCACTTCATGCAACAACTGTCACATGGAAACTAATCATGACTTCATTATCATCGAAGAACCGAGCGGAAATTTTAATGGATAGAATTTTGCGACACAGCATTCTCCTTTCAGTGAATAGTAATGGTTAATAGTCACTTTTGAGTCGTTCCCGAAGCATCGGGAGTATATCGTGGATCGTAAAGAATGAACCACCTCGCCCACCTCTGCCTCTCGCGCCATTCTGAAAAAATGATGGTGGGAAATTTCATTGCCGATGCAGTAAAAGGGAAAAAGTTTTTGGAGTACGACAAAGAAATTTCGCGAGGCATTGTAATGCACCGTGAAATTGACACTTACACTGACTCGCATGAAATTGTAAGTCACAGCAAAAGCTTTTTCAGGTCACGCTATGGTTTATTTTCTTCAGTGCTCATTGATTTATTTTATGATCACTTCCTGGCAAAAAACTGGAGCACTTATTCAAAAGACTCACTTGCCGCTTTCGCCAATCATGCCTATAGCGTCTTAGAAAAATATCTTTCCATCATGCCGGACAGAAACCGGATGATGTTTCCTTATATGCAAAAAGAAAATTGGTTGCTTAACTATGCACACCTTCATGGAATTCAGCGATCAGTTTACGGCATGTCACGAAGGATAAAAAATAATCCGGGCATTGAGCATGCCCACGAAGAACTCAAGCTGCACTACTCGGAATTGGAACAGGACTTTAAAACTTATTTTCCGCAATTGATAAATCATGTTGCACCATTCGTGAAGTAAATAAGCGTGGTATATTTTCAAACTTTGTCAGCCACGAGTGTACCAATGAAAAATGTTATTGATTCTGCAGTATAATTTCAATGCTCTGCAACCCCGCTTCTGACCAACTGTATATTCTGTATCGGTTGATATAGTAATGGCACCTGCTCGACCTGCACATCACTTTTATCAAGGCCAAAAGCTTTTTCATCACTCAGTCCCAACCGCTTCATGAAGAAATAGGCATTGAGTAAAATGCCTTCGCGCAGCGTGAATTCATTTTCTACTGATAGAAATTTTTCAATTACAATAAATTTGAAATCGGGCTCGCGATTGTATTTGGAAGAGCTGTCACGGCGGATGTGAAGATCAAGCTCGTTATTTTTGATGAGGTCCTGCACAATTTTTTTGAAGAACAACTCTGACCGCGGCTGCACCCGAAATCCGGTGTTGATGGTAACCTTAATGATTTTGTTTTCTACCAGTTCTGAAACCTCATAATTGAGAGTGAACGGTTCATCAGTCCGGTGTATGTGAAGGAACCAGTAAACATCGGCCCGCTTGGGCTTCTTAGCAAAAATGGATTTGATAATCTTTTCTTCGATATGCGTACGCTGATTCGCCTTGGTAAGATAGATGAGGTGCGTGGCGAATTTCGGCACATCATCATCTTCGCTCAACTGCATAAAGAGCGAAGCATACTTTCCAAGCTCAATAAATTTTACATAGCGATTGTTGATCCTTCTCGCATAATGCCAGATATACATCACTGAAAAAATAAAAAGCTCGAAGAATAAAAACATCCAGCGTTGCTTGATCTTCGCCACGTTCGCGATAAAGAAAGAAATCTCAATGATACCGAACATCACCAGGAGTCCGATCACCAAAAAACGATTCCACTTTTTCCTGTAGAGTAAAAAGTAAGAGAGAAGAATGGTGGTCATCATCATCGCGATAGTGATGGAAAAACCATATGCCGCTTCCATGTGTGATGATGTTTGAAAGTATAGGACCATCATGATGCAACCGATCCACAAAATGATGTTGACACTTGGAATGTAGATCTGACCTTTCAGATCAGTCGGTTGTCGCACACGCACACGCGGCCAGAAATTCAAGCTCATCGCTTCATTAATCAGGGTGTACGAGCCACTGATCAGCGCCTGAGAGGCGATGATGGTTGCTGCTGTTGCTATGATGATTCCCGGAAGTAAAAACCATGGGGGCATCATTTCAAAAAAAGGATTTCTTCCTTTCAACAATGGATCTCCAAGATGCAGCATCCACGCTGCCTGACCGATGTAGTTTGCCATGAGAGCAATTTTCACGAATACCCACGTGATGCGAATATTTTTTCTTCCGCAGTGCCCGAGATCAGAGTACAATGCTTCAGCGCCTGTGGTGGCGAGGAACACTGCTCCGAGCAACCAGAATCCTTTCGGATAACGAACAAGCAATTCATAACCATAGTAAGGACTCAGCGCTTTGAGCACTGAAGGGTACTGAACAATTTCTGTTGCTCCCAGAATGAATAACATCGAGAACCAAATCACCATCATAGGCCCGAAGGTGCTGCCGACCCGTTGAGTTCCGAAACGCTGAAAGAAAAACAACAGCGAAAGAATTACAATCACAATAGGAACCGTGGGAAGATTGGGAAGAACCATATTCAATCCTTCAATCGCCGATGCTACTGAAATAGGTGGTGTAATGATTCCGTCGGCAAGTAAAGTAGTAGCTCCAAGGATGGTTGGAATTACTAACCCTTTTCCATAACGCTTTACCAAAGCATAGAGTGAAAACACACCACCTTCTCCCTGATTGTCTGCCATGAGGGTGAGCAAAATGTATTTGATGGTGGTTTGAAAAACAAGCGTCCAGAAGATGCAAGAGACACCACCGAACACAAGCACCTCATCAATCGGTCTGTCGCCCACAATTGCTTTGAGCACATAGAGTGGACTCGTACCGATATCGCCGTAAATAATTCCCAGCGTCACTAAGAGTGAGGCAATGGTTACCCTGTTCGAAATTTTATTCGAATTCATGTTCATGCTTTTATGTGCAGTTGATTATGTGGCTACAAACCGGTACCCCACGCCGGATTCTGTGATGAGATGTTTTGGATTGTCAGGATTGAGTTCAATCTTTTTTCTGAGCTGTGCTACAAACACTCTTAAGTATTGTGACTCATTAATAAAATCAGGTCCCCACACTTGCTGCAGCAGGAACTGATGCGTTAAAACTTTTCCTTCGTTCTTTACCATCACCGCAAGCAATGAGTATTCTGTTGCGGTGAGCTTAATGATGGCCTCGTTTTTCTTCACGGTGCGCGCTGTTAAATCCACTATGAAATCATTGCAATCAATCACAGAAGAATTTTCTTCAGAAGTAAAATTTCTGAGTGCGGAACGAATGCGCGCAAGCAATTCCGCTGTACGAAACGGCTTCACTAAATAATCATTCGCACCATGATCCAAGGCACTTACAATATCTTCTTCACTGCTTTGAACGGAGAGAATTATAACCGGGCGATCATACCACTCGCGAAGTTGTTTCAGTACACTGTGTCCGCTTTCATCCGGCAAACCGAGATCAAGCAGAATCAAATCAGGCGGATGATTGGCAGCAGCAACTAATCCCTCTCTCGCCGTCGCACTTTCATTTACGCGGTACCCATTTGATTCCAGCGTGATAGTCAGCAGCCGCCGTATCTGCAACTCATCATCAATCACCAGTATTTCCGCGCTATTCATTTTTCAGGGCGTTGACATAAGATATTTCACAAGGAATTTCAATTGTGAATTTTGCTCCGCCGGCTGCAAGGTTTTCCAGCTTCACTTTTCCTCCCTGCAGCTCTGTAAATCCTTTCACAATAGATAACCCCAATCCTGTTCCTCCTGACTTTGCTCCATGAAGCCGGTAAAATTTTTCAAACACTCTGGTGATCTCTTCTTCGGGAAAGCCGGGACCATCATCTGCAATCGTGATGATTAACTTGTCGTTCACCTTGTTCCATCCAAAGGATGAACCTGATGCTTCTTTGCCGTGCCTCGCTTTAATGGTGATCGTTGAAAATGGAGGAGTGTACAGCATCGCGTTATTAATGATGTGGTAAAGCACCTGCTGCATCAGTACAAAATCCAAACTGAACAATGGCAGGTTATCCTGAAGGCTCACTTCAATTTTATGCAGATCATCGCCCGGAAAACGATTCAGCACCGAGTATATCAATTCATTTACATCGCACCAATCTTTTTTTGGCTTGATGATTCCTGCTTCAAGTCGTGACATGCCGAGCAGATTCTCTACCTGATCATTCAATCTTGATGATGCCATTGCAATTTCCTCTATCAATTCCGATCTGTTTTCTTTTGAGAGGCTTGATAAGTTCGCCTGCAGATTATCTGCTGCACCCATGATGGCGGTGATGGGCGTGCGCAATTCATGCGAGAGGGAATTCAGCAGCGTATTGTAAAACTTTACAGCATTCTCGCGGTCCTTTTGCTTTCTCAGTTTCTTCTCTGCTTTCCTGATCCTGTTCGTAAGCACTGCATTTAACAAAGCAATAATGAAATACATCAGCAGCAATAGCTGGTCTTCCGTTCCACCAATGGAAAAGGTGTACTTGGGAGGAATGAAAAAGAAATCCCAGAGCAAAGCACTCAGCACAGCAGCAACCAGGACCGGAACGATTTCATAGAGCATTGCCAGGATAGAAACCGTAACGAGCAGCATGAATGCCACCACCCGGTATCCTACAATATCTGATACTGCATAGCCAAGCCCTACCACACTAAGAACAATAAGAACACTGTAGAGATATTGCTGCTCCTTACCGTACTGCTTCGTCGTATGACTTTGGGTACTCATCTTCATTATTTTGCGAGGACAAAATTAGAGAGCAATTATCAGGATGATATAAAATGTTGAAGCGGGATTGTAAAGATTTAATAAAGAACAAAGTGCAGTGTAAAATCTTGTTTTCGAAGTAAGATGATTCGCTTTGGAAAGGTTTGGAGAAATTAACCTGCTTCAACCGGCTCTGAATAGATCACCTGCATCAATGTTTGGCCTACAGCGTTGAGCGTGTTCCTGTCAATGATGCTCATATTATCCTGCTGCGTATGCCAGTGTTTGGCGAATCCGGTTTTTGAAGTGCGATCCATATTAATGATGTCAATGCACGGGGTTCCGTTGATGGTGTTCACAAAATTGTGATCGTCAATGATGCCGGATGATTTCTCGCCCACAAAATAATTTGAGTGGCCAAGTGCTCTTGCGATATCCCAGACTTTTTGAACCACACTCGGCGCATACTGCAGAGAAACTCCTTCCTGTGGAAACGTTGCATTCTTTGCTCCCACCATGTCGAGCAGAATTCCAAAATATGCCCGGTAATCCTGAACCTGCGGTTTGTTTGCCCACTGTTGTGTGCCGAGACAATAGCCATTCACTTCTTCATTCTTCGATTGCGGATCCCATGCCGGTGGTCCGTAATCTTCTACATCGAGAAACACAATGTCAACTCCAACTTGAGTCGGTTGAGAAGCAAGATGCCGTGCGATTTCAAGCAATACAGCAACGCCGCTGCCACCATCGTCAGCGCCGTCAAAAGATTTCTTCGGGTAAGAAGAGTCGCGATCACTCCACGGTCGCGTATCCCAATGAGCACAGAGGAGGATTCTTTTTTTCTGTTCCGGATTGAAGGAAGCGATGATGTTTTTGCAGGGAACCATTTCATGATTCCATAACTCCACTTTCAAATCCTGCACTACCACCTTTGCATTATATGATTTCACTTTGGCCGTGAGCCACTCTGCACATTTTGTTTGCGAAGGTGTTCCCGGAATGCGCGGACCGAAGGCGACCTGCTTCTCTGTAAAAACATAAGCAGAATCAGCATTGAAGTCGGGAACAGAAACAGGTGTTGAGTTTTGGCTTTCTGGTTTCGGGGTTTCGCTTTCCCCGCCTGAATTTGTTTTGAACTTGCATTGAGAAATGAAAAAGGAAATTCCACCCAGCAAAAAAACGGTCAACAATAGATAGGAAAAGATTTTTGTTTTGTTCATCATTATTTCATTCAACAAAATGAAAACACTACTAAGGCACTAAGCGCACTATGCAGTGCGGGAAAAACTAACCACAGAGACACTGAGGCACAGAGAAAATCCGAAATCCGAAGTTTAGTACCTCACCCACTTGATCATTTCTCTCAACGAATTCTTTTTTCCATACATCAAAATTCCGGTGCGATAAATTTTCCCTGCTATCCACGTCAATATCAAAAAGCTGATTATTAAAATTGCCATGGACAACAGCACTTGCAGCATGGGCGGCCTGTATGGCAGGCGTGCCGTCATTACAATGGGTGAACAAAACGGAATCATAGAAGTAATGATTGCCAGTTTTCCGTTCGGTTCATTCATGGCATTGATGGAAAGAAAGAAAGAAACAATGATAGGCAATGTAGCAATGAAGGTGAGTGACTGATCGCCGTCATCACCGGTTGCAGCTCCGATAGATGCAAACAATGATGCATACAGAAAGTATCCTCCAAGGAAAAAGAAAATAGTACCGAAGATGATTAAGCCGATAGGTAAAGTATTCAATACCGTATCAACGTTGTTCATGGCATCTGCCATTCGCTGCTGCATCGGGTTACCATTCATACTTTGCATACTTTGGAGATCGTGCAAACTTTTTGCATCCACGAGTCCATGTAAGATGGAAATCGCTGCAACAGCCATGATAATCCAAACGATGAATTGAGTAAGTCCGAGTAGTGCAATGCCAATGATTTTTCCCATCATCAGCTCGAACGGTTTTACACTGGAGATAATTACTTCTGCAATGCGGCTTGATTTTTCTTCCATCACTCCACGCATCACCTGTGTACCGTAGATAAGCAAAAGCATGTATAACAGGATGCCGCCAAAGTATCCAACACCGGCGGCGAGTCCCACGTTGCTCTGCTGAGTGCCTATAATTGTTTTGAATTGAACGGGCTCCTCTAATTTGTCAATCATCTCAGGAGTTACATTCACTTTCTCCAATCTCACCTTAGTGACCACTTTTGTTATCTGATTGGTGATAATGTCTGTCGTTCCCAAACCAAGTTCGTCATTTGAAAAATATTCTATTCCCGATGGGTGATCGAGATTAAAGGTGTCTGGAATGTAGAGGATACCACTGCACCCTTTCTCAGCATAGTGCTTCTTCATCGAATCAAAGCTCGCATCAAAGAATCCGAACTTTACCTGGTCTTCATCCTCCAATTTGCCCACAAAAAGTTTGGAATGATCAAGCACAGCGATTGTTTGTTCATCCGCTCCGTGTTCTACCATATAAATAATGGACATGGGAACAATTCCCATGATCAAGGGCAATAAAAAAGTAACGATTATAAATACACGGCTGCGAACCCGCGTCATATACTCTCGCTTGATGATGATGGGGATTTTGCTCATGACTTTTGCCCTTCTACCTGTTCAATAAATATTTCATTCAGTGATGGCAGAATTTCGCTGAATGCTGTGACCTGCACTTGTTGATTTATCAATTCGCGAAGAAGATCATTGCCCGTTGATTGCTCATCAATCTTCAACACCAGCTCGTGATCAAGCTGCCGGACAATTGGAAACCGATTTGACAACTGCGGCAGCGATCCTGTATAATGAATGCTGAACTCATGCTTCTTGAATCTTTGTTTCACTTCAGAAACTTTTCCATTGAGCACTACCTTTCCTTTGTTGATAAGGATGATGCTTTCACAAATTTCTTCCACTTGTTCCATACGATGAGTGGAGAAAATAATCGTCGCACCCTTTCCTCTCAATTCCTGGATGATGTTTTCAATCAATTTGGAGTTCACGGGATCCAATCCTGAAAATGGCTCATCCAGAATAATGAGTTTCGGCTCGTGAAGAATCGTAGCGATGAACTGCACCTTCTGACTCATGCCTTTCGAAAGCTCCTGCACTTTTTTACTCCACCAGTCTTTGATCTCAAATTTATCCATCCATTCAAACACTTTCTTCTTTGCATCACGGTGCTTGAGACCTTTGAGTTGGGCGAGGTAGACAAGCTGCTCCCACACTTTCATCTTCTTGTACAATCCGCGCTCTTCGGGCATGTATCCCATTTCTTCTGCATGGCTTTCACGAAGTTTTTCTCCGTTAAAAAAAACTTCACCGCTGTCTTGTTTCAAAATGGTAGTGATGATGCGGATCGAAGTGGTTTTGCCTGCTCCGTTAGGTCCGAGCATTCCGAATATGGATTGCTTCTCCACTTCGAAACTCACACCGTCAAGCGCTCTTGTGGTTGCGAAGTTTTTATGAATATTTTGCAGGGAAAGAAATGACATGGTAAAAAGTTGGGGCAAATGTAGGAGTTAAAAAATGTTTTTTGCAGGCAGATGTTTGATGGACGTGCAGAGGGCACAAATATCAAAACTTGAAAGCAATCTCACCAATGTTACGTTTGCAACTTTTCTGAAAGTGATCTCGCCGCTGAACGCGAAGGCGAATATTCAGGGGAGGTTGAAGTGAGTTTTTACTGTTTCACAATTTTCTTGCTTAATGAAATCATGTCAGTTTTTAGCTGCAAAAAATAAATTCCGTTGCTTAAGTTTTGAAGGCTAATATCCTTTGAAAACTTTCTTCCACTGCTTTGCTCTTTAGAAAAAGAAACTTTCTCACCAAGAACATTGAAAATTTCAAGTTCAAATTCTTTATCATTCAAAAAATCTAAAGACAAAGTAATTGTTGAACTCGTTGGGTTCGGAGATAGTGTCAACTCAATTGTGTGATATGGTTCTATAATTCCCTCTCCAAAGCAACTATAAATAGCACATGCAGTGTCAATGATGTACTTCCATAATTCAGCCCTTGTACCACCACTTCCCGGATATAAGTATTCGTATCCACCTAACAGGTAAACTGAATTTGTACTCGGATCAAACCATGTTACTGATCCCATTCTTCCAACGGGATCGTTGCAAGGAGAGGTGACTCCTTTCACACCAAAATTTCCATGTTCATTGTATGTTGTATCACTCCATACCAATGTCCATTTATTCATGCTTGGATTATAGACCCACATGTCATTAAGCCAAATCCCATAGGGGAATGGAAGTATAACAGTGAAACCGCCAAACATCCAAAAGTTACCATCATTGTCTTGCCAGCATGAACGCGCCTCCATGCGAGAAGATGGATCATTGTTGGATGATGATACACATTCTCCTGCTGAGTAACCTGAATCTGCAGCAAGACTATCTCCTCGCATCCAAGTCCATTCATTCAAAGCAAGATTATATGTCCATAAATCATTCATGAAAGAAGTTGATATGCCATTGGGCTTGGTTTGCCAACCACCAAATAGCCAAAGATTTCCTCCACTATCTTTCCAATGTGAGTAACAATAACGACCACTTGGAGTATTTGCCGGATTCGATATTCCTTTAATTCCAAAAACACCGTCACTACCTGTAGTGTCTGGCCCCTTCATCCAAGTCCACTCGTTGGTAGAAATACTGAAGCGCCATAGATCACCATACTTGGCACCATTGGGAGAAGCTCCACCGAATAACCATAGATTATTTTCAGCATCAATCCAGTTACAACCTAATTCACTTCTACCTCCGGGTGAATTAAGAGAGCTTGGGACTCCATTGACACCATACACCGGTTGTTGATTTGGAATCTCTAAACCGCTTATCCAAGTCCATTCATTCGTTACAACGTTGTATGTCCATAAATCATTGAAAGTATTGTCTTGCCCCCCATTGTTTATATTGTTGTATCCTCCATACATCCATAAATTGCCACTTGTGTCAGTCCATGATGCCATTCCAAATATTCTGGAAGGCGGAAGATTAGTGCTTGAAGAAACTCCTTGTATTCCATAACTCCCGGTATCATTAGCGACACCGGGACCTTTCATCCATATCCACATGTTAGTGAGGAGATCATACTTCCACAGATCACTGGTTTCTCCATAATAGCTGACAGCCCCACCAAAATACCAAAAGTTGCCTTGCTTATCTGTCCATTCGCAACCTTCATACGCACCACTAGGATAATTGAGAAGACTTGGAACTTCCTGTGTTCCGTAATGAGGAGTAGCTCCAAGAGTTGTGTCACCATTAATCCAAGTCCACATTCCTGCTTGAGCGTAAGTTTTATTCACGCAAAAAAGCAAAATCAGTATGATAAAAATTTTATGAAGAATGTGTTGGGTGAAACTTGACCGATTCATGATTCATATTTATTTTCAAGAGAAAATTTTCCTTTTACTATAAAGATATAATTGATTTTGCCTACAGTTTCTTCGATAAAAACTCCGCAGTAAAACTCTCTTTCACTTTCACCAACTCCTCTGGTTTTCCCTGGAACAATAAATACCCTCCGCCATTTCCGCCTTCAGGTCCAAGATCAATGATGTGATCCGCGCACTTGATCACTTCAACATTATGTTCGATAATGATGACGCTGTGATTGTTTTCAATCAGCATCTCGAATGAACGAAGCAGTTTGCTGATGTCGTGAAAATGCAAACCGGTTGTTGGCTCGTCGAAGATGAAAAGCACGGGCCTTTGCGAATTTCCTTTTCCGAGAAACGAGGCGAGCTTCACGCGCTGTGCTTCACCACCGCTGAGGGTAGAGGATGATTGGCCAAGTTTCACATAACCCAAACCAACATCCTGCAATGGCTTGAGTGACTCCACAATTTTTTCTTCTTCCCAGAAATATTCTATCGCTTCATCCACACTCATGTCGAGCACATCAGCAATGTTTTTGTCTTTGTAAGTAACCTCCAGCACTTCATCTTTGAATCGCTTGCCGCCGCAATCTTCACACACGAGGTGCACGTCGGCAAGAAATTGCATCTCCACAATTATTTCACCTTCACCTTTGCACGTCTCACATCTGCCGCCTTCTACGTTAAATGAAAAATGCTTGGGCAAAAATCCTTTCACCTTCGATGACCGCTGTGAGGCAAACAAATCACGAATGGCATCATACGCTTTGATGTACGTGACCGGATTTGACCGCGATGATTTTCCAAGCGGGTTCTGATCCACCATTTCGATCTGCGTGATCATGTTGAAGTCGCCTTTCACTTCTTTATGCAGTCCTGCTTTCTCTCCGTAACCACCGATGAGTTTTTGCAAAGCGGGGAAAAGAATTTTTTTAACCAATGTAGTTTTCCCTGAGCCGCTCACACCGGTCACCACCGTCATGGCGTTCAGAGGAAACGTTACGTTGATGTTTTTCAGATTGTGCTCGCTGGCGCCAACAACCTGGATCGAGTTGATCCATTTTCTTCTCTGCTTCGGAACCGGAATTTCTAATTCACCCGTGAGATATTTTGCTGTCAAACTTTCCTGGCTCTCAAAAATTTCTTCAAAGCCTCCGTTGAAAATCACTTCACCTCCGTGTATTCCCGCAAGCGGTCCCATGTCAATAATATGATCGCTCTGGCGCATGATCTCTTCTTCATGCTCAACAACTACCACCGTGTTTCCGAGATCACGAAGTTTGTGCAGCACTTTTACAAGTTGTGCAGTATCCTTGGGATGAAGACCAACACTCGGCTCATCGAGTAAGTACAGTGATGAAGTAAGATTGCTGCCAAGTGTGCGAGTGAGATGAATGCGTTGCGTTTCTCCTCCTGAAAGAGTTGATGAAAGACGATTGAGTGTGAGGTATCCCAATCCCACTTCGAGCATCACGAGCAAGCGATTTTTGATTTCGGTAAGAATTCGTTTTGCAATCTCCTGCTCTTTTGATGTGAGTTGAAGCTGATCAAAAAAAGTTTTCACCTCTGAAATCGGAAGCAGTACAAGATCAGTGATGGACCTTCCTCCCACTTTTACATACTGAGCATCTTTTCTCAATCGTGTTCCTTTACATTCAGGGCAAAGAGTTTTTCCACGATAGCGGGAAAGCATCACACGATACTGAATCTTGTAGGTTTGTGTTTCAACGTACTTGAAAAATTCATTAATTCCATAAGTGTTCTCATCACCTTCCCATAGAAAACGGCGCTGCGCTTCACTCAGATCTTTGTAAGCACGGTGAATCGGGAAATCATTCTTGCGCGACTTCTTCAAAAAATCATCGAGCCACTCGCTCATCTTCTCACCTTTCCACGAAGCCACCGCACCTTCGTACACAGAAAGATTTTTATTGGGAATCACGAGGTCTTCGTCAATGCCAATCACCGATCCGAATCCTTCACACATTTTGCAGGCCCCATAAGGATTGTTGAAATTGAAGAACTGGGGTGATGGTTCATCGAACATGATTCCATCCAACTCAAAGCGGTTCGAGAACTGTTGTTCTCCTTCTTTCTCAGTATAAATAATGCAGTCACCTTCACTCTCGAAAAATGCAAGCTGAATGGAATCAGCGAGTCGCGTTTGCGTATCGTGATCATCTTTCTTCAGCGCAACCCGGTCAACCACAATGCTGATCTTGCCCGAAATTTTTTCTTCCTCCTTTTTAGTAAAATTCTCAAGCACGTCTTCGATCTTCTCCACCATTTCATTAAGAAAAATCCTGACGAATCCTTTCTGTAAAATGATATTCAGTTCTTCCTTAACACTGCGGTGATGAATTTTTTTGAAAGGAGATAGAATGAAAACTATGCCTCCTTCTTCGAGTGAATTCACATAGTTCACTACATCTGTCACGGAATGTTTTTTTACTTCATTTCCTGAAACCGGTGAAACAGTTTTGCCGATTCGTGCGTAGAGGATTCTGAAATACTCGTAAATCTCTGTCAGTGTTCCAACAGTGGACCTCGATGTTCGTGTAGAAACTTTTTGTTCGATGGCAATAGCGGGAGAAATGCCCTTGATAAAGTCTACATCGGGCTTGTTCATGCGCATGAGGAACTGGCGGGCATACGCTGAGAGGGACTCAACATAGCGTCTTTGACCTTCTGCGAACAACGTGTCAATCGTCAGCGATGACTTGCCGGAACCTGAAACTCCGGTGACAACGATCAATTTATTACGGGGAATTTCAACGTCAATATTCTTTAGATTATGAGTGCGCGCACCCTTGATGAAAATATTTTTTTCTCTAATATTTGGTTTATTGAGAATCTTTTTTGATATTTGGCTCACCATAGCGTACAACCTTTTAAAGCAACCAACCATCTGATATCGCAACACACTCTACTCCAGCTTAAATAATAAGCAATATATCGGTTGCAATTCTACTCTTAAAATTACCAATGATCATCGCACTGTGATGAAGTTTCGCATGTGCATTCGTCATTGAAAATTCTAAAACCTCAATGCTATTGAACTGACGTTTACTCGTTTTTGATTTCCATTGCGTGATGCAGAAGCACTCACGATTTGTTAACCCTTAAACCTAAACGTCAATGCAAGACACTCCCATTTCCGACGAAGCCCTTGTGCAACAATATCTGCAGGGCAATGAACCCTCATTAGAGCTTTTAATTCGGAGGCACAAAAGTAAAGTATTCACCTCCATCTTCATGTTCGTGCGGGATCGGTATCTCGCCGAAGATTTATTCCAGGATACGTTCATGAAAGCCGTGCGCAAGCTGCGCAGCGGAGAGTACCATGAGGAAGGAAAATTTCTTCCCTGGGTCATGCGCATCGCACACAATCTCTGCATTGATTACTACCGTAAGACCAAACGAATGCCGATGATCACCACCCAGGATGGCTCCGATATTTTCAGTGTTCTGAAATTTTCAAACGGCAATCCTGAAAAAGAATTCATGCACAAGCAGTCGCATGAGAAGGTGCGCGAAATGATTGACCGGCTGCCGATAGAGCAAAAAGAAGTGGTGATCCTCCGCCATTGGGCTGACTTAAGCTTCAAAGAAATTTCTGACCTCACGGGTGTGAGCATCAACACAGCGCTCGGTCGCATGCGTTATGCGCTGATCAATATGCGTAAGATGCAGGAGGAAAAACAAATTGCCCTTTGATTCAGGAAAGATCAGTGTCAATTCAATTCCGGTCCCGAGTAATTGGGATCGGAATGGCACAAACGTTTTTGGTCTTTTTTTCTTGCCGAAAAAAAATTTCAACCCGCATACAATAATCCACAAAGTTGGCGTTTAAGGTGGTATCATTCAAAAAAATGAACCTGATAATGCCTATGAAACATTCCTTTACACCCGATGACCTCGTACGTTTTATTTACCACGAAGTAAGTGCCGACAAAGAGGCACGTATCAAACTTTATATTGCTGAAAATCCAGGAGCTGCCGAAGAACTTCAAATGATGATGCAATCAGTGATGGAACTTGAGTCGGTTTCGATGGAGCCCAGTGAATCTTCTGTAAACATTATTCTCGATTATAGCAGAGAACATGCACCGGAAGAATCTCATTGCTGAGCATTTCAATTGATCAAAAGTGGCAGGCGCCTTAATCTGGCACCTATTTCTATTGCAATCAGCCAGTAGATTCCCCCGTTTCAATATCGCAATTTTTTGCTGCCTGGAGGATTCTATTGTTGTGCGATCAATGACATATCCCGATTCATTAACTATGGATTCAATGAAACAGCACAGAGTACTAATTTGCATTTTAATCTCTCTCTCAAGATATGACCCGAAAGGAGCGCTTCGAAGGCATCCTGAATTATTTCAGTAAACATCAGCCCCATGCTGAAACGGAATTGGAATACGAATCTCCTTTTCAGTTATTGGTGTCAGTGATTTTGTCAGCGCAGTGTACGGATAAGCGTGTAAACATGACTACGCCCGCATTCTTCCAAAAATTTCCTGATGCAAAAACTTTATCCAATGCAACCGCGGAAGAAGTTTTCCCGTTCATCAAAAGCATCAGTTACCCGAATAATAAAACGAAGCACTTAATCGGCATGTCGAAAATGCTCATGGAACAATTCCACGGTGAAGTCCCTAGTGATGTGAATGAGCTACTGAAACTTCCGGGAGTGGGAAGAAAAACAGCGAATGTCATTGCGAGCTGCATTTTCAATCAGCCAAAGATGGCAGTTGATACGCACGTGTTTCGTGTTGCAGCAAGATTAGGATTAACCAGGGACACTAAGAATCCTTATCAAACAGAAATGCAGTTGATCAAATTTATTCCTGAAGAACAAATTCCTCTTGCACATCACTGGCTCATTCTTCATGGCCGATATATTTGTGTTGCAAGAAAACCCAAGTGCAATGTCTGTCCTCTCACCAAGTATTGTCTTTATTACGAGAAAAATGTCGCCGATAAATTGAAGGGCGAAATGATTCGCGTAAATAAATAGTCAACTGCCACATCCCCAATTCGGCTATGCGCCTCTCACCAAATGCGCAACGAGCGAGATGAGAAACAATACAACGAAAATGTAAAACAGGATTTTAGCAATAGATGCTGCCCCTACAGCAATGCCACCAAATCCGAAGACAGCCGCGATGATCGCGACAACTAAAAAGATTAATGCATAACGTAGCATAAGAAAAGATTTTAGGTTAAGAAATAAATATTTGATGTGATATAAAAAGTATACCAACGCATTTTCATTCTGCGTAATCAACTTCATCATTGAAGGAGAATAATAAAGTTGGGGAAAGTTCGCTACGATGCTCGAACAGAAAACCGATTTACAAAACCCAAAGAAGAAATAGAAAATTAAAAATGGGGAAATCGGGAATCGGGTTACGCGAATCGGGAATCGCGATAAAAAGTGGTGAGGGCCAGAATTGAACTGGCGACACACGGATTTTCAGTCCGTTGCTCTACCAACTGAGCTACCCCACCGTTTCATGAAAAATGCAGAATGAAGAATGAAGAATTTTTCAAGAGCGCGAAAGTAAAAAGAAGTGAAGCTAATTCAAAAGACAAGGAAACTTTATCAGCTTTTGACAGGAAGATTCAGGGATGAAGCAATTTCTTTGGCAGTGTTTTGCAACAATGATTTTTCTTTTCGTTCAGCTACTTTTACTTGTGTTCCGTCATCTTTTAAAAGTTGCAAACGGAATTTCCCGTTTCCTAATTCAATCAGTTCCAATTCATCAAACGAAGTTAAAGCGTGCACATAAATTTTTTGCAGGTAGCCGAGATGCTTATAGATGAAATACACCTTTGAATCATTCTTATCAAAAACCACCAATGCCGCAGATGATAATTTCCAAATACCGGCAAAGAGAACGAATGTTGAAAGCCCAAGAGGAATAACAGCAAATTGCTGATCAAAAAATCCGCGCAAGGTCATTGAAAGCACGAACGTGATCACACCAACAGTGAATACAGGGTTCCACACTTTGTTTTGAATACTCTCAAGCATCAAATGATCTTCTGACTTCTCCTTTACAACGGGAGCATCAAAGTAATTGAGACGATAAAGGAGCTGATTCACAGAAATAATTTCCTGCCCAAAGGTGGAAGTAAAATTTTGAATCTTGTAATTTGCTCCGCCAAGACCTCCGAGGTTTGAAAAAAAACCTCGGAGGTCTTTCTCCGCGCAATGCTCACCAACCGTCACCTCTTTCTCCATCACCTCGCCCAAACTTCTGACTCGCCTTTATTACTTGAGATTGAAAAGGCGGAAGGAATTTATTTGTTTGATGTTTCAGGAAAGAAATATTTCGATCTTATTTCAGGAATCAGTGTAAGCAACATTGGTCATCGTCATCCGAAAGTTATCAGTGCGATTGAAAATCAATTGAAAAAGCACATGCACCTGATGGTGTACGGGGAGTTCATTCAATCACCGCAAGTGCAATACGCAAAGCTGATTACCGACCATCTTCCTACCCAACTCGATTGTGTTTACTTCACCAATTCAGGAACGGAAGCAACAGAAGGCGCACTCAAACTTTCAAAACGATTGACAGAGAGAACAGAAATTATTTCATTCAGAAATTCTTATCACGGGAGTACACAGGGAGCATTGAGTGTGATGGGTGATGAAAATTTCCGCAATGCCTTCCGCCCGCTCATTCCGGGAAATCGTTTGCTGAACTTCAATGATGAAAGTGAAATCGAACAGATCACGAACGAAACTGCTGCTGTAATTCTGGAACCTGTCCAAGCGGAAGCAGGGGTAATTTCTGCAGAGAAAACGTTCCTGAAAAAAATTCGTGAACGATGCGGTGAAGTTGGTGCGCTCATGATTCTTGATGAATGTCAAACCGCATTCGGAAGAACAGGAACATTGTTTTGTTTCGAGCAATATGAAATTGTTCCTGATATTCTATTGCTTGCAAAATCTCTCGGGGGAGGAATGCCTTTAGGCGCTTTTATTTCCTCAAAAGAAAAAATGAACGCGCTATCGAATAATCCTGCTCTCGGTCACATCACAACTTTTGGTGGTCATCCTGTTTGTTGCGCTGCAGGAAAAGCAGCGATGGAAGTTTTCCTGGAGGAAAATTTAATGGAGGATGTAAAAAGGAAGAGTGAGGTCTTCAAAAATTCTCTTCATCATCCATTAATAAAAAATTTCGGTGGAGCAGGGTTGCTGATGAGTTTGGAATTTGAAAATGAACTGCTCTGTAAAAAAATCGTGAATGCCTGTATTGAGAACGGCGTGATCACGGATTGGTTTTTGTTTGCACCGCACTGCATACGCATCGCTCCTCCGTTAATTATTTCAATGGAAGAAATCCACAGGGTATGCGCGGTAATTCTTCAGTCATTAAACAGCTTATAGAATCTAAGATGTAGCGAGATGCCATTAGGCTCTGATCTTACTTCGTACTACATCTTAACAGCTTTAATCATCTTGGCGCCATCACCATTTTTAACCACCACAGAATACATTCCGGGTGAAAGATTTTCACCGAAGGAAAAACTTTTATTCGCAGGAAGTGCTTTGTAGCGCTCAACAATTCTTCCCTGCAAATCGTAAACAGTAATTTCGTTCAGGTGACGGAAAGAAGAAAGCTCCAGTGTAAAACCATCAGATGAGGGATTGGGATAAAGAGAATTTTCATTTTGAGAAATCTCATGAATATCTGTTGCAAAGCAATCACCTTTTCCCGCGAAAAATGACTGTACAGGCTAAAGCGAGTTTGTCTCCGCAGGTAGAAAACTTCATTTGTCCATAAGTATTTTGAATAACGGAAGTATTATGCACGATGCAATGAAAAGAGGAAGAGTTTTTCATAGGAAGAAAATTCTTCTTCCGAAATTAAAACATTTCTTCACCGGGTTTGTCTAAAACTGATTCGTCGCAAGAAGGGAAATTATTGGCGATGACAGAACTCAACGAAAGATGATAATCCCGGTTTCTACTTCTTCATCGCCCTTTCCGGATCCACAATGGGTAGCTTCAAAGCTGCAGCCGCTGCATTAAATGCCGGTACTTGTTTATCAAATACTGCTTGCAATCGCCTCATCTCCGGTGCAAGACGCATACTCAATTCAGCAAACACATTATACTCCTGCTGTGTAGGTCGTGCATCGGCATTGCGTACCTGATCCTGCAATGCATTGAACCGCTCGAAGAGTTGCATAGGGTAACGGAGATCATCTTCTCCCGATTTTATTTTGGAGTTGATAAGCGTATCCTGAATTGTTTTCAACGAGTCAAGAAGCGGCTTCGCAATTTTTTTCAGGGACATAATCTTTGTGCTGTCACTAAAACTGTTAATGAAATTATTCACCTGATCCTGCACGCCGCGGATTTGCATAATGGTTTTGATCAGCTCATTTTGTTTTTGATTCAACTGCATCAGCAAATCGAACTGCGCTTTCAAATCTTCCTGCGACGTTTTCACTTTTGGATTCAGCGTGATTGAAAAATTTCTTTGCATCAGCAGCGTATCCCCTTTCATCAGCTTCACTGAATAATTTCCCGGCAATGCTTTCGGTCCGTCGAGAGAACCGGCCGACCAATAATCATCATCAATTTTTCTTGCCGGCGGATACTTCATGTCCCACACAAAACGATGCATGCCACTATCGCCTGACAACACATTTTCTTTGTGTTTCGGATCCTGATAAAATTTTTCTTTCAACTTCAGCGGCTCACCATACCGGTCATTCTTATTGGAGAATGCAATGATACTGTCACCTTTCGCCGAGCAGAAAACCAATTTAATTTCACCTTTGGGTTTTCGTTTCAGGTAATAGTCCACGATCACACCGTTTGGTGCATTCGTTCCTTCCTGCCTTGCAATCGTTTCATCTTTCTCCGGATCATCCTGCTTGCCATCCATACGAATGGCAGTGTTAGGTTGAAACAACCAGTGGTCAGCACGAGCTACCGAATCACTCATCTGATAGAGCGGCGTCAAATCATCAAGTACCCAGAAGCCGCGACCGTGCGTTGCAATCACGAGGTCTTTTAAATCCTTCTTTACCTGCATGTCGTGCACAGGAGTTACCGGAAGATTCATCTGCAATGATTGCCAATGATCACCATTGTCGAATGAAACATAAGCACCTGTTTCAGTTCCTGCATACAATAAATTTTTTCTGTTTGGGTCTTCACGCACGCAGCGCGTGTACACATTCGCGGGTAACCCGTTGGTGATCATCGTCCAGGTTTTTCCGTGGTCAGTGGTACGGTAGATGACAGGTCGGGTATCATCAAGACGATAGCGATGTGCTGCGAAGAAACATGTAGCTGCATCATAGTGTGACGGCTCGATGATGCTCACAGTTGTCCATGCCGGTAAATCTTTTGGTGTCACATCGTTCCATGTTTTACCATCGTCAGTACTCAGGTGAATCAAGCCATCATCACTTCCTGCCCATAACTCGCCCTGCTTCGCCGGTGATTCGGCTAAGGCGTAAATGGTGCAATAAATTTCCGCACCGGTGTTGTCGGGGGTAATCGGTCCTCCGCTCTGCAATTGCTTCTGCGGATCATTATGTGTGAGATCGGGAGAAATGGTTTCCCAGCTCATGCCGCCATTTGTTGAGCGATGAACATTGTTCGA
>Ga0134121_10000491_pt1 | contig 45448 bp, 41 predicted proteins | sample KB301_FD_96463 | JGI IMG/M metagenome (GOLD analysis project Ga0134121, IMG submission 96463) | Terrestrial soil microbial communities without Nitrogen fertilizer from Kellogg Biological Station, Michigan, USA - KB3-0-1 | ecosystem: Environmental > Terrestrial > Soil > Unclassified ...
CCAGCAGCGCCAGCACCGGCGTCGTGCGGTCGCTGTAGCGCAGGAAGTTGAACCGCCGCACCTTGTAGGGGCAGTTGTTGGAGCAGTAGCGGGTGCCGACGCAACGGTTGTAGACCATGTCGTTCAGCCCCTCGTCGCTGTGCGATGTCGCCGCCACCGGGCAGACCACTTCGCAGGGGGCGTTCTCGCACTGCATGCAGGGCACCGGCTGGTGATGGACGGTCGGCTCGTCGATCTCGCCGGAGAAGTAGCGGTCGATGCGCAGCCAGTGCATGGCGCGGTGCTTCAGCACCTGCTCCTTGCCGACCACCGGGATGTTGTTCTCCGACTGGCAGGCCACGACGCAGGAGCTGCAACCGGTGCAGACGCTGAGGTCGATGGACATGCCCCAGGCGTGCCCCTCGTAGGGGTGGCGGGCGAACATCGACTCGTCGTCCGCCGGCTTCTCGCGCGCGTCCTGGATGAAGCTCGGATTCTTGCGGTACTGCTCCAGGGTGCCGTGGCGGATCACCTCGCGCTTCTCGGCCTCCTCGCTCGCCAGCTTCATCTCGCTCCAGCCCGGATCCAGCAGGTGATGGTTCTGGGTGCTGGCCAGCGGATAGCGTCCGCCCAAACCCTTCAGCTCGACACCCGAGGCCGCCCACAACGCCTGCGAGGTGCGCAGCGGATAGGCGTTGAAGCCGGCCCCGGTTGCCTTGCCGGCGTTTTGCCGGCCGTAGCCGAGGTGCAGCAGGGCGGTGTCGTCCGCCAGGCCGGGCTGGATCCATACCGCCGCCTGAATCTTGCGGCCCGCCACCGCCACTTCCGCCATCTCCTCCATCTCCAGCTTCAGCCGCTGGGCGGTTCTCGGCGACAGCATGAGGGCGTTGTCCCAGGTCAGCTTGGAGATCGGCTTGGGCAGCTCCTGGAGCCAGGCATTGCTGGCGAGACTGCCGTCGCGGATGGTGGGATCGGGCCGGACGAGGAGGGTGAGTCGTCCTGGAGCCGAGCTCGCGGCGCCAGCGGAAATCTCATTCACCGCTTGCGTCACGGCGGCGCCCGCGACGGCCGCGGAGACCGGCGTTGCCTGGGTGCCGGCGACGAGCCCGGCAAGGAGGACCCGCCGGAACGCGGCGTCGAAGGCGGCCGCCGCAGCGCCCGGAGCGGTGTTTGGCGCCGTCGCCGAGGAACCCGGCTGCTTCATCGTGCCGGGCAGCGTGCCGAAGCCGAGCGAGGTGGTGACGCCGCCGGGATCGGTCGTCGTGGGGAGATCGATCCCAGTCAGCCGGCTGGACCAGGTCTCGCGGACCAGGTCATAGCTCGTCGAATCCGGCTTGCCAGAGAGAGCCGCCAGCACCTCGGTGGCCGTCTTACCACCGTAGAGCGGCTCGATCAGCGGCTGGAGGATGCTGACCGTGCCGTCGAAAGCACGGGCGTCGCCCCACGCTTCCAGCTCATGGGCGGCGTTCAGGTGCCAGCCGCAGTAGCCGGAGGTCTCGTCCTCGTGCAGACCGTGATGGATCGCCACCCGCACCTTCTTCAGCCCCTCGGCGAACGGCAGGTCGGCGGGCGCGGAGTAGACGGGATTGACGCCGTCCAGCATCAGCAGCGCATCCACCTTGCCGGCATTCATGTCGGCCACCAGCTCGCCCAGCGACTGCACGGAATCGACCGGGTCGACCTCGACGGGCTCGGTGTAGACGACGGTCTTGCCGGCGTTGCCGAGCGCCTGGTTGATGGCGTGGACGAGGACCTGAAGAGCGGGAGATCCGTATGGATCGGCTACCACCAGAGAGGCGCCGGGATTGGCCTTGAGGTCACCGGCCGCGGCATGCATCCACGTCTGGGCTTTGGGATCGGCGAGCGTCGCGCTATTTCCGTTCGCCGCTGTCGCCGCGCCAAGGGCTTGCGCGAGGGCGAGGGCGAAGACCTCTACCTGCGGGGGCGAAAGCTGGAGCCGGTGATCGGCGATCGTGCCGGTCGCGGTGGGGAAGCTCTCCACCGCGTAGAGGCGATTCATCTCCGGCTTTTGCAGGTGCTCCTTACGCACCCTGCGGCCGTCCGCGAACTGGCGGGCGTAGCGCACCGCGCCCGGGCCCTCGGCCAGCACGTCGGCGTTGAGCGTAACCACCACCTTGGCTTGGGTGAGGTCGTAGCGGGCCGCGAGCGGCCGGCCGAAGGACCGCACCGCCGCCGTATAGGAATTGTTGGAGCCGGCGGGTTCCCAGCGATGCCAGCGAGCCTTTGGATAGGTTTTCAAGAGGCCCTGGATCTGCGCCGCGAGAGTCGGCGACGTGACCGTGCCGGTGAGGATGCGCAGGCCGTCGCCGCCCAGCGCCTGGAGGGCTCGCAACGCTCCGCCTGTTTCGCTGACGAAGCCGCCCCAGGTGGCGGGGCGGCCGGAGTGGAGAATCGTCTGTGAGCGCTCGGGATCGTAGAGGGTGAGCACCGCAGCCTGGGCAAAGACGTCCGTCGCTCCCAGGCTCGCCGGGTGGTCCGGATTGCCCTCGATCTTCGTCGGCCGCCCCTGGTGGCTCTCGGCAAGCACTCCCGTCGCGTAGCCGCCGACGGTGAGGGCGGTGGCGAAGAACAGCGGCTTGCCCGGCACGAGCTGCTCCGGCTGCTTGACGTAGGGAACGATCGTCTCGGTGGGCTGGCGGGTGCAGGCGGTCAACCCGGCGAGGGCCAGCGAAGCGCTCGCGAGCTGGAGAAAGCCCCGCCGCGACACGCCGTCCGCGTTGTCCGTCCATTCCGAGGCATGGCGCGGGAACTCGCGGTGCAGCAAGTCCGCGAACTCGGGTGCCGCCGCCAGCTCGTCCAGGCTGCGCCAGAACTCCGGACCCTTCTTCGTCCGCAGCCGCTCCCGCACCGTCTCGAGGTCGAGCCGGGCCGGTTCCTGCGCAGAGGATGGCTCGGCGCCGCACTTGCCTTGCTGGTTGATTTCCATCGAATTCGCTCGCTCTCGATTTCTAGCGGTGGCAGGTAGAGCAGCTCGTAAGGGACCTGACGTTGTACTGCTTCACCAGCTTCGCCTGGAGCACGTGAGCCTCCCCCGCATCCGCCGGCGGCTGCCAGTCGATATTGAAGACCTCGTCCCGCGGCCGCACGTTCGGGGCCGGGTCGCGGTGGCAACTGACGCACCACTCCATCTGCAACGAGGCGTGCTGGAAGGTCAGCTGCATCTTGTTAACCGGCCCGTGGCAGGTGACGCAGCCCATCCCCTTGGCGATGTGCACGGAGTGATTGAAGTAGACGTAGTCCGGAAGATCGTTGATTCGCGTCCACTGTACGGGGATGTTGTCGCGGTAGCTGGCCCGGATGGGATCCAGCAGCTCGGCATTGGTCCAGATCTGCCGGTGGCAGTTCATGCACGTCTCGGTGGGCGGAATGCCGGCGAAGGCCGAGCGCTCGACGGAAGTGTGGCAGTAGCGGCAGTCGAGTCCCAAGCCCGCCACGTGGTGCTGATGGCTGAACGGCACCGGCTGCTTCTTCACCACACCCTGGCCCGTCACGTACGACGAGCGCAGCAGCTCCGAGTAGACCCAGGCGAAGATCGCCAGGAAGAAGATCGAGCCGAAGATGCTGACCTTGGCGATCGTGTTCGTGCTGCGGTGGAAGATCTGCATGGGCCGCCCTCCCTTATCCTCCCAGCCGGCGAACATATCCGACCGCCGTCCGGTGTTCAAGGGACTTTGTGAAAGTCGTCACAAGCGGACTCTACTGCATGGCCCGCTGGAGGTGCAAGACGGGTGCCTCTTCTGCAAGGAACGGCAGATGCCGATGAGAAATTTTACAGCGATTAGTGAGAAAAGAGTGTCGCGAGTTGTCAACGGCGGCACAAAACATTGTCGCGGCGATTTCTTCCCCAGAAGTTGGCCTGCTTATTGCTCAGAGGACTTTGCGACCCTGGTGGCGGCTGATCCCGGGCGGGTGTGGAGCGACTCAGCCGCCGCCAATTAAAGGAGATACGCCATGTGCTCCGCCCTTCGTCGCGCCACGGTGACCGCTGCCGTCATCGCGTTGCTGGCCCCCGGATTCATCCAAGCCCGCCCCTTCGATCGGGTGGCCCAGCGTCCCTCTTCCGCGAGCACGGTTTCGCACGATGGGGGATTCTTCATCATGGTATATAACTTGCTTGCGAATATCGTGACAGGACGTTTCGGCGTGAGCCCGATCGGCTCGGCAACGGCGAAAGACACGACGGACAACGGAGGCCATCTCGATCCCAACGGGCTCAACCAGACGGAGCCACCGCCCGACAACGGGGGTCATCTCGATCCGAACGGCTAGACTGGCATCGTAAGAGCAAGATAAGAGTAGGCAATAGTATTGACTCCAAGCCGAAACGGACTGATTCATGGTCGATTCCTTAAACGCTCTTGTTACGTCCCGGGCTGAAGCCTGTGAGCTCTGGGCCGACCTCGAGCCCCTTCGGTTTGAGGATCAGTACTATCTGGTCCGTACCCACCGCCGCTACCTGACCTGGGGATTCTGCGAGCTTCTTTGCGAGGAAAGCCTCCGGTTGGCCACGGTCGACGCGGCGCGGGCGGTGGAGCGGGCCGAGATCGCCGTGCTCGTCTCAGACCTTTTGAAGGACGACGAGCCGGTTACCGACCGCCGTCTTTATCAGCTTCGCGGCTACGCTTGGGCGCACGACGGCAACGCCCGCCGCGTGCTTGGCGACCTGCGCAGCGCTGAAGAGTCGTTCGCCATCGCCGAAGCCTGGTGGGAGGCGGGCGAGGCGGCGCTCGGCGACTGTCTCGGCTACGAGCCGGTGGTCCTCGACCTCAAGGCCTCGCTGCGTATCGCCCAGCGTCGCTTCCCCGAGGCTTTCGCCCTCCTCGACCGCATCTATGCAATTCACCAACAGGGCGACCGTCCGGAGCACAAGGACGCGCACCTCGCCGGCCGGGCCCTGGTGACCAAGGCCTTGGCGCTGGCCGAGATGAACGAGCCCGAGAAGTCGATCGAGCTGCTCGAGCAGGCGGAGGGGATGGTGAGGATGGAGCGCGATCCGCGCCTGGTCCTCTGCCTGCGGCACAACCTGCTTTGGGACCTGACGACCGTCGAGCGCCACGAGGAGGCCGCCCGCCGGCTTCCCGGTGTCGTTGCTCTCTGCCGCGAGCTCGGCAACCCCCTCGACTTGATCCGCCTGCGCTGGGCGGAGGGCAAGATCGCTGCCGGCCTCGGTCGTTCGGAAGAGGCGATGGAGATCCTGGGCGAGCTGCGGCAGGACTTCGTCGACCGCGACATGGCCTATGACGCCGCCCTGGTCACCCTCGAGCTGACGGAGCTCTACGCTCGCAAGGGCTGCGCCGCCGAGGTGAAAGAGCTGTCGCTGCAAATGGCGAGCATTTTCCACTCTCAGGACGTCCCTCGTGAGGCTCTGGCCGCGCTCCTTTTCTTCCAAAACGCGGCTCAGCGCGAGCGGGTCACCGCCGAGCTCGCCCGCGAGATCGCCTCCTTCCTGCAGCAGCTCCGCGCCAATCCCGCCCTGCGCTTCGAGCGGCGGAAAAGCCGCATTCTTGAATAACCTCTAGCCTTCCGCGTCGCAACTGTGTAGAATCCTGCCACTCTCAAGGCAGGAAAGACGTTGAATCGCAGGGAGTTTTTACGCGCGGGCTTGCTCGCCGGGACCGGAGTCCTCGCCGGTCCAATGATCAGCCGGGGACACTACCAACTCTTCGCCGATGATCGGAGGGAGCGGCGCCGGTACTCCTCCCGCGCCGTCGAGCTGGTCGGGCGGTCGATGGTCATCGACATGCTCGGCTTGCTGACCTTGGATTGGCCCAAGCTGTACGCCTGGCAGCGTGATCCAAGAGCCTTCGGCAGCTCCGATCTCCAGAAGCTTCGTGACTCCGGCGTGCGGGTGTTCCACCCCGCGGTGGATCCCGACGATCCCAATCCCTATCAAGCGGCTCTCGGTTGGCTGCAAGGCTGGAACCGCCTCCTCACCCAGCGCGCCGACTCCCTGGTGCGAATTGGCGGCGCCGCCGATTTCGACCAGATCCGGAGCCGCGGCAAAGTTGGCATCCTGGTGGGCTTTCAGAGCTCAGACCACTTCCGCACGGTCGACGACGTGGCGCGCTTCTCGGATTTGGGGCAGAAGGTCTCCCAACTCACCTACAACACTCGCGACCGATTCGGTTGCGGCTGCTTCGAGGAACAGGACTCGGGCCTCACGGATTTTGGCGCTCAGGTGGTCGCGGCCATGAATCAGGTCGGTATGGCCGTGGACGTTTCTCACTGCTCCGAACGCACCTGCCTGGACGCCATCGCGCTCTCCGCCCGGCCGGTGCTCGTCACCCACTCCAACTGCCGCGCCCTGGTGTCTCATCCGCGGTGCAAAACGGACGCGGTGCTGCGGGCCCTGGCCGCTCGTGGCGGAGTGATGGGCATCACGGCCGTGGCCGCCTTCGTCAGTCCGCGCCGCCATGCGACGGTCGAGGACCTGCTGAACCACTTCGACCACGTGGCCCGCACGGTGGGAGTCGAGCACGTGGGGATTGGCAGCGACGTCGATCTCGCCGCCGCCGATCCTGCCACCGGCCGGCCGCTCGCTCGTTACGCCGTGCAGGGCCTCGCGCCGGCCCGCCGCGTCTTCGATCTCACCGAGGGTCTCATCCGCCGCGGCTACAGCGATCACGCCATCGAGCTCATCCTGGGCGGCAACTTCCAGCGGGTGCTGGGAGAGATCTGGAGCGCTGAAGAGAGCTGAGCCGCGTTGCGCAATGCGTTGAATTGTAGGAAATAGCCTCCCGGGCAATCCGGGAGGCGCCCGTTGTACAGTAGGCATCATGTTCATCGGACATTTCGCGCTCGGGCTCGGAGCCAAGCGGGCGGCTCCGGCGGTCTCCTTGGGCACCCTGTTCCTGGCCTGCCAGCTCGCCGATCTCCTGTGGCCGACGTTCCTCCTCCTCGGCATCGAGGTCGTCAAGGTCCAGCCCGGCGACACCGCCGTGACGCCCTTGACGTTCGTCAGCTACCCGTACTCGCACAGCCTCGTCGCACTGCTGATCTGGGGAGTCGTCCTCGGAGCGGCCTACGTGCTGATCCGAAGATCGCGTGTCGCGGCTGGCGTGGTGATCGGAGCTCTGGTGCTCAGCCACTGGATTCTGGACGTCCTCACCCACCGGCCGGACATGCCTGTGACGATCGGCGGATCCGCGCGACTGGGGCTCGATCTGTGGGATTCGCTGCCGGCGACCGTGGCGATCGAGTTGCTTCTGTTCGCCCTTGGTGTGGGGGTCTATGCGCGCTTCACGGAGGCGCGCGACCGCCGGGGGAAATTCGGGTTCTGGGGGCTTGTCGGCTTTCTTGCAGCCGTGTACTTCGTCAACCTGTTTGGCCCTCCGCCGCCCAGCGCCACCGCCGTGGCTTGGGGAGCCCAAGCTTTGTGGTTACTGGTGGTCTGGGGCTACTGGGTGGATCGTCACCGGCAGGTGCGGACCCGCGACGCATGAACATGCTCTGGCAGACCCTCGGCGCAACCGCGATATCGGTCGCTATGAGACACTTCACTCAACGGTCACTTTTCCTAGTCGCCACCGTCGCTGCTTCTCTTCTTCTGCTGCGCTGCGGGAGCTCGACGCCGACCTCGCCGGGGCCGCCGCCCACGACCGGTGACGGCACCTAAATCCTAACTACCACGGGAGTTTGAGCCGGGGCGAGTCAGAGCGCTCATTGCATCTTCCGGCCCTTCCAATAGTCAGGCCGGCGCCTATGATGCGCAATGGCTGCTATCCAGATGAGTGTTTCGAGCTCGATGAAAAAGATGGTGTAAGGAAAGCGATGGACGAAGCCTCTGCCTCCGCGTGCAGAATGACCGGCTTCACGGATACTCTTTGTGAAGTTCCGTAAAGACATCGTCAGCGGGTCGTCCCTTGGCCTTCCCGGTCTGAATCTCGGTAACGCGCCGGTCCAGCTCTTCTTCCCAGGCTGCGGCGGCACCGGTCTCTGACGGACCGATAGATTCGAGAAGGAAGTACGCCAATTCCGCCCGCTCTGGCTGAGAGAGCTGCTTGAGCTGTGTCTTCATCTGCTGAACGTCTCTGGTCATGGCGTTTGCCTCCGTTCGCTAGTTTCGCACAGCACCGCGGCCGGCGCCACCAAGCCGGAGTTGTAGTCGTTGCGCTTGGATCGTGGTATCGCTAGACTACTTCAGCTCGGATCGTGGTCTTCCATCGGGTTCGAGAACGTCTCGGCAGCTCCCGGCACCTTGTTCTCCCGATCGTAGGAGGAGGTGCCTTTCCAGACCTTGGGTCTGTAAGGAGGTCCCGATGAAGAAGCTGCTTTTCCTTGTCCTCGCCTTTGCCTTGGTAGCGCCTCTCGCTGCGGCGGAGGCCCCCGCGGTATCGACGAGCTCGCTGCCGGCTCCGCATCTGGGGACTCTCTCTCAAGAGGCTTTCCTCGCCGTGCTCGGCAACTTGAAGGTCGGAGTCCCTGATCCCGTTCAGGCCCAGGTGGCTCCGTGTCCGATGAGCGTCTCCTGTACAAGCACGATCGGTCTTTGTGCCATCAACGAGAATTGCACCGTCAGAGACCTGGGTTCCTGCTGCGCGGCGGACGGCGAGTTTCTTTGCTGCGTCAACGGGCAGCACATCAAGGTCCAGAGCTGCCCATGTTCGGGAACCGGCTGTCCATCGGCCGAGATCACCTTGAGTTGCTCGTGAAGCCCGGCGATTTGATTTTCTATCGAGGTAATGTAGGTAGTTTTGTCGTCATGTACATCCACCCCCGGGATCACGACAGGGCTGGCAGGAAGCGCGGATCGGTCATCCGCTTGTCCGGCTCTTAGGGGCCTCCTGTCAGTCAGTTTTCAAGTCCCCAGCCGCTTCTCGCTCGTGGCGTCGAAAAGGTGGCACGCGTTCACTTCGATCACCAGCCGGATCTGGTCGCCCATCACGGGCGCCCGATGCGGCTCCACCTTGGCGATCAGCAGGTCGTCGCCCACCCGGCCGTGCACGATCACCTCGTGTCCCAGGGGTTCCACGAACTCCACTTCGGCGGTGATGGACACTACCCGGTCCGTCGGGTCGCGGGGCGCCTCGCGAATGTTCTCCGGCCGCACGCCGAGCACCACTTTCTGGTTTTGGCGTGACGAAGCGATTTCCCGGAAGGCCTCGGGGACGGGAATCGTGAACCCGGAGGCAGCCACGGCCGCACCTTCTGCGACACCCGTGGCGCCCGCGGAGATCGTCGCGGGGACGAAGTTCATCGGCGGTGTGCCGATGAAGCTGGCCACGAACAGGTTGGCGGGGCGATCGTAGACCTCGAGCGGCGAGCCCACCTGCTGGAGCTCGCCGAGCTTCATGACGGCGATGCGGTCGCCCATGGTCATCGCTTCGATCTGATCGTGGGTGACGTAGACCGTGGTGGTTTTCAGTGTTTTTTGCAGCTTCGAGATCTCGGCCCGCGTCTGCACCCGCAGCTTGGCGTCGAGGTTCGACAGCGGCTCGTCGAAGAGGAACACGGCCGGCTTGCGCACGATTGCGCGGCCGAGCGCCACGCGCTGGCGCTGGCCGCCGGAAAGCTGCTTGGGCTTGCGGTCGAGGAACTCGAGGATGCCGAGGATCTGCGCCGCCTCCCCTACCCGGCGATTCATCTCCTCGCGGGGGGTCTTGCGGATCTTGAGGCCAAACTCCATGTTCTCCTTCACCGTCATGTGGGGGTAGAGCGCGTAGCTCTGGAACACCATGGCGATGTCGCGGTCCTTGGGCGGCACGTCGTTGACCACCCGGCCGCCGATCTCGATGGTGCCGCCCGAGATTTCCTCCAGCCCGGCGATCATGCGCAGCGCCGTGGATTTGCCACAGCCGGAAGGGCCTACCAGAACCATGAACTCGTGGTCCTTGATGTCGAGATCGAAATCGGGGATGACCGTGACCGGGCCATACGACTTCTTGATCCCCCTGAGCGTAACCTCTGCCATAAAAGCGTTTCTCCTGCCCGTACTGTACATGACTCGGACTGTCCGGGTCCGCAACGCTAGGGCTGGCACCGAACATGTTAGGGTGTCCCTTGGACCCGTCACGGGTCTGAAGGGAGGTTCATCGATGCCCACCCGTATCGGGTTGATGGGGCTGGGGAGGATCGGCCGCAACATCTTTCGCATCCTCTACAAAAGCGACGACCTGCGGATCGAGGCGATCAGCGACGTGGCCGATCAGGCGGCGCTGGCTTACCTGCTCCGCTTCGATACCATCCTGGGGAGATTTCCCGACGAGGTGAGCGTGCGCGACGGCCACCTCTACGTCGCCGGCCGTCAGGTGACCATGTTGACTGAGGAGAAGGGCGGCGAAACGATCCCGCCTTGGGGCGATCTGGGGGTTGAGACGGTCATCGAGGCGACCTCGAAGTACCGCACCCGCCGGGAGATCGAGCGGCACCTGGAAGCGGGGGCGAAACGGGTCATCCTCTGCTCGCCACCCGCCGAGCCGCCGGACATCACCGTGGTGATGGGGGTCAACGACGACCAGCTCCGGCCCGAGCATCGCATCGTCTCCAACGCCTCCTGTACCGCCCACGCCGCGGCGCCGGTGCTGGAGATCCTCGACGACGCCTTCGGTATCAAACGGGCGTTTCTCACTACCGTCCACGCCTACACAAATCAGCAGCGGCTGGCCGACGTGCCCGACGCCGATCCGCGGCGGGGCCGGGCGGCGGCGGAGAACATCATTCCCCAGGAGACCAATGCCGCCGAGGTGATCATCGGCCTGCTGCCCCAGCTTGCGGGGAAGCTCTCCGGCCTCGCCATGAACGTGCCGGTGCCCAACGGCTCCGTGGTCGATCTCGTTTGCTGGCACCAGCGGCCGGTGACCGTCGAGGCGGTCAACGAGGTGGTGCGCACCGCCGCCGGCACGACGCGTTGGAAAGGGATTCTGGCTTATGAGGACGAGCCCATCGTCTCCTCGGACATCCTGCTCTCCGCGGCTTCCGGTACCTACGATAGCCTCGCCACGATGGTGCTCGGCACCGACGCGTCCAAGACCTTCACCTGGTTCGACAACGGCTGGGGCTACGCCCATCGCGTCGTGGATCTTCTCCGCCGCTTGAGAGAGCTCGATCGGCCCCGAAAGGAGGCCGCGGCATGAGCGTTACCCGCATTGGCATCAACGGCTTTGGCCGCATCGGTCGCAGCGTCTTTCGCATCCTCTCCGATCGCACCGACGTGCAGGTGGTGGCGATCAACGACCTGTTCGAAAACCAGCAGCTCGTTTATCTATTGAAGTACGACTCGGTGATGCGGGTCTTTCCCAAAGAGGTCACGGCGGACGAAGACTTCATGTACGTCGACGGCCAGAAGATCGCGATGACCGCCGAGCGCGATCCGGCGAAAATTCCTTGGGGAGCACTGGGAGTGGATATCGTCGTCGAGTCCACCGGCGTCTTCACCAAGAAAGAGGCGCTAGCCAAACACCTCGTGGGCGGCGCCAAGAAGGTGATTCTCACCGTGCCGGCCAGCGACGAAATCGACGCCACGATCGTCATTGGAGTCAACGACGGCACATTGAAACCCGAGCATCGGCTGGTGTCGAACGCCTCGTGTACGACCAACTGCCTCGCGCCCATCGCCAAGATTCTCCACGAGCGTTTTGGCATCGAAGAAGGCTTCGTCACCACGGTCCACGCTTACACCAACGATCAGCGTCTCGCGGACGTTCCTCATAAGGATTTCCGCCGGAGCCGCGCAGCGGCGCAGAACATCATTCCCACGACGACGGGCGCGGCCCGGGCGGTGGGCAAGGTCATGCCCGAGCTCAAAGGCAAGTTGGACGGCATGGCCATGCGTGTGCCGGTGCCGGACGGCTCGATCGTCGACCTCGTGGCGCGAGTGAAAGGCAAGCCCAACCGGGACGAGGTCAACGCCGCCGTCAAGGAAGCCGCGGCGACCGAAAACCTGAAGGAAATCGTGGAATACAGCGAGGTGGCCCTGGTGTCGACGGACATCATCGGCAATCCTCACTCCTCCATTTTCGATGCCCTCTCCACCCACGCCGCCGGCGACGGCTACGTCAAAGTGGTGGCCTGGTACGACAACGAGTGGGGCTACTCCAACCGCGTGGTCGATTTGATCGATCGCATGGTGGCGGTGGGCGGGCTGTAGCAGGACAGCAGAAGGGAGATCACATGGCTACGTACGTCAAAGATATGTCGAGTGATGATCTACGAGAGATGATCGAAGACACCGTTCGAGCGACTCTGGAGAACTACATTGAGGACCTCCAGGCTCTCGCGTCGCCGGCATACCTCGCTTCCGTCGCGGAAGCCCGTGAGGACTACCGGCAAGGCAAAACGGTTTCGCTTGAGGACTTGTTGGATGGCTAAGGTTGTTCTGACTCGCAGGGCCATGAAGGACCTGGAGAAACTGGACCCTCAGACCAAACGACGGATTTTGGAAAAGTTGCGGCTGAATGCCCAGGATCCGCTTGAGCACAGCGTCAAGCTCACTGATTCCAAGTTGGGCACTTATCGCTACAGGGTCGGCGACTATCGGATCATCTTCGACCTCGAAGGCAACATGTTGGTCGTTATCCGGGTAGGGCACCGCCGGGAAATCTACTTGTGACAAAACGAGTCGGTATCCTGACAGGCGGCGGCGACGTGCCGGGCTTGAACGCCGCCATCCAGCAGTTCGTCTGGCGCATGGAAGAGGAGGGCTACGAGGTGCTGGGGCTGCGCCGGGGCTGGGCGGCCCTGCTTCACGTCAAGCCCTATCACGCCGAAGACAACTCGAGCTGGCTCGTCCCCTTGACGCGGGCGAACACTCGCACCATCGACCGCAGCGGCGGCACGATTCTTCACACCTCGCGCATCAACCCCGCTCTCACCAAGCCGGAGATCGTTCCAGATCATCTGCGGGACCGGGAAAACAAGATCCTTCCCGATGGTCGCTTCGACTTGACGGACGCGGCCCTCGAGGTACTTCGCTACCTCCACCTCGACACCCTGGTGGCGATCGGCGGCGATGGTACGCTCTCGTTCGCTCGCCGGCTTCACCTTGAAGGGGTAAAAGTGATTGGCCTGCCGAAGACGATGGACAACGACGTCTTCGGCACTGATTATTGCATCGGCTTCTCGACGGCCATCACGAGGTCGGTCACCGCCATCAACGATCTAAGGACCGTGGCGGGTTCTCACGAGCGGTTCCTGGTGGTGGAGCTTTTCGGCCGCTACTCGGGAGAAACCTGTCTCCTTTCCTCCTATCTCGCAGGAACCGACCGGGCGCTCATCGCCGAAGTGCCTTTCGACACCCAGGCCGTGGTGGAGATGCTGGCCGAGGACAAGCGGACCAATCCCAGCAACTACGCGGTCGTGACCATCTCCGAAGGCGCCTACCCGGTGGGCGGCAAGCCTTTCGAAACCGGCGAAGCCGACGCTGTAGGCAACCGCGAATTGGGGGGCGTCGGGCGCTATCTGCGAGAAGCTCTCCAGAAAGCCACCCCGGACCGCGTCATCTATCAGCGCCTGGGCTACTTGATGCGCTCCGGCCCACCCGACTCCCTCGACCGCCTCGTGGCCAAGAACTTCGCCGCCCTCGCCGCCGACCTCATCCTTGGCGGAAAAACCGGACGCCTCGTCTCCATCCAAGGCGGCCGCTACACCACCGAGCCCCTGGAAATCGTTGGTGAAGGCAAGAAGCAGGTGGACGTCGAGAAGTTCTACGATCCTGAAAGATACCGGCCGAACATCGTTGGGGTTATGGGGTTGCCGATGTTTTTGTGCTGATGTGATTGTCCTGCCGGGAATTGCCGGAGTTGGCACCAGGGAGTAGCCCCAAAATGCTACACTGCGAGCTATGACCAGGGACTTGAAACTGCGGCAGGCAGGAGGATCGGTCAGCGCGACACTCCCCAAGGAAATGGTGGAGCGGCTGCGCCTCGCCCCGGGAGACCGCGTGCTTGCCATCGAGACGAATCACGGAATCCTGCTCACTCCCCACGATCCTCACGCCGAGCGGGCGCTCGAGATCGCCGCGCGAGCAGCCAAGAAGTACCGCAACGCCCTGAGAGAGCTCGCAAAGTAGTCGATGGACGAGCCGATCTGGCTGGATCGCCTTGTCGTCGATGCCGTTCATCTCGACCAGTTGCGAGAGCACGGCGGACTCCAGGGAGTCCGGGACGAGAACGCTCTCGAGTCGGCTCTCGCCAGGGCCAGAAATAAATGGGCGTACGAATCGGCCCCGGACCTGGCTGCCCTCGCAGCCGCCTACGGTTACGGGCTCGCCGCCAGTCACCCCTACCATGGGTGAGCGGGCACACCTCGGACCTTCCTGGTGCTATTCGCGCCCACAACCCAGGGTGTTGCTCCGGGCTGAAGAAGGACGGCCCTTTGGAAAGCTCAGCCGGCATTGAGGTTGGATCGCCGTTTCATCCGCCTTCTACTTCGGTTTTCCTAATACCAATTCTTGAACTCTTGCCAACTCCCTCCCGAGGTTGTCAAATGCTTTAATCGCAGATTCTGTGCTTTTATTTTGCAGAAGGTCTTCTGCTAGGCTTCTAGTGGGCGGCAAATTAGCTGGCGCAATTGATAGCAACTGAAGAACGGAGTTGACCTCGTTCTTGCCTAGGGCGGAATTGTTTTTTAATGTAGTGGTGAGAGTTTTTATGGCTTGGTTTATTTTATCGATCCTCAGGCCCTCATCATATTCAATGTCTCTCAACCCTTGTATGTCAAATATCCTGGGTGTCTTAAAATCCCTAATCAGTGTCACAGGAAGATTGAAAGCTTGTCTTATTCCGAGCTCGTAGAGCACATTAGGGTTTCTTGAGCTTAGATCACATACGACCATATCTGCTTCTATTATCCTTCTCAGGATGTCAACAATGATATAGTTTGTCACCTGGATATCGTCTGCGCGCTCAGGCTTGAGCCCCGCTCCCTTACAAGCCGGCTTAATAATAAACTCATACACTCGATCAAAATGCCCTGACTCATAGGTCGGAACGTCTGAAATTGGCATCATGACAAAACAGGTCCTGAGCCGCGCCTCCTTTCGCTTTGTTGGTCTTCTTGCTTTACGCATGATAGTAGGATCATCTTCCAGTGAGCCCAAGATGCCGAATGGCCTTTCTGATGCGCAATGAGGCCGGTCCCAATGCAGCATGAAGATTTTCATCTTCCTTGTGGGGTTCGAACGTAGCCGTAGTAATTCCTACCAAATCCGTTGGAAGATCAAAGCCTTGTTGACCCCGAGGGAGCACTAAAAAAATTCGCTCCCTGCCGAGTTTCCCAATGAATAGGCCTAGCTCAAAAATAATATTGTCCCTTGAGGCGAAGGCCTGTCTATCCCTGCTCCTTATAAGATCATCTGAAGAAAATGCAAAAACCGCGAAATCGACTTTTGACGAGGCTTCCATTAGTCCTTCCAGGATGTTGCTCGACACCCTAAAAATATCCTGGGTCCAGACGATTACTTCGGCATCATAGGACAGGTTTTCTTGTATCGCGTATGCGATAGGTAAGCCTTCGGAGGATGAGGCAACAAATACTCTAGGCTTCATTTTCTTCTATATAGCCTTGGTGGGAGGCGAGGTCTTCTTCCAGATCGGCTTGCGTGTAGTGAAGGGGCACCTTATGCTCCTTCAACAGCGTGTGGACCTCGAATCGTGTCTCCAACCCGAGGAGGCGCCTGACCTGCGTCTCGGTCAAGGCACCCGTCCTATAGCCCTCCACGGCGATGGCTTCCAAGGCGTGGCGCGACACGTTCCCCCAGCGGTCTTGAAGGGATTCGGAGATGTCTTCGGGCAGGCTGATGGTGACTTCCATGGCATAAGACTACACGATCGTCCTCATTCTAGCGTAAAAGGACGGGTGGAGATGGGGAAGGCGCGACATCGAGCTTACCAGACCGGCCAGGCTCGTTCCTTCTTCCTGCCGAATCATCTCGCCAAGTCACGACCGCACCACGCACCTCAGCGAAGCGTCGGCGCCTCCGAGGCGGGCAATACCGGGGGCAGCCCTCCGCCTCGTTCCGGGCCTGGAAGGTTCTCTGTTAAGCTGTCGCCGATGGGCGAGGACCGCACAGCCGCAGCCTCAAGTTCTGGATCGCCAACGGGCAGTACCGAGCTATGATCATGCGCAGTCCGGTGCCTGATGCGCTCGCGCGGGAATGCATGCCTTATTCGAACCAGGAGTAAGACGACATGAAGTACAAAGTAATACTAGAGCGATCAGAAGAAGGTGTGGCAGCTTCCGTTCCAGGGCTGCCTGGTTACTGGTCCCAAGGGGAATCAGAAGCTGAAGCCCTTGACAACATTCGATGGGCCATTACTGAGTACCTTGAAGTGGTGAATGAGCTGACAAGGGACGCAGAAGTACGTGAAGTCGAGGTAGCTGTCTAGGCGTGAGCAAGATCGCGGGAGTGCCACATCTCAGGGCTGTAAGGGCTCTGGAGCCTGAGAAGCTCACCGGAAAGGCATTGGCCAAATTCGAGGCCGAGCGCGATGTCTGGCAGGAAGTCTTAGATGGTGTCAAGGAAATCAAGGCAGGCGGTAGCAAACGGAAGAAGGTGGAGCCAAAGTCGCACGTGGTCAGCGTGCGGCTGAATTCAACATAGTTGACCTCCAGATCGGCTTTCAGCCAATCTCCACTGGCCCCTTGGAGCGCTAGGTCCCTTTCCGTGCCGCCAGCTCTTCGCGGATTGCCGCGCGGATTATCTCCGCCAGTTCCTCGTTCGACGGGGGAGCAGCGGCCGTCGCGGGAGCGGTGGTATTGCCAATGGGGCCAATCCAGTCCGCCAGCCGGTGGGTAGCCGCGGCGCGGGTCGTTGGGCAGCCAACCATCAAGAGATCGCCGGGCGGGACTCGCAAGACGCGCGCGAGAGCCGTCAAGTGCTCGACCCGGAGATCCAGGCTGCCATCAAGAAGCTTCCTCAAGTTCCCGTTGCGAAGTCCCAAGGCCCGCTCCATGTCGCGGCGCTGAAGCCCGGAGGCGTCGACAGCACGGGCCACGACTTGGCGCAGCGAATGGAGGTCATCTTCGAGCATGAAACCGACATTATGGCATGATCAGGGACGCTATGCTGATTTCAGAGACGAATCAGTTGATTTAGGGACGCAGTCAAACAACTCGGGACGTACATAACCTCAAGAGGGACTGGCAGGCTGAATCCGGGACGCGGGATAGTAGAGAGGGACGTCGTTGTCGCTTCCGGGACGGCTGCCAAGAAAAGGAGACGGACCTCTAGATTAAGGGACAAATCGCTTGCGGTTGAGACGCCCGTAAAGATTATGGGATCCAATACGGGGAAACGGGACACAGGGGTTGGTCCTGGGACTGTCTTCTAGCTATCCCCTTTTTTAAGAGTGTCCAACTCGCGGCGGACGGTCTCCCGGATCAGAGTCTGCAAGTCTCCAGCCGGTGGTGCGCTCGCGAAAGGAGGCCGCGGAGGCTCGATCCAGTCGGTGAGCCGCAGACCTGTCGGTGAGCTCAATTCCGGCAGCCCGGCCTCCAGGAAATCCTCGGGCGGCACGCTGAGCAGGCGGGCGAGCACCAGCAGGTGGCGTACCCGAAGCACCCGCCGGCCGGATGTGAGCTCGTCCCACCCTCCGGGCGGCAGCGCCAGGGCCTGCTCGACCGTTTTCTGCCGAAGCCGGGCCGCGGCGACGGCACGCCCGAGAACTTCGCGAAGAGGTGCGAGCTTGCGCGACATGACCGGGCAGTGTACGGCCGGCCGAGGCCCGGCTGCAACCCACGGGTCGGACCAAGGGCTGGACATTAGCATCATTTCAATTAGTATATGAGATTGGGGCGTAGCTAAGCGGCCCGATCGCGAAAGGAGAAACCTCATGTCGAACCCCCTCCGGAAGCTGTTCTTTCTGCTGGCGCTATTGACGGTGTTTCTCGGCTCCCTGAGCACCTATACCGTCAGGAAGGCTCATGCGCTGATCTGCTGCTCGGCCTGCGATGTAGATCCGCTGCCGCCTCCCTGCCGGCATGGCTGCTCGCCCAGCTGCTAGTTCCTTGTCCTGGTGTTCCATGCCGGGGCGGTGATCTCCACTGACCCGGCTGTGGTAACGGCTGGCGGCGTCCGAAGGGCGTCGCCGGCCAACTCCCTGGCTGGGCGAAGTCCTACTTCTGCTTGCTATACTCCCCGCAGCGAAGCCGCACTGGCCCTCGGTTGATCGGCTCAGCAGTCGAGCCGCCGGCCGCATGCGCGTCAGAACCACAGGGAGGACCGACGTGGAACCGATTGCCGCTCTTGCCGCCTGGGAAAACTTCTATGTCATCGTTGGATCTTCGGGCGCCGCGCTGACCGGGCTCCAGTTCGTGGTCATTGCGCTGGTGGCAGAAAGCACTATCCACAAGTCTTCAGAGGAGATCGCTGCCTTCGGCACTCCAACCGTCGTGCACTTTTGTGCCGTTTTGTTTATATGCGCCGTTCTGAGCGCACCTTGGCAGGCGTTCTCGGGACCGGCGATTACCCTGGGATGTGGTGGAGTCCTGGGATTGGCGTATGCGGTTGTAGTCGTGATCCGAGCGCGAGCTCAAAGCGGCTATCAACCGGTGCTTGAGGACTGGCTATTTCATGTGGTTTTTCCCTTCATCGCCTATGCCACCCTGCTCGGCGCAGGGCTTTTCATTCGGTGGCACCCGACGCCGGCGCTGTTTTCCGTGGGCGCGGCGTCACTCCTGCTTCTCTTCATTGGCATTCACAACGCATGGGACACCGTCACCTTCATAACAACAGGACCCGGGCAAACGGACAAGAAATCGCCAACAGGCTAAGCGCTCAGTAGTCTGGACCGCAATCACCCCTTGCCGAGGTAGCGTTGCGCCTTCACGATCCGGGGCAGGCGGGGGCGGCGGCCTCGTTCGGCCGCCCCATTTCAGCTCGCCAGCTCACTCCGGGCAAATCGAAGCCATGCATCCCGGCTCCAGGACGTAGGCACAGTGCTCTTTCTGCGTGGCGGGATCGGTGTGGCAAACATAGGGAGGACACGGATCGCATCCTCCGTTGAAGCTCTTGGCCATTGAAGGCGACCGGCCCGCCAGGAAGTTCGAGGTACCGGGCAGCAAGGTATCAGGAGTCTGGTCGCCATTGGTATCCACGACCACGGAGCTGATCCTCTTTGTGTTCGCGCTGTTCTGGAAGGCCCAGGGAAGGGCGCTGGCCGGGAAGGTGAAGGAGCCTGTGAGGACCAGCGCCCGCGCGTTCTTGGTCCGCAAGGGCTTCACGGGAATGAAGGTGAGCCGCGCATTGACCGCGAGAGGTGCGACGAAGTTGCCGCCGCCTTCCTCGGTACGGTAGATGGTCATCGTCGTCGTGCGCTGCTTGCCGGCCAGGGAGACGTAGGCGTGGTAGGACCCACAGGCCGTCTTGATGGGGGCGATGCTCACCATGGACAACGCCCGAAACTGGATGCGCGTCACGGCGACGCCGTTGGCGTCGAAGTTGGCGTCGTCAAGCCGCTCGATAACCGTGTCGGCAATCCCAATCTGCCCTTGAGCGCCGGTCGCGAGGGGTAGCCCCTTGAGCGCCACCCGGCCGGTGAACGCTTTGGAGCTCGCGCAGAAGAAACCCGCGGGAATGGGGTTTTGGGCAAAATCGTAATAGGAAGTCCCGTTGGCGGTGGTCGCGAAAACGTCGATGCCGCGTCGGATCGAAGTCTCCGCGGCGAGAGGAGAAAGACTGGCCAAAAGCGCGACCACCAACACTGCGAGAATACTTTTGTTTCTCACCCAAGCCTCCTTGTCCATGAGGACGGTCAGTGCCGCGAGTGCCCACACCCGCGATACGGTCGATCTAGAGCTGCCTATAGCCTAAAGTGCTCCAGGAGCTCCTTAGCGAGCCCCCTTTCGCCTGCGCGTTGCCTCAAAGGGAGCCGGCAGATTCCGGCACGCTTTCGGGTAAGCTCCTCCGGACGACCACCTTGGGAGGAGTGACTTGATGGCGAGCTTGCGGATAGCGACGTTAGGATGTTTCCTGGTGACGGCGAGCGCTCTGCCGGCGGCAGCCCAGACCGTTCCACCGTCCATTGAGCAGGTGCTCGACACCGTTACGGCGGCCGAGACCTTTCGCGGCCTGGCTCTCTCCCCCGACGGCGCGCGGGTGGCCTGGGTCGAGGCGGTACGCGACAAGGACGGCCGGCCGACTCAAGCGGGCGCCGTCTTCGTGGCCGATCTCGTGCCGGCTGGAGGAGGTGCCCGCCGGGTCACCGCCCGTGCCGCTCTTGCCGGCGATGCCGCCGCAAGCCAGCAGATCGCCGAGAGCGATCCCGCCTGGTCCCCCGATAGCGGTCGGCTCGCCTTCGTCTCCAATGCCGCGGGCGGCGAAGAGCAGGTCTTCGTCGCCGATTTCTCCCAAACGGAGTCGAAGCCTCGGCAGATCACCCGGCTCCATGGCCATCTCTCGTCCCTTCGCTTCTCGCCCGACGGCCGCTCCGTTGCTTTTCTCTATCTCGAAGGACGCAAGGGACCGGCTGGTCCACTCCAGGCCACAGCCCGGGACGCCGGGGTGGTCGGCGAGCACCCCGAGGAGCAACGCCTGGCCGTGGCGAATCTCGCGAGCGGCGACGTCCGCACCCTTTCCCCCGCCGACCTCTACGTCTACGAGTACGACTGGGCGCCGGATGGCAGGAGCTTCGCCGCCACCGCCGCCCACGGCTCGGGGGACGACAACTGGTACGTGGCAGAGCTCATCACCCTCAACCGGGAAAGCGGTGAGATGCGCTCGCTCTGGAAGCCGCCGCTCGACGTCCAGATCGCCGTCCCCCGCGTCTCTCCCGACGGACAATTCGTCGCCCTGATCGGCGGCATCATGAGCGACGAAGGGGCGACCGGGGGCGACGTCTATCTCGTGCCGGCTTCCGGCGGTGAGGCCCGGAACTTGACTCCGGGCCGCCCGGCTTCCCCAGCTTGGCTCGCCTGGACCTCTCCCTCCCGGCTCCTCGTCGAAGAGCTGGCCGACCAGGACACGGCTCTCACGGCCCTGGACGTGCCGGGCGGCAAGGCCTCAACCCTCTGGCACGGCCCCGAGTCTCTCTCCGACGGCTCCGGTCTGGGGATCGCGCTCGGCCGCGACGGCCGGACCTCGGCGGCCATCCGCCACGATTTTGGCCACGCACCCGAAGTCTGGGCCGGGCCGATCGGGGCCTGGCGGCAGGTTTCGCGCTCGAATGCCCGCTTCGCCCCGGCCTGGGGAGAGGCCCGGAGCCTTCACTGGACGACCGATGCCGGGAAGGTCCAGGGGTGGCTTCTGGCGCCGCCGCGAGTCGAGCCGGGTAAAAGCTATCCGCTCGCCGTCGTCGTCCATGGCGGCCCGGCCTCGGCCCACCGCTCCGGCTGGCCGGTCTCGTCCGGAGTCCTCGCGAGCCAGGGCTACTATGTCTTCCTCCCCAATCCGCGCGGCAGCTACGGCCAGGGCGAGGCCTTCACCCGGGGGAACATCAAGGATTTCGGCTACGGCGATCTGCGCGACATCCTCGCCGGGGTGGAGGCTGCCGTCCACTCGGGGGCACCCATCGACTCAGGAAGGGTGGGGCTCTACGGCTGGAGCTACGGCGGCTACATGGCCATGTGGGCGGTTACTCAGACGGACCGTTTCCGCGCCGTCGTGGCCGGGGCCGGGATCGTCAACTGGCAGAGCTACTACGGGCAAAACCGCATCGACCAGTGGATGATCCCCTACTTCGGCGCCTCGGTGTACGCCGACCCTCTCATCTACGCCAGGAGCTCTCCGATCACCTTCATCACCCGCACCAAGACCCCCACGCTCGTCCTCCAAGGCGAGCGCGACGCCGAAGTGCCAGCCCCCCAGGCCTACGAGTTCTGGCACGCCTTGAAGACCCTCGGAGTACCGACCGAGCTCGTCGTCTACCCCGACGAAGGGCACCGCTTCGTCAAGCCCGAGGACGACCGCGACCGGTATCGGAGGACGTTCGAGTGGTTTGAGCGGTATCTCAGATAGACCAGACAGGACGCGGATTCACGGGCTCTCGAACCCGAGCACCAGCCGTTTGCCCAATGCCTTGGCAGCGCGTTCCAATTGCTTGAGCGTGGGATTGGCATTGGGCTTCTCCAGACGTTGCACGGCGGGCCAGGAGGTGCCGAGTGCCCTTGCCAGATCCGCCAGGCTCTTGCCTTCTGCCTGCCGGGTCACGCGCAACAGAATTGCCGTCTGCACCGCTGCGCTGGGGCTTGCCGTAGGGTGCCGAGCGTGCTTGCCAGGCAATGGGATCTCCGCGCCGTCGGCCAAGCGTTGTTCCAGAATGCCGGTCAACACCTCGGACGCATTGAAGGCGCACTCTTCCGGAGTCGCACCCTCCGTGAAGGCTTCCTCGATATCCAGGAACTGGACTACGAAGCCGCCACTCTCCTGCGGCTCCAGGTTGTATGGATATTCCAGTTTCATATCAGCTTTACTCCAGTCTGTTTCTCGATCTTGCGTACCAGGCCGATGCCCAGGTCGCGTCCTCGGTGGACAGGAACCGGCACCGATTTGCCGTCCTTCTGAAGGATGTGATGACTGCCGCTGATGCGGACCTCCTTCCAACCCGCCTCTTCCAGCTTCTTGATCGCCTCTCTCCCTGACACGAGTAGAGTATATCACGAAAGATATATCACGTCTATTTGAGGGATGGACCGCTGGTCTCTGAGGCCGGCTCCACCAGGATCTTCGCCGCCGCCACTAGTCCCAGTGAAACTTCCTCGTCGCGCCCAACGAGGACCTTGACCGCTTCGGCGGCCGGCTCCCGCTTACCCACTGTGATGACCGCGCCGGGCACCAGCCCCTGGCGTTCGACGAACTGAAGAAACTCCAGCTCCTGATCCAGCACCCGCGCGATCCGTTGCGGTACGTCGACCGCGCAGTCGGCCAGACTCATTCGTTGGGGCTCGTGGATCTCCCCTTCGGGAGTGGGAATCGGATCGCCGTGGGGATCGGCGGTTGGACGGCCAAGGATCTCGTCCATCCGTTCGAGCACTCGGTCGGAAATCGCGTGCTCCAGTGCGTCGGCCTCGTCGTGAACCTCCGCCCAATCCAGCCCGAGCACTTTCACCAGGAACAGCTCCACCAACCGGTGGCGGCGCAGGACATGGAGCGCCAATTGTCTGCCGCTCGCGGTGAGTCGTACGCCCCCCCGGGGCTCGTACTGCACCAGCCCTGAGTCTGCGAGGGCCTTGACCATCGACGTCGCCGTGCCCGGCACGACCCCCATCGCGATCGCCAGACGCCCCATCGGGACCATCTCGCCTTCGCTGGCAGGCTGCTCCAGGTAGAGCTGTTTCAGGTAGTTCTCGACGGTGCTGCTGGCCACGCCACGCCCTCGGTGTTCGAACTCACTGAGCATAACCAACGCCGGGACCCTTGACAACAATTCGAGTCGCCGGTAGGATGATTTTGGTGAATCAAAATTCTATAAGCGACCAGCCGAAGATTCCGCCCCGCGCGATTCGGCTCCCGCACCGATGGGCGCTGATCCTCGTCATCCCGCTGTGCCTGGCGCTGGCTGCCCCCGCCTTTGCCCAGGACGAAACGGACACAGAGCGGCCGTTCAATACCGATCGGCCGGACATCACGGAGAGCCCTTACACCGTGGAGGCGGGGCGCTTCCAGGTCGAGCTCAGTTTCGTCGAATACACCCGGAACGACGCCCATGCCGTCCGCACGGAAGGGCTCTTGGTGCTGCCGGCAAATCTCAAGGTCGGGCTGTTGAAAAACCTCGATCTCCAACTGGTGCTCAATCCCTACCAATCCGTCCGCACCCGCAGTGGCGGCGCCTCGGCCCGGGACTCAGGTCTGGGCGGTACTGAGCTCCGCGCGAAGGTGAACTTCTGGGGGAACGACGGCGGCAGGACCGCCTTCGCCGCGATGCCATTCGTGCGATTCCCCACGGGCTCGGAGGGGCTGAGGGACCGCCACCTATCGGGAGGCTTGATCCTTCCTCTCGCCGTCCAGGATCTGCCCGGAGGTTTCGACGTGGGCACCATGGCCGAGCTCGACGTGAGTCGCGAGACCGGCGCCTCCCAAGTGGACTTCATCCACTCCGTGACCTGCGGCCACGTCCTTTTCAAGGACAAGTTGCGAGGGTACGTCGAGTACGTCGGCGTTGCGCCATTGCGCGGCGACCCTACCTACCTGGCCTTCTTCGACACCGGCGTCACCTATGCCGTGAGCTCGGGCGTGCAGTTGGATGCTGGAGTCAACCTCGGCCTCTCCCGCGAAGCGGAAGATTTCACCCTCTTCGCCGGCGTCTCCTTCCGGCATTGACCCCTCTGGTATGCTCCCCGGCCGAACCAGAAGGGGAGAAACCGATGCAAAGGACGCTGTTGATTATCGCCGTGATCTCCGGGTTGGTGACGAGCCTTCTCGCGGCGCAGCCCGCCCAGCAGCACTTCGACGGCCAGACGTGGTGGAGCCACGTCAAAGTCCTTGCCGACGACAAGATGGAAGGCCGCGAGACGGGCAGCGCCGGCCTGCGTAAAGCTCAGGCCTACATCGTCGAGCAACTGACCCACGCGGGCCTGCAGCCGGCCGGCGTCAACGGTTTCTATCAGCCCGTCAAGCTCATTCAGCGCGAGATCGACGAGAAGAATTCATCGGCGGCGCTGGTCCAGGGCGGCAAGGCCGAGCCGCTCGTCCTCGGCGAGGACGCCTTCTTCAACACTCGCGTCGAGCTCGCCGCCGGGGAGATCACGGCGCCACTGGTCTTCGCCGGCTACGGGCTGCGGATCCCGGAAAAGAGCTTCGACGATCTCGCCGGCCTCGACCTTCACGGCAAGATCGTGGTGTATCTCGCCGGCTCCCCGGCGGACGTTCCTGGCGCCCTCGCCTCGCACTACCAGACGCCCGTCGAGCGCTGGAAGCCTCTCAAAGCCGCCGGCGTCATCGGCGTCATCGCCATCCCGAATCCCGCTTCCATGGACATTCCCTGGTCGCGAATGTCACTCAACCGCGCCCATCCCGCCATGGATCTCGCCGGTCCCGAATTCAACGAGACCGCGGGTCTCAAGATGTCCCTGACCGTGAATCCCGCGCAGGCCGAGAAGCTCTTCGCCGGCTCCGGCCACACTTTCGCGGAGATCGCCGCGCTTGGCAAGGACCGCAAGCCGCTGCCGCGCTTCGTTCTCGCCGTGTCGCTCAAGGCCCGCGCCAGTGTGAAGCGCAGCGAGGTCGAGTCGGCCAATGTCATTGCCAAGCTTCCAGGTGCCGATCCTGTCCTCAAGAGTGAGATTGTGGTCCTCTCCGCGCACGTCGACCATGTCGGCATCGGCGCGCCCATCGACGGCGATCGCATTTACAACGGCGCCATGGACGACGGCTCTGGTAGCGCTCTGTTGCTGGACATGGCCGCCAATCTCGCCAACCCTGCGGCGAAGCCGCGACGCTCGATCCTCTTCGTTTTCGTCACCGCGGAAGAGAAGGGACTATTGGGCTCAAAGTACTATGCCGCGCATCCCACCGTCGATCCAAAATCGATCGTCGCGGACGTCAACGTGGACATGTTTTTGCCCATCGTTCCGTTGAAGGTCCTCAAAGTGGAGGGAATCGCCGAGTCAGACCTCGGCGATCGCGCCGTCGCCATCGCCAAGTCTCTAGGGGTCAAGGCCATCGCCGATCCGGAGCCGCTGCGGAACGGCTTCATCCGCAGCGATCAATACAGCTTCATCCGCCACGGCGTTCCTTCGCTCAAGATGGACGTCGGCTTCGAGCCCGGCACGCCCGAGCAGAAGATCTTCAAGGAGTGGCTCACCAAGCGCTACCACGCCCCGTCGGACGACTTGAATCAGCCCGTCGATCTCGGCGCCGCGGCCCTCTACGAGGAGATCACGCGCCGGCTGCTTCTCGAAGTCGCCAATGCGGACGCCCGGCCGGCGTGGAAACCGGATTCGTTCTTCCGCCGCTACGCGTCCGGCGGCGGGAGCTAGCGCCGGCCAGACTGAGCGTGACCGCTTTGATTTGTCTTGAATATGGGCCGGTTCACACTTCGCCCCCTGTCCCGGAGGATTCCAGATGCGTCGATTCGTCCTTGTCGTTCTCCTGGTGGTCGCTGGTCTGCCGGCTTCCCTTTTCGCCCAGACCCATGTTCCCGCTGAGCTCAAGCCCAATCTCGATCAGCCGATCGACGCCGACGCCACGGCGAAGATTCGCAAGTACACGACGGCGCCGGAGTTCAACTCGCCGCTCACGGACTACCTGCCGGCTTCGGCAACCGTTCCGAGCCCGAGCGCGGTCCTTGGCGACGTCGCCGGCGCACCGGAAATCCTGCCGTATACGGCGGACGTGAATCGTTACTTCCGGATGCTCGCGGCGGCGAGCCCCCGGGTGCGGGTGATCTCGATTGGAACGAGCGAAGAGGGGCGCGAACGCATCGCGGTGGCGGTCAGCTCGGAGGCGAATCTCGAGCATCAGAAGGAGAACGACGCCCGGCTCGCGCAACTCGCGGACCCGAGGCTGCTGAAGCTCGACGACACGCGCGCCGAGAGCCTGATCACTTCGAGCGTTCCGGTTTACTACATTACCGGCACGATTCATTCTCCTGAGACCGGCGCCCCCACGGCGCTGATGGAGCTCGCCTATCGGCTGGCGGTCGACGAGAGCCCGTACATCCGGGCCATTCGCGAACACGTCATCACCCTCATCACACCGGTCGTCGAGGTCGACGGCCGCGACCGCATGGTGGATATCTATCGCTGGCACCTCGCTCATCCCAAGGCGACGATGCCCTTCCTGTCGTACTGGGGCCACTACGTGGCGCACGACAACAACCGCGACGCCATGGGGCTGACGCTTTCGCTTTCACGGCAAGTGCTCGGCACCTATCTCGGCTGGCACGCCCAGGTGCTGCACGACCTTCACGAGTCGGTGCCTTTCCTCTATGACAACACGGTGGGCGACGGCCCCTACAACGCCTGGGTCGACCCTCTCCTCACCAACGAGTGGCAACTTTTTGGTTGGACGAACGTGGCGCAGATGGGCAAGTTCGGGATGCCGGGGGTCTTCACGCACGGCGATTTCGATACCTGGAGCCCTGGCTATTTGATGTTCCTGGCGGCGATGCACAACGGCGTGTCGCGGCTCTATGAGACCTTCGGCAACCGCGGCGCCGACACCGAAACGCGCGAGATCTCGCCGAGCGAAACGTCCCGCACCTGGTATCGCCAGGACCCTCCGTACCGCACGGTCTCCTGGTCGCAACGCAACAATAATAACTATGAGGAAACAGGCCTTCTCGTCTCGCTGGCCTTCGTGGCGGACAACCGTGAGCTGCTGCTGCGGAACTTCTGGGAAAAGAGCAAGCGCTCGATCGCCAAGCCGGAGAAAGAGGGACCGGTGGCGTACGTCCTCCCAGCCGACGACCGGCGTCCGGGTGCTCAGGCCGAGTTGCTCCGCGTCCTGCAACTTCAGCATGTCGAGATTTCGCGTGCCGACCGGGCATTCACGGTGAACGTGGAGGCCGCGATCAAACCGAAAAGCGACAGCAAAGACACGGCCAAAGACACGACTAAAGACAAAGCTCAGGACAAAGCGCCCACGCCGCGAACTTTCCCGGCCGGCAGCTACATTGTGCGCATGGATCAACCCTACAGCCGCTCTGCCGACGCCCTGCTCGACCGCCAGTACTGGAGCCCAGACGATACGCAGAAGCACCCGTACGATGACACCGGTTGGTGCTTTCCCGCGCTGTTCGACACCGAGGCCGTGCGGGTTACCGACCGTCAAGCGCTCGCGGTGCCGATGAGCCACGTCGAAGGCCCCATCCGGTTGCACGGCGGCGTCACAGGGAGCGGCCCTGTTTTCGTCGTTGCCCAGCACGGGGACGATGCGATGTTCAGTCTGCGCTACACACTCGGAGACGCCACGGTGGACGCCGCGGCCGAGCCGTTCAAGGCTGCCGGGCACGACTATCCGCGCGGGACCTGGCTGGTGCGAGGAATCGCGAACGACGCGAAGGCCGCGCTGGATCGCGCTGCCTCGGAAGCTGGCGTCACGGTAGATTCGATCGCTGCCGCGCCAAAGGTTGCGACGCGGCCGGTTGCGAAACCGCGAATCGCACTGTTGCACACCTGGCTCAACACCCAGACAGAAGGCTGGTGGCGGCAGCGCCTCGATTTACTCAAGATTCCGTTCACCTACATCAGCACGCAGGACGTCGCGGCCGAACCGAACCTCGGATCGCGCTACGATGTCATCCTCTTTCCACCCGTAGGAGTCGGCAATCCGCAACGCATCATCAGTGGCTTGCCGCTGTGGGGCGAGCCGATGCCTTGGAAGACGACGCCGGAAACTCCGAACCTCGGAACGTTCGCCGCCACCGACGACCAGCGGCCCGGCCTGGGTTTTGCCGGGCTCGAACATCTGCGCCAATTCGTGGAGCAGGGCGGACTGTTGGTCGCCGTCGAGGATACGGCGCAATTGCTGATCGAAACCGGAATGGCTCCCGGCGTACGCGTCGCGAACCCCAAGAGTCTGCGGGTGGTTGGTAGCGTGCTCGACGCCCGTTTCCCCGACGCGATCTCGCCGATCGTCGACGGGCTTGGCGACCGCCTGTCGGTTTACAGCGCCGACGGACTGAGCTTCGAGCTGAGCAATTCCGCGGCGGGCGGCTGGGCCCAGGAAGAAGACGACCGCCCGACCGGTCGCGGCGGTCCCAAGGACACCGATGTCCCCCAAGGGCGTACCCCCCAGCCGCCACGGCCCACGAAGGCCAAGATCGAGCGCTGGGAAGCGCGGCCGCTCGAAGTCGAAGAGCTGCGCAACAATCCGTCGGTGATTCCCGAGACCCTGCGTCCGCGGACCGTGGTGCGTTTCGGAGACGCCGACGATCTGTTGGTATCAGGCCTCCTCGAGCACGGAGCCGAGCTGGCCCGCCGCGCCGCGGTGGTCCAGGTCCCAGTCGGCAAGGGGAGCCTGCTGCTTTTCGCCATCAACCCGATCTGGCGCGGCTCGACGATCGGCAGTCACCCGCTGGTGTGGAACGCGATTCTCAATCACCAGGTGACGAAATAGATTCGGCCGAGCCCGAGCGGAGGCTCGCCTCGAACCGCTCCATGACCTCCGCAGGCGGCGAGGCCACGTCCGGCAGGTGGCGCATCGCCCAGTCGATCAAGGCACGCAGCAGCGGGAAGAGGTCCCTGCCCTTGTCGGTAAGCTGGTATTCGTAGCGCTTCGGCCGGAGCTGGTAGGGGACCTTCGTCACCACGCCGCACTCCTCCAAGCGGCGCAGCCGGTCACTCAGGATATTGGTCGGAATGCCCTCCGGTGAGTTGACGAGCTCGCCGAACCGCCGCTTGCCGACGAAGAGCAGGTCGCGGATCACCAGCAGCGTCCAGCGGTCTCCCAGCAGATCCAGAGCGTTGGCGATCGGGCAGGACGAGCGCTGCGGCGGGCATGTGGAGGGGATGGGCGATGCCATGGAGAGAGGGTACACCGAGAGGCTTGCAAAATGAAAGTGTCTCGGTTAGGATCGCCTCGCTTGCAGAATGCAAGTCACTCACGAGGAGGATGAACCATGCCGAACCCCACGCAAGCCCTCGCCAAAGAGTTGGAACGGGAGGCTGTCTCGACCCGCCGTCTCCTGGAGCGCGTTCCGGCCGACCGGTTGGACTGGCAGCCTCACCCGAAAGCGATGACCCTGGGTCAGCTTGCCTTCCACCTGGCCAATATACCGGGCAACATCTCCCGGCTGGCCAGTCTCGACGGCTTCGACGCCTCGACGGCGAACTTCAATCCCGCGGATCCGCCGAATGCCCAGGCCCTTCTGCCGGCTCTGGAAACCTCGCTGGCCGATGCGCGGATTTTCCTCGGTGGCCTCGACGAGGAGGCCTCGGCCGCTCCCTGGCGTCTGAGTGCCGGCGAGCGGGAAGTGTTCACCGTTCCACGGCTGGAGGTCGTGCGCACCCTCATGCTCAACCACTGGTATCACCATCGCGGCCAGCTCTGCGTCTACCTGCGCTTCCTCGACGTTCCAGTGCCGGCGGTCTACGGGCGGAGCGCCGACGAGAACCCCTTCGTAGAGGCCGCCTGAGTCGTCACTCCGGGCGCTCCCGCACCTGTGAGGGCCGATTTTTTCAGTGTGGGACGTAGAGGCGCTCCCGGATGGCGCCCGGGACTTCAGTTCGGCTCGTCGATGACTGCGGAAACCGAAGCGGCGACAACGGCTTTCTCCAGCCAGCGCTCCAACCGCTCTGGATCCTTCTGAGCCAGGATGCGCTCGCGAGCGGCGTCCGACACCGAGAGGCCGCGAGCTCGAAACACGGTCAGCAGGTTGCGCGACGCCTCCTCGGTGCGTCCTTGGGCGACATACTTTTTCGCGAAGTCGCTCTGGTATTCGTAGCCCTTCATCATCACCTCCAGCGCGCGCCGCGCCGCGTCATTCAAGGAATTGTACACGAGATCGTGGTACAGCCTGGCTCTATCGTCATCGAGTCCCCGGATTGCAGGCAGCACCGTGGCGGCGATCGACGCTCCCTGCTCCGTCTCGCCGTGAGCCAGCGCGGAAAGCACCCCGAGCTCGGGCCGGCGGGTCGCTTCCTCAGGGTCCGTTACGACCGGAACGGCTGTACGACGCAGCACCGGTGGGTTCAGGACGAAGCCAGGGACGCCAACTTCGATCGGCTCCGCGCACCATCCGGCGACGACGGGATCGGGCGCGACGACGAGCAAACCCGCCGGGCATCCATGGATGGCGCGCGAGACGGTCACATAGGCCGGCCAACTGAAGCGCTTTCTGGGATCGATCGCCAGTTGAACTTCCACGATGATCATCCGGATGGGGATGCCGCGGTCGAGAAGGGCGACGACGACGTCGGCGCGGTATTCCGCGGGCTGGATCTCGGTCAGGTCGCTCGAGGCGAGGCGTGCTTCCGTGTAGTCCGGAAGCGAGACGCCCAGCACCTCGACCAGGATCTCAGCGGCAAGAGACGGACGATTCTTGAAGAGATCTACCAGGATCTCGTGGGCCATCGAAGGCATCGCGGAGATGTTCCTTTCTTTGAAACCACGACAAGGTATCATCTCTTTGCAATAGGAGCCCGAGGTAGGGGCTCCCCGGGCCGAATGGTGTAGCATCTTGTAATCGCGATGCCATGCCCTGGGGTAAGGAATGCGAACGGCCGTTGTCCTGAACGATGAATTGATGGCAGAAGCCTTCACCTTGACCGGCGTGCAGACGAAGAAAGAGCTCATCAATTTGGCGCTGCGTGAGCTCATCCGGGTTCGGCGGAAGAAGGATCTGAGCGAGCTGTCAGGACGGATGTCTCTCCGAGACGGCTGCGACCATAAAGTCATGCGGGCAACCGGTCGTAATCCTGGTTGATACCCTCAGCCATGCCAACGAACTCTTTCTCTTGGCTGCATCTCACGGACTTCCATTACGGTCTGAAGGGGCAGGACTGTCTATGGCCCACGTTGCGCGAGCCATTTCTCGACAGCCTTGCATCACTACATGAGCGGTGCGGCCCGTGGGATGCCGTGCTCTTCACCGGCGACCTTGTGCAATCCGGCGAGACCGCCCAGTTTGAGAAGATGCAGGCCGAAGTTCTCGATCCCTTGTGGGAGAAGCTCCGCGAGCTGGGATCGGGAGACGCCGTGTTGCTGGCAGTGCCGGGCAATCACGATCTGTACCGCCCAAATCCCCTGGAAGACAATCCGGCGGTCGATGTTTTGCTGGAGACGGATGGCTTCCAGCGCATCGAAACGAAATTCTGGGATCAACCTGCCGGTGGATATCGACGGGTGATCAACGACGCCTTCGCGGCCTACAACCAGTGGTGGGGCAAGGCTCCGCATCGACCCGGCACTGTGAAGGCCGGTGCCTTGCCGGGTGATTTCTCGGCGACCCTTGAGCACGCCGGGCGGCGCATCGGCATCGTGGGGTTGAATACGACGTTTCTCCAACTGGCCGGCAGTGATTACGAAGGGCGGCTGGTTTGGGATGCTCGACAGGTCCACGCAGTCTGTGAAGGTGGCGTGGACACCTGGTCGAAGCAACACGATGTCTGCCTGCTGCTCACCCACCAGGGACCGAAATGGCTGACTCCTGAGGCTCAAGAACAGGGCGAGTCGGAGATCGCGCCGGCCGGACGGTTCGCGGCGCATCTCTTCGGCCACCAGCACGAGACGGAGATCACCTATACCCACCGCGGCGGCTCCCGCAACGCGACGCGTCTTTGCCAGGCTCGCTCCGTCTTTGGCATGGAGAAGTTCGGCTATCCTCCGAAGACCGAGCGAGCCCATGGCTACACCGCGGGACGAATCGAGTTCGGAGAGAAGGACGCCTATCTACGTCTCTGGCCGCGTATCGCGACGAAGGCGACAGGACCATGGCGGTTCATCCCCGACCACAATCACGCTGAGCTCGATGACGACCAGGGAACAGCAACGGAGCCTGTTGCCGTTCGGTCCCGCCACTCCAGCGCTCCGGCGCCCAAGGCCGCTGCCTTGGTCGCAGCGCCTGCCGAGATCACTTCGCCGGTACCTGGTCTCACCGTTCCCCATTCCACGCTGCCTGCCCGGCGGCCGTTCTTCGGGCGAACGAAGGATCTGGAGAAGGTTGCGAAGTATCTGCTCCCGGAAGACCGCAGCTGGGGCGTCGTGCTGGATGGCCCCGGTGGCGTGGGGAAGACCGCGCTCGCCCTAGAAGCGGCGCACCGGGCCCCGGCCGAACACTTCCCGCTCAAGCTGTGGATTACGGCCAAGAATCGCGCGCTGCTCCCTGAAGGCGAGCAGCCGTTACAGGACCATCGTGTAGAGAACTATTATGCGCTTCTAAACGAACTCGGCCGGGCGCTCGGTCGCGACGATATTCCGAAGTCTGTGCCAGAGGATCGGCCCCAACTCGTGCGCCATGCGTTGGCCAACTTCCGCGCATTGCTGGTGCTAGACAATCTGGAGACGTTCAGTCCGGAGGAGCGCCGCCGCGTGTTCGAGTTGCTGGGCAATCTTCCCACGGCCTGCCGCGCCATCGTTACCAGCCGCCGCCGCGCCGAGAGCTCGACGGCCGCGCACAACCTTCGCTTGGACAAGCTGGAGCGTGACGCCGCCGATGAGTTTCTAGCTGAGCTGGGCCGGCGTTGGGAACCCGTTTCTCGGCTCACCCAGGACGAGCGCGATCGACTCTATGCCGAAACCGGCGGCAATCCATTGTTGCTGACCTGGGTGGCAGGCCAACTGGGGCGGACGACGGGCCGCTGCCGCACCGTGGCCGAGGCTATCGAGCGTCTACAAGAGGCCCATCGCTACCAGAAAATGAATGAGAAGAACGATCCGCTGGACTTTGTCTTCGGCGACTTGGTCGAGACCTTCACGGCGGACGAGACGTCGGTGCTTGCCGCCCTTGTCCATTTCACGCACCCTGCACCAATCGAGTGGCTGGTGCCCTTGGCTGAGCTGAGCCTGAAGGCCGCGGAGACCGCGCTGGATGGCCTGCGTGATCGTGCTTTGCTGATCGAGGACGACCAAGCCGCCACCTGGCTACTCCCACCGCTGGCCGCCCGGTTCCTCCGTCAAACTCGCCCCGAGGCAGTCGGCGTCAGCGGCGAGCGTCTTGCCGACCAGGCCTACGCACTTGCCGTTGAGAACGGCTACGAGAAGTACGCCCGCTTCCCCGCCTTGGAGGCCGCCTGGCCTCAGCTTGCTGCCGCCCTGCCGGTGCTAATCGCGGGTGACAGCAACCGCCTGCAGACCGTGTGCGACGCGTTATTCAAATTCCTTTATTTCTCCGGTCACTGGGATGACTTGCTTCTCCTCAGCATCGAAGCCGAGGCTAGGGCCGAACGAGCCAGCGATTTCATGAGCGCTGGCTGGCGAGCCTGTCACGCTGGCTTCTGCCACGTCCTGCGCGGCCAGAGTGCCGAGGTGCTGGCCTGTAGTGATCGCGCCGCCGCTCACTGGCAAGCAGCCCGTGCCGGCGCGAACGAGCGATCTGAGGCCATCAGGCAGCGCGGCCTGGGCCACTACTTGGCGAATGACTACCCCGCCGCGATCACCGCCCTCCGCGAAGCGCTTGATCTCCAACGCGGCCTGTCATCGAAGAGCACGGGAGCGGCCAACGTTCTGAATGACCTCGCCAAAGTGCTTCGCGTTTCAGGCCAGCTCGCCGAGGCGGAGGATCACTACCGCGAGGCCCTCTCGATCGCCAAAGCCCTGCCATATCCCGAAGGTGCTGCTTTTTGCACAGGCAACCTTGCCGAGTTGGCTCTGGATCGCGAGCGGTGGCCTGAGGCCGAACGTCTTTCCCGCGAGGCCCTGAAGTTGGCCGAGGAAGTTGGCCGCAAAGAGTTGATCGCTGGCGACTGTCGGTGCCTGGCCAAGGCCCTGGCGCGGCAGGGCCGGGGAGCCGAAGGCCGCTGCTACGCCGAGCGTGCTGTGGCGATTTTTACCGAGCTGCGCTCGCGGGGGTTGGTTGAGGCCCAAGCCGTGTTGGAGGAGTGCTGGGCATAATCGGAGAGGTGAATCCGAACCCGCCTCGACTACACTCGGGGCAGGAGGAGCTCCGATGAACAAGATTCTAACCGCCGGCATCATCATGATCGCCCTTGCAGCCTCGCCGGTTTCAGCCGCCGAGCTGACCTGCCCGAACGCACCCCCCTTTCACGACTGGAAGGGATTCCGTCTGGAACCTTCTCAAATCCGATCGTTGAAAGATAGCGAGCTGCCGAAGTCGCTCGGCGCCGTCGAAGCCGTCAGCATTTTCGACGGCTTGCCTACCGAGATGGCCGATCTGGTTCCGGATAATCCTGATTCGTTCGGTAAGGCGCCGCTCGTCTGGACGCTCTCGGACGATATGAAACGCGGCGTCTGGGTCGTCTGCCGCTACCAGAAAAGCACCATCGCCTTCGGCAAGGCTCTGCCCCAGGGCGTCCGCACCTGCAGCGTAGAGGGCAGCCCGGGCAAGCGCTTCAAAATCCGGTGTAAGTGATGCTCCCGGGGCTGCCGGCCTCTTTCCGGCGCTCTCCAAATGGGGGCCGCGGTTCAGCGGGCGCTCAGCATGACCGGAGTCTCGCGATAAACCTCCGGGAAGACCCGCTTCAAGGCATCGATCTTGGGGAGGTCGTTGCGCACGATGTAGGGGTAGGTGGGGTTGTGGATCAGGAAATCCTGGTGGTATCCCTCGGCCGGATAGAAACCTTTCATCGGCTCGATCTTGGTGACGATGGGCGACCCGAAGACTTTGGCCTTCGTCAGTTGTTCCATGTAGGCCTTGGCCACGCGCTCCTGGCTTGGGGAAGTGAAGAAGATCTCCGACCTGTAGCTGGGGCCGGAGTCCGGGCCCTGGCGGTTGAGCTCCGTCGGATCGTGGGCGACGGCGAAGTAGAGCCGCAGGAGCTGCCCGTAGGTGATTCGCTTGGGGTCGAAAGTAATCTCCACCGACTCGGCGTGACCCGTCGTCTCGGTGCCCACCATCTCGTAGTGCGCGGTCGCCTTGGTGCCTCCCGAGTAGCCGGCGACGACCTTCGTCACCCCGTGCACGTGCTCGAACATGCCCTGCAGGCCCCAGAAGCAACCCCCCGCGAGCACCGCGGTTTGAAGCCCGGTCGCCTCGGCCGCGGGCGTGTCGAGCGCCGGAGCGGGGATCACCTTGTTGACCGCGTCGGCCCCCACCTGGCAGGCCCATCCGAAGGCCGCGAGCGTCAGGGCCGCGGCGGTAGTCTTGAGCTTGGTGTTCATCTTGGTCTCCCAGAAAGGCGAGGATCGAAAGCGTGATCGCGCCTGTCCTCGCCTTCATCATACGTGCCTGAGTGAAACCGCGGATTCGGTGGGAGTCAGAACCATCGTGAAGAAAGGGGGGCCGGGCCGCGGCCCGCCCCCCGCATCGCCTTACGGACAGCCGGGAGCGCCGGTGTACTGGTACACGGCTGAGGTCGCTCCGAAGTAGCTCGCTTGCGCTTCGAACCAGTGACACTTGTCGGTGGGGTTGCCGCTGGAGATGGTGTTCGACCAGACGGTGTCAGCTCCGATCGGCGCCTGGTAGGAAACCGTCGTCCACCCGCCCCAGACACCGGCGCTGCTGCGCTCGCGCCAGGCGAGCTGGACGCCGCCGGTGCCGTTGGCGGCGTAGCCCGCCGCGGTGAGAGTGCCAGGCACTCCCCAGGAGCTCTCGGCCGGTTGGACCCAGGCAATGCTGACCGTCGGCGGTTGCCCGGGGTTGCAGGTGATGCTCATCGGACTGCCGATGAGCGACTGGGAGGTGGCGGTGCCGTCGAAGTGCACGCTGAGGCTGTGCTGCTGGCCATCGATCAGGGTCGAAGGCACCGACCAGATGAAGGCGTGATAGCCGTTGCCGATGCCGGAGCCGGCCAGGTCCTGCCGGTACTGGTTGGCCGGGACCGAGTCGAGATACTGATTGCCCTGGAAGATATAGAGGGTGATGGGAAGGTTCGGCTGCGTCGAGTCCCAACCCCAGCCGGAGAGAATCTGGCAGTTGGCGGCGTCCTGGTAGCCCTGATAGACCGGCGTGGGGGCGCAGGTGACCGACTTGGGGCTGCCGGGAATGGGCACCGCGTTGGCGTCGGGGTTGAAACGAATGGTCACGGTGTGCGATTGACCGTCGCGCAGGCTCGGCAGCATCGGCCAGCTGAAGCCGTGGTAGCCGTTGCCGAGGGTTGCCACCAGATCGCCGCGATACTGGTTGGCGAGGACCGTGGCCAGCAGGTTGTTGCCCTCGAAGATGTAGACGTTGATCGGTGTGCTGGGGCGCGAGGAGTCCCAAGCCCAGCCGTTGCTGCCATCGCAGAGGGCGTTGTCGTGGGAGCCGCCGAGGACGACGCCGGTCAGGCTGGCGGTATGGGGACTACCCGGCGCGCTGTCGGCAACCCGTAGGGTCCCGGTGCGCTGACCGAGGCTGCTCACCGCGGGTTGGAAGCTGACGCTGATGGCGCAACTGGCACCGGCGGCCAGGGTGGAGCCGCAGGTGTTGGTTTGGGTGAATTCGCCGTCGACGCTGATGCTGGCGATGGACATCGGCCCCGTGCCGGTGTTGGCCAAGGTGACCGTCTGCGCGGCGGTGGCGAAGCCGGCCCGCTGGCCGCCGAGGTCGAGGGCGGTGGGATTGAGGCTCGCCCCCGGGCCTCTGCCGTTGCCATTCAGGCTTGCGATGTGAGGACTGCCCGGCGCGGTGTCCGTGATTCGCAACGTCCCGGTGCGCACTCCCATCGCCGTGGGCGTGAACTGGACGTTGATGGTGCAGGAAGCTCCCGCCGCCAGGGAGGCGCCGCAGGTGTTGGTTTGGCTGAACTCGCCGGTGGTCGCGAGGCTCGAGATGGAGAATGCTGCCGTACCGGGATTGGACAGGGTGATCGTCTGGGCCGCGCTGGTGGTGCCGACGTCCTGGGCGGCAAAGGTCAGTGTCGAAGGTGCGAATACGGCGTTGGCTGAGACCAGAGTCACCAGCGCCGTGCCCTTGGTGACGTTGTCCGCCTTGCTGGTGGCTGTCACCGTGACGGGCGTTACAGTGATGACGTTCGGCGCCTGATAGTAACCATTGGCGTCGATGGTCCCGGAGGCAGATCCCGGGGGAGTGAGCGTCCAGTTGACTCCGAGGTTGGTCGTGTTCAGCACCACCGTCGAGAACTGTTGGAAGCCTCCCGCTTGCACGCTGGCACTCGGCGGGTCGACGGTCACGTTCACCGGCTTCAAAGTCACGTTGGAGATGCCGCACCTCTGGGTGTTCGCCGTGCTGCACGCCCGGACCTGGATCTGAGCTTCCGCGGTGACCGGACAGGGGGCTGTGTAGAACCCATTGCCGTCGACGTTGCCCACCGGCGGCACGACGTCCCAGGTGACGGTCGTCACCGAAGCGTTCGCCACTTGGACGGTGAACTGTTTGGTCGAACAGCCATTGACGTTGGCTGTCGTTGGCGTGACGGTGACGGTGAGGGGATTGACCGTGACCAGGGCGGTGGCGCACTGCTGGGGAACGACGGACCAGCAGCCCAGGACCGGAATGACGGTTGGAGCGTTCACCGAGGCCGGCGCGGTGTAGTTCGTGGTGATCGCTCCCGGCGGACTGAACGAGCCCAAGACGGCCAGCCAGGTGGGCGTGCTCGGCGCCGTGCAGAGGACGCCTCCCGACGTGCACCCCGTGGTGAACGTCTGGCTTTGCCCTTCCCGAAGCGTGGCAGAGACGGGAGATATGGTGAGGACAGCCTTCGCCGGAATGACGGTGACGCTGGCGGGGGGAGGGGTCACGCCTGCGGTCGTGCTGGAGACGGTGACGATCAGCGGCTGGCTGCCGCTGGACACTGGCAAGGTTACGTTGAGCACGATGGACGTGTTGGATCGCGAGACGATCGAGTAGATGAGGGTCGGATCGCTGAGCGTCACATTCGGTGCGTCGCCGAAGCCGGTGCCCGTGATCGTTATGCTGCTCGTCGCCCCCGCGTTCCATGTGCCGGGCGAGGTGATCGTGATGGGTGGCACGAGCATCATGGTGGGGCTGGGCGAGGCGCAGATCTGGTGGTTCGCAGGAGCGGTTGCGCTGGCTTTGAGGCATGCCGTGAAAGTAACGGCTTGGGCTGCCGGGGTCGGGGTCGCCGGCGGCGTGTAGAGGATCGTGTTGAACCCTTGCGGTGCGAAAGTCCCGGGGCTTACGGTCCAGATCACTTCCGGCGCCGAGACCGGGCCAAAGGCATTCGCTCCCACGGTCAACGTGTTCCCGGGGGACGCGAGGAGTCCGGAAGGAAGGGTTACCGTAATACCGACCTTTGGAATGCTCACGGTCGTCGTGTTGCAGAGCGTGCTGGTAACCACGCTGCAGGCTTTCACAATGATGGGCGACGACTCGGTAAGGTCGGCGTTGTTTGGCGGCGTGTACACGCCGGTATCGGGGTTGATCGAGCCGATACCTGTGGGCGTTTGGCTCCACTTGACGGCTTGATTCAAAGTACTGGGAAGAAGGGTGGCCTTGAAGTTTATCGTCGTTGGCGGATTGCTGTCGGGAATCGGCAGCACTTCCGGACCGGCGGGAGAGATGGTCAGGGTGCCCTTCTTCAGCGTGATGGTCGCTCTCGCGCAATCGACGAGGTTCTGGGAGTCGCAGGCCTGGACGATGGCGCTTTCCCCATCCGCGAAGGTTGCCGGTACCGTGTAAAGACCGCCGACAAACGTGCCGTTTCCCTGGACCAGGCTCCAGTCGACGCTGCTCTTGTCAGCGGAGAACTGCTGGGTCTGCGAATCGTAGAGTGTGACCTGGGACGGGCTGATTCTCGTCGTCAGCTTGGTCGCGCTGGTGGTGTACCCAAGGAGAAGGCTCGTGCCATTCTGATCGATTGGCCTGCAAGGGAGAGAGTTTGGTGTCCCCGTGCGCTTTGCGGTCTCGCCAAAGAAGTAGGGAGTCAGATCGGTGCCGACTGGGATGCCGTAAGTGAGCGGGTCATAGTATCCGCCCGGGCAGCCGTTCGGCACGAGAGCGTGCTCGGAATGAGACGTATAGTCTTGGCCCGGGATCGTGGCGTAGGTGTTGCTGCAGTCAGCCGTGGGCGTCGCCGGGCCGCAGTTCGCGTGGTTGATGCGTGAGCCTTCGAGGTAGATGCCACAGTCTGCGTACACCGAGCTGTAGTTGGAAATCGTCGTGGCGTCGTCCATCTTCGTGAGGCATTCGACCATCGCCTGGCCGTTGGCCAGTATGGTCATATGCGAGGCCAGGCTGATCGACGAATCAGCGAAGGAGCTTGTGGCCGTACTCAGCCCGAGAAGGATGGTGGCGAAGATCGTGCGGCTCATCGCGATCCTCCTTTCACTACGGCCGAGGCCGGCGAAAACCCTGATCGGAGCGAAGTTGGCACGGATATAGGTATCGAGCGCCTGGAAGCGTTCCTCGCCGATTAGCGACCGCAACCGGTCGATATGCTGATTGATGATTTGGACGCGGTCCTGCCAGAGGACCTGCAAATCCGATGACGGCGTGAGGCTGCGGGAGCCCTGAGTAGCATTCGCCTGCTGGAAGGCTTTGGCCACAATGCGAATCTCGGTGTCCTTTTTCGCCAGGCTCTTGTTGCAGTCGAAAGCCACATTCTTCAGTGCGTTGGCTTCTTGCGCGTCGAGGCCCGCCGCGAGCTGCTCATGGCTCCGCCACAGCTTGGCGGCTGCCTCGTTTCCCAACGCGGTTTGGCGATCCGCTTCTTTGTCGAGGTGGTTCAGATGGCTGAAGAAGAACTCATACGCCACCAGGGTCGTGGTGGTGCGCTCGGAGGTGCTTTTGTGCGGGGTCGTCGCCAGGCTGTCACCCTCGCCCGGCGGCATGGGTCCGATCGGCGGCGCAGGCCACGGGTCCACCGGGACTACTTCAAGGGTCGTCTCGAGCTCGTCCGGCAGCCCTTGGGGTGCCATCAGCGTTTCGTCTACGGATTGAGGCGGGCCGCTTGGCGGCGGTGGTATGAACTTGTTTTGGGCGACAGCGGCCGATGCCGCCCAAAGGCATGAAATGGTTACTACGAAAAGCATCCTTCGCATCGTGTCTCTCCTTTTTTAACAATGGCAGCCATGCCAGGAAGAAAAAGAGGGGGGCGAGACTGCCCCGCCTCCCGATCGAATTACGGACAGCCGGGTGCGCCGGTGGACTGGAACACCGTCGAGGTCACTCCCTCCTCGGCGAGGCACGTTCCCGGCGTTCGAGCGCCTGATTGCAGTCGTAGGCCGCGGGCTTAATATTTCTCATGCGCAATTCCTTTTCTTTCTACTCGCGGCGGTACTGCGCGCCGCACGTATGAGCAGTTTCCGAATCGAGATGGCTCTGTCCTCTGATGCGCCTTTCGGGAGCGGAAGCGGTCAACGGGAGCTCTTTTTCGCCACGACTCCTGATCGGTCGTAAACTCGAGGCTTGATGCGAAAGGAGAGATCCACGATGCGTATCGCGCACCCTGTGCTTCGGCTCGCCGCCGTCCTCGCCGTCCTGGCCTTCTTGAATCCAGCCGTTTCCCCGGCATGGGCCGCGGACGCGCCGCTCGCGGTCAAGAAGGTGGCAGGCTCCATCGAGCTCACCGACCCGGTGGGGGACATCGAGCCCCTGCACGGCTCCGGTGGCAAGGACTATCCTGGCTATGACGTCGTGAAGATGAGTCTCGCCAGCGACGGCAAGGCGCTGGCAATCACCGCGACGCTGCACGACGCACCGGGGAGATTCGCCTCCGAGGTGCTCGAGCTTTTCTTCGATACCGACAACAAGGCGGGCACCGGCGCCCAGATGACCTTCCCCCAGGTCGGCGGCTTCGAGTACCGGGCCCAGCTCGACGCCTGCATCGACTTCAGCGACAAGAGCTCGGCCTGCATCGGCGGCACCACCGACGCCAAGGCGAAGGCCACGGCGCACTATGCGGCGATCGATCTCAGCCGCTATACCGGCAAGGGCCCCTATGACCGGGAGGACGTCGTCGACGCCCTCGGCTTTCCCGGCCGGAAGGCCTCCGCCAAGACGCCGATCGGCCCCGACCTCGTGGTCCGCGGTTCGCTCGACTACGCCGATCTCAAGGTGAAGCCCGGCCAGACGATCCGCATCCTGGTGCGCGAAGGGTCGGGGAAGACGGACCTTTCGGGCTACTTCCCGGAAATCCTTTTGACCTTGAAGTAGGTGGCCCGCCTGGCCGCAATCGCGGCCGGAATCGGTTTCCCGACGCACTTCCCCTGCTTTGAGCGGCCGCGAAGAGGCCGCTCTTCACCAACTCGGCCGGCCTCTACAACTACACCAGCGGCTCGGTGACCTCGACCCTGAACGGCCAGTACGTCCGGGTGGTCGACACCTGCGGCGCCATCTCCCAGGGCTCGACGGCCGGCACCGGCGACATCGCCTTCGGCACCTCGTCCGGCACCGACTGCACGACCCCGGGCCACGGCGGCGCGGGCAACACCCACGCCACGCGCGAGCAGTTCTACCAGGTCAGCCGTCGAACACCTGGCTCAGCCAGAAGCTGCGGGTCAACACGCCAAACTAGCCAGCGGCTGGAAGAATCTCCATGGGCGGCGCCTTTCTCGGCGCCGCCTACCACCCGCCCCCTCCGCCGCCGCCTGAGCTGCCTCCTCCGCCCCCGCCTCCGCTGCTTCCCCCTCCGCCGCTGGAGCTGGGCGCGGAGACTCCGGCGGCGAGGCCGGTGGCCGCGGCGGCCCACGAGGCGCTGGAGCCGGCGCCGCCGAAGGAGCCGCCGCCGCCAGTCCAGCCGCCGCCTCCCGAAGAGCCGAACGAGGAGGAGGAAGAGGAAGTCCTGGCAGCGAAGCCGCCGCCGCTCGCGGCGATGCCGCCGAAGGCGTGGAACCAGCGGTCGACCTCATGGAAGAGGCCGAAGGCGAGGAGATAGGGGAGCCATTCGTCGCGGAGCCGTGGTTGCCGTTGCTTCAGCTCGCGCTGGAACATGCGGCGGGAAGCGGCGAGGATCTGCCGGCGATGGAACGTTGGCGCCGTCTCTCGGCTGCGGGCGTTGTTGAGCAGACTCGACCAGGTTGCGACCGGCAAAAGAGCCAGGGCGAGATCGCCGAAGAGGCCCGGCCGGGCGATGAGGCGCGCCGAGAACCAGTCGTCGAAGAAGGTCGCGAGGAGGCAGAGCACGAAGATGCCGAGCTCGGGCAGCAGGAAGGTGAGCAGGGTGACCTCCAAGCCCTCCGTCCGTTTCCGCCAGTAGACAGCCGCGATCATTCCCGCGCCGAAGAGCCAGGCCACTGCGAAGACAACGATCGCCGTCAGGACGAGGCTCTGCGCCCCGCGGCTGAGGAAATCCAGCCCGAACAGGGCGAGAGTGGCGAGGAACAGCACCAGCGTCCGCCGGCCGCCACCGGGACGGTTCGTGCCCTTGAGCTCCGCGTGGGTCTTGAGCCGCTGCTCCAGCTCTCCACGGATCGTCGTGGCGGGATCGAAACCGCTGCTTGCGTAGTGTTTGCGAACCGCCTCCGTATCGGTCTCCGTGCGGTTGCCGAAGAAGAGCTTGTTGATGAGCCGGCGCTCGTAGCCTTCGAGGGCCTCGCGGTCGCACTTCAGCGTCAGATGCAGGATGTCCTGGCTGAAAAGGCCGAAGAGCTTGCGGGTCTCCACCTGGCTGGCCAGCTTCCCCTCGCCGACCAGGCGGGCGAGGACCGCGGCCACCTCGGGAGCGCCGATGGTGCTGTCCCAAAGGGCGCCCACCTCCTCGGGACGGTAGAGGAAGACGTTGTCGCGCAGCCAGGCTTCATCCCAATCCGCCGGCACGGCGGGGGAGGAGAACCGCCCGAGGGCTCCCTCGCTCCGGCGGAACCCAACAAACAGGAAGATCATCGCCAGCAGCGAGGCGCCAAAGAAGGCGAGGCGCAGAGGCGTGGGCGTGGCGACGCGGATGCCCACCAGCTGGTCTTCCGCCGATCCCTGGTAGGCGAGGTCCGCCTTCACCAGCTCGCTCTTGCCGGGAGGCAGGATTCGCCGCTCGAGATGGCCGGGTAGCTTCGTCACCGGCCGCCAGACGGGATCGAGCGCGAAGTCGACGGAAAAGTTATGGATCTCTCCGGTCCGCTCCGGGAAGGCGAAGTCGTGCCACAGATGGTAGAGACCGCCGCTCTTCTCCAGCGTGCCGGTCAGCGTGTAGACGAGAACGTACGGGATCGTCGTTTCCTGGAAAGGTGGGTCCGACGGCAGGCGGCTCCGCCAGCGCAGGGTCGAGCGGTTCGTCCAGGCGTAATGATCGACCTGGGCGAGATCTCCCTCGACGAGGGGAACCGTGCCGCCCGTCGCGGAATCGATCCGGCTGAGCTTCTGGAGAGTGAGCTCCTGGCCCGGACGCAGATTGAATCGCCGCTCGCCGCCGTTCCAGTCGCCGGTGAAGACCATCACCTGCCGCTCCTCCACGACGAGGACTCCCTCGGCGTCGAGCTGGGCGCGGACCGCCAACTCGGCCCAGTGGAGCGATTTCTCCTGGGCGAAGGAAGTCCCCGTCAGGCAGAAAGCCAGCAGAAAACAGGCGGCGAAGCCACGGGCCGGGGCTCGCATGGTGGCGTTGAGACTAGCAGAGTGGGGGATTGCCACGGGAGGACGGCCGCTTGGCCGACGGGTACGGTTTCGGTGGCGCCCCTTACGTCGCGACCCCGACAGCCACATGCAACGGCTGTATCCGACAACTTCATCCAACTTCAACCAACTTTCCTCTTGACATTGGGCGAAAGATGGTAGATGATACGGCTCATTGAAGCGGTAAGCGAGTCTTGAAGGGATGATTTCGATTCGGCTGGACACTGTTCTTGGCTCGATCGAAGGAGGTTGGCAGTTTCAGTTGACCTGGTTTTCCGGCGTCATGAAGGCTCCGGATTGAACGAGCTCCGAGAGGGGCTCAAGAAAAGGAGTAGGACCGTGGCTAAGAAAAATGCAGATGGCACCACAACGACCCGGCAGAGGTTCAATCGGCAGGGAGACCGGTTCAAGGTTTGGAGGACAACGGCGGCCTCGGCGGCCGCCAACGCCTCCGACCTCCCTTAGGCGGAGCTCTTGCGAGGCTCCCTGGACAAGGTGATCGTGGAGGTGGACAAGATCCTCGTCGACCAAGGCGCCCTCCGGGCGAGCAAGCAACTGGCCTCGAAGCGCCTGCAGACCCTGATCGACCAGGGGGACAAGCTGAACACCGTGCTGAAGGGGATCATCAAGCAGCACTACGGCAGCGGCAGCGACAAGCTGGTGGAGTTCGGCATCCAGCCGTTCCGAGCCCGCCCCAAAGCCACCGTGGAGCCGCCCCCGGTGCCTACGCCTCCCGAGGCCGGCACTCCGAGCCCCGCCCCAACCACCCCGCTCACCGGCGAGTAACAAGAAACACCTTCCCTGGGGGGCGTGCCGAGTGCATGCCCCCTTCTTGTTTTTGCCCTTTCCTCTCCGATCCCCGCCCAATCCGCCGGCGAACGCGCCATCTCTCTCAGCGGCCCTGCTCGATGACACGCCGGACGTGTCCGATGAGAAATCGGGCGTGGCAGACGGACCGTGTGACGTGGCATGAGTGAGATCTGCCATGGCAGACGGGTCGCGTGACGTGGCACGAGTGACATCTGACGTGGCAGATGTGCCAAGTGACGTGGCAGAAATGAAATCGGGCATGGCAGACGCGCCGCGTGACGTGGCAGAAGTGAGATCTGCCGTGGCAGACGGACCGCGTGACCTGGCCGATGCGGCGAATGACATGACACACGCGGCGAATGGCAGGGCCGATGCGGCGAATGGCTCGGCATTCGCCGCAAATGACATGGCTTATGCAGCAAACGCCACGACATTCGCCGCAAGTGCCATGGCAGACGCGCCGCGTGACGTGGCACGAGTGAGAACTGCCGTGGCAGATGTGCCGCGTGACGTGGCAGAAATGAAATCGGGCATGGCAGACGCGCCTCGTGACGTGGCAGAAATGAAATCGGGCGTGGCAGACGAGCCTCGTGACGTGGCAGAAGTGAGAACTGCCGTGGCAGACGAGCCATGTGACAGAGCCTGTCCGAAATTTTGTGTGTGGCCTTATTCTGGGGAGTAAGGAGCCCTTATGCCACGCAAGAAGAGCTTGTCGTCGTCAGAGCCTCAGATTCCAAAGGAGCTTCTGGACAGTCTGGTGA
>Ga0134121_10000492_pt1 | contig 45352 bp, 31 predicted proteins | sample KB301_FD_96463 | JGI IMG/M metagenome (GOLD analysis project Ga0134121, IMG submission 96463) | Terrestrial soil microbial communities without Nitrogen fertilizer from Kellogg Biological Station, Michigan, USA - KB3-0-1 | ecosystem: Environmental > Terrestrial > Soil > Unclassified ...
CACGAAAGTCTCCTGAGCCAGATCCACGGCGCCGTCGTAATCATTGGTCATCCGGTAGATGTAGCTCGTAATCTGGTTTCGATAACGACTCACCAACTCAGCAAAGGCGTCCTGGTCACCGGACCGCGTGGCTTCCAGCAAAGCATGGTCGGAAGTCGTGTCCTCCAGCACGTCCTGCTGCAGGGCCGGGGCGAAGCCCAGCTCATCGATGGTAGTCAACGTATTCATCAGGGCAGGTGGCTCTCACATCACGGTCTACACGCTCGGAGATCGATCAAGTTCCGCCAGTTTACTATCTTTAGCGGTTTTTTCACGCAAAGACGCAAAGGTCGCAAAGGCGCAAAGAGGAATTTGTCCTGCCTTTGCGCCTTTGCGACCTTTGCGTCTTTGCGTGAAAAAGGCTTTGTGGCTTAGCCTTCGGGGCGTTGGAAGATGGAATCGCTGACTTTCACGCCGTACGTGATCGTGAGGACGCGCGACTCCTGACTCTGCCGGCCGTCTTCCAGCAACAGCGTCCGGTAAGGCACAAGCGTCTGCTGAACGGCACGATAATCAAGGAATTTTCGGGTGTACTTCACCGGAACGCCGCCGGGAACGCCTTCTTCATACTCGAGCCAGAGCACGCGCAACGATCGGGCGCTGATGTAGTAACGGGTCTTTCGCTTCTCTTTGTCGGTCAGGTCGACGACGAACAAGTCGAGACCTTTTTGCTGCTCTTTGCCGACAAGCGTAACCGTGTACCCACACTCTTTGTAGCGCAACAACGAATCGAGGCTGTGGTGATGTTGGGAGATGAAGTTGGCAGTCGCATCCTGTCGCGGTGTGAAGGCGGCGCCGTTGATCAGTCCCCAGAGTTTCCCATCGCCGTAAATCAGCGAATACTCCATCGTCGGCAGCTTCTGATCGAGCCGGATCTTGTCTTTTTCGAGGTTTTCACCGCGTACAAAACGACGCTCGTATTCCGACTCTTCCGTATTACCTTCGGTATTTATGCGGGTTATCCGGCCACGCTCGACTCCGTTGCGGCGAATTTGTTCGAGACCCGGACGCGTGCCGTAGATGAGGATTACCGACTCAACCACCTGTTCGGCCGTATACTTAACCTCTTTACCGTTTTGTTTGGGCTCTACTGGCTTCGCATCGGGTTTGGTCTCTTGTTGTTTAGTCTCCTGCTGTTTCGCGTCTTTTTTATCTTGCGCGACTATGTGGCCGGGAGAAGCCGATGAGACTAAAAACGCAGCTAGAGCTAAGAGGGCGACAGTGGGACGAAGCAAAATGTAACCGTTCTCCTTAGAATTTCAGATCGCCGTAAACTCGACGGCAACTACCGGGGAAAGCCAACTTTGATGTCGAATTGTAACACAGGCCCTGTAAAAAGCCCCTTTCGACATTCATGACCGATGCATGGATGCGGTCAGTGGAGGCGCCGGATGCCTGTTTGACAACCACCACTGGCACAGGTATTTTCCTTCTTTTTTCGTGAAAGGACACTCAACATAAATGAAGCGAGTAGGAGTTCTCGTGGGACGGGAGAAAACGTTCCCCGAAGCACTAATCAAAGGCATTAATGAACGCGGCCGCGGCGACGTTGTGGCCGAATACATAACGCTCGATGGCGTTAAGTACGACGACCCGCCGAAATACGACTTGGTCATCGACCGCATCTCGCACGAAGTTCCCTTCTATCGAGCGACCCTGAAGCGCATGGCGCTCGAAGGGACGATCATCATCAACAATCCGTTCTGGTGGTCGGCCGACGACAAGTTTTTCAACTATTCACTCGGCAAAAAGCTCGGCGTGGCGATCCCCAAGACCGTGCTGCTGCCGCAGAAGGATTACATTGACGGCATCGTGAGCGAGAGTTTGCGGAACCTCGCGTTTCCGCTCGACTGGCAGGGCATCATCGACTACGTTGGTCTGCCGGCGTTTATGAAACCGTTCGACGGCGGTGGTTGGAAGAATGTTTCGAAGATCAACACACTCGAAGAGCTCTGGGCCGAGTACGACAAGACCGGCACGCTTTGCATGACGCTGCAGGAATCGATCGAGTTCGAGCAGTTTGTCAGATGTTATTGCGTAGGCCAGCAGGAAGTGATGATCATGGCTTACGATCCACGGAAGCCGTACTTGTCAGGCGAGCAGTACGTACACGATCCGAATTATCTCGCGCCCGCGCTTGCTGACCGCGTTGCGAAAGATGTGCGCACGCTCTGCACGGCGCTCGGTTACGACATCAACACAGTTGAGTTTGCGATCAAGGACAACGTGCCTTACGCGATCGATTTCATGAATCCAGCGCCTGATGCTGAGCTGGCGTCAGTCGGCGAGTTCTATCACAACTGGATTTCGAGCGCGGTTGTCGATCTGGTGTTCAAGCGATTGAGTGAAGGACGGCCGCAGTCGCGCTATCGCTGGGACGCATTGCTCAATCCGGAGCCGGTGCAGGCTTATGCAGCGGCCTCAGCGGCATCCAAGAAGACCGCCACAAAACGGAAAAACAGTAACCGCGGATAACACGGATTAAATCCGCGGATTTTATCCGTGTAAACTGTGGTTAAAGAGGTTTGGAGCGTTCGAAGAGGAATCTGGTTCCAACCAATGTCAGTAACCAGATAATCAGTGCGGATGAAGCAAGCGACCAACCGAGACTTCCCGCAAGCGGATCGATAAGACCACCAATAAGCGCAAGCAACACACTCGCATTCGTCACTCGCAACGCCAGTCGACGAATGCGAGTGATGTTTTGTAACCAGTTGATCCGACGCAGCTCCGCCGCGAGATAATCGTCATCATTATTCAACTGCATGTAGTACTCGCCTTCGCCACGTGCGTAACGCGCCAAAGACTGCTCAGAACTAACACGCGCGGCTTCCTGATAATGATGAATAACGTGGGCTAACTTCCCTTCGCGCAGTGCAATGTCTGCGAGACCAACACGCGCTTTGAAGTTTCCGCTATCGAGCTCGACGACTCTCTCCAACGCACGTCGCGCGTGTCTTGCGTCACCACATTCGAGAAAACTCTCGCCAATCAGTGGCAACAAAACCGTATCGTTTTCCGCCCGAATACTCGCCAGTCGCAAAGCAGCACGCGCGCGCGACAACAGTCGCGCATCTGCCTGTGCACTCGCCTGCGATCGCAGCAAACGCGCGAAGTCGTAAATCAGCCACGCGCCGTGTGGCCGGACGTTCATTGCGCGACGAAACGCTTCACCCGCTTCTCGCAAGCGACCAGAAACGCGCAACTCGTTGCCGAGGCGACGAAGCAATCGTGCTCGTTCGAGATCTTCAGGAGTCGCAGGCGTCTCGGAGACTTCAGCACGCCGCCTGAACTTGCGGCCAAGTCTGAAATCCGATCCCGTTACGTCGAGCAGATCTGACGAAGCGAGTTGTGATAGCTGTGTCTTTCGATTCAGGAAATTCGGATCGTTGAGATAGTCGCGCAGGTCACGACTGCGGTTGTCGAGTTTGCTTTCGTGGATCAGCGGAAACAATGCGCGCACGAGTTTTCTGTATTCGCGACCGCCCGACACGATCACAAACTCTCTCCCCTTGCCGGTGATCTGCGTGCGATAACGATAGCGAACGCGCCCGCCACGACGCAGCGTGCGGACTGCCTGCGTTTCGACCGTTTCAAAGTCGTCGATCGAAAGCTGTTTGCGGTAACCAAAAAAGAGATGAAGAAACGTTGCGAGTGGTCCCTGGCGTCGGAGTGATGAGCCGTCGAAAGCAATCCGATCGCTGAGTGCGAGCACGGGAATCATCAGCCAGGCGACCGCGATCATTATCAGTGCGGCGGCATCGTAGTTAATCCGCAGCAAGAGTGCGGCAATGAAGGTAACGACGCCGGCGAGCGCGAGATATGGCCCGGGCGAGACACGTACGCTCGCGATGGTCGGCTTCTTGCGCGCGCGCTCCCGCTCTTCGCTAACTTCGGAGAGGACGGGTAGTGTATCGAGTTCTTTTGTCTCGCTCATCTTGCTGATCGTGCAACCGGGCAATCGATAGGTAACTCAAGTGAAAAAGTGCCGCGTGATCTGCCCGGCTCAGTGTAGCGCAAGTCGGCTAATTGAACGAGAGTGCGCGTGGTGCATCCAGGATCTGCGAGTTTTAATACAGGAAATCGTGCGAAGCCCAGAAAAACCTGGCCTGGTCTCTGCTCCGAAACGTAGTCGACCACTGGCTTCAAATCGGGTCCGGGCTTCTCGTAACGAACCGGGTTTCCCGCGCCGTCGCTTAGTAATCCGAGATCGAATCGGTACATCGCTCGGTCGGTTTCGAAGACGCAATCCCAGCGAAATGGATTCGCGAGTCGCGGCATGGCTGCGAGACGTAGTACTGTTTCGCCGTTCGCCATTTTTGCGGCTTCTTCATTACCACGTGCGAGCGCTCGCGAATGTGCAAACGCGAGTGCGCTCCAGTAACAAAGGACGAGTGCGATCGCGACGTAAGCGATGTTTCTTCCCCAACGTTCTCGCGCACCTTTGATCGATAGAACGATGAACACGACGATCGTCACGATCCAAAGGAGCGCGATCAAGTTAGGATATGGCAAGCCACCGCTGCGCGGACTCGCTACCACGAGAAACGTGGTTAGCGCCGCGACCACTCCCCAGATAACTTTCAAAAATCTCGTCCTTGCAGTCAGCAAAAAAACCGCGCCACCGAGAATCAACCAGATATACGGATCGACAATGTAGACGAGATCGCCGTAAGACCATTTCTGGCTCCACGGCAGGAAGAAACGAATGCCGTAGTTGTTGGTCCAGTCGAGTAATGGATGTGTGGCGCTCGCGATGAACGAGGCGATCATCAGTCCTTTGAGTTTTGTCTGGGGAGGTTGATCTTTGGAGCGTGACCAGAGCCGGTCAATGCCGTAGAAGATCAGTGGCAAGATGATCGCGAGACTGATCACACCGACGATCGCGTGAGTGATGCCACGATGATGCTCCAGGAACGTCCAGCGGTCGCCGAAGGCGAGAACGACGATATCTGAATCGGGTGCGTTGGCGGCGATCACGCAGAGCGTAGTCGCGCCCGGTGACAATCTTTCCAAACCCGCCTTGGCCACAGTCAGTCCGACAAGCGAATGAGTCAGATTGTCCATAGCGTTTTAGCCACAAAAGGCACAAAAAGCACAAAAGTTGTATTTATTCTTTTGTGCTTTTGTGCCTATTGTGGCTGTAAATTTATCCCGCTAGCGTTGGAGTTTCGGGTGTGAGTTGTCCGTAACGTTCCGGATCGAGTTTCTGCAACGCATCGGCCGCTTCACGCGCGGCTGACGACTGTGGCAGAGGCTGGTTGTCAGTTCCTTTTGCCTTTCGCGATGCGTCTACGATATTGAACAGCAGATCAGCAGCCTCTTTCTTCTTTCCCTGCTTCTCATAAACTTTCGCGAGGCGAAGGTTCGCAGTGTCGGCAGTTACGGCTGTGCTGTTGAGCTTGGCGAGTTCGGTGTAGAGCCGTATAGCGTCGTCGAGCTTGCCGTCACTCTCGTACGCTTGTGCGAGGGCGAATTTGGAAAGCGCAGCTACCTCTCCGACCTTGCTGTTTTGGAGCGCGGTCAGCTCACTGATTCCCTTCTGACGATCGACAACGAGGCGATTCGAGGCGATGAAGTACTGTGACTCCGATCTGTATGGGTCACCGTATTTGGCCGCGACCTTTTCAAACTCCTCGATGGCGCGCTGAGCGCGTTCTTTGTCGGTTGCGAAGGTCGGCTCAGTGCTGCCCGGAAGTGGGGTGGTCGTAACCTGTGTGCGCGAAATCGTGATCGCCCGACCGAGCGCCTGTCGTGCTTCGTCGCTCTTCTTATTAGTCCACCTGACAATCTGGAAGATCACCAGCGCGGCCACGATGAGGCCGACTAAACCGTAGAGAATCGTGCGTCCTCGACCCTCCAGCAGATCGCCGAGACGGTCGAAGAAGCCCATGGTCGTGTCGCGAAAGCGGTCATGCTGGAGCTCACGCGCTCGTTTTTTCTTATACTTTGCCACTTATTGTCCTCTTGCAAGCCTACGTGGTCGGCTGCGTTCTCTTGGGTGTATGATTACGCGGAAAAAGTGCCACTCTAATGGGCCGTGCAAAAAATTGTCAAGCCAGCCTTCCTCTGCGTAAACTCAGCGTTCTCTGCGCCTCTGCGGTGAAAGGCTTGTCGAGCCATCTCTTACCGCAGAGGCGCAGAGAACGCTGAGTTTACGCAGAGGAAACGTGAACGCATCTAAGACACGTATGGATTTTTTTCCAAAACATCAGGAACAAAAGGCGAAAGACGGTTGTCTAAGGGGAAGCCTGTCCGGGAAAGGGCAAACATTTTTAACTGCTCTGATTCCCGCCCCAGGGGGTGATCAGTGAGCTACGGAGAACCAATTGCCCTGCATGGGCAAATGGAATTAGAGCAGGTTGCTCCCGCGACCATGGCAGAAGCCCGGCCAAAGGTTGAAGACCAGTTCATTGAAAGACTAAAGCGAGGCGACGAGGCCGCCTTTGAAAAGCTCGTGAATGACCGCTCGGGTGAGATTTACGGTCTGCTCTATCGCCTGACCGAGAACGCCGAAGAAGCACGCGACCTGACCCAGGAAACGTTCCTGCGGGCGTTTCAAAGTATCAACCACTTCAGAGGCGAGTCAGACCTGCGCACCTGGATTTACCGGATCGCGATCAACCAGGCGCGCAATCGCTGGCGCTGGTGGCGTCGCAGGCGTCGCGAAGCAACCGTCTCCATCGACGAGCCCGAAATAGGCGGCGGCCGGCTGGGATTGGTTGCGACACTTAAATCGCCCACGGCCAGGGACCCCGAACAGCACACTCTCCAAAATGAACGGGAGAGAGCTTTACAAAAGGCTTTGAGCGGTTTGCGACGCGTCTATCGCGAGGCTGTCGTCTTAAGAGATATCGAGGGTTTTGCGTACGAAGAGATCGCGAACACGCTGAACATAAGCGTGGGGACAGTGAAATCGAGACTGGCGCGCGGTCGCCAGGAACTCCGGCGAAAGCTGGAAGGATCTTTGTAATCGGATGGCTGATCCGCCCCGGCTCACGAAACTCGGTGCCAAATGGGTCGAAGTGAAAAAGCGGCGGGCTCAAGGCTTCCGTAGTGGCATGATGAGAGCGTATTGAAAACGTGGCCAGCAACACCCGTTGACGCATCGCTCACTTCAAGCCTGAGGGGTTGCCCTATGACTTGTCGAAGTTGCTTCTCAATAAAGGAGCAGCCGGGGTCGGTCAGCCATCCGATAATGGATTAATCATGATGTTGTGCGAAGAAACCAGACAGACGCTTTCGTTATATGTGGACGACTGCGTATCTCTGCCCGCCCGCGTAGCGATCGACGAGCACCTTGATCGCTGTCCGGTGTGTCGTTCAGAGGTAGCTGAGTTGCGCTCATTGACTCGGAGTTTGAGTTTGATGGCGCGGCCGAAACCACCCGCTGGTCTGGCCGACTCGATCTGTGATCTGTTGACGATCGAAGCTGCAGCTCGTCGTCAGGCTCCGCCACCTTCTCTTGGTCGTCGCATCGCGGGCTTTCTCGAGCCGCGGTTGATGCCTTACAGCGTTGGGTCTTTTGCATCAGTGATCATGTTCACGTTGATGTTCGCTGCTCTGCGTCCGCACTTCATCGCGTTGCGCGAGGCTGCGCTTCAGAATAGTGGCGTGATGGTCGTGCAAACGCCTTCATTCGATCTTTACAGGCCAGTAACTCCGGAAGACCTCGCCAGGAGGCGGGCGCCTTTTGGTGAACAGTCACCCAGCCTGAATCCCAGCGGGGCACTGGCGGCACTGTCGCGTGCTTATGCTCATCCACACGCGGGTCAATACAACGATTCTGATGAGATGGTTGTGGTAGCTGACGTTTTCAGTAACGGTACTGCGTCGCTGGCGGATGTGGTCCAGGCTCCTCGCGACAGACGAATGCTGGAAGACTTTGAATCTGCCTTGCGACAGGATCCTCCTTTTGTAAAAGCCTCGCTCGACAAACGTCCTGACACGATGCGAGTCGTCTTCTCGATGGGTGCGACGCAGAAGGTTGAGGCCGACGATCGCAATTTCTAACGGTGTTACTCGTTCGTTTCTCCTTTGGATGCGGCGCCTTTCGGGCGCCGCTCTTCTTTTAAAAATCTTCGTTGACAATGGTCCATAGTAGGAGTAGAGTGCGCGACACTGCTCCCAAAATGGATGTCGCGCGAGCCCCCCTGCGACGAAGAGTAAATTAAAAACAGTTTGCATACTCACAGGAGTCCTCATCATGTGTCGTCGTGTTTCTTTGCGGTCCTCGCTGCGAATCACGCTCGTATTGTTAATTGGTATAGCACTGCTGCCGGTGCCGCGCGTCTCGATGTTTGTCAGCGCGATGGGCCAGGGGCGTGGTCCGCGCACTGGGCCGCCACCGCGACCGGGCAAGCCTGAAGGCGAGCTTCCCGATCTTGATGACGTGAAGAATGAGTCGTCGATCGAACGCGAGCCGCCGGCGCCGATTCCTTCTACGATTCGTTCACAAAGAAATTCGGGAAAGCCCTGGGATGGGCGACGGGTTGGCGAGCCACCGCGCTCGGACCATGCTGAGGCGCGTGGGCAAACGTTACGGTCGCATGCGCGGCGGCGAATGAGGGTTCTGCCACTGCTGTATGAGGATCAGTTCATACAGAACTTTTTCAACGTCGCTTTAGCGCGCAGCGCAACTTCTGACGAGACACTGTACTGGAATTACCAGCTCCGTGCCGGTTACAACGAGAGTGCGTGGTCGCTGAAGTCAGCAGCTATCGAATTTGGGAGAACGCTTTTCGAGTCAGCAGCCTATGCCGCTCGGGGCCGCGATGCGCACGGGTATGTTTACGATCTCTACAAGACTTACCTGATGCGTGACCCGGATGCAGGCGGCTGGGCCACGTGGGAAGGACTGGTTGCAAGTCATGGACGGGAGTATGTGCGGCGCGGGTTTGAAGAGTCAGGCGAGTTTGCGAGTTTGCTCAGCAGCATAAGTCTCAGTGGCTCGGGAAGTTCAACTGCTTCGTCTTTGATTTCAGCGCGCGTCGATCCACGCAATCAGCCCGGCAATGGCATGTTGACGCGCGATGCGGCGTTGAGTCTGCCGCTGTTGAGTCTGCCGGGACGAAACGGTCTCGATCTGGGCCTGGCGCTCTCGTACTCCTCAATGGTCTGGACGCGCTCTGGTCCCTACCTCTATTTCGATGAAGACAACGGCTTTCCGAGTCCCGGCTTCCGGCTGGGTTTCCCTACTGTGCAGCGCAAGGTGTTCGACGCGCAAACGGGCAGGCAGTCGTACCTGATGATCACTGCTGGTGGTAAGCGAGTGGAGCTGCGACAGGTGGGCTCGTCGAATATCTATGATGCGACTGACTCGTCTTACCTGCGCCTGACGGACAACGGCCCGACGCTCCTGGTCCATTCCACTGACGGCACGAAACTGAGTTTTTCCGAGATCAATGGTGAGTATCGCTGCGTGGAGATCAAAGACAGCAACGGCAACTACATCACGGTCAACAATAACTCTCTGGGTCGCATCAGCAGCATTGTCGATACGCTCGGCCGCGTCATCAACTTCAATTACGACGGCAATGCCAATCTAATCTCGATTACACAGGCTTGGAACGGGCAGCCTTCACACCAGTGGGTCAGTTTTGGCTGGAGCACGCACACCATGCAGTCGAGTTTTTCGGACGTGGCAGTAACGGGAACAGCGAATGGCATTGTCTATCCGGTGATCACGCAGGTGGCTGTGAACGATACCTCATATTTCACCTTCGACTACACGAACTCGCTGCAAGTCTCACTCGTCAAGAAATACTTCGGCATGGTGGAACGCAATGCGACGAGTTTTGCTTACGAGACGCCTGGAAGCGACGTGCCGCGTCTGATCAGTAGTAGTGTGTCCGCACAAAACTGGACGGGAATCAATGCTGTGCCAGCCCAAGTGACGACGCAGTACAGCGTGGGCAGTGATGGTGCGTGTGTGCTGACTGCGCCTGACGGCACCGTCTACAAGGAGTATTACGGCACGGGCTGGCAGCGCGGGTTAACGACGCTGAGTGAGGTATGGTCCGGAGGAATAAGAAAGAAATGGACCACCACGGCGTGGACACAGGACAACCCCTCGGTCGCGTATGAAGTGAATCCGCGGGTCACGGAGACAAATATTTACGATGCTGACAGCAACCGGCGCCGCACCACGATCGATTACGGCTCGTATGCGGCGTATGGCTTGCCCTATGGCGTACACGAATATGCGGCTGATGGCAGCACGGAAATCAGGCAGACGTTCACCGACTACAACCTGAGCCAGGCTTATCTCGATCGCCGCATCATCGGGCTTGTTTCCCAGGTACGTGTCTCGAATGGTGCGCAGACCCTGACGAAGACCACATACGACTACGATGATCCAGCGCGTCTGCACGGCGTGCCGGCAGCAGCCACACAGCATGATGTCAATTACAACCTCGCTTTGACCGCGCGCGGCAATGTCACGGCTGTCTCGCGCTGGGACGTCGATGACATCAACAATACGAACAAGAAGCTGACCACTTACACCAACTACTACAACACCGGGACACCAGTCTCCACGACAGACGCTGCCGGACACCAGAACAGCATCACTTACGGCGATTCATTCTCTGACAACGTGAACCGCAACACGTTTGCTTATCCGACGACGATCACCAACGCAGACAATTTCAGCTCGTACATGCAGTACAACTTCGACTTCGGGGCGACGACGCGCACGCAGTCACCTGCTCCTGCGAACCAGTCGCAGGGCGCGATTCAGACGATGAGTTACAACAGTCTGGGCCAGCTCGAGCGCATCACTACCACGAACAATGGCGCCTACAAGCGCTTCTGGTATGGAGCCAATTTCACAGCCAGCTTCGCGACTGTGAATACCGTGGCTGACGAAGCATATTCCGTAGCCGTGGTAGATGGACTTGGGAGAGTTACTGGCACAGCCAGTAACCATCCCGGCAGCTCTGGCGGGTACAGTGCCGTGAGCACCATCTACGATCAGATGGGCCGCACATGGAAAGTCTCCAACCCCACCGAAATCAACGAATCCTGGGAGCCGAGTGGTGAAGATGGGGCGGGCTACTACTATACGCAGCAAACCTACGACTGGAAGGGCCGCCCGCTAATCACGACCAATACCGACGGGACAACAAAGGAAGCGAGTTACGCAGGCTGCGGCTGTGCCGGCGGTGAAGTCGTAACGCTAACCGATGAAGGTACCCTTGACGCCGGTGTGCCGAAACGACGGCAGCAGAAGATCTATTCCGACATGCTGGGCCGCACCGTAAAGACAGAGCTTCTGAACTGGCAAGGCGCCAGTGTTTATTCAGCAACCGTCAATACTTACAACGCGCGAGATCAAGTAATACAGGTCAGGCAATATGCTGGCGCCGAAGGCAGTGGTACTTACCAGGACACAACGCAAAGCTACGATGGCTATGGCCGCCTGAAAACGAAGCACGTGCCGGAACAGGCGGCCATAGCCAACACCGTTTGGGACTACAACGCGGACGACACGATTCAAAAGATCACGGATGGCCGTGGCGTCGCCACGAACTATACCTACAACCAGCGACATTTGTTGACGAAAGTTAAATACACAGTCCCGCCAGGCTCGCAGATTCCGGAACCGGGTGAGATTACTTACGCCTATGACGCTGCATCGAATCGCACGTCCATGACCGACGGCACCGGCGCCACCAGCTATAACTATGACTCGTTGTCACGCATGAGCTCCGAATCGCGTACGTTTATCGGCGGTCCCAGTGGTACGTACGGGTTGAGCTATTCCTACAACCTGGCCAATGCTCTCACCGTGCTTTCAATCCCGTTTCGCTCGAAGGAAATTGGCTACAATTATGACAATGCGGGTCGCTTATCAGGTGTCACCGGGAGTGGGTTTACGGCGACATACGTCGTCTGGCCCAATGTTTACACGCAAAGCATCACCAGTCTTGTTTCCAATATCGTGTATCGAGCCTGGGGTGGACGTAAGAGCATGACCTACGGCAACACTACCAGCGAGCAGACTACGTACAACTCACGCCTGCAACCCACCGCATACACGCTCAACAACATGAATTACCAGAACATCAATAGCTGCTGTCCTCATCCGACCTACAGCACGATGACGTGGACGTTTGACTATTACAACGATGGTCGCGTGAAGACAGCCTGGGATTCGACCAACGATTGGTTTGATCGCGCTTACAAGTATGATCACGTCGGGCGTCTGAAGGAGGCCAGCACCTATCGTCGCGCCCGCGGGCTCAGTCCATTTGCTCAGAATCCCGATCCTTACTTCCAGAACATCACTTACGATGCTTTCAATCACATGAGCCGTAGCGGCTTGCTTTACACTGGTGAGCCGAGCGATGTTGGCACGTGGGTAAGTAATCGACGCACTGGTCCTGGCTGGCAGTATGATGCCGATGGCAACACGACAGTGGATCCGAATTTCACTCAGACCTTTGATGCCGTCGGAAAACCTTCGCATTCAGTTTCATTCGCCAGAGTAGGTGACGGTGACAATTATCCCTACCAGCCGGCAACTGACATTGCGCAGACCTATGATGGCGCCGGCGCTCCCGCAAAGCGTATCCAGATCACACGCCAAGCTGATTCTGGAAACGGACCACCCCAAGAAGACATACAAACTACTTATTATGTGAGGTCTACCGTTCTCGGAGCTGCAGTGGTGGAATTGAATGACCCGATGGCGAGCATAGTAAACGTTTATGCTGGAGGACAGCGCATCGCCCGTGACGAGTCGGAGAACATCAATTTTGAGCATACCAATCCCGTAACCGGCAGCCGCGTCACCTCGGCGGGCTATTCAACCTATCGTTGGACGCTCCGGCAAGAGCGCGACTCATTCGGAGCCGAGATCCCGACCTCCAATCCCTACCCCGCAGCCCAGAGCTATTCTGATTACAACTTCGGCAAGCAGCTTTATCTTGAAGGTGGCGATCCCTTTGATTACAGCACCGGCCGAGAGATTGATGGTATTCCGGTATCCGAAACTGAATTTCAGCGACGCGTTGGGAACGGCAGTGCTGTCGGTGACGTGTTTAGAGGCGGAAGGTATGTCGGCTCTCTCGACCTTGCGAAATACATGTTCTTTAGTCGAATTAGGATCATATTCGATCAGCCCCCTCTCGAAATTAATAAGCCCGAACTTTTGACCGTTGAGATTGAATCCTGGGGACAACAAACCAAACCCAACCAAAAGTCAGATAAGCCGCAAAAGCCCTCACCCACCGTAATAGCACTTGTAAATGCTACTCTTGCCAGTGGCGACTGCCTCGACTTCTTGCGAACTGTGTTAAATGATGCATCGGGCAAAAGCAACCGGGTTTTAGAAGGCGGAGATATGCAGAAAATCTTTAATAACTTTATTCAGCAAAGAAAGGGGGGAATTTCGAGAAAAGTAATGACAAAATGGGGCAGCGCGGGAGGGCGGATTGGAACAAATGGTGGAGGCAATGGAGTTTTATATCTCCGTTCCTTTTCAAGTGATCAGGATTGGTATGATGCATCGGGAATCATCAACGAATTACCCCATATCGCTGGTAGTAAAGGTGGATGGCCTTCGCATAACGAATATGATGACTACGCGCTTGCGATAGCTGCATATTCCGGTCGGTATGGAGATAACCCACCGAGTCCGTCGTATGATCCATTCAGTGCATTTCCAGATCTTAAGCAGGCTGCTAAGAACAAAGATAGGTACGATGCACGATGGAGCAATTATTGGCATTACCTGTTGAGGAAACACTGTGTGGTGCCGCAGGGAGGTACTCCATGAACAAACCGTCGTTTAGCAATAAACTTCAGATCCTTTTTTTATTGCTATCCCTGACTTTTGTTTGTTCTGGCACTGGTATTTTCAGTGCATCTGGAAACGGACACTCAGCAGATTTGGGCGCTAATGAGCATTTAAGTCCTGTGGTTCAGACTGAAAATTCGCCAAATGCGTGGCGAGGGTTAGTGCCCCTGCAATCTACTCGAACCGACGTCGAAAAGTTGCTCGGGAAACCAGTTTCGTCTCGTGGATCCATCGTTGTCTACAAAACTGACGAAGGAGAAGTTGCGGTAGTCTTTTCTGCTGGTAAGTGCGACCTTAGCAGTTCCGAATCGTGGAATGTACCAGCAAGTGTCGTCATCACAATCGAACTTCGCCCGAAGAGACGTGTGCTAATCCAGGATTTACACTTGGATCCTAATAAGTATCGAAGGGTTCAACAATCTCACCCCGAAAATTGGTTCGTATACCGGAACGCCGAAGATGGCTTCATGGTCGAGACACTCGTATATGAAAATAAAGAAGAAGTCGTGGTGCTAACATACTTTCCGGGTGTTAAAGCTAAAGCCCTTAGATGTCCCTCTACTCACAAGCGCATTATGTAGCACCAACACCATTCCTTCGCGGCCAGCCCTCGCTTGACGCACCGCACGGCGCATGCTAGCTTGCGGCTTCACCTGTTATTCGTGATTTAAACAATGCTGGCGCTCCATAATACTGGCACGCGTGGTGACTAAAATTGACCGCAACCGCTCCACAACTAAAACAGACTCCACTTAACGCCATCCACCGGCAAATGGGTGGGCGTATGGTCGACTTCGGCGGCTGGGACATGCCCGTCCAGTATCCCACCGGAACCATCGAAGAACACCTGCGCACCCGCACACACGCCGGCCTCTTCGACGTTTCCCACATGGGCGAGATCGACGTCAAAGGCCCGGATGCAATCAAGTTCGTCAACCGCATCACTTCAAACGATGTCACGAAACTCGTCGATGGACAGGCGCAGTACTCAGCGTTAACCTCTCCGCAAGGCACCGTGATCGACGATCTACTCGTCTATCGGCTCTCGTCCGTTCACTTGCTGCTCGTCGTCAATGCCAGCACCACAGAAAAAGACTGGGAATGGATCCTGTCACAGCAGACAGGTGAGTATGTGGCGTTGGAAAACGTAAGCACTGAATACTGCCAAATCGCGCTCCAGGGCCCGGACGCCCAATCGATTCTCGAAAAGCTGACTGACTTGCCGCTCAGTGAAATCAAGTATTACCACTTCACGCACGGCAGCGTTGACGGCGTAAGAGGAATCGTTTCTCGCACGGGCTACACCGGCGAAGATGGTTTTGAAATCTACGCGCCCCCAGATCGCGCAGAGCAACTCTGGAACAAGATTCTCGACGCCAGACAAACAGACACACCAACTGGCGTGTTGCCCTGTGGACTCGCCGCGCGCAACACTCTGCGACTCGAAGCGGGAATGGCGCTCTATGGCAACGACATCGACGAGACCACCACGTTACTTGAAGCGAACCTCGGCTGGATATGCAAGTTGGATAAAGGCGACTTTACCGGTCGGGAGGCACTGGCGAGTCAGAAAGCCGAAGGCGTGAAGCGCAAACTCGTGGGCTTCGAAGTAACAGACCGCGGGATTGCACGCGATCACCAGGAGGTCGTCATCGATGGCCAGCGAGTGGGACATGTAACATCAGGCAGTCCGGCGCCGTTTCTTAAGAAGAACATCGGACTTGCCTACGTGCCCGTGGAGTATGCGAGTGTGGGCCAGGCGATACAGATTGATGTACGCGGGCGATTGGTGGGCGCTCAAATCACCAAAACGCCTTTCTACAAACGAAACAAATAGACAATAGATAGAGGATGGAGGATCCATGGCGAACGTTCCCGAAGACCTGCACTACAGCAAAGATCATGAATGGGTGAGAGTAGACGGTGACCAGGCCATCATCGGCATCACTGACTACGCGCAAAACTCATTGGGTGACGTAGTGTACGTCGAGTTGCCGAAGGCGGGAGATGAGTTTGCAGCGAATGAGCCGTTTGGCTCGGTCGAATCGGTGAAGGCAGTCTCCGAAGTCTTCACTCCCATTGCCGGCATTGTGGTGCAGATCAATGAATCGCTGGCTGATGAACCTGAAAGCGTGAACTCGGATCCCTACGGCCAAGGCTGGATGATCCGGTTGAAGATGTCTAACCCAGGCGAAGTCGATAGCCTCCTGACCGCCGCGGAGTACGAAGATTTTACGAAAGCTGAGAGCGAATAATCTTGCGCTACATTCCTAACTCGCCGGAAGAGCGCAGCGAAATGCTTGAAGCAATGGGGCTCGGATCGGCCGAAGCACTGTTCGATTCCATTCCCGAAGATCTGCGTTTAAAGCGACCGCTCAACACGCCCGCGGCGCTTTCAGAAATCGAACTCATCGATCGCTTCGAACAAATGGGCGCGCGCAACGCCGGCGCTGGTCGCATCAGTTTCATGGGCGGCGGCGCGTATTCTCATTACATACCAACGATCGTCGATCACATTCTTTCGCGCTCAGAGTTTTTCACTGCCTATACGCCTTACCAGCCCGAGATTTCACAAGGCACACTGCAAGTCATCTTCGAGTTTCAAACACTCGTGTGCCAGTTGACGGGCATGGAAGTGGCGAACGCTTCGATGTACGACGGCTCAACTGCACTCGCAGAAGCTGTGTTGATGGCCGAACGTGTCACGAAGCGATCGAAGGCTGTGGCTTCGACTGCCACGCACCCGCAGTACCTGGAAGTAATCAACACCTACGTGCAGCACGCCGGGATTCATCTCGAGCTGGTTCCATTTGATGAAAAGACGGGCCAGTCGTGGCAGGCGTTGGCTGCTGCAATCGATGACGAGACAGCGGCGCTGGTGGTCCAGTCACCGAATTTCTTTGGATGTGTCGAGGATCTATCGGCACTCGCTGATGCTGCGCATGCAAAGGGAGCGTTGCTGATTGTCGCGATCACTGAGGCAATGTCGCTTGGGCTTTTGAAATCGCCGGGCGCGTGTGGCGCTGACATCGTCGTGGCCGAAGGACAGTCGTTTGGCGTCCCGCTTTCTTTTGGTGGTCCATACGTCGGTTTGTTTGCGACCCGCGAAAAATACGCGCGACAGATTCCCGGGCGGCTTGTCGGTGAAGCGTACGACAAGAAAGGACGTCGTGGTTTCGTGCTCACGCTCGCCACGCGCGAGCAGCACATTCGACGTGAGAAAGCGACGTCAAACATTTGCACGAATGAAGGATTGATCGCTCTCGCGGCAACTGTCTATTTAGAGACGATGGGTCGTCGCGGTGTGCAGGAAGCCGCGCACCAGTGCGCACAGAAAGCGGCGTACGCAGCGCGTGCGATCGCGAAGTTGAATGGCTACTCGCTTCCCTTCACTAGTCCATACTTCAACGAGTTCATTGTGCGTGGGCCCGGTCGAGCAGTTGAACTGCTTTCGCGTCTCGGCAAGGAGAAAGGGATCGACGGTGGGATCGCGCTATCGCGGTTTATGCCGGACCGGCCGAATGATGTTCTGGTTTGTGTTACCGAGACAAACACCCGCGAGCAGATCGATCAATTGGTTCAAGCACTGGGAAGTTTATAGGACATATAGGACCTATCCGACCTATCGTTTTATGACGATTAATAAAGTCACCACTCATGTCAGTCCGAACGAACAGCTCATCTTCGAGCGATCGCAAACCGGCCGTATCGGGTATCGCCTGCCGGCGCTCGACGTCGATGAGGTCGAGCTGAGCATCCCGAGCGAGTTTCGTCGTGACGACGATCTCGAAGGCATGCCGGAAGTAAGTGAAGTTGACGTGATACGTCACTTCGTCCGCATGTCCACCTGGAACTACTCGATCGATCTCGGCATGTACCCGCTGGGCTCGTGCACGATGAAGTACAACTCGCGACTCAACGAAAAAGTAGCGCGAATAGCGGGATTCGCAAACCTGCACCCGTTGACTGAAGAACACGACGCGCAAGGCGCGCTACAGGTAATCTACGAGCTCCAGCAACATCTCGCCGAGATCACAGGTCTTCCCGGCATCTCGCTGCAACCAGCCGCAGGCGCGCACGGCGAGATGACCGGCATCATGATCATTCGCGCGTTTCTCGACGCGCGCGACGGCGCCGCAGCGTCACATCGACGCACGATGCTGATCCCTGATTCAGCTCACGGAACGAATCCGGCGTCAGCGCATCTCTCCGGTTTCTCCGTCAAAACGATTCGCTCGACTGCCGAAGGTCTTACCGATCTCGATCACCTCCGCGAGCTGTGCGCGCATGGCGAGGTCGCCGGACTGATGTTGACGAATCCGAACACGCTCGGACTCTTCGAGCGCAACATCAAACAGATCTGCGAGATCGTTCACGAAGCTGGTGGCCTCGTTTACATGGACGGCGCCAACATGAACGCTCTCGTCGGCGTTGCCCGTCCCGGCGACATGGGCGTCGACGTCATTCACCTGAACCTGCACAAGACATTTTCAACTCCGCATGGCGGCGGTGGACCGGGCTCTGGTCCATGTTGCTGTACGAAAGAGCTCGAACCGTACCTGCCGGTGCCGCGGATCGTGAAGTCTTCCGATTCGACGTACGGGCTCGACTACGATCAACCAAAGTCAATCGGTCGCGTAAAAGCATTCTTCGGAAACTACGGCATGATGCTGCGCGCACTGTCTTACACGCTGACGCACGGCAACGATGGTTTACGTGAAGCAACGGAAGCGGCGGTGCTCAACGCGCGTTATGTCGCTGCAGGATTGATTGAGGACTACGACAAACCTTTTGCGGGCGCGCCGATGCACGAGGTGGTCTTCACTGATAAAAAGCAGACACGTAAGGGTGTACACACGCTCGACATTGCGAAGCGTTTGATTGACCACGGATTTCATCCGATGACGATCTACTTCCCGTTGATCGTGCAGGGCGCGATGCTGATCGAGCCGACCGAATCAGTAGGCCGGCAGGAGCTGGATCAATTCATCGCGGCAATGAAGTCGATCGCGGTTGAGGCTGTTGAAAATCCTGAGTTGGTTTTGAATGCGCCGCACGATACGCGTGTTGGTCGACTCGATGAAGCCGCGGCCGCGCGTAAACCCATACTGCGGTGGAAGGCCGCGGATGAACGCGGATGAACGCGGATCAGATTATTTGTTCGCAGGGATCTTCAACAGAGTAAGGCGTTCAACCGGTCGCCCATTCACGATGTGCTCTTCGACAATCTCCGGAACGTCCGTCGCGCGCACTTGCGCGTACCAAACACCATCGGGATAAACCATCACTGCCGCACCGACCGCACAAAACCCAACCGATCCGCACTCCGTCAACACCACTGTCCCATTGGGACTACAACCCTTCGACACTTTCCCATACTGTAGCCCGCGCGCTTTCAATTCGCGCTCAAACGCATCCTTAACTTCAGCACTGTCATTCGCCGAACAAGACTTCCCAGTACACACAAACACGTGATACTGGATTTCCGCCGCCGCAATCGGCGCGAGCTCAACTAAACGATCGCAATCCGTAATAAATTCCACGTCGCTCATGCTAGCACTTTTGTACTCTTTGCGCTTCTTGTATGATGAACGCGTCGAGCGCGCGTGACTCGACTTGGTTCGGACGTTTTGGGTTTGTAACTGTTTATGTCAACCGGCCTGGTTATCCACATCTCCTCGGGCGAAGACCGGCACACCGAAATCCTTTCCGACGACAACATTCGCATTGGCGCTTGCGAGACCTGTGATCTGCGGCTCCGCTCTTCGAGCCTGCCGAAAACCGCCGCAAACGCTGTATTGCTTGAGTTGACTCGAACGAACGGAGCGTATCGTGTGACGGGTTTCGAGCCGACCATTTCGCTCACGCAGAACGGTGCGGGCGTGAATCAGGGGAACGAGATCCGCGACGGCGACGAGTTTCGCATCGCCGACTCCGACATCGTGTTGCACTTCTTCCCGGTTCGCGATCTTCCGGCGGTCGTACCCCAAACGCCACGCGAAACTCACGTCGCCCCGTTCATCGAAGCTGCCGCGATTGAATCCGCAGCGACTGCGCGACGCGACGACGCGAAGGTTTTCCTGCGCGAGTTTACCCGTGAGCTGGTGCGCGAGATCAATCCGAGCACGAAACTCGTCGCACTCGCCATCGCCGGCATCCTCGTCGGTGGAATGCTGTATCTCGGATTCGCGATGTACAAAGAATTACAGCGCAGCCGCCGGCTCATCGCGGAGCAGGGACAGCAGCTCGGCCAGATGCGAGATCAGGTCTCCAAAACCAACGAACAGATCGTCAACATCGACGAATCGAACAAACAGATTCAGTACAGCCTTTCACTCGCCGTAAAGCTGCGGGCGGAGTATGGCAGTGGCGTTTGTTTGATCGCGGGTTCTTATTACTACGTCGAGGCGGGAACGGGCCGGCCGCTACGTTACGCCGAAGCGCAGTTGAACGACAGCGGCGCCGCTGTTCAAAGCGGCGGACAGGACGCACTAACACCTGAAGGCAACGCGGCGATCGCTGAGTATGAGTTTGTCGGCAGCGGATTCCACGTTGGGCAAGGTTACGTGCTCACCAATCGTCACATCGCTCAACCGTGGATCGCGGACGACCGCGCGCAAAGCATCACCGTCGGTCTTAACGCGCAACCGCGACTCAGAAAACTGATCGCTTACTTTCCGAACATTCCACAGGCGATTCCACTCAAGTTCAAAGGCGCCGCAAACCGGGACGACCTCTCAGTGTGTAGCCTCGACATTCCGGAAGTTCCGGAAACGATTCCGATCCTTCCGTTGGAAGTGGATTCGGATGCGGTCGCTGTCGGAAAATCTGTCGTGATGATGGGATATCCTTCCGGTCCCGATCGACTCCTCGCGTTATTGGACGATGCTGAGTCGAGAGGAATTCAACAACGTTACGGCACGCCGATGGCCCAGCTTGCATACCTCGCCGAGACAAAACGCATCCAACCGCTCACGACGCAGGGCAGCATTACCGACCTCGACGTACGGAGAATCGTTTACGACGCACGAACTGCAGAGGGTGGATCGGGCGCGCCGCTATTTGGACCTTCAGGTCGGGTGATTGGAGTCAATTTTGCGGTCTTCACTGAGAACCAGGCATCGAATTTTGCAGTTCCCATTCGCTTCGCAATTCCTCTGCTCGTGCGCAGCGGTTGGGAAGCTCCTGCAAAAGAGACCAAGGATGGCGAAGCTGCCACACAAACAGCTCACCCTGAAAAATCCGGATCGAGGTGATCCACCCGCTGGTATTTTTACCAGTTACCCGTTAACACTCGCTCAACGAAAATCATCTTACCAGTGAAATTTGCGTGGTTAGTGGCTTGTTACAATGCACAACGTGTCACACAAGAAGCACAAAATTGGTCCAAGCGGGGTTAACCTAATGTATATTTAGTAATCGTGCCCCTGCGGGCACAGCTATTGCAGTTTGAAAATTGACCAGAAGTTTTATCAACGATCTGTTCAGAGTTGTAAGCTTTAAGTGCAATACAAACTCCCCATCTGCCAGAATTTTGAGTACTGATCAGGATGACTACCCAAAATCGTAGGCGCTGGCACCTGAGGGCGAGCTTTATATTTGCTTTACTGCTCGTTGTCTCACCGCTACTCCCGACAATCAGCAAGGCTCAAGGCCCAAATCTCCGCGACACTGAGGAAAATGACCCAGCGACGGTGCTTTCTCAGATCATGCGGCTCGAGCGCGTCGAAGTACCGGGCGGCGCGGAGCTGATCACTGTCTTCGCAAGGCTCTCGGGCCTCGATCCTACAGAAGCGTCTACTGAGAAAGACAACTTTGTACCCCTCGTGTCTATTCTGCGCGACACGCTCGGCGACGATACGCCCGAGAACAATCGTCTGCGCTATGTTTGGCCGCTGACATATACGCGGCCGACAACCAAGCAGCGTCTCGCCGCAGCGATTCCGTTTTTCTACACGCGCGTCGGCAACAAAGAGAAGCTGACGAAGACACCGCCACCCGCGCTCGATCTCGCTTCGCCTGAGAGCGAGGTGTGGGACAAGATCTTTTGGACCGCGCTGCAAGGCATTCTGCTCGATCCGTACGGCACTCCGATCAAGGCGTCGACAAGTTCTTACCGGCGCAACTCGAGCGACTACCGGCGGTCACACATCATTCGTGCACTCTCCGTGCTCGCGCTATACCAGGCAGTCAAAGGTGAGTCAGCTTTCACGCCTACTGAGATGTCGACGATCCAGGCGCGACTGTTTTTAAGTGAAAAGACATTCGGCGGGCTTGTCGACGATTCGAATCTGCAGAGTTACTACGTCAAGAAAACTACGCAGACACGCGACGAACGCGGACACAATTGGGAATTGCTGCGTCAAAAAGCAGAGGCAGAATCACTCTACTTCGAACCGCTAACGATGCCCGATGGCAGTGCAACGCACGCGCTGCTATGGGTTGCGAAACGCGATTTGCTCAGCAAGCAGGGCTCGCGTTACAGCGGTCGCTTCCTGAACATAGCCAGTCCGTGGACGGACAAGCGACTGCTGAATTGGAAAGGCTACGTCGAAACTCGCTACTTCGATTCCGAGAATCAACCGGTCGACAGTCAAACGCCGGGGGCTGAAGCGGTCGAGATGATTCCACTCGGTCTGTACGGCCTCGACAATCCGAAGATCCCGATGCTGCTTGTCGACTTTCGTGACAGTTACAATCCGAAGAAACGCGAGATGTCGCGTCGCGTGCTGAATGATGTCACGCGCAACGTGCTGTCCCTGTCGAAGTTTGGCAACCTGCCGTTCTTCCTCGGCCGCACTGTTTTCGACTTTGTCACGGGTCGTCGCGGTATGGACATTAACCAGCCTTCGCGTCTGGCAACGTATTCGCAGTTGAAACTCCTGCTCGCGCTGAATACGTCAATGGAGCCCGAGCTTCGTTCTCAAGTCAGCGATCAACTCGAAAAGATCTCGCTCAATCCGTTTGAGAACGATCTAAGCGCTGAAGCGAAGATCGCGACTCAGCAATACGACACGCTGCTCGCCTACGCAAAAGATCCGAACGGTTTGGCTGAGAAGATTGAACGCGATCGCCGGGCGGAAATGTTGCCGCTCGAGCACGGCGATAAAGCGCAGCTCGCTTTCCGTGTGCTGAACGTTTTGAGCTTTGGCAAGTATGTTCACCGCGAAGAGCTCACGGATGACATGGAAGATCGACTCGATATCGCACGTCGGCTTCACTACCACACAAATTTTCTGCAGCAGATCGCGAAGTCGACTGCTGAAGTTGACATCACGTGGAACCTCGAAGACGTGAAACGCTCGTTGCACTTCATCGCCGAGCACGGTTCCGAAGCGGGTCCAAATACCGCGGCAGTAACCGCTAAGATCTTTGCGCGCACGAAAGATATCGAGACTCGTCGCGCCTGTCTCGACAGTTTGTCGCGTATTCACAATCCGAAGGCGAAGAACGAACTGCTGCGAATCTCACAGAACAATGACGTCGATAAGACGCTGCGAGATCTTGCGAGTGAATATCTGGCCAAAGGCCCCAGAGTCCAACCGATTGCCGCAACCGTCAGCGGTGCGCCAGCCATAGTGGGTCAGCCCTGACGATGTACGGTGCAAAATTCTACGTAAAGTCTCAACGACGAAATGTTCCCTGCGCATTGCGGATGGCGTTGGGCCGTTGCGCCGTTGCGGGAGTACTTCTTCTCTTCGCACTCCCCGCGCTCGCGCAAACGAAACGCCTCGTTGTAATCAAATGCGACGGGCTTCCGTACGATGTTGTCGACCGTTACGTCAAGCAGCGCGATCCCCAATCCGGCAAGAGCGTCCTTCCCTGGATCGATCACATCTTCTACCAGCGCGGCGCGCGGCTCTCGAATTTTTACGTCCGCGGGATGAGTCTTTCGGCGCCATCGTGGTCGCTCCTCGAAACCGGCCAACACCTACAGATCAAAGGCAACGTTGAATTCGATCGCTTTACGCTGCACTCGTACGACTACCTGAACTTCTTCCCACTCTATCTCGCGGGCGCCCTCGGCCAACGCATCGACATGCGCGCCGTCGAAGTACTCGACTCGCTCGGACTGCCGATGCTCTCGGACGCCTACCCGCACAACGAGCGTTACATCACCTACTCGATCTTTCTGCGAAACCCGCGCTACTCGACGCTACAGGCGAGTCTGCAAAAGAAGTTCACGAAGTCGCCGAAAGAGTTGTTTGACGAGTGGACGATGGGTTTCGAGATGCGGAGCGCCATCACTGACCAGCTCGTTCATGAAGTAATCACAAAGCTGAACGATCCGAAGATTCAGTACCTCGATCTGATGATGGAGGACTTCGATCACGTCGCGCACCACAATAATGACGAGCAGTCGCATCTCTTCGTGCTCAAACGCATGGACGCAGTCATCGGGCAAGTATGGACAGCGATTCAGAAGAGCCCGCTCGCTGATCAGACGGCGATGGTTTTGATTTCCGATCACGGTGTAAATACTGACGCGAAGGTCTACAGCCAGGGCTACAACCTCGTGAATCTGCTCGGCAGCAAAGCCGGCGGTGGACATCACGTCGTCACCAAGCGCCGCCTCATGCTCGACTACGCGATCAAAGGCGTGAATCCGTTAGTACCGCTGATCACGACAACAACGCCCGACACCTATTACTTGAAAGGCGAGAGCACAACTTATCCGACTGCGCTGCTCGACTTCGATGGCAATGAGCGCGCGTCACTGCATCTGCGCGACAGCGACGTCAACATGCTGCACATTCTCCTGCAGCAACTACAGCGCGGCGGGCTCAGTGTCGAGGCTCGCAGAGCTGCGACACATGAGTTTTTCGTCCGTCTTGATCGCCGACGCGCGGACTGGGAGAAAGATCTCAAACAATTACAGACTGAATTAGGCGCACTCGATCGCGCGATCGTCGAACAACGCAAACTCTGGGAAGCGCAACCGAAGAAGTTCACGAAAGAACAGCAGGACGCCGGCCTCGACGATGCCGCCAAACGAATCTACGTGCAGCTCGACCGTTGGCAAATGGAGCGCAAGGAATACGGCGAATACGCGCTCGCCTTGCAAAACCTGCTCGCGATCTCATCAGAAGCTTTCGATGCTTCGAAAGTAAAAATCGCTGACGTGATTCCGAAGATGTCGATGGGCGACCGCAACACGATCTACGAGCTTCAGAATTACGTTGCCGGTCTCGGTCCGAACGGCATCGTCGTAAACGCTGATGGATCTCTCAACTTCGAACAGAGTTTTGTGCGTGTCGACTACTTCTCGCTGCTTCACGACGTCACAATCAGAAACAACGTCCAACGCGGCGTTTCAAACCGGCCGATCGACCTGATCGCCACGAGGATCTCGCGTGAGCTGGTGCTTCCGTTAATTAACGAGCGTGACATCGATGAAGACGTGGTCTGGGTCAACACGAGCGCGAACCGCCAGGCGCTGTTGCTCTCGCGTCGCAATGCGAACGGCGAATTGAGTCTTCGTTACCTACCGATCAGCGGATTAACGCAGGATGCGAACGGGCGTTTGCAGTTCAAGCAGATCAGTTGGCAGTCCGGTCTACCGCTGCAAATCTTTGAAGATCCGAATTTGAATATTCCGGTCGCTGATCGAACCGCGTGGCTCAGTGAATGGCACACCGACTCCGAGTGGCTCGCAGCTCTTCACAAAACACACTACTCGAACGGGCTCGTCGGTCTTCACGAAGAGCTCGCGCGACACGATATCGAGAGCCTTTCAACCAACGATTCAAATCTGAGCCAGGAAGAGCGATTGATGAAAGAGTACGCGCGTCGTAAACGAGAGCTGGTCGAGCCTGACATGCTGATCGTGGCCCAGGATCACTGGAACTTCGACGTTCGCGGTTTCAATCCCGGTGGCAATCACGGCTCGTTCTTCCGCATCTCAACGCATTCCACTTTCATGATTGCCGGGGGATCGAAGACGGGCATTCCGCAGGCTTTAGACATCGAGTCGCCATACGATAGTCTCAGCTATGTGCCAACCCTGCTGGCGTTAACGGGAAATTTACGCGATGATAACAACCCCGTGCCAGAACTCTGGGAGAAGGGATTCAGAAAGTTTCCGGGACACGTTGTTAAGGAGCTGTTGCCTGCTCTGCCTGACAGAAGTAAGGCAACGGCTAATGGAGTGATTAGGTAATCTTCAGGATCTTCTCTGCGTAACCTTTGCGTACTCTGCGTCTCTGCGGTTTACTTGTTAGTTCACCGCAGAGGCGCAGAGTACGCAGAGATTACGCAGAGGCTGAGTACAGAGCATTGATTGATTCGAGAGAAGACTTCGCAGACAACTGGGACGCCGGTACGACAGAAGAACTCTCCGAAGAGCCGGAAACCACCACCAGCAACACACGCCGCTCTCTCGTTTGGCTTCAAACACTCGCGTTCCTTCTCGGCCTCGGCCTGCTCATCTACGTCATCAATCGCGTCGGAGTGCAACCACTCTTCGACGCACTGCTGCGCATCGGCTTCGGCTTCTTCGTGGTCCTTGGTCTGAGTGGACTGCGTCACGTGTTGCGCACGATCTCAATGCGCGCTGCGGTGCCACCCGAGCACAGACGCATCTCGTTTCGTCACGCTTTCGCCGCAAGACTCGGTGGCGAAGCGATCAGTTTTCTGACTTTTACTGGTCCATTACTCGGCGAGGCGACGAAAGTCGCATTGCTCAGAAAACGTGTGCCGCTGACTTACGGCGTGCCTGCGCTCGTCGTCGACAATCTGATTTACAACCTGTCAGTCGTCTTTTTCGTGTTGAGCGGCGCAGTGGTGATGCTTCTGAGATACCCGCTGCCGCCGGGAGTGTATTTGGTTCTGCTGGTAATCGCGGCCGTTGCAGCGTCAGGAATTTTAGTCGCAGCGATTGCAGCGAAGCGTCGCGTGATGCTGCTCACGTGGATCATCGATCGTTTGGGTGAGCTGCGGCTGAGTCCCAAGGTCATACTCAAGAAACGTCATCACATCTATCATCTCGAGTCGAAAGTCTACGACTTCTACAAACATCATCCCGGCGCGTTCTTCCTGATGATCCTGTGCAACCTGCTGGCGCATGTAGCGAGTGTTCTCGAGGTCTTTCTGACTTTGAGGATGCTGGGGTTTCAACCGCAGGTGGCGCAGGCTTACATCATCGAGTCGCTCACAAAAGTCATCAACTTCGTTTTTGCATTTGTTCCCGGAACGATCGGAGTTTACGAAGGCGGCACTGAGGTGATTCTTCAGAAAGGACTCGGCTTCACGCCCGCAGCCGGTCTCGCACTCGCTCTCGTACGCAAGGCCGCGATCGTTGTCTGGACGTCTATCGGTCTCCTCGTACTTACATGGCGCACGCTTCCCAACGCGTGGCGTCGCATTCTGGATCGCAGCCCGCGTTTACAACGTCTTATGGATAGTCTCGTACTTTCAAACATCGCGCATCGACCTGCTCGCACGGCTGTCAGCATCCTCGGCACCGGTGTCGGAGTGCTGCTCATCGTCTTCACTGTTGGTCTCGCTCACGGCGTTTTGCATGAACGTGGTCGACGCGAATCAAACATCGGCGCCGAGATCATGATTCGCGCCTCGGGAACGATAGGTCTTGGCGGCTCTCAATTTAAATTGCCGGCGTCACACGCGGCGGAACTCGCGACGATTCCGGGTGTTCGCGCAGCGACACCGATCGGACAAACATTCGATAAGAGCGACACGGGTTTCGGGCAACGGCTAATCGATGGAATTGAATACGACCAGTATGCAAACATCGCGCGCATCACGATGCGCGAAGGACGGCAACTGGAGTCGGGTGACGAGGCGATAATCGATCCGGAGTGGCAAAGGAGTCGCAAGGCGAAGGTTGGCGACACGGTTAAACTTTTCGAGCGGGATTTCAAGATTGTCGGTGTTTACGAGCCCCCGGGTGGGGGTCGTATCAAGATTCCGCTGAAGACGATGCAGGATCAGGAAGGTTCTGACAACAAGGCGTCAGCGATCCTCGTTGCTTGTGCTAATCCGGAGCAGCAGGAGGAAGTCGCCGCGCGCATACTCGAGCGTTTTCCTGATGATCAATTGATCTTCACGCGTGACCTGCCGGAGATTTATGCGGCCGGTGTTCCGGCGTTGAATGTGTTCATCAAGGTCGTGGTCGGAGTGGCGGCGGCGATCAGTGTGCTCGTGATTCTGCTCGCGATGTACACGACGGTGACGGAGCGTACGAGACAGATCGGTATACTGAAGTCGCTCGGCATGTCGAAGACCGCGATTGCCTGGGTGATCGAGCAGGAAGCGATTATCGTGAGTGTGCTTGGCGTTGTGGTTGGTGTTTTGCTGACGATGCTGGCGAAGTTCGCGGTGATGCGTACGACGAGTTTGACGATCGACATCGAGCCGCGCTGGGTGTTGATTGCGCTCGCCGTTGGTTTAGTGGGGGGCACCATCGGTGCGCTTTATCCGGCCTTACGCGCCGCCAGGCAAGATGCTGTAGAAGCGTTGAGCTACGAATAGGCGTTGGAACCAAACTGACTTCCGAGACGTTTCGAGAACATGTACTGTCCTCAATGCGGCACAGAAGCGCAAGCGACGCAGTATTGCCGTACCTGCGGCGCGAACCTGAAGGTGATTGGAAAAGCGGTGGCGCTGAGCGAGGCTGTGGCGAGAAGCGATCGCGGTCCTCTGCCGAAGATCAAAGAGATGATCGGCAACTTCAAGGTCGATCACGTGTCAGACGAAGTCTCGGGCGCGCTCGATCGCATGAACCATGAAATCGCGCAAATCTCGCCCGAGAGTGAACGCCGCGAACAGCGCCGCGCCTGGATCGAATTCCCGAAAAGAAAAACACCGGCGGAGAAACGCCAGGATCACATTTCGAAAGGTGTGGTCTCGTTCTTTTCCGGCGTCGGCTTGACCGTCTTCCTCTACTATCTTTCGGCCGTGCTCGTATTGAAACTCCCGCCACACATTCTCGAACAGATTCCGTTTGAAGTAGCGCCAGTGGTGAAGATCATCTGGCTGCTTGGCCTCTTACCGGTAACAACAGGCGTGGGTAACATCATCGCCGGCCTTCTGATCCGCCCGAAGCGCGAAGAAGAACCGAAGCAGATCGATCAAGTCGTATCACCAGGAACCTTTAGCATCACCGATCACACAACAAACCTTCTTGAGCCACAAAAGGCACAAAAAGCACAAAAATAATTTCTGTGCTTTTTGTGCCTTTTTGTGGCTAACTCTTACTCTTTTCGTGGCCTGATCCGAATAGCGTAATCCGGCCAGCAGTCTTTGAAATCGAAGTCCTCCAACGCCGTATTGCCCGACTCCACGTTGAAATTAAACGCGTCGTCAAATCCAAACGGATTCTGCGGGGTCGTCGGCGCAGGCGCGGCAAACTTCGGATCGAGCGCCTTTGCAATCTGATCGCGAGCATCAGCAAGATGTGCGCGCGATTGTCGATCGGAAGCGCGTGGCATCGCCGCAGCAATAGCCGCACTCAGATCGCGCAGCTCCGCTTTGATCAACGCACGATAGTCGTCAGTCACTGCTGGTCGCCCATTCAGTTTGGTTGAAAGCAAATCGATATACGAATTCTGAAGGTTGCGTCGATAGACATCGATACGAACTGGTCCACCTTCGAGCTCGCTCCAGATCCCTTTGCGCACGTCCGACATGAAATCTGACGGCTTGTACGCAGCCAAGCCATCGAGTGCTTCCTGCTCGATCAAACGATCAAAGCGCGCGTTACTCAAAAGCGAATTGAGAATCCGCTCCTGCGCTGTATTCACACGTGCGATCGCGCCGGACGCCTCGATGCGTCGCAATATGTCAGCTTTGACCGCCCACGTTGGAGTAGCAAACGCGTTCTCGTTCAGAAAGCGTACCGCTGCGGCCTGACGCTCTTTCGGAACGATCACGAACCGCACGCCATCCTGCCCCGCGTGTTTTTGTTGCGAGTTGAAGCCACCGACGATTCCCGTCACGTGATTCAACTCGAGCGCCCACTGGCCCAACATAGCGTTATAAAGCTCTTCGAGATCATCGAAAGGCTCGCCCGCTTGCGTCGTCGCCGGCATCAGCATGTCGGCTACGCGCTTCAGGTTCTTGATACCGAACGTCGTTGACGCGATCGCGTCAGCATCGCCTACCGCCTCGGTGTTCTCACCCGGATCGGAACCGCGCGCATCTGCCGTTGAGAAGCGCAAATACGGTTTTGCATCCTGTCCCCTCGCCCATTCGTCAAGAGTCTTCTTCTCTTCATCCGGAGTTCTGGCGCCCGGAATCGGTTTGTAGCCCCACATCGTGGCCCATTTGTCGTACGGGCCGATCTTTGGAATCAGGTCCTCGACTGGAATGTTATCTTCCGGCTGGGCCACGTAGTTGAAACGTGAATAGTCCATGAGTGTGGGCGTGTGCCCCATCGTCTTCACCCACTCAGCATTGCGAACCTTCTCCGCGGGATAAGTCGCACTCGCCTTCATGTTGTGTTGAAAACCGAGCGTGTGCCCGACCTCGTGCGCGATCACATACTCGACCAGCCGGCCCATCAGATCGTCGGGCAGCGGCAGTTTTTTCGCGCGTGCATCGAGTGGACCAACCTGCAGGAAGTACCAGTTGCGCGCCAGGTTCATCACATTGTGATAGTACTGAATGTCTGACTCGAGGATCTCACCAGTGCGCGGATCGCTCACGTGCGGACCGGAGGCGTTCTGAATCGTCGACGGCAGGTAACGAATGACCGAATAGCGTGCATCTTCGGGATCCCAGTATGGATCTTCGGCCTTCGACGGAGCTTCCTTCGCGATAATCGCGTTCTTGAAACCGGCGGCTTCAAAAGCAGGCTGCCAGTCTTCAATTCCCTTCTTGATCCACGAAACCCATTTCGTGGGTGTCGCTGGATCGACGTAGTAGACGATCGGCTTGATCGGCTCGGAGATCTCGGCATTCGGATCTTTCTTCTCGAGACGCCAGCGCGTGATGTACGTGCGCTGTGCGGCGCGCTGCTCTTCGGTGCCGTAGTCAGTCTTGCGCACTGTGAAATAGCCGACGCGATCGTCGAAAAGCCGAGGCATCATCGGTTGCTCCGGAAGCTTCACCATGCTGTAGTGCATGACCACAGTCGCGTTTGTTCCCGCGCGCATACCCTGCGCAAACGGATTCGGCGCGGGCTGTGGTTGCGGTCCACCACCGCCACCGCCGGGGTTCGCATCAGGTGGCGAAGTGTAGGTCTGTGAAACCTCGACTTCGATGTTTGTGGGAAATGACTTCGTCTTCTCAATGAACGAGCGCGATGCATCGAAACCGCGAGCACGCAAACGCGTACGCGCGCTCAGCTCTGTGACTTCCGTCGTGAACAGTCGCGACACGTCGATCACAGCCGAGTCGTCTTTACCGATCGCCTCGATGTTGAAGGCCATGATGATCGTGTCGTTGTTTGCGGCCTGCACCGCGCGCGATACCGGCAGTTTCGGATCGGCGACCACGTCGTAGATGATGTTGCGCAGCAGAATGCGATTGCCCTTGCGCTCCCATCTCACGACTCGGTTGCCGGCAGCCTGGCCGCCATAGCCAACGCCGAGCGTCGTCTTTGCGATCTGGCTGACCCAGAGAAACTCCTTGCCGAGCTCGCTCTTGGGAATTTCGTAATAGACCTTGTCTTTGATCGTGTGAATCGTGAAGACGCCTTCGTCAGACTTCGCGTCTTTTGTGATGACACGCTCGTATGGTTTGGGCTCAGGCGACTGCTCTTGCCGGCCAGGACGTTCCTGACCCGTGCCGCCGGCTGGTGGCGTAGGTGGATCCTGAGGCGAGTTGTTGGCCTCGGATCGCGGCGCTAGAAGAAAGACGGAGATGACGAGAGTCAATACAAGGATCGAGACAGGGAGATACCGAGATCGCATTCGCATGCGTTAGCTCCTTCCGATTGGCGTATTAAGTTACGGTTGGCGAACTGTGAACGAAAGCGCGAAAAGTCTAGCCGATGCCACAAAAAGGCACAAGCGCCTCTGCGCAACCTCTGCGCCTCTGCGGTTAAATTGTTCTTGCAGATAAGTTCACCGCAGAGGCGCAGAGGACGCCGAGGTTGCGCAGAGAAAAAACTAGGCTTTGCGGTTGATGAGTTGGCCTCGGGGTCTGGTTTCTTGTCTTGTGACTGTTGGTGGGAGGCGATCCGTTAGCATTGGCAGAGGGTTGATGGCGCCGCTCGATGTGTAAATACCGAAGTGGAGGTGTGGCGGCGTGCCTTGCGCGTTTCCGGTGGTGCCGACGTATCCGAGAACTGTTCGCGTCGTCACACGATCACCGATCTTGATTCCTCGCGCGTATGAATCGAGATGGGCGTAGTAATAAACGCGACCGCCCTTACCGATTACCGAAACCGTCTGTCCGCCGAGGTTATTCTCGCCGATGTTGTAGATGTACCCGCTGGTCGCGGAAAGAATCGGAGTACCGCGCGTTGCGAAGATGTCCTGCCCTTCATGCTTCCGTCCCTCGCCGCGGGCCGCCTGCCATGTGTCCGAAATCGATTTCTTCCTGACGTCTTCGAGCGGCATGGCGAGCCTCGTGTCCGGAGCCTGCGTGTAGAGCTTCAAAATGCGTGCATACAAAACCAACCTGTCTGAAGCACCGGTCACTACGAGCAGCAGCAAGGCGACCGCGAACACCGCAAAAAGCTTTGAAAAACGTCTCACCCAACGCATGGTACCTAAACGAATCACCCCCAATTTCGGTTCCGATATGATGAAAGTTTTCGTTAACAGGATGACAGGATTTCCGGGATTGACGTGATATTATCCATTTTCCATGTCCACCCCAGGCAGTTATGAACAGTTCCTCGAGGACTTTCGCGACACGATCGTGAGTGCGAGAGCCCGCCTGAGAGACATACCTGAGACCCAAAGTCGCCAGAAAAATTCTCCGGATGACTGGTCGCCCGCTGAGGTTCTGGGCCATCTGATCGACTCAGCCGCAAACAATCACCAGCGTTTTGTGCGGGCACAGTTTACTGACGATCTCGTGTTCTCGGGTTACGAGCAGAACCAGTGGGTCAGCTCGCAAAAGTATCGGGAGGAGTCGTGGTCTGAAGTGATTCAGCTCTGGAGCGCATACAATCTCCACCTGCTGCACGTCGTTTCAGTGATACCCGAAGACATTTTGACCAAAGCACGCTCGCCTCACACACTCGATCAGATTGCATTCAATCTCGTCGATAAAAACAACCCGGCAACACTCGAATACCTGATCCGCGACTACGTGGACCACCTGCGACATCATCTCGATCAAATTTTTGCAGAAGTAAAACAATAGGAGCTTCCAATGGCGGAGTTGACATACGAACAACTGAGACACAAAACACTCGCAGAACTGCGCGACATGGCGAAAGGCAGCGAGCACGAAGCCGTTCAGGGCTACACGCAGATGAACAAAGAGCATCTCGCGGTGGCACTCGCCAAAGCACTCGGTATTCAACACGAGCACCACTCTGTCGTCGGCATCGACAAAAGCTCAATCAAAGCGCGTATTCGTGAGTTGAAAACGCAGCGCGCAGCGGCAATCGAAGCGCACGATCACGCACAACTCAAGACCGTGCGCCGCACCATTCATCGTCTGAAGCGGCAGATTCACAAAGCCACTGTCTGAGCGTATTTTAGTATCCACAGATTACACACTTTGAAAGTGAGGTAGCTCATGAAAAAGGCTATCAATCTCAGCGTGAACGGTGTCTCTCATACCGATGAGGTCGAGCCACGCATGCTGCTTGTCCATTATCTGCGCGATGTGCTCGAGCTGACGGGCACACACGTCGGTTGTGAAACGTCGCTGTGCGGCGCGTGCACCGTGATGCTCGACGGGCAGGCGGTTAAATCGTGCACCGTGTTTGCCGTGCAGGCCGACGGCTCGTCAGTCACGACGATCGAAGGACTCGCAAAGAACGGCGAGCTGCATCCGGTGCAGGAGGGTTTCTGGGAAAGACATGGATTGCAGTGCGGCTACTGCACGCCCGGCATGATCATGACTGCGGCGCAGTTGCTCGACAGAAATGCCGATCCTTCGCGCGAAGAGATCTGTCACGGGCTGGAAGGCAATCTGTGTCGTTGCACCGGCTACCAGCACATCATCGAAGCGGTGCAGTACGCGGCGAAGAAAGCAGGGCAATCATGACTGACAACTACGTTGGCAAACGAGTAAAGCGCACCGAGGATCCGCGTCTGATCCGCGGCCTGGCACATTACGTCGACGACATCGCGTTACCCGGCACACTGCACGTCGCGTTTGTTCGCTCGATGTATGCGCACGCGAAGATCAACAGCATCGATACTTCAGCCGCACTCGCTGCTCCGGGCGTCGTCGCTGTCTACACCGGTCACGATGTCGCGGAAAAGATCGGTCCGGTCCCGTGTGCGAGCGCGTTGCCGGAATTGAAAGTTCCTGATCATCGTGTGCTGGCAAAGGACAAGGTTTACTTCGTGGGCCATCCGATCGCAGCCGTCGTGGCGAAAGATCGTTACACTGCGCGAGATGCCGTCGATCTGGTGATGGTCGACTATGAAGATCTGCCCGTGGTGACTGACGTCGAACAAGCGGCTGCCGGTGGTCCAGTCATCCACGAAGGGTTCGACAGTAACATTGCGTATAAGCTGACCTCCGGTGAAGGTGATATCGATGCCGCGTTTGCGGCCGCAGATCGCACCGTCAAACAACGCATTCTGCACAGACGGCTCGCACCGATCGCGATGGAGCCGCGCGGCGTGCTCGCACGATATTTTCCCGGCGAAGAAGAGCTCACGCTCTGGTCGTCGACACAGATCCCGCACCTTATGCGCACGCAAGTCGCACTCATGATCGGGATGCCTGAAAACAAGTTGCGCGTGATCACTCCGGAAGTCGGCGGCGGTTTTGGATCGAAGTTGAATGTCTACGCGGAAGAAGCGTTGCTCAGTTGGATTTCGATGCAGCTTGGCAAGCCCGTCAAGTGGATCGAAACACGGCGCGAGAACATCGCCGCGACGATTCACGGTCGTGGTCAGGTCGGCGATATCGAAGTCGCGTTCAAAAACGATGGAACGCTGCTGGGTTTGCGTTACAGCGTCTTCGCGGATCTCGGCGCGTATCATCAACTGCTGACCCCCGCGATTCCGACGTTAACCGGGCTCATGCTCTCGGGCGCGTACAAGATTCCCGCGATTCAGATGAACATCGTCGGCTGCTTCACGAACAAGATGGCCACCGACGCGTATCGCGGCGCCGGACGTCCGGAAGCGACCTACGTCGTCGAGCGCGCGCTCGATCTGGTGGCGGCTGATCTCGGCGTTGATGCCGCGGAAGTGCGTCGAAAGAACTTCCCTGCTGCTGACGAGTTTCCGTTCCACACCGCGACTGGTCTCGACTACGACAGTGGCGATTATGAAACAGCACTAAACAAAGCACAGGAGATCGCAGGCTACGCCGAGCTTCGCGAGAAACAGAGGAAGGCACGCGAGGACGGACGTCTGATCGGTATCGGGCTTTCGACTTACGTCGAGATCTGCGCGCTTGGTCCATCTCAGGCGATGCCGGCCGGTGGTTGGGAAAGTGCGACCGTACGTATCGAGCCGACTGGCAAGGTCACGGTGTTGACCGGCGCATCGCCGCACGGCCAGGGACAGGAAACGTCGTTCGCGCAGATCGCCGCGGACGAGTTGGGAGTGAATATCAACGACGTGACTGTGATCCACGGCGATACCGGAGTCGTGCAATACGGCATCGGCACGTTTGGCAGTCGCGCGACGGCTGTCGGCGGCACGGCCGTCTACGTAGCGATTCAAAAGCTGAAAGAGAAAGCGCATAAGATCGCGACTCACATGCTCCAGGCCGATGCTTCACACGTCGCATTCGAAGGCGGGAAGTATTCACTCGAGAAAGCGGCAGCCGCAGCGGGGGCAACCGGAACGTCAGACCCGGTGGTGCCTGTCGGCGAAGCGCCCGCAGGCGCGCTGCCGGAGCCGCAGACCGAAGGCAAGACGAGTCTGACAATCCAGGACATCGCACTCGCGGCTCACCTCGCTAAAGAATTGCCGCCCGATACCGAGCCGGGTCTCTCCGCAACTTACTTCTTTGAGCCGAAGAATTTTACGTTCCCGTTCGGCACGCACATCGCGGTGGTCGAAGTCGATCGCGACACTGGCGACATCGAGTTTTTACGTTACGTCGCGGTTGACGATTGCGGCCGCGTGATTAATCCCATGCTCGTTGACGGGCAGGTTCACGGCGGCATCGTGCAGTCGATCGGACAAGCGATGTTCGAAGAGGTTGTGTACGACGAGCAGGGACAGCTAGTCACGGGAACTTTGATGGATTATGCGTTGCCGCGCGCGTCGCACATTCCGGAGTTTGAGCTTGATCGTACGGAGACACCGTCGCCCGTTAATCCGCTCGGGGTGAAAGGCGTGGGTGAAGCCGGAACGATTGGAGCGACGCCCGCGATCGTCAATGCGATCGTCGATGCGCTCGCGCCGTTTGGAGTGAAGCATCTCGATATGCCGGTCAAGCCGGAAAATATTTGGCGAATCATCAATGGACATTAGGAGCAGATCATGATTCCAGTGCAATTCGACTACAAGTCGCCCGCGACGCTCGATGAAGCAGTCGCGTTGCTCGCCAGCGATCTCGACGGCGCGAAGGTGCTCGCCGGTGGGCACAGTTTGATTCCTGCCATGAAGCTGCGTCTCGCGCAACCGCAGTTGCTCGTCGATATCGCGCGTATCAAATCGCTCGCCTACATACGTGAAGAGGGCGATCAGATCCTGATCGGTGCGACTACGACGCATTACCAGTTGGAATCGTCGGATCTGTTGAAGCAGATTTGTCCGCTGTTGCCTGAATGTGCGAAGAGCATTGGCGACGTTCAGGTGCGAAACAAAGGGACGATTGGCGGCAGCATCGCGCATTCTGATCCGGCGGGTGACTGGCCGGCTGCGGTGCTCGCGCTCGATGCGGATCTCGTTCTCGTTGGACCAAACGGTGAGCGCACCGTGAAAGCCGAAAACTTTTTCGTCGATCTGCTGACGACTGATCTTCAGCCCGGCGAGATACTGCGCGAAGTTCGCATCAAGAAACCGAGCGGACGCTTCGGTCAGGCTTACCAAAAAGTGCCGCATCCCGCGTCTGGATTCGCAGTCGTGGGAATCGCTGTAAATCTCGAGTTGAACGGCGATGGATCGTGCAAGTCGGCTGCTATCGGCGTGACTGGCGTGGGCGTTAAAGCGTATCGCGCCAAGGCTGTAGAAGCGGCACTCGCCGGAAAGAGCCTGGACGACAACGCAATAGCGGCCGCAGTCGCGCACGTCTGCGATGGCATCGATCCGAACTCCGATTTGTATGCGTCAGGCGATTACCGGTGTCACCTCGCCACCGTGCACACGCGCCGTGGAATTCAAACGGCGAAGGCTCGCGTGCAGTGAAACTGGAAGGCACTCACGAGCTCGAAGCGCCGCGAGAGCGCGTCTATCAATGCCTCGTCACACCGGAGGTATTGCAGCGCTGCATTCCTGGTTGCGAGAAACTCGAACAGACCGCGGAGAATACGTTCGCAGCAACTATTCGCGCTGGCGTTGGATCGATCAAGGGCGTCTTCAACGGAACCGCGCGTCTTGAAGATCTGCGCGAGCCCGAGCATCTTCGCATCGTTGTTGACGGCAAAGGCCAGCCGGGATTTCTCAAGGGCTCCGGTGATCTGGATCTCGAACAAACAGACAACGGGACGAAGGTGAGCTATTCCGGAGACGTGCAGGTTGGCGGGACGATCGCAAGCGTGGGCCAACGCATGATCCAGGGCACAGTAAAGATGATGGCCACGCAGTTCTTCACCAGTTTGGCCGCAGAAGCAAAGACGGCGGTGGGTGAGCCACCGCCGCTGCACGGCTTTTTTCGAACAGCCCTGAGGTGGGCCTCAGGGTTCCTGAAAAGATTGTTTAGGCCACAAAAAGGCACAAAAAGCACATAAGAAAAACCAGTCATTTTTTGTGCTTTTTGTGCCTTTTTGTGGCTACTACTCTGATTGGCGGCGCGCTTTGGCGATGAAGTCCTCGATGTCGCTGAGCTTGCGCGGCAGCGCCTCGCTCATCCAGCGCACGCCATCAGCAGTGATCACCATATCGTCTTCGATCCTCACGCCCATGCCTTTGTACTTCTCAAACGCCGGCCGCACGGCCATCTTGAACTTATCCCACTCGTCCTGCTTCCAACCATACGGCATCTGGTCCAAAGCGTCGGGTCGCACATAAATTCCCGGCTCGTTCGTGAACACGACTCCCGGCACGAACCTCGCACCACCACCAACGTCGTGAACGTTCATGCCCAGCCAGTGTGACGTGCCGTGCATGAACCAGATGCGATGCTGGTTCGAATTGCGATCAGTGATCAGTCCGAGCTTCAACAGTCCGTCTTTCACTACTTCGGTTCCGGCACGACTCACATCTGACAACGTCGCACCGGGCTTCGACGCCTTCGCCACCGCCTCCTGCGCGTCGTAAACGATCTGATAAACCGCCGCCTGGGCCGGTGTGAACTTACCATTCACCGGGAACGTGCGTGTGATGTCCGCCGTGTAGTGATCGTACTCGGCGCCGACATCCATCAACAGCAGCTCACCCTGCTTCACCGGCCCCTGCGACTCCTGGTAGTGCAGCGTCGTCGCGTTAGGACCACAACCGACGATATCCGGATAGCCCCAGTTATCGGCATTGCGAAGCTTGAACGTGTAAGCCATCACCGCATCGACTTCATACTCCCACTTCGCATCACCCGCGGCGGCCCACGCGCGCTGGTGCGCCTCGGTGCTGATGTCGATCGCGTGCTGGAGAATGCGCAGCTCCATCGGCGACTTCACGAGTCGCATCTGCGTGAAGATGGGCCATGCGTTTTTCACACTGTAGCCTGAAGCCGTGCTGGACCACTCGGAAGCAAAGCGTTGCTCCTGTTTGTACTCGCGATTCTCGCCCTGACCTGGCGGAACCAGCATGAACAGTCCCGCTTCACCCTTCGCAGCAGCGTCGAACAGCGCCGTATAACCATTATCGTTGGTCAATGGCATATCGAGCGGCAGGTCCGACATGAAAATGTTTTCAGGCTTGGGCCGGTACGGTTGTCGATTACGCAGCGCCTTGATGAACGGATCAAACTCACTCGACTGCCAGATCTCGCTGACGCCGGAAAGCTGCTTTGCTTCTTCAGCGCTGTACATGTGACCGGTCCACGTCTCGGCTCCAGGGTTGCGGCGCGGTATGAAGAGAATCTCACGCACCTTCGTGTTGCCGGGCAGCAGGACCAGCGTCGCGCCTTTCTGCTTCAGGTTCGTGAGGTAGTAGAGATTGTTTTCCTGACGATAAGGATAGTCGACGTCATTTGTGTAAACGCGCGGCTCGGTGCTGAAAAGTATCAGGAACGACTGCGGGCCGATGCTTTGGGCCACGCGGTCGCGGCGCTGCTTCAACTCGCCGACACGTTCTTTGTCGTCGAATGCGGGCGCCGGCGGCGTGATCCTGATGTTGGACGGAACAGCTCTCTCGTTCTTCGCCCGCACGCCAACATCAACCGGGCTCAGCAGCGCAAAACAAGCAAACAGAGCAAGCAGCGCAAACATAACACGCGTGGTTTTCTTCATTTCAGTTCTCCTGGGGAAAATTTCTCACGCAGCGGCGCAGCGACGCAACGAAGTTCCTGATTCTTCTTCGCGGCTTTCGTTGCGCCGCTGCGTCGTTGCGTGAGAAATCATTCTTAGATCTCTACGGTTCTGGTGTTGGCGCCGGTGCCGGCCGGCGACGGGGCCGCGGTGGACTTAGATCCGTCCGCTTCCCATCCGGCCCGATCATGAACCGTCGACCCTCGGCCGTCGTGATGATCTGCGTACCATCTGGCAAAGTCTGAATCTTGACTCCACCCGGCATCACTCTGACCATCGGTCGGCGCGGTCGATTTTGTCTTTGAAAATCTGGCGGAACGGGCGTGTCCGGCGGCTCTTCTTCGTCGTGTCCCTTAGCATCGACATCAGCTCGCGGCTCTTCACGCTTCTCCGGCGTGGGCGCTTTCTTCGGCTCTTCGTTACGCGCGGTCTTCTCAGTCTTCTTCGGCGTCGTTGTAGCTTGTTCGCTCTTTTCTTCCGGTGACGGTGACGGAGTGTCGGCGGCTGGACCACCAAGTGGCGCCGGACTTTCCGTCGCAACCGGCGCCTCCGGTTCGTTGTGCTTCTTCAGCGCGAAGAAACCGAGCGCGCCTCCAATCAGCACTAACACGGCTGCCAGTATCGCAACCGGCACGAGTCGTCCTGGGCTACTACCTCTCGGACGAACGACCGTGGTCTCACCTGTTGGACCAACCGTCTGCGCAGTTGCGACGGTTTGCGTCTGCACTGGAACGGTCTTCGGCGGCGGCGTCGGAAACAAAACCGTCTGCGCTTCACCGCGATTCACGACAGTCGACGCCTGCTCAGCTTCGTGAAGCGCTCGTCGCATGTCAACCGCTGTCGCATAACGCTGTTCGCGGTTTTGCGCCATCGCCTTCGCCAGCACTTCGTCAACATCGGGCGAGATCTCCGAGTTGGCTTCGCTGGCTTTCAACAACGGATCTGGCTGACCGTTCACGAGTGCAGCCGCCCGAGTTAGCGCATCCGGTGGCTTGACGCCGGTCATCAGGTGATAAAGCGTCGCCGCGAGTGAATAGAGATCGCTGCGCGAGTCAGTTCCCAAACCCTGAATCTGTTCGAGCGGCGCGTAGTTTGGCGTGTAGCCGAAGATACTCGCTGCTGTCGTAACGCGTGAGATCTCGCCCGCCTGGCCTTTAGCGAGTCCGAAGTCGAGCAGGATGATCTGACCGCGTGAAGTGAGCTTCAGATTTTGCGGTTTGATATCGCGATGGACGATCTGCGGATCCTGCGTGTGCAGATAATCGAGTGCGTCGAGCAACTGATCCGCCCACGTCAAAACCTGGTTCGCCGGAAATGGACCTCGTTTGCGATTCATCATCTCCGACAAATCATCGCCGGGAATGAACTGCATCACGAGAAACTGTCCATCTTCTTCCGAAAAATGGTCGCTCACGCGCGGCAATGCGGGATGATGCAAGCGAGCAAGTAGTCGTGCCTCGCGCTCAAACTGCTTGCGCAGGCGTTCTTCGGAGAAAAGCGTCTCTTTCAGTGCGACAGTCGTGTCGAGGCGCTGATCGATCGCTTCGTAAACCGCGCCCATGCCGCCCTGCCCGAGTTGGCGTAAGATACGATACCGGCCCTGTAGCACTGTCTCTGGCGTGAGCATCCTCGGGATTATACACGAGCCGTGTAATCCTCGGTTATCTGTGGCAAGATACGTGCGTGAGCCAAAAAGCCCGAACCCCCGAAATCATCGACGTTGGACCACGCAAACGCCGGCGTTGGAAAATCTGGCTGGCCGTCGCGGCGATTCTGCTGTTGGTCTCGCTCTCGCGGATCGTCTCGATCTACATCTCGGCGCTGTGGTTCGGGTCGCTCGGCTATTCGTCAGTCTACTGGTACGTCTTCAAAGCCAAACTCGCGCTTTTCTTCGGCTCCGCAATACTGACAGCGTTACTGCTGAGCGCGACGTTTCTGCTCTTCCAGCGACTCTTCGGAGCTTACGCATTCGAGAAGCGTACCATCATTCTCAACAACCAGCCGTTTCAGTTTTCGCCGGCTAAGTTCATAAGACCACTCGGCTGGCTAATCGCAGTACTCGTCGGACTCGTCTACGGCTTAAATCTCAAAGAACACTGGCGCCAGTTCGCACTCTTCTGGCACCAGCCGTCAACGAACGTCTACGATCCGATCTTCGGTAAGTCGCTCGGCTTCTATCTCTTTTCGCTGCCGCTTTACGATGTGCTGAGCTCGTGGCTGCTCGGCGTGACGTTCATCATTCTGATCGCAGCCGTCGCTTACTCGCTGCTTGGTCTGCCGCAAACCGTGCTGAAGCCGAGCGTGCGCTGGTCGTCAGGAGCTGCGTTTCGCGGTGTCTGTTGCGCGCTTGCGCTCTTTTTGCTGGTGGTAAGCTGGCGCACGTATCTCTCGCGCTTCCCTTTCCTCTGGGAAGACCATCCGACCATTTCCGGAGTGACTTACACGGAAGCTCACTACACGCTTCCGGCGCTGCTGTTCGTCTGTGTTGCGTTGATCATCGCCGCGATTATCCTGCTCGTTAACGCGTTTGCGATGCGGCGCTTCAGCTTGCTGCTGATCGCTATCGCGCTTCCAGTCGCGGTTTATATAGTCGGTGTGTTGCTGGTGCCGTCTTACATCCAGAGTTTTATCGTCAAACCGAATGAGATCGACCGTGAGTCACCCTACATCAGCTACAACATCGAATGGACGCGCAGGGGCTTTGGTCTCGATCAGATCGAGCTGCGCGACTTCGAAGCAGAGAATTCAACGGCCGCACTCGATCTGCCGAACAATCGCGAGAGTCTCGAAAACATTCGCCTGTGGGACTGGCGCGCGTTGCAAGACACGTTAAGACAGATTCAGGCCATCCGTACTTATTACGACTTTCCTGACGTCGACGTGGATCGTTACGTCACCGGCGGCACTACGCGCCAGATGATGATCGCGCCGCGCGAGATTAACGACGCCAAGCTTCCTTCACAGTCGCGTAACTGGATCAACGAACGACTGATCTACACGCACGGTTACGGCGTGACGATGAACAGTGCTAACGGCTTCACGCCCGAGGGTCTGCCGCAGTTTATGTTGTCGAATATGCCGGTGGAGTCGACTGCCGCAGATATCAAAGTCACGCGTCCGGAGATCTATTTCGGCGAGCTTACGGATCGCTATGTCTACGTAAAGACAAACCAGAACGAGTTTGACTATCCGCAAGGGGATACCAACACCTACACGACTTACCAGGGCACGGGCGGCATTCCCATCGGAAACCGCTTCCGCCGCATGCTGCTCGCGTGGGGCATCGGTGATGTCTCGAAGCTGCCGTTTTCAAACGATGTGACGAGCGACAGTCGCGTGCTGATCAATCGAAACATTCGCGACATCGTCAATGGTGTTGCTCCGTTTCTGACTTACGATAAAGACGCGTACATCGTCGTCTCCAATGAAGGCCGGCTCTTCTGGATGCTCGACGCTTTCACCGAGTCAGATTACTTTCCGTATTCAACGCATCACGACGTCGCCGGAAACTCACTCAACTACATTCGTAACAGTGTCAAAGTCGTGATCGACGCGTACAACGGCACCGCTAGTTTCTACGTGTTCGATAATCAGGATCCGATTATCAACGCTTACGCGCGAGTCTTTCCGAATCTTTTTAAGGACGCGAGCCAGATGCCCGCCGACCTGCGGTCGCATGTTCGCTATCCGGAAACGCTCGTGCGCGCCCAGGGCGAAATCTATAGCCTTTATCACACGCAAAATCCGAAAGTGTTTTTCCAACGCGAGGACGTTTGGAGCTTCGCGCAACAGAACACTGTCACGGCTGAAGGCAAGAAGGAGACGGTGCCGATCGATCCTTACTACGTGATGATGCAGTTGCCGGGCGAGCAGCAGAAGAATGAGTTTGTACTGATACTGCCGTTCACGCCGGCGAACCGGAACAACATGATCGGCTGGATGGCGGGCCGCAGCGACGGCGAGAACTACGGCAAACTGGTCGTCTATAACTTCCCGAAGTCTCGACTGATCGATGGACCAGTGCAGATCGAAGCACGCATCGATCAAAATGCGCAGCTATCGGCCCAATTTAGTCTTTGGAACCAGCAGGGCTCGCGCGTGATTCGTGGGCATTTGCTGGTGATACCGCTTGGACGTTCGCTGATGTTTGTGGAGCCAGTGTACTTGCAGGCTGAGCGCAGTCCGATGCCGGAGTTGCGGCTTGTTGTGCTGGCGACGCAGGAGAAGCTGGGTTATGGGCCAACGTTTGCGGAGGCGATGAACAGCTTGTTTGGTGAAGCGGCAGTCAAACCTCCTACTGAGGAACCAGCTCAACCTACGCCTCAACAACCCACACCAACTGCGGACCTACAGCAGTTGATCAATCGAGCGATCCAGGAGTTTGAGGATTACCAGCGCCTCACCTCACAGGGCAAACTCGGCGAGGCCGGGCAGAAGCTGGAGCAACACAAGCGAACCCTCGAGGAGATTCGCCAAAAGAGTAAGCCTTAACCACAGATTACACGGATTTTAAATCCAGATTTTTATCCGCGTCATCCGCGGTTAATTTTTTCCAATAGTTTTTTCGCGTCTTCGACGGCTTGTTTGTGTTCGGCTATGTACTTGGGATCGGGAGTCGCAGCCATCAAGGTCTCGATCTGCTTCTTCGCGTCCTCATTCCGGTTCACAGTCTCGTATGCTGCCGCGAGCTCGTAGCGCATTAGCGTGTTATTTGGATTCAACTTCACGCCCTTCTCGAGATACTCAACCGCCTTCGCCGGATCTCCACCCAGCATCTTCGGCGCCTGCAGGTAGAGTCGCCCTAAACCCAGGTAAGCACTGTAGCCCTGATAACCCTCATCCAGTTTCAACACCGACTCCATCTCGCCCTTGATGTCCTGGAAGCTCGACAGATTCGAGAGCGTGCTGTGGGCGGCGCTGCCACCGTAGTTTGCGCCCAGCCAGAAATGCCCTTCGGGCCTACTCGGCTGGAGCTGCACCGCCGCCTTGCCTGCGTCAGTTCCCTCCTTAAACATCGCGTCGCGCTCGGCTTCAACGTCGGTTCGATCCCCGACGTAAAAGGCCGCACGCGCTAGCTTCCAAGCCGCCTCGTAGTTGCCGTAATCGGCCGCGTGAGCCTGCCGGAGCGCCGTCACGGCTGTGCGGGCCTTGGTCATATCCTCCCGCCCCTCATAAAGCGGCTCTGCTTCAGCAAGCTTGGCGGTGGCCATCTTCGCGTCGGCCCCGCCGGTATTCGCAGGACTGTTGGAGGCGCCGTTATTACACGCAACTCCGCCCAGAACTACCGAAAACAGCGCCGAAGCTGCGAGCGCCGATCGCAACATTTCACGGTTTTTGCTAAGATTTATCATCAAACGCCCTCTGATTGTCTAGTGTCGCCATACAGTTTGTAATACTTTTGCTTCCGGTTATCTAAATCCGTCTGAATGCGCTATAGTGCTCCCGTGGCAGGGGCAGCATTCTACGATCTTGAAGGAACGTTAGTAAGCACAAACCTCGTGCATACCCTCTCGTTCTACGCCCGTCGTCAGCAGGGCCTGATGGCCAGCTTCAAGAAGAGCGCGACCACGTTTCTGAGCCTTCCTGTCTTCGCGGTGACGGACCAGTATAGCCGAAAAGTTTTCAACGACCTGTATTTCCAACGCTACAAGGGGCAATCGGAGGACCGGCTGCGGTATTTCGCGCAGGAATTGTTTGAAGACGTGATCAAGCCAGCGGTGTTTCCGGGCACCTACGAGCTGATTGACCAGTCGAGGAAGCTGGGGCTGCGGCAGGTGGTGATCACGGGAGCGATCGATCTTTCGGTCAAGCCGCTGATGGAGCACCTGGGAATTACCAAGTACGTGACGAACCGTCTGGAATTTGTGAACGGCGTGGCG
>Ga0134121_10000493_pt1 | contig 45314 bp, 34 predicted proteins | sample KB301_FD_96463 | JGI IMG/M metagenome (GOLD analysis project Ga0134121, IMG submission 96463) | Terrestrial soil microbial communities without Nitrogen fertilizer from Kellogg Biological Station, Michigan, USA - KB3-0-1 | ecosystem: Environmental > Terrestrial > Soil > Unclassified ...
AAGGTTATCGATCACAGAACCTTTCAGCACATTGCCGTATTTAAAAAAAACGCCCGCAGAAAAATATTTTTTGAATCCACGATCTGCCTGGAAATAAAGGCCGAGCGGTGAGTTGCGATCCCCGTTCCTGACAGATACTTCAAGTTCCTTTCCCGCATTTCCAATCAAGTCCGGTGCTGCCAGAAAGGAAAAACACCAGCTATGATATTTGTGCTGCAAAGAGTCATTTGCTTTTGTGTGTGCAACAACTGAAAAAAAAATGCAAACCCATATTCCAAATATTTTTTTCATAACGGTTATATTATGCCCGATGATTTTACATCAGTAAGCTAAAAATGAATTCTACTCCCCTCGCTGCTCGAAAATTCATCTTGCTCTTTCATATACCTTATTTCCGCTGCTGCTGTAATGATATCTTCCTCCGCGCGGTCCCAGGTAAATCGGTTGCCCTTTTTTTGTGCGACCAATAACCGGATTGTTATCGGGGGAAGAAACGGCTCCGGTACCATTGGAAATTATTTGCGTGACAGGGTGAATCTCATTCCATCCATGCTGATGATCGAGTACATAAGTACCCGTGGCAGAAATTTTCTCTCCCCGCTTAGGGATGTACACATTGTTGTAATAGCCACTGCATGCGCTCACGGCATCCTCCTGAGAAACATTCTTCATACAAATAACCTCGAGCACTAAATCTCCATGATGTTCGCTGTAATTTTTTGTATTGAGCAAATGCTCCTGTCCTGCATCAAGCCGCAGTGAGATGTGCTCATCACCATCTTTCTCCGGCTTCACGTCTTCCACCACTCCGGTTACAGTGATGCATTTCTGAATCACTTCCAATCTTGACGAATGGTAAATGTGTTGCCACAAACTTTGATCACATGGATCAACGGCATTACCGGATTCTTTAGTGGTGGAATTTGCTGCAACTGACGATCCGAGATATTGCGTCGCTCCTGAATGAATTGGTAAATGATATACAGAGAATACGGCAACTATTACAATCAGCAATACACCAATGACGAATTTTTTCACAACAATTTATTTTCTCACTCTATCACTATTTTCTTCAACGTTATCGCATTTCCCGAAATAATCTTTACTGCATAAACTCCTCCAGGTGCTGCACCAAGATCAATGAATGCTTCTGCATTTGCTTTTCCATTCCATATATTTCTTCCTTCCAGGTCATATACTTCAATCATGGTGTTAGGATCAGAAATTCCTTTCACAAAAAATAATCCGTGACTTGGATTGGGAGAGACAGAAACATTGATAGCAGATACAGGACTAACTCCGTTGCCAATTGGGGCGGCACAGTTCTTCCAGACAAAATAATTGCCGTAGGTACCGGAGTCTCCGGTTAACTTAAAATCACCGAGCGTTGTACTATCGCCATAAAATGCGCCTGCTACATAAGCATGATCCTGATGATCGTACGCCGCATCGTAAGATCCTTCATTATAAATACCTCCGGTGAGAAAGGAGGAGAGATAAGACCCATCCTGGTCCAGGTCTACAGAGAATAGATCCTCGCCACCTGCACACGTCAGGGTATCGGTGCCGAAGTAAAGTTTATCCAGACCCCAACCGTACGCCGTGAGCGTTTGATTATTATTGATGTGAAGAGAAAATGATAAACACGTGATTAAAGAATCATGAGTACCGAATTGTTTCAGCCACAATAAATTTCCTGAAGCATCATACTTGCCGATGATAAAAGTGCCGTCGTCAGGATGAACCGTAGTTCCCGAAAAATTACCAGAGCTGCTTAGCGGCGAGCTGAAATAAATATTATTCAGAGAATCGGTTTCCAAGCCGTAAGCGTTGGTAAAAAAAGCAATATCACCTGTTCCTCCCCTGATCCAAAGTGCAGTTCCATTGCTGTCAAACTTTGCCACAAAAGGAGGTGCACTTGACGTGTAAGCCGAATTGTCAAGTGTTTGATTTCCGAAAGAAAGAATGTATGCATAGTAACCGCTCAACAAAATATTTCCGGATCCATCAGTCCTGATAACATACCCACGTGATAAATAAGTATTCTGCGCCGCCGAACTCGTTGCCCAAATTACACTACCATTGTCAGCGTCAAGCTTTGCTAAATAAATACCGTAACCGCTCGAAGGCCCGGTAAGTGTAGTCCCACCCATTGTTAAGGTTCCGCGGTAACGGCCGGTGATTAAGGGATCACCTGCAGCGGTGTTCCAAATGCCATAACCGTATGAAATATTCGTGCAGGAAAAGGTCCGCGCCCACTGCACGTTTCCGTCAAGATCAAATTTTATTATTGCAATGCTGTTGCCAATGGCATTCCCCGTGAGTATGTAATTATCAAAAGTTACAGTTCCTGAAAAGGTAACGTTGAGAAAAATGGCACCATGAGAGTAATTCAAAAAAGAAAACACACCTCCAAAGGTTCCTTCAAAAGTTTTCACCCATTGAAAAGTACCAATTGAGTCATACTTGATCAGGAACAAACCCGTATCATTCGCAGTGTAGTTACCAAACAGGGAAGGGCCATAATAATATCCTGCAGAATAGGAATTGGCAGCATCATCCAGCGTGATACCCCAGGCATTATCATTATTGGGCCCACCAGTATGTGCAAAGCCAGCGCATTGGCTTCTTGCTGCATTTAGAAAAAGAAAGTTTATGACGGTGAAAGCCAGCAGCAACCTGAATGAAGTCATAGAGAGAATTTTCATACGAAGTTAGTGAATCGGAAATTGAGGCTGCTTAGTGACATAGCAATCAGCACTTACAACATTGTGTTTTTTCAGTACAATTTTCCCTCAATTTGATCCTTCACACTAACAACTATTCGTTAGCTAAATACCTGAAGAAAATTTTTGTCCATCGCCTATTGAAGCCTACTTTTGGCGCCTCTAAAAAATCTAAAAAATCAAAACCAAATTCATGAGAAAAATCCTTTTACTTCTCGTCACGATCTTTATCGGGACAACCTCAGCATGGTCGCAGCGCAGTTGCGGAACTATGGATCACCTTCAAATGCAATTGCAACAAGATCCTTCGCTTGCACAGCGTATGCAGGAAATCGAAACCTTCACACAAAACTGGATTGCAAATCACCCTTCGGGCGAGCGCACGGTCATTACGGTACCGGTTGTAGTTCATGTGGTGTATAACACTACTCCACAAAACATCAGCGACGCGCAGGTACAAGCCCAGATCAATCAACTGAATGCTGACTATGCCCGCACCAATTCTGACGCAGGCAATACCCCTTCCGTTTGGACATCCACCGCAGCAAATTGTGAAGTGCAGTTTTGCTTAGCGCAGCGTGACCCGAGTGGTAATGCAACTAACGGCATCGTTCACAAATTTACTTCTACCACATCCTTTTCATCTAATGATGGTGTGAAGCATAATGGCAACGGCGGTGATGATGCCTGGCCGGCCGGTTCTTATCTGAATCTCTGGTCTTGTAATCTTGGTGGTGGTCTTCTCGGATATGCCCAATTTCCCGGTGGTCCTGCATCCACCGATGGTGTGGTGGTATTGTATTCTTCGGTAGGAAGTTTAGCTCAGCCGGGAACATTGTCTCCATACAATTATGGCCGAACGGCGACTCATGAAGTCGGTCACTGGCTTAACCTCATTCACATCTGGGGTGATGCAAATTGCGGTAATGATCAGGTAGGTGATACACCGACGCAGCAAACTTCAAACTTCGGATGCCCCTCTTTTCCTCACGTAACTTGCAGCAACGGACCTAATGGTGATATGTTCATGAACTACATGGATTATACGGATGATGGTTGCATGAACATGTTTACAGCGGGGCAGAAGACACGCATGCAGGCATTGTTTACCTCCGGTGGCTCGAGGTTCTCTATTGTAAGTTCACAAGGATGCGTACCTCCATCAGGCGGTTCGTGCGGGATTCCTTCCGGCCTGAGTGCAACTTCCGTCACCACTTCATCAGCAACTTTGAACTGGGGTTCGGTGAGCGGTGCAACAAGTTACAATGTGCAATACCGCGTTGTGGGAAATGCAACCTGGACTTCTACAACTTCCACAACCACATCGAAAGCAATTTCATCTCTCGTCCAAAATACTCAATATGAATTCCAGGTGCAGGCGGTGTGCACAAGCGGAAGTTCAGCTTTCTCCGGCTCAGCGAACTTCACCACATTATCGTCCGGTGGCGGAACATACTGCGCATCGAATGGAAATAGCCAGGCGTATGAGTACATTGATTACGTTTCTCTCGGAACCATTAGCCGTACTTCCGGCCCTGATGCCGGGGGTTATTATAATGGTACTGCGTCGAGCACAAATGTTTCTCAGGGCTCCGGCTATACCATCACTTTCAGTGCGGGATTTACCGGCAGTACTTACTCCGAACACTGGGCTATATTCTGTGATTGGAATAGCGATGGAGATTTTCTGGATGCTAATGAAACCGCAGCATCATTCACTTCCAGTGGTTCAGGAAATAACTCGGCTACTATTTCTGTACCGTCAACAGCAACGGTGGCAAGCACAAGAATGAGAGTCAGCATGAAGTATGGCGCCGCTCCTTCCTCGTGTGAATCGTTTGCAGAAGGTGAGGTGGAAGATTATTCATTGAATGTTCAGGCCGGCAATGGCGGAGGTTGTGCAAACACTCCTGAGCCTAACAATACGAGCAGTACCGCTTCAGCTGTCCAGGTAGGAACAGATCTTTTGTCGCAGATCGGCACCAGCACTGATGTTGATTGGTATTCATTCGCAAACACAACCACCAATCACAATATCAAAGTCACTCTCGGCACATTGCCGGGTGACTACGATATAAAGTTGTACAATCCCACCGGCGGTAATGTCGCAACTTCACAACTTGGCGGAACTTCCAGTGAAACCATCATTTACAACACCAGCACCATTGGCACTTATAAGATTAAAGTTTACGGGTATGGAGGTGCATTTAGTTCTACACAATGCTATACAATGCACGTATTTACGAGTGCCAATCCGTTCCGATTTGAAAATGGATCTGCGGATGGCTCTATTAACACTGATAAGTCTGACATCACCATCTTCCCGAATCCCGCTTTTGATAACATGACCGTTCAGTTTAACAGCGATGTAAAAGATGATGCTGTGTTGAATGTGTACAATCTGCTGGGTCAGAGAATGTATTCGACTACATTCCTTGCTTTTGAAGGCCAAAACACCTTTAACATGAATGTAGGCACATTTGATAAAGGGGCTTACATTGTTGTGGTAACAAATGGAAATGAAGTTTTGAGAAAAGAATTTGTTGTAACCAAGTAATTTTCTTTGCTAAAAAGAGTGAAATCGGGCTGCTGATCGGTAGCCTGATTTTTTTTGTGATTAAGAATTCCGAGAGGGAAACATCATATATAAAGGCACTCAAAAGGTGGAGAAGAGAAAATAATTGCCTTTAGCGATTAAAGTAAAATAGGTGTTGCCATTGATTTCTATGGCGCAGTAATGTTTGCCCTATGAGGCGTGGCAAGTTTTCATATCTAAAAATAATTCTCCTTTTCGCGAAACAAATCAACCGGGTTTCACGTACAACCGACTTCACAAAAATTTTTTCGCTGTTAATGCAGCGCTTAAATTTGCCATCTCCCCGCTATTATTCACTTAAACTTTAGAATTAAATCATGAAAAAAACCGCATTATTTATGGCTATCATTAGTATGATCGCCACATCAGCATGGTCGCAGCGCAATTGCGGAACTATGGAGCACCTTCAAATGCAATTGCAACAAGATCCTTCAATGGCCCAACGTATGCAGGAGATCGAAACATTTACACAGAACTACATTGCCAATCATCCTTCCGGTGAGCGTACCGTCATCACCGTGCCTGTTGTTTTTCATATACTGTATAACACCACAGCACAAAATATAACCGATGCAAAAGTGCTGGCGCAAATTGACCAGTTGAACGCTGATTATGCGCGCCTGAATTCTGATGCCGGCAATACCCCCTCTGTATTTGCATCGTTGGCAGCTAATTGCGAAGTGCAATTCTGTTTAGCACAGCGCGATCCCAGCGGCAATGCTACCAATGGCATCATTCACAAATCCACCACTGTTTCTTCATTCTCCAGCAACGACAACATCAAGCACAACAACACCAATGGAGATGATGCATGGTCTTCTTCATCTTACCTCAACATTTGGTCCGGCAACCTTGGCGGCGGATTACTCGGTTATGCGCAATTTCCAGGTGGCCCTGCTTCTACTGATGGTGTGGTAGTGTTGTATTCTTCGGTCGGAAGCATCGCTTCACCCGGCACCCTGGTGCCCTACAATTATGGAAGAACGGCGACCCATGAGGTCGGTCACTGGCTTAACCTCTTCCATATATGGGGTGATTCAAATTGCGGTAATGATCAGGTGGGTGATACACCCACACAACAAACTAATAATTTCGGCTGTCCATCTTTTCCTCATGTAACCAACTGTTCCGGTAATGCTCCCAATGGTGACATGTTTATGAACTATATGGATTACACCGATGATGGCTGTATGAATATGTTTAGTGCAGGACAGAAAACGCGCATGCAGGCCTTGTTTACCTCCGGCGGTTCAAGGTTTTCTATTGTAAGTTCACAGGGATGCGTACCTCCGAATGGCGGATCCTGCGGAACTCCTTCCGGACTGAATGCTACTTCCATCACAACGTCATCAGCAACCCTGAACTGGAGTTCGGTGAGCGGCGCAACAAGTTACAACGTGCAATACCGCGTAGTAGGAAATGCAACATGGACTTCTACAACTTCCACGACAACTTCGAAAGCAATCTCATCTCTCATATCAAATACACAGTATGAATTCCAGGCGCAGGCAGTTTGCACAAGCGGAAGTTCTGCTTTCTCCGCTTCAGCAGCTTTCACCACTTTAACTTCAGGTGGAAATTGCACCAACACACCTGAACCCAATAATACTAAGGGAACAGCCTCAGCGGTTACAATTGGAACAGATCTTCTGTCACAGCTCGGCTCAAGCACTGATGTTGATTGGTATTCATTCGTAAACACCAGCACGAACCACAATATCAAAATTACCCTCTCTACATTGCCTGCTGACTATGAGATCAGGCTGTACACTAACTCCGGCACCCAGGTTGGCTCATCGTTAAACGGAGGTACTGCTGATGAAACCATCATTTACAATACCAGCACCGTTGGCACATACAAGATTAAAGTGTACGGATTTCATCACGCGTTTAGTACTACGCAATGCTATACCCTGCATGTGTACACAAGTGCAAGTCCGTTCCGCGTTCAGGAAGGCGCACAGGATGCTGCTTCCATGAACAAATCAGCCATTACGGTGTTCCCGAATCCTGCACTTGACAACATATCAGTTCAATTCAGCAGTGATGCCAAAGAAAATGTAGCGCTGAATGTATACAATCTGGTTGGGCAGAAAATGTATTCCACAACTTTACTCGCTCTCGAAGGGCAAAACATCTTCACCATGAGCGTAAGCAGCTTTGATAAAGGCGCTTACATTGTTGAAGTTGTAAACGGAGATGAAGCCTTGAGAAAGGAATTCGTAATCGCGAAGTAATTCACTTGTGAAAAATCGAAACCGGGCTGCTTATCCCGATCTATCGGGATGAGCAGCCCGGTTTGTTTTTATTAACCGGATTTTGTCCGCAGGAGCTTGAGAGCAGCTGAAAGCAAGAACTGTCAGTTCTGCGCGGAGGGAATATCCTCAGTTCCTGTTCATCACATCCTGAATCCATGCTGCGTAACTGCTAACACGGGTGTAATACTCAATCACACCGTAAGTTCCCTTCTTATGTCCATTGTCATCCTGATGTGAACTGATTCCTGCAACATAATGGGTGTTACCTTCATCAATGTAGGCGGGACCGCCTTTCTCTCCGGGTTCGCTGATTCCTTCCATATCAGTTCCACCCGGTGAACCGGGACCATCAAAATCAAGCCACAGCCACTGATCGTCAGCACCGTCTACTTTATTCGTTACGCCACGAATAATTTTATCCCAATGAGCGGGGCCTGAAATTCCATCACCGGCATCTTTAAGTCCTACAATGGTGATGAGCTTTCCACTCTCAGAATTTTGCGTGTACAATTTTGCAGGAGTTACATTTATTACAGGCGTTTTCAATTTCACCAACGCAATGTCATTCCCGGTGGGATTGAAATCGGGATGTACAGTCACGCTCTCAATTTCATAATCGCCGGCTTCAATGGTTGCTTTCGGCTTAAAGCCATCATGCAAGTCTTTCTTCAAATCATTTCCAACGTTGCCTGCTGTCAGCACCCAATCAGAATCAATCAGCACCCCTTCACCCATAGGGAAGTGACAAAGCGAATGATACTTCTTTCCCAATTCAATATACTTCGCCTCTTCAACCTCATGGTGGATGAAAATGAAGCTTTCAAGAAAGAGATAGGTAATGCCGATAAAAAGGAAAGCATTGATGAATGACTTCATAAGAATTTTCTTTCCGGCAAAGCAAGGGTAATTCAAAATCAATTGATGTTACACGATAGTTAAAGTGAGTTAATACAGGGTTAAATGATTGCGGCAGTCAGTGATCTCAGAAACAGGATGCGCGAATGAAATCATTGATTCCCGCTGTAAGTTTTTTACCTTGCCTTCAATATTATAAGCGCAATGAAAAGCAGGAACGTTATTCAACTTATCAACCATTCCAATGGAGAAAGCGAAGTGGTGAAGTTTTTATTTTTCGCATGGCATCACAAATGGATGTTTGCAGTTTGTCTCCTCGCCATCTTCACCATTTCTTTCTGGTATTTCACGAAGCATCCTCATTACTCCGCTACTGCACGGTTTTCCGCCAACTCTTTGAAACAGGAAATTCTTAATCGCAATGAAATGGATGTACAGGTGAATGAAGACCCCAATAAGATCATCTCTAATTTTTTCAGTGATGAAGCGGTTGACACGATCCGTAAAAAATTCTTTCACAGCACAAGGTACATGGACACGCTGCGGATAGCAGAGTTAAAATCGCAAATCGCCAATAACATTGTCATCAAGTCTGTTCAGTTCGGTAACTATGAGCTTACGGTGAAATCCGGCGACCGGTTTCGCTGTGCCGACATTGCTAACGAGCTCGTAAACCAGGTGCAGCAGATCAGCAGACGGCAAGAACAGCAATTGCTCCACCAGCGGATTGACATTATAACACAGGTTGCTCAGTCAGCCAAAGCGCCATTGTCAAAATCTGATTTGGAAAACCTGCTTGCTTCTATTGATGATGAATTTAAGAAGCTGAATGCAAGTGATCGCGAAAGTCCGTATTTGAAGCAGCTTCAATCACATGTGGCGCTGCTTTCTGATTCACTTCAGGCTGAAAATAATGCGCTCAATAAAATGAAGCTTGCGAATGAAGTGATCCTGGAGAGAGTGAATGAAAATAGTTTTCCTTCCATTACCCTGATTCAAAAGGCGTTGCCTGACCATTGCAATTACACACTATTGAATGCGGGATACAGCTTAATCATTGCGATCACAGTTTTAGCCTTGCTTCCCTTCCTGATTTATGTTTTTGCTACGTACCGATAGGATTGGAAGCGGATAGCACATCCGGATAAACCTTCCCATCCGGAACAGGAAAAAGTTTCTGCCACACCAATGTCCTGATTCCGACAGTAATTCCATTCTTATTTTTGAACCATGCAGATTACGGAGTTGTACGATATATTTCAAAAGTCAACAGGAATTTCTACTGACACGCGCGCCATAAAACCCGGTAATATTTTCTTCGCGTTAAAGGGTGATCGCTTCAATGGAAATTTTTTTGCAGAGAAGGCATTGCTAGCCGGAGCTATCGCTGTGGTGGTGGATGAACAGCCGGTGACTGTGAATGAAAAATTGATTTTGGTTGAGAATGTATTGAGCACCTTACAGAAACTTGCAAATCATCACCGGAATCGCCTCCAAACAAAAATTATCGCCGTTGCGGGAAGCAATGGAAAGACTACGACACGAGAATTGATCAACGCCGTTTTTCAAACTTCATTCAAAACTTTTTCAACAAAAGGAAATTTCAACAATCACATTGGCGTTCCGCTTTCGCTGCTTTCGATTGACCATCCCGCAAAACCGCCGTCCCTATTTAATCGGGACGGGATTTCTCCACTTCCGATTGAAAAAGAATTTGCCGTGATTGAAATGGGAGCCAACCATTCTGGTGAGACAAAGCTTCTTTGTGAAATTGCAGAACCTGATTTTGGTTTAATCACCAACAATGGCAAAGATCACCTCGAAGGTTACGGTAGTATTGAAGGAGTGAGAAAAGGAAATGGTGAGTTATATGATTTTCTGAGAGAGAAAAACAGAATCGCTTTCGTGTGTGCGGACGAAGATGATTTAGTGCAGATGAGTGAGGGAATGAATCGAATCACTTACGGAAAAAGCGAAACCGCAAATTGCAGAGGAAAAATTGAAGAGCTATTTCCTTTCCTAAGAATCAAACTCACGACTCACGAGCTCTCCCGATATAATCGGGACTCACGGCTCACGACTCAATTAATCGGCAAATACAATTTCGAAAATGTAATGGCCGCTGTTTGCATCGGTAATTATTTCGGTATAACGGATGAGAAAATCAAACAAGCGATTGAATCGTATTCCCCAACCAGCAACCGCTCACAAATTGTAAAGAGAGGAACAAATACTTTCATCCTCGATGCCTATAATGCTAACCCATCAAGCATGAATGCCGCACTGGAAAATTTCTTTGCTCTACCTGAAGAAAATAAAATCGCAATCCTTGGTGACATGGCTGAGCTCGGAACAGTGAGTGAGAAAGAACATCGCGAAGTAATTTCAAAATTGAAAATTTCAAAATTGAAAATGAGAATTCTTGTAGGGGACGAATTCCGAAAAGTTCTTAGTGATAGTGACAAATCTTTTCTTCATTTCAAAAATGTTGGGCAACTGAAAGAGTGGTTTGGTAAGCAAATATTTGAAAATCATTTTTTCCTGCTGAAAGCATCCCGTGTGATTGGTTTGGAAAAGTTAATTGAGTGAAGAAGTGAATCCTTTACCTTTAATCCTTCTTCAACATTTCAATGCCTGCCACCCGCCAACTCGCCGCCATCCTCTTCGCCGATATACAGGGCTACACGGCATTGATGCAGGAGGATGAAGCGAAAGCACGAGTCATCCGCGACAAGTTTAAGAAGGAATTGGAAAACGAAATCCCCATTCACCAGGGTCGTCTTATTCAATTCAGCGGTGACGGTGCGTTGTGTATTTTCAACAGTGCGATTGAAGCGGTAAGAGCTGCTATCGGTATTCAGAAAAGAATGCAGGGGGAACCGAAGGTGCCGCTGCGCATTGGCATCCATTCAGGGGATGTGATGTTTGAAGAAGAAAATATTTACGGCGATGGTGTGAATATCGCATCCCGAATTGAATCCTTTGCAGTGCCGGGATCAGTTTTCATTTCAGGAAAAGTGTATGATGAAATAAAAAATCAAAAGGACATTGAAGCCATTTCTCTCGGGAAGTTTAAGTTGAAGAATGTGAATGTCCCGGTGGAAATTTTTGGTATCAAGGGTGAAGGATTGATGATTCCGACCGACGAGACTCTTGCAGGCAAGGGTCATCCTGTAGCAGATAAGCAACCTTCATTTAAAAGATTTCTGATCACAGCAGGAACCATTATAATTGGGATTGTCGTCGCAGTTTTTCTTTATGAATTATTTTTTCCTCCCACATCAACTTATTCAGGGCTCAAAACTATTGCCGTACTTCCTTTTGCTAATCTAAGTTCTCAGCAGGATGATGAGTACTTTACTGATGGAATGTGCGATGAAGTGCTGACTCAGCTTTCCAAGATTGGCAGTCTGAATGTGATCTCGAGAACCTCTACGCTTCAATTCAAAGGCACTAAGAAAACGATGAAGGAAATCGGTAAACAGATTGGCGCAGATGTCTTACTTGAAGGAAGTGTGCAGAAATCGAATGACAAAATCCGCATCAACGTGCAGCTTATTGATGCAAGGAACGACCGGCATCTGTGGGCTGAAACGTATGACCGTGAGTTGAAGGACGTGTTTGCCATTCAAACTGATATTGCAAAACAAATTGCAGAAGCACTCAACACTACACTTACTGAAAAGGAAAAATCATTGTTCGAAGAAAAACCTACAGATAATTTACAGGCTTATGATCTTTACCTGAAAGGAAATAAATATGCCGAAACATTTTTGTTTACCAGTAAATTAGACCAGGTTGACAATGCTGTTCGCATGTATGAACAAGCTATCAAGCTGGATCCAAAGTTCCTCGAAGCATATCGTGCACTCATTGAATTGTATACCGAAATCTCATGGCGCAAATCTGTCATTAACAGCGAGGAATATCTTGTAATAGCGAAAGAGTGGCTTGATAAAATGGTCGCATTGAACATTGACCAGCCAATCATGCATCTTACTCTTGCCACCTATAAATATGAAGGCGCGCGCGATTATGCAGGAGCGCTTGCAGAACTGGATATCGCTGATGAAATGCTTGGAAACAGGAAGTCAACAAATACGATACGGGCGGTTGTGCTCAGGCGATTAGGAAGAATAGATGAAGCCCTGACTCTTTTACTAAATCAGGCAGAAACCTTTCCGAAGGAAGCTATAGTGCAATCACTCGTAACAGAGTCCTACATGATGAAGCGTGATTTTAACGGTGCTCTTCAACACGCCAATAAGACAATGGAATTGGAATCCGACCAGGTAGGTGTGTATTGGCAGAAGGCGATTCTCTATTCAGATATGAAAGGAGATGTTGCAGGTGCTTCTGCCGTTCTTGAGGATGCGGCTGCCGTGGTAGATACCAACTTGCTCAAGGACGTTTACATCCATCTTGAAATGCTCAAAGGAAATTATGAGGGCGCAATACGTCGCTTACTGCTCTACCCTGACAGCATCTATATTTTATCGCAATCTAAAATTGTTCCTGCTGCATTGCCCATTGCCATTCTCTATGAATTGAAAGGTGATGCGGCGCAATCAAAAGTTTATTTTCAGAAAGCCCAAGTGATCATGATGAATTTGCTTCAGCAATATCCTGATGACTTCAGGGTGTATGCGTCGTTAGGAATTGCAATGGCAGGACTGGGTGAAAAAGAAAAAGCGCTTGTTGAAGCAAACAAGGCCGTCGCAATGATGCCGGTTTCAACAGATGCCATTATAGGGATTGCGCCATTAGAAGATCTTGCCCTCATTCACGTGCTGAATGGAGAGCAGGATGCAGCGATTGACATTCTTGAACAGCTTCTTAAGATGCCTTTCGGTTGGGATACAACCAATACAATTCCGCTTTTGAAAATTCATCCATACTGGAAGCCGTTGCAAAATAATCCACGGTTTCAAAAAATGATTCGATAATTTTTTCCTCATTGTAATTCATCACGCATCGGAAAACCTCTTTATCAATGAAATCGAAACTCATTTCCCTTGTTGCTGCAATCATTTCTGTTTTGCTCTTCAACAGTTGCACTTCTTCCAATAAGAATTCAAGTGATCATCTCGGTGAAATAAATTTTCCGGTTCATGCTAACAAAGAAGCCCAACCCTTTTTTCAAAAAGGATTATTGCTGCTTCACAGTTTTGAATTCGATGATGCTGCAGAAAATTTTATCAAAGCTGAAGAACTCGACTCCACCTGTGTGATGGCATATTGGGGTGAAGCGATGACATACAATCATCCGCTGTGGCGCTACCAGGATTATGACAAGGGAAAGGCAGCCCTCACCAAATTGGCAGGCACACAGGAAGAACGGGCGGCAAAAGCATCTGTTGATTTGGAAAAAGATTTTATCACTGCGGTCGGCGAATTATACGGGAAAGGAAGCAAGGCACAACGTGACAGCGTATATGCCGCATACATGGAAGCGATGTATAAAAAATATCCCGGCAACAATGAGGTCGCTGCATTTTACAGTGTTGCGTTATTGGGTTCGGTTGAAGTGGGAAGAAATGATAAAGTGTATGAGCACGCTGCTGAAATTGCGAAAGGAGTTCTTGCAAGAAATCCCAATCATCCCGGCGCACTTCATTACCTCATTCATTCTTATGATGATCCCAAGCATGCAGCACTTGCTCTTGATGCTGCTGATAAATACTCAGTGGTAGCTCCGGCAGCCGGTCATGCATTGCACATGCCCTCACACATTTATCTTGCTCTCGGTTTATGGGACAAAGTCGTTTCCTCCAATGAAGCCTCATGGGCTGCCACTGTAGCACGAAAGCAAAACAAGAAACTTAAGAATGATGCACTCGGCTATCACTACCTGCAGTGGCTGCAATACGGTTATCTGCAACAGGGAAGAAAAGACAAAGCGAAAAAAATTCTGGAAGAGATGAAGGTGTATTGTGACACGCTTCCTTCCACCCGCGCAAGAGAGCATTTAGTTTTTATGAAAACCACGTACCTCGTTGAAAGTGGTGACTGGAATTCTGATGCAGCAAACATCAGCGTGGACCTGACCGACATCAACATCTCAACCCGGGCGATGTATTATTTTGCGGAAGGAATGAAAGCATACAACAAGAAGGATGATAAAGTACTTTCAGACTTCATTCTCAAACTCAATGGTGAAAGGTTGGTCGAGACTCAAAAAGTTACGGGGAACAGCATAGGTACCTGCATGAGTGTGAATGGTAATATTCCCAACCTCCTCGATGTGCAACAGGCAGAGGTCATGGAACTCGAGTTGCGCGCATTGCAGGCATGGATGAAGAAAGACACCATAGCAACAGGAAATTTTTTCAAACAGGCAACAACGCTTGAGAACAGCATTAGCTATTCATTCGGCCCACCGGTGATTGTGAAGCCATCGAATGAATTGTACGGGGAGTGGCTTCTTGAAATCAATAGACCGAAAGAAGCTCCCGGGCAATTCAACCTTGCTCTTAAAGCGGCCCCGAACAGATTGTTGTCACTACAGGGAAAAATGAAAGCAGCATTAATGATTGGCGATACAAAAACCGCAACTCAGGCAGATTCAATTTTGCACGCGATTTCTTCAGGTAGGATCTAAGAAAGAGGAGACAAAAAAATAAGGGTAAGATTGAATCATCAGCTTTTAGAGTTACGGAGAAGAGAATATCATGTGGAGAAATAAACTCTTAATCATTCAAATGCAACTGGCAAAAAGAAAAATCCGGCTGTTGTCTCATGATCGGGATTGTGGGATTGCTGCGATAATGTCATCAACACCTGAATATCTTTACAGCAATCAATTTAGATCTTTAACCTTCAAAATAAAAACAATGAAAAGAACAACTATCAATTCACTCAGGGCAATCGCTCCTCTGCTTATAGGGATAATGATGGTAATATTCACAAGTTGCTCCAGCAATCCCGGTAGTAACGGGGCCTACTCAAAGGAAATGCAGACGAAGATTGATTCGATGCAAAATGTTTTGAAAAACATTGATGAAGGAAATGCAGTCCTGGAAAAAAACTTAACCACTTTCGACACGCTGGATTATACGGTGTTCAGCAACCAGGAGTGGGTTAGGCTGCACGAGAGTCATTCAAAAGACATCATCGTTAACTGGCCCGATGGTCATCACACCGACGGAATTGAAAAACACATTGAAGATCTTAAAGCCATGTTTGTGTATGCACCGGATACAAGGATCAAGCAACATCCTATTCGCTTTGGTACAGGCAATGGTGAATGGACCTGTGTAACAGGAGTGTTTGAAGGAACATTCACGAAGCCCATGCCGATTGGAAACGGAAAATTTATTCAGCCCACCGGCAAAGCATTCAAGATGCCGATGTGTACCATAGGTCACTGGAAAGACGGGCTAATGATTGAAGAATCACTTTTCTGGGATAACCAAACCTACATGAATCAAATTGGGTTAGGCAAATAAGGTTTAACTAAGAAAAAACTGTCTTCACAGTTATTCAAGCCCGCTTATTGTTTTACAAACCGGATAGTTTGCAGTAATTCGCCGGCATCATTCAAGAGCCGAATGAAATAATATCCATCAGTCAGATCAGTAATATTCACATGCTGTGAAAAAGGAAGGGAGGAAATTTTTCTTCCGGGTGCATTATAAATTTCAATTCTTACAGCATCATTATAACTCCCGGTAAAAGTGAGATCGTTTACACCGGGGTTGGGATAGAAGCTCAATCTATCGTCAACAGGCGGTGGAGGCAGCTCTTCTCCAGTTGCTACATCACACAGCACCGAATCACTTGCGCCCGAATCAATCACCGCGATCACATCATTCCCCAAAACGCTGACATCAGACTCACTAACATCAGTTGTGTCATAAAAGAAAAAATCGGTTTCAAAAATATTGGGTGTAAGCGTGTCGCATTGCGGCCCATTAAAATCCTTTGTGATGCGCATCATCATAAAATCACTAAACTGAAATTGGCTGAATGACGAAGTATTGCCACCCAGCATGTATCCTCCATCAGCAAGAGGAAGAATAGAAACAAATTCATCATCGGCATCGGTTGTTCCAAACAACGATGACTTGATCAGGTTTCCATCTGAATCAAGCAGCATGACAAGTGCGTCAAAATTATCCGCTTCTGACGAAGAACTTGACCCGCACACCACATAGTTTCCATCCGCGTTTCGGATCATGCTTCCGCAATATTCATCTGTACCACCTCCGTATGCTTTTACCCATTGCGGAACGCCGATGCTGTCAATCTTGAGCAGCATGATGTCACTGAACAATTGATCGTGAGTGTTTCCTCCTGCAACCAGGTAACCGCCATCAGCAGTAGCAATCACGTTACGCACGTTAGCCCTGGAGAAAAGCGAGGTGGTATTGTATGTCTTTTGCCACTGAATATTTCCTGAGCTGTCTGTCTTTACAATATATGGGGGATTCGAGGCGGAGTTCTTCTGGGTAACACCGCAGATGAGATAACCGCCGTCAGTAGTTTGCATCACGTAGCTTGGTATGTCAGGTTCAACGCTGCCGATCTGCTTGCTCCATAGAATGTTTCCATTCTCATCAATCTTGAAGAGAAGAAAATCAAGGTTATCGAGAAGTAATATTTCACCTGCAACAATAAATCCGCCGTCGGTTGTTTGGCGGATGCAATAACCAAATCCGCCATGATGATGCTCCAATACTTTTTGCCACAGAATATTTCCGCTCTCACTGATTTTTGCAAGAAGGATTCCGATGGAGGTGTCATTGTCGCTGGCGACACCGCAGATCACATAGCCGGAATCATGGGCAGGTTCAATCCAATAGATATCATCATAGGATAGCAGCCCCAATGTTTTAGCCCAGAGAACATTTCCGTCGGAATCTGTTTTCACTACATAGTCATCGGTGTTTCCAAAATTTCCTTGTCCGTAGCTTTCGGTATTTCCCGCCATCACAAAGCCGCCATCATGGCTGCGGATCATTAAGTGCATCTCATCACTTCGCGTGCCTCCAAAGGTTTTGAGAAATGTATTTTGTGATTGAGTTACGTATGTACATGCCATCATCGCAGTGAATAAAATAATTGTTCTCGCCATCGCGCTCGTGTAAATCTTTTTCATCCTCATAGCTTTTGTTTTGATATAGACAACTGAAACTATTCCAATAGCTGCGAGGAAGAATGATAATTAGACGAACGCGGGATTTGGACTGCCTTTATAATAATCGTCTGTGACGAACATCGAAAGACACATTCTTTTTTAGAATCAATATTCAACTCCCTCCCCCACATCACACCCAACCTGTGAGCCGGGAGGCATTGTCTCGTGAAGGGTGGGTGTGGCTTCTCCGGTGATTTAATGCATTCGAGAGTTAACAGCAAATACCCTTTGTATTGAGCATCGGTAGTTGTTTTCAATTGGGCTGTTGCAAAAGTTTTAATGTCGTCAATTCACTGTGAAGGAATACGGCAAGACAAAAATTGCAACACCTATGAATACGTCAATCATTTTTATTCGGAATAAATTGTAATGCCTTTACGCATTACTTCTTCATTTTCCTCTCCCGCAAGTAAAGGAAAAGAGGAAAAGTTCCCCCCAACCCGAAGAGCATGGTGAGTGCCCAAATGAGCCATACATTTTTTATTCCTGTTCTTCTTGCTTCGTTATAACTCCAAACAAAAAACACAAGCACGCCGAATAATAAATCCACGATGAAGGCAGTCGCGATACGGTTCGAAAACATTCCGTAGATAGTAGCGGCCGGGTTTAACCACAGCAAAATATTCCCGGTGTCAATTGATTCGCTGAGAACAAAAATATTCGGAGCAATAAATCCGGCAACAGAGAGTGCTAGGTAAATATTTTTCATCAGGAGAAAAATTTTTTAGAAAACGAATTTAGATATTCAGGGCTGGAAGTATATTCGATATTCTTCCATTCCTCTTCATTAAATCTTTCTACATTTCGAACATCTCGTCGTCATGAACCAAATCACGCTTCCCTCCCCCCGCCAAAGAATTTACTCACTCGACATCCTTCGCGGAGCTGTCATGATCATCATGGCGCTCGATCACGTACGTGACTTCATACATGCGCCCGCCTTCGTTCATGATCCGCTCGATCTTGCTACTACGACACCCCTTCTTTTTTTCACAAGATGGATCACTCACTTCTGCGCTCCTGTTTTTGTTTTTCTCGCCGGCACATCTGCATTTCTTCAAAGCCAGCGAAAAAGCAAAAGCGAGTTGAGTTCATTCCTGATCAAGCGGGGGTTGTGGCTTATTGTAATTGAAGTCATCGTGATCACTTTTGGCTGGTCATTCAATCCTTCTTATAACTTCATCGTCCTGCAGGTTATTTGGGCAATCGGAATTTCAATGGTGCTCCTGGGCTTGCTGATCTGGTTGCCTTACAATATTCTTCTCGCACTCGGATTGCTAATAGTATTTGGTCACAATGCATTTGATCATAACCAGGCGATACAGAATTCAGGAGTCTTTTGGGATTTGGCGATGAAGGGAAATTTTGTGCGCCACTGTCCTTCACCCGATCATTGCTTTGTGATGATCTATGCTTTTGTTCCGTGGTGGGGATTGATGATTCTCGGGTATTGCTTTGGGAAATTGTATCGAAGCACAATTGATATTGCGCATAGAAAGAGAATGCTGATTTATACTGGCAGCAGCTTGATTTTGCTGTTCATTATTCTTCGTGCCTTCAATCTCTACGGTGATCCTGTAGATTGGACACCGCAAAGGAATGGCGTCTATACTTTTCTTTCCTTCATCACTGTAAATAAATATCCGCCATCACTTTTGTTTATGTGCATCACGATTGGTCCTGCATTGCTGATTCTGTCACTGCTTGAAAAAGTGAACAACAAATCTTCTCAGGCGATCACCATTTTCGGAAGAGTTCCATTTTTCTACTACGTCATTCATCTCTATCTCATTCACGCCATCAGCATGGTTTTGTATTTGTCACGGGGACATTCGTTTCAGGAAGGCGCAAAAGGAATTCCCGATTTGCCCTTTCATTATTTTGCTCCCGGTGAAGGTTATTCGCTTGGAATTGTTTACCTCGTTTGGATACTTGTTGTAATTGCGCTTTATCCTTTGTGCAAGTGGTTCAATGATTACAAGAGCAAGAAGAGAGTTTGGTGGATGAGTTATTTGTAAGAAAAGAAGATTGAAGTCAGAGGTTAGAAAATAGAATATTATGGAATTCAGAACGTCACTTCACCAAATAGGCGATAACTAATTTCGCCGGGTTGTAAAAGTTGGTTGAATGTCCGAGGCTATATTCTATGCGTGTTTGGGAATTGTCTTAATGTTTATTGCAGGAAATTTTCTTGTAGGATATTTTCTTTCCGCACCCAAATATTCAGGTCCTGTTTCAGGTCACTTCGACGGGAAACGTTTCATTAATCCCGGTGGCGCAAGAGCAAAAGGATTTCGATCAGTTTTCAAATGGCTCTTCACCCGTCATCCTGCAAAACGGATTTTTGTGAATGCGCCATACGGTGAGAGCCCGATGGACAGGATCGAAAATGGTTTGCGAATCACATTCATTAATCACTCTACATTCCTCATCCAGGTTGATGGACTAAACTTTCTCACCGACCCAATCTGGGATGAGCGCGCCAGTCCGTTCGGTTGGGTGGGTCCAAAGCGAATGCGCCCTCCGGGAATCAGGTTCGATGATCTTCCTCAAATTGATATTGTGCTGTTGAGCCACAATCATTATGATCATCTCAATTTACCAACGCTGAAAAAGATTCATCAAAAATTCCATCCGAGAATTTTTACTTCTCTTGGTGTGGGAGCATTTCTTGAAAAGAAAAAAATAAAAGATGAAACTATTGAGATGGATTGGTGGAATAAACAAACACTGAGCGATCGTTTGAAACTGACGTGTGTGCCTGCTCAGCATTTTTCAGGAAGAGGCATGTTTGACCGTGATGCGACGCTGTGGTCTGGTTTTGTGCTTCAAAGAAAAGAAGGCAACATTTATTTTGTGGCTGATACGGGATACAACGATTCAACTTTCAAAGAGATTAGAAACCGTCTTGCTCCCATTGCAGTTGCGATCATCCCTGTCGGTGCTTACAAGCCCCGTTGGTTTATGACGGCTATTCATACTTCGCCGGAAGAGGCCGTAAGAATCCATCTGGATGTGAATGCGAAAAAAAGTATTGCATCGCATTTCGGCACTTTCCCCCTTGGTGATGATGGACGGGATGATGAGATGAATGATTTAGGAGAAGCCCTCAGGAAATTCGATTTGTCACCGGAAGAGTTTATTGTGATGGACGAAGGAAAAGGAAAAGATTTTTAATCTCTCTCATCGAACAAAGTCTCCATTCAGGCCAGACTTCCTTCCTTCAGCTTCTCCGCATTCTCCGCGAACTGCAATGCATCAATCATCTCCTGGATATTTCCATTCATAAAATCAGGCAGCGTATAAATTGTTTTTCCGATTCTATGATCAGTCACGCGCGCCTGCGGATAATTGTAAGTACGGACTTTTGCAGAGCGGTCACCCGTGCTCACCATCGTTTTACGCTTACCGGCAATCGCTTCGTTGTGCTTGCGCAATGCTTCATCATACAAGCGTGTGCGCAACATCGTCATCGCTTTCTCGCGATTGCCAAGTTGTGAGCGCTCGGTTTGACACGTCACAACCACACCCGTTGGAATATGAGTCAAAATAACTTTCGTTTCAACCTTGTTCACGTTTTGTCCTCCCGCGCCGCCGCTGCGTGCTGTTTCCATTTTCACATCACTGTCTTTCACCTCCACATCCACTTCATCGGCTTCGGGCAGTACTGCGACGGATGCCGCTGATGTATGCACTCGTCCCTGTGCTTCCGTTTCCGGCACACGCTGTACTCGATGTACGCCCGATTCAAATTTCAAAGTGCCATAGACATTTTCACCTGTCACTTCGAGTATCACTTCTTTGTACCCCCCTTTCGTTCCTTCGCTTTCACTGATCACCTGCACTTTCCATCTTTTCCATTCACAGTAGCGCACATACATGCGATACAAATCGCCCGCAAATAAGCTTGCCTCATCACCACCGGTACCTGCCCGAATTTCCAGCACAGCATTTCTTTCATCCTGAGGATCTTTCGGGATCAGCATTTGGCGGATGTCTTGCTCGATCTTTAATTGTCGTTCCTCCAATTCTTCCAATTCAGTCTTTGCCATGTCACGCAACTCCGCATCTTTCTCATTCTGCAAAATCAGCTTGTCACTTTCAATGTTATTGAGAACAAGTTTGTATTTCTCATAAGCATCCACCACTTTTTTCAGCTCTTTGTAATCGCGATTCATCTGCGCATACTTGCGCTGATTGCTGATCACCATGGGGTCGTTCAGTTGTTCCTGAATGTTGAGGAAGCGATCCTTGATGGATTGTAACTTGTCGAGCATAAAATGAAGGTGCAAATGTAGCGAAGGTCATTGGAGTGGGTGCATACCAAATTGTCGCGATGCGAGGGTCATAGAGAGCGCAAACTATTTTTGAAATCGAGTTCTTTGTCAATGACATTTTATTTTCAATTCTTTTAGTCATTCAGTAGTCCCGCAGTACTGCGGGATTACAATTCTGGCAGAGTTCTGTCAAGGCGTGAAGAAGTTTCCTACTGAATGACCGATAGTTAGGTAGTGTATCATTAGTAGCTTGTCGAACTATTGCGCACGCGACCCTTCGACAAGCTCAGGGTGACCGAAACGACAATTTGGTATGCACCGTTGGAGTCCTATTCGCCGGTGAAACAGATTTTCTTTTTAGCTTTATCAATTCTAAAACAATCACAATGAAAAACTTTCTTTTACTTTTTACAATAGTGATGAGCACCTTGCTAAGTGCAGCACAATCCTTTGAAGGAATGGTCACGATGGTTCCTGATTTCAAAACCAAACCTGACACCAAAAACCAAATGGTCTTCTATGTCAAGGGTGATAAAGTAGCGATGGAACCAAACGGAACCGGACCCATGAACGGAAGAATTGTCGGCAGCAGCGCCACCAAAGAATATTATATGCTGGTAGACGCAGACGGAAAAAAGATTGCCCTTAACATGAACATGGATAAGATGGTGGGAATGTATGGCGGGGGAAACCCGGCATTGGGAAAAGGTAAGCCTGATGATCACCCGGTAAAACCCACTGTCACTGAAACAGGAGAGACACGGGTGATTGACGGGTACACATGCAGGCAGGTACTTGCCGAAATGAATGGCGAGAAATCAGAATTTTGGATCACGAAAGACATTGATCTTTCACTCGGTAATCTGTTGTTCAGCCCTAATGTTGGAACTCAATTCAAAAACTATGGCGACCTGCAAGGCATGGTGCTCGAAGCGTGGCATTATGATTCGAAGGGCAAAATCACTTCATCCATGAAAATGACGCCGGTAAAAAAATCAGTGGATGACAAGATGTTTGAAATCCCTGAAGGGTATGAGAAGATGGATATGATGCAGTTGATGCAGGCGGCACAGGGCAATCAGGAAATGATGCAGCTGATGCAAAAAATGTTTGGCGGACAGAAATGATGGGCATATTAATATTTTCCGGTGTTGAATGAATCTTCTTCCATTGGTTGCAGCTTTGATATAGCGGCCACTACTTACGACAGCAATTTTACAGAGAGCGCAATTGGAAAATTGCAGCGCCGCCGTGTGCTTCATTTCCTGCAGCACTCGTTGCCGAACCAATCGCTGAAAATTCTTGAGATCAACTGTGGTACCGGCGAAGATGCTTTGTGGCTTGCAGGGAAAGGACACCTGGTGATTGCCACGGATATATCAGAGCACATGATAGCGACAGCGAGAAAGAAAATTGCGGAAGAAAATTTGGACTCATTCGTTACGGCGGCAAGACTTTCATTCGATGAGTTGGCTGCTCATTTTACAGATGAAAAATTCGATCTGATCTTTTCCGACTTCGGCGGATTGAATTGTATTTCTGAAATTGAATTAAAAAAACTTGCGGAAGATTTTTCTTCGCTTCTTAAACTCAATGGAAAATTGATTGCTGTTGTGATGGGAAGAAAATGTTGGTGGGAACGATTTTATTTTTTGGTAAAAGGAAACTTCAAAGAAGCATTCCGAAGAAATTCAAAAGAGAAAGTGGAGGCGCGAATTGAAAAGGAAATCATTTCTACCTGGTATTATTCTCCTAAGGAATTCAGAAAAATTTTTAAGGAGCACTTTACATTCAGGCGTATGAGGCCGGTTGGATTATTTGTTCCGCCATCATATCTCAATTGTTTCTTTGAGGATAAGAAATTTTTATTGAGCATCTTCAATGCTCTTGAAAAACTCTTTCCTCTTTCCTTCCTGTCAAATTATGCTGATCATTTTTATATTGAGTTGAAGAAAAGATAAACTGCGGACTTGCCCCGATTTTTCGGGAGAACGCAAGGGAATTCGCAGAGAAGCGCAGAGAGCTTAAATTCGAAATTGAAAATTTGAAAATTTCCAAATTGTCCATCGGACTCCTATGGAGAAAATTCTTCTCACACACGCTTATTTTCTTGAGGAAGATCCGAAGGAACTGCTGATCATGAAGCCGTATGTTCCGCTCGGCATTCTCTGTATTTCTGCATTCCTGGAAGAACATGGATTTGAGAATGAGGTTTACGATTCCACTTTTTCTTCCTTTGAAAAACTGAAACAGCATCTTCTTTCAAAGCAGCCTGGTGTCATTGGCATTTATACCAACCTGATGACGAAGCTAAACGTGCTGAGGCTGATTCGTTTCATAAAAGAAGAGCCTGCACTTTCAAACACTAAAATTGTTCTTGGTGGTCCTGAAGTAACGCACCATGCGGCAAATTTTCTGAAGCATGGAGCTGATGTAATTGTGGTTGGTGAAGGAGAACAAACAATGCTGGAGTTGTGTGAGTTTTATTCCGGCAGGAGAAATTCTCTTGATGAAATTGCCGGGATTGCATTTCATCAATTTGTCGGGGAGAAGAAAGAACTCACGGTGCAGGAAAAATCTGCGGGATTTAAAAAAAATCCCGCGAATTTGCGCGAGGGCGGAATTATCAAAACTTCTCCCCGGGCAAATCTTCGCAACCTCGATGAACTTCCTTTCCCCAATAGAAAAAAAGTAACCCTGCAGTTGTATTTCGATGTGTGGAAGAGCAGGCATGGTGCAAGCGCAATCTCTGTGAGCACGATGCGCGGATGTCCTTATACGTGCAAATGGTGCAGCCGCGCTGTGTATGGAGAATCATACCGAAGAAGAAGCGCGAAGAAAGTAGCGGATGAAATTGAATTACTGCAACAGCATTATTCGTTCGACACCATTTGGTTTGTGGATGACGTATTCACGATCTCGCACAAGTGGATGAAGGAATTTGATGATGAACTGCATCGCAGGAAAATTTCTATCCGCTACGAATGCATCACGAGGGCTGACCGCATGAATGAAGAAGTGATTCGGCTTTTGAAAAATTCAGGGTGCTTCAGAGTATGGATCGGGGCAGAGAGCGGATCGCAGAAAGTGATTGATGCCATGGATCGCAGGGTGGATGTGCAACAGGTGCGGGAGATGATTGGACTTGCAAAACAAAATGGAATTGCAGCAGGCACATTCATCATGCTTGGTTATCCCGGTGAAGCAGACGAAGATGTGAAACAAACTTTGCAGCATTTAAAAATTTCTGATCCCGATTATTACACCATCACGATTGCGTATCCGATTAAGGGCACGCCGATGTATGATGAAGTGGAATCACAATTCATCTCGCAACTTGAATGGTCAGCTTCGACTGACCGGCAAATTGATTTCAAGCGAAAGTATTCGCGCCGCTATTATGATTTTGCGGTTCACTGGATTTACAATGAGATGGCGATTCAAAAGGTAAATGGCTCTTCAAAAAAATTCTTTGAGCACAAAATAAAAGCGCTCGCTTTAAGAGGATTGATGAAATGGGAGATGATGATGAGCTGATTATTGCACCTTCAATACTATCGTGTTCATGGACCGCCCATAGTTATCCGGACCTTGTGCCTTAATCTTTCTGATAATGATTTGATCTTCGGGCTTCAATTGCTGAATCTGATTTTTCACCTTTGTAGTAAAAGCAGCACCGGAATTTAGTTCAATAGTCGGATCACCACTTTTATGAATAATAATTACCTCATAGCTGGTGATTTGGAAACTCAGCTCTTCACGAGTTGTTGAATCAATGATCTTAAGTCCATCACACTTCACGAGATCGGAATATTTAATCGTCCCCTGTGCAGAGTCATTGCAGAAGACTGCCATGGGATCTGATGACGCCGGCAGTGAAGACAAAAAATGGCTTGACTCACCAAAGGTTGATAGCGCAAGTGCAAGGGGAAGGAGGAGAAATTTCATACATGATTTGTTTAAATGACTGCAACGAAACTATGAGAAGAAAATTTTCAAAACAGCATCTTCATTCAATACGGATCTACATCCACTACTGCATGTACAGTACGCAACGCAGGTAATTCCTGCAACTTCATCAGCTCATTCTGAATTTTCTCTTTCGTCTGCGTAATCAGTAGCCCTGACCTCTCAAGCTTAAAAAGCAACTGAACAAGATATTGATTCCTTACCCTGTTCACTACCGGCTCAGCAGGTCCTAATAATTTTTTCCCGAGTTCCTTTTGAAAAGCAGCAGCCAATATCCGTGCAGCTTCCCATGCTTTCTTCGCTTCCTTATGTTTAAAGGTGAGTTGAACGATCCTGGAAAATGGCGGGTAGAAAAATTTTCGCCGCTCTTTGATTTCCTCATTGTAAAATCCATGATAGTCATGCGCAAGAACAAATTGAAGCAAAGGAGAATTTGGATTTGAAGTTTGAAGGATCACTTTCCCCTTCTTGTTTTTTCTTCCTGCGCGGCCACTCACCTGGCTCATGAGCTGAAAGCCCCGCTCCGCTGTTCTGAAATCACTGTGCCCCATCAGTTGATCGGCATTCATGATCCCCACGAGCGAAACATTTTCAAAATCCAGTCCCTTCGTCACCATCTGCGTGCCTACGAGGATTTGAATTTTTCCTTTCTCAAATTCATGAATAATCTTTTGAAAGCCACCTTTCTTTTTCGCGGCATCATAATCCAATCGGGCTATGGCTGCATCGGGAAAAAAAATCTTCAGCTCATCTTCAATCTTCTCCGTGCCGAAGCCTGTTATATGCAACTTACTGCTTCCACAGGCCGGGCACTGTGTGAAATTATTTTTCCGGTGCCCGCAGTAATGACATCGTAATTCATTTTGAAACTTATGATACGTGAGATGAACATCGCAGTTGGGGCACATCGCCACCCAATGGCAAAGCTCGCATTCGAGATAGGGCGCATAGCCGCGGCGGTTTTGAAAGATGATCACCTGTTCATTTCGGGAGAGAGCAGATTTAATTTCATCAAGAAGAGAAGCAGCAAAGTGGGAGTGCATTTCCTTTTTCTTCTTCGCCTCTTTGATGTCGGTGATGATAATGTCAGGAAGCGATGCATTGCCGAATCGTTCTGTCAATTCCACGAAACCAAATTTTCCGTTCTGTGCATTGGTAAAAGATTCGAGTGATGGAGTGGCGCTTCCGAGAATTACTTTGCAGGGGATCTTCTCTTCTGCCTCTCTCTGCCTCCTGACCTCCTGAAGGAGGAACTGCTGCCCATCTTCAGTGCGAAGGGGTTCTCCCTTTAGTGAGTTAGAGGGTTGCGCAGGGGATTGCTTCCTCACTTCGCTCCCCGCAATGACGCGGGAGGAAAAAAGTGAGGCAAGAAAAATCGCCGCATCCCTTCCGTGGTATCGCGGTGCAGGATCATTTTGCTTGTAGGAAGAATCATGCTCTTCATCTATGATCACCAACCCAAGATTTTCATAAGGAAGAAACAATGCGGAGCGGGCACCAAGAATGATTTGATATTCTCCCCGCAAAAGCTTGTTCCAGATCTCCACGCGCTCCTGCTGATTGAAGCGTGAATGATAGATTCCTATCTTATTTCCGAATTGCTTCCGCAACCGCTCGACAATTTGGGCGGTCAGTGCAATTTCGGGAAGCAGATACAGCACTTGTTTTTTCGAAGCTATTGCTTCTTCAATCAGCCGGATGTAAAGATTTGTTTTGCCGCTGCTGGTGATGCCATGAAGTAATACCACCTTCTTCTCCTTGAACTCATCTTTAATTTTTTGAAGTGCTTCAGCCTGAGATTTGTTCAATTCAAAATCCCCTTCACTTTCCTTCTCACTTTCACCCAATCTCCCGACTTCCTTTTTCTCTGCAATGAAAATTTTTTTCCTAATCAAAGAATTCAGGGCAGCACTTCCTGCTTTTGATTTTTCCAGAAGATCACTCTTTTCAATTTCTGCATAACCCTTTCCTTTTTGATTGTCCGCAGGAATCTTCGATGTGAAATGAATGTAGCTCATCAGCACATCGAGTTGCTTCTTCGCTTTCTTCTCCAACTCATCAAATAGCGGGCGAAGCTTTTCATCAGAAGAGTATTCAGGATTGAGCCTGATGAAAGTTTCAATGTGGGGTTTGTAGCGCTCAATGAGATTTTCCTTCACAATCACTACGTTCTTCTTCATCAGCGATTCAATGATGGGATAAACCGTTTTGCGGTGAAGAATTTTTGTGATCTCATCAATGCTCAACTCTTTGTGAAGTGTAAGAGCCTCGGCCACCACGTACTCACGATCATTCAGGTTGGTGAAGTCATCGTTGAATTGCGGATGAAGGATGATCGAAGTCTCACTCTCCAATTTAAAGCCGGAGGGCAGCGAGGCATTCATCACATCGCCTTCAGCACACAAATAATAATTCGCCATCCACTCCCAGAATTTCAATTGCGTTTCAGAAACAATCGGCTCCGCATCGAGCACGGAGATGATGGGCTTGATGCGATATTCCCCGGGCGCATCATGATGCAATCGCTTGATCAGCCCTGCATAAATTTTTCTTTGACCGAATTGAATTTCCACTCTCTTTCCAATCGCAACTTGCTCTTCAAATTCTTTGGGAATTCCGTAGGTGTAATTTTTGGGAAGGGAAAGCGGAAGGATTACTTCAGCGAAGAGGGTGATTTCAGATTCAAAAACTTCAGACACGAACCAAACATAAAATATTTTCAGTGCTAAAACCAGCTTTCAACTTTCAGATCTTTGATTCTTTTGAATTCCCTGAGATTATTCGAGATTAACTTTAATTCATGATGAATTGCAATTCCTGCAATAAGGAGATCAATATCTCCGATCGATGTTCCTGCTTTTCTCAATCTCGCATAAAGGCGTGCGGAAATTTCTACTCGAATCACTAAGATTCAGGACTTCAAGTTTAGAAATGAAGTTGTTGAAGATCGCAAGCTGCTTGTTTGAATCGCGATGATATAACCCGCTCTTGATTTCAAAGACAGATATTGTGGAAATGAAAAGCTCTTCGTTGTTAAGAAGAGATTCATTTAGTTTCTCCTGAACGTTCTTATAGCCTTTGAGAAAGTAGGACGCAGTGTCTGTATCGAGCAGGTTCATCAAAGTTTTCTTCTGTCACTTGCCTTTCTTCTTCTTTGAAGATGAATAGTCAGTTCATCCATTACCTCATCGCTCAAATCCTTCCATGCGCCGGCGAAGGAAAGAATTTCCTCACGGCGCTTCGAGCTAATTGTGTTTTTACGACGTGAAATGCGCTCCTTTCGTTTTGATTTTATTTGCTTAGTTACTCCGTTTTTCATTGATGAGATGTTTCAATTTTCTGCTGACAAAAACAAAGCTAAACAAAAATTGAGAAGGCTTTTAGACCTGTCCCGATTTTTCCGGGAAGCAATCTCTATTACTATTGGCATTAGTTAAGGGGATTGCTCGTCACACCTTCACACAGTACTCACTCTTCGTTCCTTACAATGACGTTAACACACTTCGTGTCATTCTGACGCAGGAAGAATCTATTGTTCGGCCTCGATACAGATTCCTCCTACGTCGGAATGACAGCCTCGCTGGTGTAACGTCATACCTATTTTTTCCATTTGCAAAATGGTCAGTACTCGCAATGACGACTAATCGGGATTGCTTCGTCACATCTTCCCACAATGCTCACTCTTCGTTCCTCGCAATGACGACTAATCGGGATTACTTAGTCACATCTTCACGCAGTGCTCACTCTTAGTTCCTCGCAATGACGATTTATCGGGATTGCCTCGTCACACCTTCACACAGTGCTCACTCTTCCTCGCAATGACGATTTATCGGGAGTGCTTCGTCACACCTTCACACAGTGCTCACTGTTCATTCCTCGCAATGACGACTAATCGGGATTGCTTCGTCACATCTTCACGCAGTGCTCACTCTTCGTTCCTCGCAATGACGTTTAATCGAGAATCGGCGCGCGGGAAAATGGTTTCGAGGGATCAAAAATTTTCCGGTAGGTGCGATAGCGTTTCACGACCGTTGTCTCCAGATTCTCTACCATCTTCACCATCTTAGGATTGAAATCACCCACCCAATTCATTTCAAGATTCTTGTACTTCTTCATGGGCTGAATCACTTTTCCTGCTGCAACAATCAAAGCACCGTCAATTCCCTTCCCCTGGAATTCAGGAACCACACCGAACAGTACACCAAACATTTTGTCAATCACTCCACGCCAGCGCAGCCAGGCAAATTGAAGCTTGCGCAACAGGTTCATTTGTCCGTTGAGGTGACGAATAATCTGATTGATCTCGGGAAGCATGAGGAAGAATGCAATGGGACGGTCTTTAAAATATCCGAACCACATTATTTTTTCGTCCATGATTGGGAGCATTTTTTTCATGGTCGCTAATGCCTGATCAACAGTGGTTGGTTTAAAGTGACCCATTTTGCCCCATGCTTCATTGTAAATCTGTGTGAGATCCGCTGCGTATTTCTCCAACTGGTTTTTTTTGATGTGATCAAAACGAAAGGCAGGACTTCGGAAAATCCGTTCTGCTTTTTGCAAGAATATTTCGGGCACCGGCTTATCTACAGGGTAATTAAAGATGAGTTGATTGAAATAGATTTGAAATCCATAGCCTTCGAAGAGATCAATGTAGTACGGCGGATTGTAGTTCATTTGGTATACGGGAGGAGCAAATCCTTCCACCTGCAAGCCCCACCAGGATTGACGATCGCCGAAATTGATGGGACCATCCATCGCTTCCATTCCTCTTGCACTCAGCCATTCCTTGCCGCCGTCGAATAAAATGTTTGCAGATTGCTGATCATTGATGCACTCAAAGAAGCCTATTCCTCCTGTAACATATTCTGAATTATGTGCTGTGTTTTCATTTATAAATGCAGCGACTCTCCCAATAAGTTTCCCCGAATCATTTTTTAGAATCCATCTTATGGCATCTCCATGTTTGTAAAGTTTGTTTTTCTGCGGATCGAAAATGGAATTGATATCGTTGTCCAGCGGGCGAATCCAGTTGGTATCATTCCTGTAAATAGAAAAAGGAACCTGGAGAAATTCTTTTTGAGTTCGGGGTGAAGTGACTTCAATCAACTGCATACTACTGCGTTTGCGTAAATGTACTTTGGCAATGATAAAAAATAAGAAATGACATTTCATGGAGAAATGTCATTTCTTATTTTAGGGATGCCTCAAAAGAGCGAAAGATTATTCAATTGCCATCAGCATCTGTCGTACCACAACATCCTTCATTTTCAAAAATCGGAAAGGCTTAATTGCGGGCTTAATGTTGTACGATCAACTTCTGTACATCTGTTCTTTCATTGCATGACAATTTACAGATGTAGGTGCCGGACGGTAAATCAGAAACATCTGCAATCGCTTTGTAACGACCTTGCGATTGAACTTGATTCACGAGCGATTTTACCAATCTCCCGGTAGCATCATAAATATTTAATGCAGTATTTCCCGGTGACTTGATGTTGTAAACAATCTGTGCATCATCCGATGATGGATTCGGGCAAATAGATTCCAGGGCTGTGGCCTGAGATGATGCATCATCAATACTTGTAGGAAAACCATAAGAAAGATCATCTAAAATAAAATAGCTCCCGAAGTGGTCACTGCTGGAGGTATCATTGCTTATTGTAAAAATCATAAGGAGACTATCTCCATTCGGGATGCCCGAAGAGTAATACATGTTGATGCTGAATTCTGTGTAAACAGAAGTGGATCCAAGCGGGTTCGACACTCCTGCCCCGGTCCCATACCCGGTATTATCCAGCACAACGGCGAATCCCTGGAAATAATCGCCGCCAACAGAATTGAAAATGTACCAGCCATGAATGGCGTAGGGCGCACTGCTTACTGTTGTTCCCTGTCCGTAATCACCTAAAAGAAGAGGGGACGAGATGGAGTAGGGTCCGTAAGTTATTACATCATTCCTTGCAGCGCTGCTGCCTGCGTGTGCAGTATTCACCTCCGTGACAAATATGCTTTGCGGATAATTACCGCTGAACCAGTGATCCGGATTTCCGCCGGTCCAGTCTTCAAAACTTGCATTAGGAATTTGCGCGTAGGCTGCAATCATTACTAATTGCAAAATGAGTGTTGGGAGTAAATGTTTTTTCATGTTCGTTTTGGTTTAAAATTAAGCTTTCAGCGCAATATTTTATCCAATCTCTTTATTTCAGAAAAGATTAGTTCACAACTTCACAAATTCTACCCTGCGGTTTTCCGCCTTTCCTTCCTGTGTAGTGTTGCCTGACATGGGTTTGCTCTCACCGAATCCTTTTGCAGAAAGTCTTGAAGCATCAATGCCTGACTGTATCAGCGCCGCTTTTACAGCATCGGCACGGGACTGAGAGAGTTTCATGTTGGATGCATCATCCCCGTCACTGTCGGTGTGTCCATCAATTTCAAGTTTGAGATCAGCATGCTCTTTCATGTACTTTGAAATGTCGCCGAGTACTCCCATGCTTTCAGGTTTAATGTTCGCACTGTTCACGTCGAAATGGATTCCGTGTGTAACAAACTTTCCCTCGGTCATAATCGCATCAAGCATATTCATCGAAGCACCGTCCGCTATTTTAAAATCTTTGAAGATGATTGGATTGTCTATGTTACCGATACCGGCGCACTCAATCCGCGCCGGCTTCAAACTACAATGCGGCACGGTGAGAACACGGTATTGGTCAATGTAAACTTTAAGCTGATCATTTTTATAAGCCATGGCAATGTGATGCCATTTGCTGAAATAGTTTTCATTTGATATCGCTGAAGGTGAACTGCCTGATAATGTTTTCGTATTCGAGTAGTTCCATTGTGCACCTTCTGCACTAACATGAACACTCATGTCCTGGCTTTCACCATCGTACATGTAGATAATAAGGCCATAAGCACCCGGTGTCATGTATGTATCATACTCGATGGAGAAATTATCAGTGAGATATGATTCTGTTTTCATCAGCGGTTTCACCCGGCAATAGTTTCCATCGGTGAGAAGGAAAGAAGGAATGCCGGTTACTTTGTTTACTACGGCTTGCCCTGATGTCAAATCCCAGTGTGAGGGGAATTCACCGTCAGCATCCGCAGCAAAGTCATCCTCAAAAATAATTTTATCACCGGCGCGGAAATCATAATTCTGATAGGCGGTTATGGTTGCGGGCGTTGATGCTGAAGTTGCCGAATTATCCTGATCTTTTTTCTGTGGGTCAGAATTGCTCTGATCCTGATTAGAGTTATTGTCTTTATTCAGCGGATCAATTTCATTCAATGTCTTTTCGGTTTGATTACCTACGTCATTGTTAACATGATTTTTTACTTTATCCTTTACAATGCTGCCAAGTTGTGCTTGTGAAAAGTGGAACATCAGCAGAAGACCGAAAAGAAGAAGTGTGTTTTTCATGATTTTAAGTTTTGGACAAAAGTAGAGGGGTAAGTAGCAGCCTGCTATCGCATGAAAGTGTGAATTTGAACTTGACTTCGTCATGGCGAGAAAAACTGCGAAGGCAAAATGTGAAAGCTTTTCGACCTGTCCCGATTCCTTCTTCGGGAAGCAATCCCCAAGACTTAGCGGCCTCTTGATTCGCGGGGATTGCTTCGTCGCGCTTGCGCATGTAACCTTCACTTCGCTCCTCGCAATGACGCAACTTCTTAGCGCGGGAAAACTTTATTTAAAGCTTCAGTTCGTGAATGCACTTGCAGCTTCTCGTAAATGCGACGCACGTGCGAGCGCACAGTATCGGTGCTGATGAAAAGCTGTTCTGCGATTTCTTTGTATCGCAATCCTTTGGCAAGCTGCTGCAGAATTTCTATTTCGCGTTCACTGAGATCTTCATCACTTTCAAAATTCTTTCGTTCATGAAAAGTACTGATCACTTTACGTGCAATCTGCCAACTCATGGGTGAGCCACCTTCATACACTTCCTGAATCGCTTCAAGAATTTTTGCCGGTTGTGTTTTCTTCAGTAAATAACCTGAAGCGCCTGCCTTCAACGATTGAAAAATATTTTCATCGTCCTCATACACTGTGCTCATCACAAATTGTGTGTTGCGCAGAAGTGGCTTTAGCTTCTTCACACATTCGATGCCGCTCATGCCGGGCATGTGAATGTCCATGAGCACCACATCGGGTTTGCTGGAAGGAAGATTTTCAAAAGCGTCATTCCCATTGGAATAAGTCTCAGCGCATTCATATCCATCACTGCCATTGATGAGCATCGCCAATCCCTGGCGGATGTCATCAGTGTCTTCTACTATTGCTACACGTATGGGCATAATGCTGAATGGAGACAAAAGTAGGTGTGAGTTTGCTCGTGTGCAATCGCATGAAAGTGTGAATTGCAAAAATCAACAACGTCGCGGCATCTTAAATCTCAATTCTTAATTCTTAAATCTTAAATCATCCTTTTAATATTTCATGCTCATGGTAGTGATTGTTCCTTTTCCGATTGTCGAAGTGATTGAATAGTCTCCACCAATGTTTTTCATGCGATGCTTCATGTTCTTCAACCCGTTTGCCCCGGCGCGCGAATTCTCCACTTCAAATCCTTTTCCGTTGTCGGAAATCAGGATTTCAAAATTGTTTTCTTTCATCTTCAATTCAATAATTACTCTTGATGCCTGCGCATGTTTTGAAATGTTGTTCAATGATTCTTTCACCACTAAGAAAATATTTCTTCTTTGCTGATCCGTGAGATGAAGTGATGGGATAACTGCGGGGTAAGAAAACGAGGTTGCGATTTCTGTCGCATCAAAATAGCGGGTTGCATAGTCACGGATATACGCCATCAGCGAATCGAGATTGTCATGCTGCGGATTCAGAGTCCAGATGATTTCGTTCAGATTATCTACTAATGCTCTTGCTGAATCGGAGATGGTATGAAGTTGCTTCTCAGCTTTCTCGGGTTGTTGCAGTTGGCGTTGCGTTACCTCACTGAGGATGGCAATCTTTGTGAGGCCCGAACCCAGATCATCGTGCATATCACGAGAGATGCGCGTGCGTTCCTGTTCTACTGCTTTTTCTTTTTCAAGAATTAATAATTGCTCGCGGAGCTTTCTTGTTGTTACATACCGGACAACAAAAAAGAAGATGACTGCTGCCGATATCATGCACAATGAAATAAACCACCATGTTTTCCAAAAGGGCGGAGCAATAATGAAATGAAGCATTGCTTCACGTGTGCTCGTAGCGCCATCTGCATTCTGCGCTTTTACATGAAAGAGATAGCTCCCCGGACTAAGGGAGACATAGGTGGCAGAATTGCGGGAGCCGGCATCCACCCAATTTGCATCCACACCATCGAGTTTAAGGAGATAATGAATTGCCTCCGGATCATTGAACTCCGGCGCGGTGAAAGCAATGATGAAAAGATTCTGATCATAATGAAGATGAATGGGAGATGAGGAATGAATCGCATCAGCCATCAGGGGTTGATTTGCAATGTAAACATCCGTGATGTAAACGGGAGGTGCCTGACTTTTCTGATTTAGCTTGCGCGGATCAAACATCAATATTCCATTCGAGCCCCCATCCCAAATCATTCCCCTTTCATCTTTGTAAAAAACCGAGTGAAGCGGCAATTGCGGTAATCCGTTTCTCACCGAATAATTCGTAAAAGTTTTTTTAGCGGCATTGAAGCGTGAGATTCCCGCTGGTGTCCCGACCCAAATATTTCCTTCATCGTCATCAATGAGTCCATCCGCATCATAACTCAGCAACCCTTCTTCCATCGAAAAAAATTCCGCTGTGCCGGAGGAAACATTCAGCCTGTTCAATCCTTTATCTGTCGCTACCCAAATAATTTCTCCCGATCCACCGGCATCTTCATACACATCATGCACAATGGTGTTTCCGATTGAAGTCCGGGAAAAATTGATGAAAGAATTTTTCTGGTCATCATAATAACACAGGCCACTATTGCTGGCAATCCATAAGCGGTTCTGCCTACCCGGCTTGAGTTGCCAAATCAAATCATCAGCTAATGAAGAATCATTTTTTTCTGAATGATTGAAATGAATAAAGCGATGCGCTGCTGAATCATATAAATTCAATCCTCCGCCATAAGTACCTGCCCAAATATGATGGCGATGATCTTCAGCTACAGAGGTCACGCGGCTATCGCTGATGGTAGTTGAATCATTTTTATCATGATGAAAAACTTCACAATGTCCGTTGCTGTACCTCACCAAGCCATTGAAGGTTGCAATCCAGAGATTCCCGCTTGTGTCCTGTATCACATCGCTCACTTGGCCATTGTCAATGGAAGTGGCATCCGGAGGGATTCTTGCCAAAGTTTTCCTCACGTTCCATTCCTGATCACAAATGGTTAAGCCGTTTCCATACCAGCTCGTGATGTACAGCGATGAGTCGGCACGTAGGATTTTAGTGATGTCGCCATGAATGATATTTTGAAAAACTTTAAACACCTGCTGCAAAGGAAGAATACAACTCATTCCACCTTCAGTCCCGATCCATACGATGTGCTGATCATCTTCTGAAATATAATTGACAAAGTTGTGGGCTATGCTTTGCGGATCAGATGGGTTGTGCGTGATGAAGGGAATCTGCGCAATAGAATCGGGAAAATTTTCATTGTCAACCACGAGCAATCCTTGTCCGGTGCCGACCAAAAGGTGATGGTGGTGATGCCCATCCTCCGTTTCAATAATGGAGGTCACAATGTTCACAGCAGAGCGATTCGGTGATTTGAAATCCCACAGGTACCCTGAGATTTTTTTTTCTTCCGCATTGTATCTGCACAATCCGCCTCCCCACACACCGCACCACATTGTGCCGCGATGATCAATGCAAATACTTGTCACTAAATTTTCGTCTTCAATACCCGGATAGGGCTGCAAAATGGTCCATGAATTTCGCGAGGGAATGAAATGCACTAAACCGATACGGCTTGCAAACCATAATGAGTTGCTGTTTTCTTCTGTCATTGAAGAAGTGATCATGCCATGTTCGTCACGACTAAAGAGATAATGAAATGTTTTTGACTGCGAATCGAATTGTGATATGCCTGCTGAATTGCAAATCCAAATACGCTGTTCGTGATCAACAAAAACATGATTCTCAAAGTCACTGATCAAAGCGGTAGAATCATGCGCACGCGTATGAAACGATTCACATTCACCGTTCCACACATTCATTTTTGCAATGCCGTCATTCGTCCCGATCCAGAGAAAACCATCGTGATCTTCTGAAATAGATTTTACAGTATTACCCGGGAGTGACAGCGAGTCAAAACGGTTGTGGCGGAAAATTCTGAAGGTGTGACCGTCAAATAAATTCAGGCCGTCATCTGTTCCGGCCCAGATAAATCCGCGTGAATCTTTGAGGATGCAATTCACATTGTTATTGCTCAGCCCCTGCTTAAAGGTATAATTGGTGAACCGGAAAGCGGATGATTGCGCAGGAAGAAGATGAGCCTGCATCATGCACACAAGAAAAAAAATCCATCCGGTAGATTTCACCCGCAAAATTTATGAGAAGTAAAATTCAGCAAATGATTTTCAAGTTGAGCTTATGGTTGCCCCAGATTACACAGATTGCGCAGATTCTTTTGGCGATGAAGATTTTTCAACGGGATTCACGGATGTGTTGGAACCGACTGAAAAATTTTGGTAAGCAAAACCGGTGTCACTTTAAAAATACGGGACGAAAATCAGAAGGGCGATAATCACTGAAGCTACTGCTGCCATAAACACTGCGCCTGCTGCAATGTCCTTCACCAACCCTGCAAGCTGATTGTAGCCGGGTGAAACGAGGTCCACTAATTTTTCTATTGCAGTGTTCAGCGTCTCTGTAATGAGCACCATCGCAGTCGCCACCACAATCCAGATCCAATCCGAGTGAGAGATATGCAGATAAAATCCGAGGGCACAGGCAGCAAGCGCGCATAGAGATTGTATGCGAATACTCACTTCCGTTTTGAATGATATCAGCGATCCGCGAAGGGCGAAACCGAATTTTTGTAAGATGGTGTGTTTGGGGATTTCATTTTGCATGAGGGAAATAATTTGCGGGCAAAGAAAACTGTTTTATGATAAGAAGGGAATGGGTTCCTCATTAGAATCCCCAGAAGAGGATGCATCCTCTCTACTATACAGGCATGGGAATGGGAATTTCCAAATCCTTACAAATCTTATTGCACAAGAATTTCTTCAATTCGTTGTGGCGGGGAATTGATGAACGCTTATTCACTGCAAGGTCCCTTCGTTTCATTAAACCATTTCAATGCGTTCGCGAATAAATTCTTTCCCTTCTAATTCTTTTTCAGAAAGCATTCGTTGAGTTTCAAAAAACAGTTCGATAGCCTCGGTTAAATTTGATTTGACTTCGTCAAGAGTTTCACCCTGTGTATTTATTCCCGGAACCTCTTCTACATACCCGACAAAGCCGCCTTCTTCAGCGGGTTGAAAAACAGCAGTAAGCCGAATGTTTGTTTTCATCTTATGAAATTACGAAGGTAAAGATAGAGAAGTCTTGACAGCGGGATTCCTTGGTTATAGCAGCCTATGTTTTGCATCGAACGCTTTTTTTATTCCATAGCTCGTGCGAACGCAGAAATAACGTTTCTCAAAGAAATGTCATTTCTCCCCCGTGGTAAATCGAACACACCTTTGAATTCATCGAATAGAAGTTTTAAGTCTTCAATTTGCAATTATCTTCACCCTTCTTCATTTCCACCTCATGTCGAACTCCAAACTTTTTATCAATGATTTTGTGAGATCCCGATCTTTTTCGGGAAAAAAAATTTTATTTCTTCTCCTCCTACTAAATTTCAGTTCAACAATTCTCTTCGCTCAAAAAAAATCATCTCCGAAGGAGTCCTCACGGACAAAGCAACTTCCTGATCAACCGCCCTATACGCAGACAGAAGTGCGTCTTCAGGGGTTTGATCAGGCAAAAAAACTTCAGGAAAATTCTCTCGTCTCGCAAGTTGTATTTCGAAATGTGGGACCTACCATTATGAGCGGAAGAGTGGTTGATGTTGATGCGAACCCGGATAACTCTACTGAGTTTTATGTGGCGTATGCATCGGGCGGTGTGTGGTACACGAATAACAACGGCGTGTCATTCACACCGGTTTTTGATCATGAAGCAGTATTAACGATCGGAGATATTGCTGTGGACTGGAAAAGAAATATTATTTGGGTGGGAACGGGAGAAAATAATTCAAGCCGCACTTCTTATTCAGGTGTAGGAATTTTCAAAAGCAGTGACGCAGGGAAAAACTGGATTTACCTGGGGTTGGGGGAAACACATCACATTGGTAGAATTGTTTTGGATGAAGACAACCCTAACAATGTGTGGGTAGCATCGCTCGGTCATTTGTACTCGCAAAACAAAGAGCGAGGCATTTTCAAAACTACTGATGGCGGAAAAACATGGCGGCAAACTTTAGCAATCAATGACAGCACTGGATGCATTGATATTGTGCGCGATCCCAACACCCCAACTATTTTCTATGCATCGGCTTGGCAACGTAATCGCCGAGCATGGAATTTTCAAGAGAGCGGGCGCGGATCGGGTATTTACAAGAGCGAAGACAACGGTGAAACATGGAAGCTGGTGACCACAGCAGCAAGTGGATTTCCTACGGGTGATGGTGTCGGAAGAATTGGACTGGCTGCAATGAATGTGATGAGCCCTTATGGAGGATATACAGTACCATTCACAATAATTTATGCTTCACTCGACAATCAATTTCGAAGGGAGAAAAAAGTGGAAGACACCTCTAAGCTGACCAAGAACATGCTTCGCGATATGTCGGGTGATGTATTCATGAAACTCAGTAAAAAGAAAGTGGAAGATTTCCTCAGCGACAACTTCCCTGAAAAATATACCGCTGATACAATTTTTACACTGATAAAATCCGGAAAAATTACTCCGCACACCCTGGTGGAATATCTTGAAGATGCAAACTCACTGCTGTTCGACACCGATGTGAAGGGCGCCGAGCTTTATCGCAGCGATGATGGCGGAGTTACATGGAAGAAGACACACGAGGGTTATCTTGATGACATGTTTTATACCTACGGCTACTACTTCTCACAGGTGCGCACTGTAAAAAATGAACCGGACAAAGTTTACATGCTTGGGTTCGTAGACCTCATGTCTGATGACGGCGGCAAAACTTTTCACAACATCCTCAAGGAAAATGAAAACGTGCATGTTGACAACCATGCGATGTGGGTTGATCCCAATCATGAAGGGCATCTTGTCATCGGTAATGATGGAGGAGTAAACATCACCTATGATGATGGTGTGCATTGGGTCAAGTGCAATAACCCTCCTGTAGGGCAATTTGTTTCCGTCAATTACGATATGGAGGAACCCTACAATGTGTACGGTGGCTTGCAGGACAACGGTGTGTGGATGGGCCCTTCTGATTACAAACCAAATACGGAATGGCATCAAACCGGACAATATCCTTACAAGGCAATTCTGGATGGAGATGGAATGCAGGTCGCAGTGGATACACGGGGTAATAGCAATGTGTACACAGGATTTCAGTTTGGAAATTATTTCAAGGTAAATACCGCCACGAATTCCACGAAGTACATCACACCGAAACATGAATTGGGTGAGCGACCTTATCGCTGGAACTGGGATTCGCCTATTTGGATCTCGCAGCACAACCAGGACATCGTGTACTTCGGTGCCAACAAAGTATGGCGGGCACTCAATGATGGGAGTGATTTCAAAGTGATTTCTCCCGATCTCACCAACGGCGGAAAAAAAGGAGATGTCCCTTACGGAACTATCACAACTCTTCACGAATCACCTCTTAAGTTCGGATTGATTTACGCAGGCACTGATGACGGAAATATTTGGATGACGAAAGATGGCGGTGATGAATGGAAAAAAATTTCTGATGCACTTCCGAAAAATTTATGGGTGAGCAGAGTTTGGTCTTCCATCTTTAAAGAAGGCAGAGTCTATGCTTCACTTAATGGTTATCGCTGGGATGATTTCAATCCATACTTGTTCGTAAGTGAAGATTACGGCACAACATGGATGAAAATTGGAAATGATCTTCCTCTTGAACCAATCAACGTGGTGAAAGAAGACCCGGTGAATGAAAACATTTTATATGTGGGTACTGACAATGGTGTGTATGTATCACTTGATCGCGGAAAAACTTTTATGGCATTCACCAATGGATTGCCGCGGGTAGCAGTGCATGACCTCGCTATTCATCCTCGTGATCATGATTTGATTTTGGGAACGCATGGTCGTTCGATCTACATCGCATCCGTGAAAGAGCTTGAGCAGCTTCGTGATTCCGTTTTGCAGAAACCACTCTACGTTTTTGATTTGGAAAAGAAAACATACAGAGAGAGTTGGGGCAGGAAAGGATTCACATGGGATTCCATAAAAGGGCCTGAAATAAAAATTCCGTTTTATTTATCTGCTGCCGGAAAAATTTCTGTTTCGGTTTACTCAGATTCCAATTTGGTGATGAAGAAATGGAATGTGGATGGTGTGAAAGGATTGAATTATATACAGTATGATCTTTCCTTTGATTCAACCTTGAAATCTTCTTATGAAACCTGGTTGAATAAAGATGTGAAAGAAGAAAGCGACAAGGTGAAACTCAAGAGTGCTGATAACAAAATGTATTATCTGCATCCGGGAAAATACCGGATATTGATTGAGGCGAATGCAGTGAAAGCTGAAAAGACTCTGGTGATTGAGAAACCAAAATGATTTGAGCGAAACTTATTTTGCTCAAACGATTATCTTCGTTGTTCAAAGAAAATTTATTGAATCATGAAATCTGCAGTTCGAAACTCAACCAGGATTTCTGTAAGAAATTACCTGAGTCAATTCAGAAAGTTTTCGAGAAAGCAACAGTTAGACATCGCTAAAAGAATTAACAAGGAAACTTTTGAGGAACAATGGAAAAAATTGGATCAACAGTTACCGGATATTGATATTTCTGAAGAAGAGATTATGAGTGAAGTAAGAGCAGTTCGCTATGGCTCGAAGGCTGGAAAAAATTTGTCTCGCAGATGGCACAGATAAAGCAGATTGAAACTTGCAGAGGGTAGTTGAACTGCAAACTGCAAATCGAAGTGAAACGAAGATCCCGATTCATCGGGACTGCAAACTGTTTCAACTCTTCGCCTTCACCTTTTCCAAATGATTGATCACATCCCCGATTTGCTCCACGCCGATACGCTTGGCGCGAATCACTTTCTTCTCATCTAAAATATAAATCACCGGTGTAGAATAAATATCATAAAGCTGCCTGAAGTTGCTTTGATGCTGCGGATCATTCACGTTGATCCAATTGAGATTGTGATCGTGGACAAATTTCTTCCATTTGTCAACGTCCACCTCAATGTCCACTGCGTAAACCTTTATGTTGACGCCTTTCGCAAGTAAGCTATCGTAAGTTAATTTGAGCCTCGGTATTTCCTTCTCGCAATGCCCGCAGGTAGGATCCCAGAAAACAAGAACGGTGTACTTCGCGGGAACCTTACTCAGGATCTGCCAGTTGCCTGCGGAATCCTTTAATGCTAATTCGGGAGCGACATTGCCTATAAGATTCGGTGCAATCTTACGGGCACGGTCTATCATTTTATTCATCGTGATGGAATCAAGCCACCAGGTCTTTCCCGTCATGTAATAGTTCTCTACGAGGTGAACGAATACAGCATCCATCCCCATAATTTTTGAGTTCTCATGTGTGTACGTGAGCCACCACACGACATACTTGTACATTTCGCTGTCAGCTTTGGCTTTGGCTATTAAAAAGTCTGATTCCTTATTCAGCGAATCAGGAGTCTGCATGGTAAGATCATGAATGTACTTGTTGAGTTTAGCGCCGAAGATCGGTGTCCGCAGCAGGCGATTGTCAGAGAAGTCCACGTTATCCCAGAAGTGCGCTTTGAAATACAGGTACGCGAATGTGGAATCTTTTCTGCCATTCGGAAGCAGAGGAATTTCTTTTGGCACCTCCGGCTCTTTCATCGCCTTAAAAACTTTGGCGATAAAATTTTCCGGATGTTCTTTGATGAAGTCTTCCCGCGATTGCTGCAGCTTATCATCATTCCCGGAAATTTCCTTGATCAATGCAGCAGAATCGCTCTTGGTCTTTGCCATTGCTAATTTACCTGACAGGTCTACCGTGGCTTTCTGAATCGCGATAGCACGCTTCAGGTAATCATAGAAGAGGTCATTGTCTTTGCAGTTCTTCACCTTCATATCGCCGATGGGATCATTCCATGAAGTTTCCATCGAGAAATATTGCTCTTTGTCAACGATCATTTCAAAATACCGCTTGTCAGGATATACGAAGAGATAAATGCCCCCGGGAAGTTTTGTTCTGCCGCTAAACACTGCTGTTCCTGTATGATCACTTTTCACAGTATCGAGAATGTATTGCTTGTCCCCATAATAGCGGGCAAGAAAGCACGTGGTGTCTTTCATCGTTGGAACGGTCACGATGATTTGATAGCCGCTTTTCTGAGCAAACAGATGTGACGAGATGAAAACGGAAAGGATGAACAAAAAAGTGATGGATTTTCTCATAGTAGATTGCTATGTGTTGATTCAATAAATAAGGCGCGTAAAATTAGATGGTTTGTGATGAATGAAAGATGTTTAACAACTTTTTTAGGAAGAGAAGAGTTATTCCTTCAAAGTAAAACCAGTATTTTTATAAAGTCCAAATATTTTTTAGTGAGAAAGAGCTTGTTGCTTTCCGTTCTATTGTTGTTTACTTGCTCATACGCTAATTCTCAGGATTCGTTGCAGGGAAAAAATCGGGTAAGCGCAGGTTATGGAGGCGGGAATCTTAATTATGTCCTTACTAAGTATTTTAGGTATCCTTCTGCAAAAATTGCGGGTCCTGTATATGTAAAATACATGAGAGCAATTTCAAAAAAGACGGAATTTGGAATTGACATTTCTGCGATAAGAGTACATGGAACTGTGATTAGTTACACGAATTACTTCTATGACGTAAAAGGGTTCAATGTGAACCTTCGGGCAAATTATATCATCACTGACAAGGTGAAATTTTTCAAACCCTACTTTGGAGTAGGATTTGGATTTCAACAATATTATTTGAGTGGCGATAGTAGTTATTACATTGATTATAACTGGAACGGCTTTCAGAATTTCAGAGATCATCAACTTCATTTTTCATATGACTGCACCCTGGGTTTTAGAATTATGCCCATTGATCAGATTGGGTTGTACTGCGAATTAGGATTGTCGCAAACATGGTTTCAAGGAGGAGTGATTACAAAATTTTAGAAGATGAAAAATTATTTTCAGTATTGGCTTTCCTTCATCGCTCTCTTCTGTTGTCTGTCTCCGAAAACAAGCGCTCAATCTTCTCAATTCGGAGTTGCTGTTTGCTATGGTTATTTTTACAATGATATTATTTTAAGGACCATTAGTAGCGATCTTACTTATCAGGCAGGTCCCATTTATTGTAAATTGGAATTCAGGGATAAAGATCCGAGGTTAAGCTATCAACTCTCGCTGCTTTATTTCAATGCAGACTGGGAGCGACTTGGGTCAAAGCGAGTCTATCAGGATTCAATGTGGACATACATTCCTGCCGCTCTCAAAAATCATGTTGACGGATACAGTTTCGTTTTCAAAGCGAATTGCTATGTGGTGAGCACCAAAAAATTTGATGGTTTTGTAAGTATCGGGGGCGGTTTTCAGATTATAAATTGGAAATTGGATCCAGACTATCCTCCGTGTTATGGAGAAGACTGTGAGTATGGTTTTCCATGGGCATTGAAGTATCGCTTTCCTCTTGTAATAGAAGCAACCATGGGTATGCGTTATCGCATTATTCCCCACCTTGCTCTGTATTGTGAAACCGGCTATTCTAAAGCATCTCTGCAACTTGGTTTATCCGGGCAATTCTGAATTTTTTTTCAAGGTCAGTAACGGAACGAAATTATTGTTGCACACCGGATTTTCTGTGAAGCCCATTTCCCAATTCAACCCTGCACGCCTATCTTTGCCGCCTTCCAAAAAAATCCCTCTGAATTTTTCCCCCAATAATCAATAACTATTAAGAATAACTTTTTTCATCCCCATGGCAAACATTGGCAAGATCAAACAAATCATAGGACCGGTAGTAGACGTGCGTTTTGAAGGCGAAGGAACATTTCTTCCTGAAATTTTAACCGCTCTTGAAGTTACCCGCGATAATGGACAAAAGCTCGTGCTCGAAGTACAACAGCATCTTGGAGAAGACAGCGTGCGCACGGTAGCAATGGATTCTACAGAAGGATTGATGCGTGGCATGGATGTGCTCGATACTGCAACCAACATCAAGATGCCCATCGGTGATAAGATCAAGGGACGGCTGTTCAACGTCATTGGTCAAAGCATTGACGGCATTGGGGATGTGAGCAATGAAGGCGGCTATCCGATTCATAACAAGCCGCCAAGGTTTGAAGACCTCAGCACCTCGAAGGAGGTATTGT